>Ga0180215_1000801_pt1 | contig 36988 bp, 32 predicted proteins | sample eDN3rd37CBELigBY_FD_128871 | JGI IMG/M metagenome (GOLD analysis project Ga0180215, IMG submission 128871) | Enriched backyard soil microbial communities from Emeryville, California, USA - eDNA 3rd pass 37_C BE-Lig BY (version 2) (version 2) | ecosystem: Environmental > Terrestrial > Soil >...
CTATTTTAAGTTGTGTGTCTTTACTCAGCCTTTTCCCCATACTAGATCACTCCCTTATCCTTATTTTAAATTATTGGGTGGGAGGACTCCAGTTTAATTAGGGGGCCTAGGAGCTTTTGCATGTTTTTTAGCAATAGTAGGGCCGATTGCACTCTAGGAAGAGGAGAAGGAGGATCGTGCTACGATTCAGCATCAAGCTCAAAAGGGCAACAGGGTGACTAATTACAGGCATCAAGTTCATTACACTCGTGTTAGAACATGACCTTTTTGCGCAAAATTGGTACAATAATGGAAATTAGTCTTGAAATAGATCTTCGCGGTTCGCCTAAAAAGGAACGTAAAGGAGCCATTGCCATGAAACGAAAAATTTTGATTCGAATGGTTATCGCCGTAGCTTTCATTGCTTTCGTCTTGGTTGTCGGTTATATGACACTAAATAACTTTGCGGAGAGGCTTGGAAACTCTTACAGTCTGTTATAATGCAGCAGTCTCCTGTAGGCCAACTTTCATACGCACTCATTAGCTGGTATAATAAATGGATATACTGAAAAGGAGGTGGCTGAGACGATGGACGATGAGTCTGGGGAAGAGGACAGTAGCAACTATGCGCAATATGTGCAAAATAAGCGCGCGGACGGCTGTGCAATAGAGTATTACCAACGAGAATAACCTGTTCATTCGGAAATGTTGAAGCGTAAGTGCCGATTAAAATGAATGAATAGGAGAGAGAATATTGTTTACTGCTGTGCTTGTACTCATTTTGCTTATTGTGCTAAATGCTTTTTTTGCCGCATCCGAGATGGCCTTAGTTTCATTGAACGATAATAAAATAAAGGCGATGGCGGAAGATGGCCATAAGAAGGCAAAGCTGCTGTATAAACTTCTTAGCGAACCGAGCCGTTTCTTAGCGACTATCCAAATAGGGATTACATTGGCCGGATTTTTAGCGAGCGCATTTGCTGCGGATAGTTTTGCCGGCGTTTTGGCGAAGGCGCTTTATGATGCCGGAGTGCCGATCCCGTTAGAGATTTTAGGAAGTATTTCTGTTGTTGTCATCACGCTGCTGCTTTCCTACTTCACGCTAGTGCTAGGAGAGCTCGTGCCTAAACGGATTGCCATGGTGAAATCCGAGGCGCTTGCCATGTTTGCGGCGACTCCGCTTACGATTTTGTCGAAGCTGGTGTCTCCTTTCGTCAAACTGCTTACGAAATCGACGAATGTGCTAGTCAGACTGGTGGGCATCGATCCGAATGCGGACAGAGAGCAGGTAACCGAAGAGGAAATCCGGATGATGGTCGATATCGGCCAGGAGAACGGCGCCATACAGGATTCCGAGAAACGGATGATTAACAACATTTTTGAATTCGATAATAAAAGCGTGTCGGATATAATGACCCATCGTATCGATGTCGATGCGCTGCCGATCGCCTCGAGCTTGAAGGAAGCGATTAAGCTGACGAACAGCACGGGCTGGACGAGGTTCCCGGTATATGAGGACAGCATCGATAACGTCATCGGTATTTTGCATGTGAAGGAGCTGCTGCAATTTATCGAGAAGGGACAGGAGCAGGCTTTCAACTTGAGAGCTATGATCAGGAAGCCGCACTTCGTGCCTGAGGCGAAGAAGACGGATGAGCTGTTCCAGGAAATGCAGATTAACAAGATCCATATGGCGATTGTCATCGATGAGTACGGCGGCGCTGCCGGAATTGTCACGATAGAGGATTTGGTCGAGGAGATTGTTGGCAATATTTATGACGAGTACGATGTCGAGGAGAAGGAATACGAGAAGCTCGACGACAATACGTACATGCTGAGCGGCGTCATTACTTTGCGGACGCTTAGAGAGCAGCTCGATGTCGAAGTTCCGGAAGGCGAATACGATACGCTCGGCGGCTATATTATTTACACGCTGGGACGAATACCGGACGAGGGCGAGCAGCCTGTAGTCGAGTATGGCAACTACGTGTTCAAGGTTGAGGAAATCGATGAGATGCGAATCAGCAAGGTGAAGATGGGCAGCGTATAACCGAGCATTGCACATGTAACTAAAAAACAAGAAGGGCCAACGCCCTTCTAATTGCAGAAAAACCCGCGTTTTTATTAACGGCGGGCTTTTCTTTGTGTATGAGCCTAATACAGGTAGAGCTAGCATCTAGCTTTATTCGCACCAATCCTGCTTGTTTCACATGAATAGAGCTTATGATTAGCTCTATTTCAACATTGCGGCTCGATAAGAGGCTGTTAGCACGGGACTCGCTATGTAATAGAACTAGCATCTAGCTCTATTCATTCAAATCTAATCCATCTTTCAAGAATAAAGCAAAATTTTAGCCCTATTCCTTATCGCGGCTGGCCAAGAACAAACTGTGAGCGGATGAGAACGCACTATTTATGAAAATAGCCCATAACCTCGATTGTTTCGGTTATATTGACGAAAGCGTCGGGATCGACCCTGCGTATCGTCTCCTTGACCTCCAGCAGCTGATAACGGGTGACGACGGTCATAAGCATATCGCGCGATTCGCCGGAATAGGCGCCGGTAGCGTCGATGCGGGTAATGCCACGCTTATGGAGCTTGAACAGCTCTTCAACCATCGGATCGATATGCTTCGTAATAATCATGACGGTAACCTTTTCATGCGCGATATGGATGAGATTCGTTACTCTTCCCGTGATGTACACACATATTGCCGAAGCCAATGCGATGTTCCAATCATCGTTAATATAGCCCGCAGCCATAATGACGCAAGCGTTTAAGCAAATAATGATGTTGCCGATCGAGAAATCGCGGTATTTGCTAATAATGGCGCCAAGAATATCAAAGCCGCCGGAGGAGCCGCCGACTCGGAAGGAGATGCCGGTGCCGATTCCGATCAGAACCCCTGCGTAAATGGCGGCGAGGAGCGGGTCGAGCGCAATCATTTTAATAGGCACATAATTTAAAGAAACTGTTGTTACGACTACAGAGATAAGGGTATAGACGACGAATCTTCGGCCGATGACGAACCAACCGGCGATAATTAACGGCAGGTTGAGGGCGAAGTACAGCGTCCCCATCTGGAACGGCAAAAAATAGCTGACAATCAAAGAAAGGCCAGAAACGCCGCCAGCGGGCAAGTTATGCGGAATCAAAAAAATGTTATAGCCGCAAGCGATTATAAATCCTCCCAAAATGATGACAAAACTCTCAAGAAGCCTCTTCAATTGAATACCTTCCATTCATAGGATAGTCGTTGTGCGCATGAAGGAAGCCCCCTCGTTCATAGAGGAGGCATATGCGCTATGTCTCTATTCTACTGAATACGAATTGTGCCGTCTACTTCTAGATGATAGCAGTTATCCATCATTGTAAGCGCTATAAAAATGCTTGACAACAAGCTTGGCTACCGATTATTCTGAGAATGCGGGTAATTGGATCACCCAATTAACCGCAGTTCGAACTAAGCATTGAAAGGGTAGCTCAATGACGATTAAGAAGATTAAATACCACAGAGTATATGAAGACGTGATCGAGCAGATCAAAAATATGATTCATGAAGGCAATCTGTCGCCGGGCGACGTTCTGCCTACGGAGAGGGAGCTTGCCCAGGCGTTCGGCATTAGCCGCGGCACGCTGCGAGAAGCGTTCCGCATTTTGGAGCGGGAAGGGCTTATTGAAGCCAGACCGGGCGGCGGCCGCTATTTAAGCAATTCTCTAGACGTTGTCGAAGATAAAAATCGCATTATGGACAATATCGAAAGGGCGACGATTATCGAGCTGCTGGAAGCAAGGGAGCTGTTCGAGACAGGGATCGTCGAGCTGGCTGCCAAGCGGGCGACCGAGGAGGATATTGCCGAGATCGAAGCCGCTTTTGTCAAATGGGGCGAAGTCGACTTGGAGGGAGAGGATCGCTCGAAGCCGGATCAAGCCTTTCATCTGTCGATAGCGAAGGCTACGCATAATGTCGTTCTCGTCAATATGATAGAGCTTCATATGGATTTGCTTCAAAGAACGCTGAGCAAGACAGTCGTCATACCAGGCCGCAAGAGCGAAGTATACGAGGAGCATTTGCTCATTCTTCAAGCGATCAAGGAGCGCGATCCTGTGAAAGCGAAGCTGGCTCTGCTCAATCATTTAAGCAGGGTCAAAGAGAATATTCAGCGGAACTATATTCAAGCAAAAGGGTGAGTCTCCCCTTTTTTTACGCAAATTGGGTCACCCAATTATCCAATTACCAAAATGTGGTCAAGAGAATGATTATAATGCCAAAGAGGGATTGCTGATGAACACAGACATTCGAATTTTATCGCCATGCGGCATGCTAGGATACGGTTTTCCTGAGCGATCCTTTATGAGAGGAATGGAAGAAGAGCTTCACGGCATCGTCATTGACGCTGGCTCGACGGATGGAGGGCCCCATAAGCTGGGAGCCGGCGTATCAATCGTAAGCAAGCGGGCAGTGAAGAAAGACCTTGAAATCATTATTGCAAACGGCGTGCCGCGCGGCATTCCGATTATTATCGGCTCGGCAGGCGGCTCGGGAGCAAGCGTTCATGTGAACTGGACGCTCGATATCATTCATGAAATTTTGCAGGAGCGGGGCATCGAGGCGAGGGTAACGGTCATTTGGGCCGACTTCGCGCAGGAGGAAATATTGAAAGCGAACGAAGAGGGGAGAATAAGCCCGCTCAGCCCGAACATTCCTTCGTTATCCGAGGAGCTTATCAAAGATACGCAAAGCATTGTCGCGCAAATGGGGCATGAGCCGATCGTCGAGGCGCTTCGTCAGGGCGGCGATATTATTGTATGCGGCAGAGCCTACGACCCTTCGCCATTCGCCGCAATCGGCATCTATCACGGGAAGGATCCCGGCCTCTCCTATCATATGGGCAAAATATTGGAATGCGGAGCGCTGTGCGCGGAGCCCGGGACGACGAAGGACAGCATTCTGGCGACAGTAAGCGACGACAGCTTCACCGTCCAGTCTCTTAATCCGGATCGGAGATGCAGCGCAACGAGCGTCGCGGCTCATACCTTTTACGAGAAGGAGCATCCCTATATTTTGCATGGCCCAGGCTTTACGCTTGATCTCGAAAATTGCACCTTCGTAGAAGTGGAGGAAGGCGTCGTTCGCGTAACGGGCAGCAAATTCGTGCCAAGCGAGCGGTACTATATTAAGCTGGAGGGCGCGCGGCTGGTGGCGTATCGCACATTTGTCATCGCCGGCGTTAGAGATCCTATTCTTTTAAGCAAGCTGGAAGAAGTGCAAAGCTACGTAAAAAATCAGGCCAAGGACTATTACCGCGAAATACCGGAATCGGATTACAGCATTCAATTTTACAATTACGGCAAAAATGCCGTGCTGGGCAATAAGGAAAGCGCGCCGTTTCAAGGCCATGAGGTAGGCGTTATGTTCGAGGTAGTAGCGAAAACACAGGAGCTGGCGAGCAGCATCTGCTCCACCGTCCGCTCGACCTTCCTGCATTACGGCTATGAGGGACGCAAAGCTACGGCAGGCAACCTTGCCTTTCCATTCGCCCCAAGCGATGTGGAATTCGGACCTGTCTACGAATTTTCAATTTATCATTTAATGGAAATGAAAGATAACGCCTTTCGCATCCAGCATCTTTAACATATAAGGAGGATTGAACGATGACCGAGCTCGGACAGCTGGCGAAGGTGCTGCGGAGCAAAAACTCGGGCCCCTTCGAGCTTACATTAGATGTATTGTTCGATTCCGCAGAGCACTACTACAGAGTTAAACATTCAGGGAAGATCACGAAGGAAACCATTTGCGGGCTGTACCAAATCCGCGAGGATCAAATTCATCACCTCGTTTTCTTCGATCAAGCGCTCGGCTTTAAAGTAACGATAACGCGAGATATATCCTCCGGCACGGTCGGCGACCGGGACGTATATGGCGCCCAGCAGCACGCGCCTTTGATGGGGCTTGTCATAGACGGCCAGGAGAGGGGGTAGCAGATGAGGACGTTGAAAAGAATGCGGCAGGATTGGGTGCTGTATGTCATGCTTGCCGCTCCTCTGCTATACTTTGTCGTCTTTCATGTGATCCCGCTCATCGGAATGAAGCTGGCCTTTCAAGATTATCGCATTATTGGCGACCATGTGTGGGTAGGATGGAAGCATTTTGAGATATTGTTCAGCTCGCCTGCTTTTATGAGCGTGATGCAGAACACGATTATTATCAGCCTTATGAAAATGATATTCGTGTTCCCGATTCCAATCATTCTATCGCTCCTTATTAACGAGGTTAGAAGCTCCAAGTACCGGAAGTATGTGCAGTCGATCGTCTATTTGCCGCACTTTCTGTCATGGGTCGTCATCGCGGGCATTTGGATCAGCCTGCTTAATCCCGTTGACGGCGGCATCAATCTGATCGCGAATTTCTTCCAAATTCCGTCCGTCGACTACATGACGAGCAAGGAGCATATCCGCTGGGTATTCGTCGTATCCGAAGTTTGGCGAAGCGCCGGCTGGGATTCCATCATTTATTTGGCTGCGATTATGAAAATAAGCCCGGGCCTGTACGAAGCCGCGAAGATCGACGGCGCTACGAGGCTGCAGCAGATGAGATACATTACGCTTCCTCATTTGTACAGCACAGTTGTAACCGTATTCATCTTGAATTTGGGCTTCTTCATGAATGCCGGCTTCGATCAGGTGTTCAACTTCATGAACGATTCGGTCATAAGCGTCGTCGATATTCTCGATACCTACGTGTACCGCATCGGCATCGTGAACGGGCAGTTCGCCTACGCGACCGCGGCAAGCCTATTCAAAGGGGCAATCGGCATCGTGCTCATTCTAGGCACGCATTTCGTATCGAAGCGCATTTCAGGCAAAGGCGTCTGGTAGGGGGGATAAGATGAGACGACTAGAGCTTTCGAAAATTATCATTTATCTGATCCTGTTCGCATCGACGCTGACGGTATTGATCCCGATCGTCAATTTATTGGCGCTTTCATTGACGGATCCGGCGAGCGCCCATAAGATGGGCGGCCTCGACATCATTCCGAAGGGGCTTTCTTTCATCAACTATGAACTGCTGTTCTCCAATCCGCTCGTTACCGGAAGTATTTTAAATTCCGTATGGATTACAGCTGCAGGCACATTTCTCAATTTGCTGCTCACTTCGCTCGCCGCTTATGTGCTGGCCAGAAATAACTTTGTGGGCAAAAATTTCGTCCTGCTGTTCCTCATTGTCATTATGGTATTTGAGCCGGGACTTATTCCGGAATATTTGCTGGTGAAGGATATCGGCCTTCTGAATACGTATACGTCGCTCATTTTGTATAAAGCGGTCAATGTGTACTATCTGTTTATTCTGATGCGCTTCTTTCAGGACATACCGGAGGAAATATTGGAGGCGTCGAGAATCGACGGCGCAGGACATTTCCGCACGTACAGCAGCATCGTCCTTCCGCTGTCTAAGCCCGGGCTTGCAACACTGGGCATGTTCTACGGCGTATTCCATTGGAACGAATATTTCCGGGCGACGATTTATATTTCCGATCCGAACAAATGGCCGCTGCAGGTCGTGCTGAGGCAGTTCGTCGTCCGCAAGGACAACACCTCCATACTGGGCACGCAAAATTTGTTCGACAGCAGCATTACGTTTGACTTTGCTTCCCTGCAGGCAGGCACGATTATTATCGCGATGGTGCCGCTGCTGATCTTATATCCTTTTATACTCAAGTACTATGCGAAAGGGGCGCTTGAAGGCGGGGTCAAGGATTAGAAGCGGGGAAGACAGCCGCAAGTGCAAGGAAAGCTCAAATCATCAAAAGGGGAGAATGAAAAGCATGAAAAAATTAAATGTCTTTTTAATTATCGCTTTATTGACTATGATCGTTTCCGCATGTTCGTCCAATTCGAATAACAATGGAACGAACGCGCCGTCGGGCACGAAAGCGCCGGATGCGGGCGGCACGGCTGCCAATGCGGATCCTGTAACGTTGAAAATCGTGTATAAGGACGAGGGAACGACGAATCCGGTATCCGTTAAGTTTTTCGAAGAGCTGGAGAAAGCGCTGCTTGAGGACGAGAAGCTCAATGTCAAGTTCGAGCTGGTCGATCTAGCGCAAGGAAGCTACGCGGAAAATTTGAATCTGCTGCTGCTGAGCGGCACGATTCCTGACATCATCTATTTCCAAGGCGGCGACAAGCAAATGGCCGACCAAGGCTTGCTTGAAGATTTGACGCCGTATATCGAGAAGTCCAGCTATCTGAAAGATATTATTTTGCCGCACAATGAGAAGCGGATGGAAAGCTACCCTTACTTGCTGTGGGTGAAGCCGCTCGCGCCTAAGACGCCTGTCGTTCGCGCCGACTGGTTCAACGCGATGGAGAGCTCCAAAGCGCTGCTGGAAAATCCGTCGATCGACAACTATTACGCGTTTTTCAAAGAGCTGGTAGAGAAGAAGCCGGGCGGCGACAAGCCAAGCTACGCGCTGACAGCTGCCGGCGATATCGCGGAAATCAACTTTATTTTCAACACCGCATTCGGTCTGGATACGACATGGCTTAAAAAAGCGGACGGCACTTATGAATATTCCAAAGTGTCGCAGAACGAGAAGGAAAAGCTCGCGTTCTATAACAAGCTTTACAAGGAAGGGCTGCTTGATCAGCAATTCATTACGAAGCAATGGGATACGAAGGAAGACGCGTTCTACAAAGGCGAGGCTGCTGTTATTACAGGTACGGCAGGCAAAATTATCGACTTGTACGATGGCAGAATGAAGGAGCTTAACAATGCCGACGCTTCCTTGATCGTACTGCCGCCGGCAACAGGCGCTGCGCAAGGCTTCGGCGCTACCGATGTTACGAAGGAATCCAGAGGACTTGCGATCAGCTCGCAATCCAAGCATAAAGAAGTTGCCTTCAAAGTATTCGATTACTTGGCAAGTCCAAAAGGGCAAATGCTGGACAGACTCGGCTTTGAAAATGAGCATTACACGGTTGTCGACGGCCAAGTGGAGCTGAACGACAAGTATTACAGCGAGTGGTACGCGAGATTCTGGGAGCCGCTTGAAATCAAGTCGGACATTCCGCTGAAAACGCCGCTATTGGGCGAGCCGGGCACGAATTCGCTGCAGGCTGCTGCGGACTATTATACAGAGGACAACAACTTCATCATTCCTGAGCAATATGTGGCGAGCTGGGATGCGATGAACAATTTGTACAAGGAATATTCGATCGACTTTATTACAGGCAAGAAGGATCTTGCGGAGTTCGATAAGTTCGTAGAAGCTTGGTACGCTGCCGGCGGCACGGATATTACGAAATACGCTAACGAAAACATCAAGTAAGGAGCGGGACAATGACTACGTTTCGGGATCGAGTGAGGGGCGTCGTAGCTTCTACAGCGCTGGGAGACGCGATGGGTGCGCCTGTCGAGAAGCTGACTTATCGTGAGATCAAAGAGCGGTACGGCCGCGTGGAGAGCATCATGACAAGATGGCACAAGATAGACCTGCCCGCCGATGTGCGGCTTGGGAGAGTAAGGGGCGACGGGATCGTAACCGACGATACGCTCATGACGATTGCGCTGATGAAGGTGTATCTCACAGAGAGAAGGCATCTGGACGCGTATGATTTGGGCAATGAATTTGTGAAGGAGATCGCCTTTCGCAAAACGTTTGTCCCGGAGCTTAATGCGGAAACGTTCATTATCGACCGGCTGTTCTATCCGGAAAAATACATTTTTATGCGCCATGTGCTCGCGAACTGCGATCCAAGAGAAGGCGGCATCGGCAATATGGTGAACTGCGGAGCGGCGATGTATATCGCCCCCGTAGGCATCGTCAACGCCGGGCATCCGAAGGCCGCTTATGATGAAGCGATTTTATTCGCCATGGGGCATCAATCGAGCTATGGCCTGGAGGCGGCGGGCGTGCTCGCTGCCTGCGTGGCGAAGGCGTTCGTGGAGGGCGTTACGGTCGACGATATCGTCGAGACGGCGATTGCTTTTGCAAAAGACGGGACGAAGGCGGCCATTCGCGAGTTGACTCAAGCGGCCAAGGAATTGCGGCCGGAGCGCGATAATATGGACAAAGTCATCGAGGTGTTCCAGTCGATTATGCTGAAATATTCGCCGATGGGCGACGATGTCAACCGGCATATCGACAAGGTCGGCGTGCCGAGCAATCATTATACGCCGAACCGGCTTTGGTCGATTGAGGAGCTTCCGATTGCGCTTGCGTTCATCGTCCTGAACGACGGGGAATATTACCGCTCCATTCAGGACGGCGTCAGCTCAGGCCGTGACACGGATTCCATCGGCGTCATGATCGGCGTTATTTTAGGAGCGATGTACGGCGCCGGCGCCATTCGGCAAGAGGATCTGGAGCAGCTGAACAAGGTCAATCGATTGGATCTCTATGCTGTCGCCGATGAATTCTGCGATACTGCGAAAGCGATCATTACGGAAGACCTGGAGATTAACGCGAATAGACAGAAATGCATCATGTAACATCAGGCTGGGAGTGGTGAGAATGATACCAAAGCATTATGTGGAAACGATATACGCCGGTTTTCTAGGGATGAACGTCGGCATCCGGCTAGGCGCGCCGATTGAGCCGGTTGCCTGGACCTACGAGAGGATCCAACAGGTTTACGGCGACATCCGGGGATATGTGAAGGACTACAAAACCTTTTCGGCGGATGACGACGCGAACGGCCCGGTATTCTTTATTAGGGCTTTGTACGATGACGCGGTTGACCGCGAGCTTCAGCCGGAGGATGTAGGCAAGGCGTGGCTCAATTATGCGAGAGAGGGCATTGGAATGTTCTGGTGGGGCGGCGAAAATGTCAGCACGGAGCATACCGCTTATTTGAACCTGCAGCGGGGAATACCTGCGCCGCGTTCGGGCTCTATCGAGGTGAACGGCCTTGAGCTGGCGGAGCAGATCGGCGGGCAAATCTTCATCGACTCCTGGGGCTTGCTGTTCCCGGGCGATGTGGCGAAGGCGGCCGATTATGCGGAGAAGGCGGCAAGCGTATCCCATGACGGCAACGGGCTGTACGGAGCGAGATTTATGGCGGCCTGTATTGCGAAGGCTTTCGACGCTTCGTCTATCGATGAGATTATCGAAGCCGGGCTCGCCATGATTCCGCAGGATTCAACGTATGCGCGGGTTGTACGCGCGGTTAAGGATTTCCATATGCGGCAGCCTGAAGATTTCCGCGCCTGCATGCGCTACCTGGAGGAAGAATGGGGCTACGACAAGTACGGCGGCGTCTGCCACATCATTCCGAACGCCGGCGTATGCGTGTTGGCGCTGCTCTATGGCGAGGGCGATTTTGCGCGAACGGTCGAAATCGCGTCCATGTGCGGCTGGGATACGGATTGCAACGCCGGCAACGTCGGAACGATACTAGGGGTATTCTGCGGACTGGAGGGCATTCCGGCTCATTACCGCGCGCCGATCAACGATTTTATCGTTGCGTCGAGCGTGTCGGGCTATTTGAATCTGGTCGATTTCCCGACCTTTTCGAAGGAGCTGGCGCTGCTTGGCTATCGCTTGGCTGGAGAGAAGGCGCCGCAGGAGCTGGCGGATCGCTGCAAGCCGGGACAGGTCTATTTCGACTTTGATTTGCCGGGCTCCACACATGGGCTGCGTACGAGCAACTCGTTCAAAACGCCGGTTGTCCGTCATTCGCAGAAGCATGTCTATAACAGCAGAGGCTCGCTGGAGATCGTGTTTGACCGTCTTGTAGAGGGCGACAGCAGCAAAATCTATTATAGGCCTTTCTATCGCCGCGAGGAATTCAACGACGAGAAGTATAAGCCTACCTTTGCGCCGCAGGCATACAGCGGCCAGACGGTTTCGGCCAAAGTATATTTGGATCAATGGGAGGGCGAGCCGGTTACGCTCACTCCTTATGTTCGGGATACGCATACGAAGAAGGATATTCGTCTAGCGGCTGCAACGCCGGTTAACGGCGAATGGACGGAGCTGCAATTCGTCATTCCTTCGACGGACGGCGCAATGGTTGACGAGATCGGATGGATATTGGAAAGCCCGTCCCCTTTGCTGAACCGCGCGATCGGCAGTCTCTTTATCGGAGAGTTCCATATTTATGGGGAAGCGGACTATCGCGTCGATTTCGCCAAGCAGGCGAAGGAGTTCGGTTCCGTTACGCCGTACTCGCATCATAAAGGGCAATGGGAGCTGAAAGGGGCCGCGCTTCGCCGCGAATCCGAGGGCGAGTGTTCCTCCTACTCGGGCAATTATTATGCGCGCAATATGTCGGTTGAAGCTTCAGTTAGGCCGCTTTCGGGAACGAGCCATTGCTTGATCATTAGGGCGCAGGGTATTCAGCGGCACTACTTGGCGGGCTTTGACGGAGAAGGAAAAGTGTCCATCCTACGCAACGATTTTGGGTGTGAGCGCCTAGTCAGCACAAGCTATGATTGGGAGCACGATAAGGAATACCGACTTCAGCTTGTAGCGGACAATGACCGGTTTACGTTATATATCGATGGCGTTAACGTATTGGAATGCAGAGATGCCAGATTTCCCTATGGCATGCACGGCTTCGGCTCCCTTGAGCCGGGCGAGAGCGAGCTGTCCGCCGTTCATGTGCGGGATTTGAAGCAAGCGTAGCGGGAAGGAGCGAACAGCAAGTGAGCAAGCTGCTAGTCATAGGCAGTATTAATATGGATGTCGTCAGCAGCGTGAAGCAGTTCCCGCTGCCGGGCGAAACGATACACAGCAGCGGCATCTCCTACTATCCGGGCGGAAAAGGAGCGAATCAAGCCGTCGCCGCGGCCCGCGCCGGAGCCCGGTGCGAAATGGTCGGCGCGGTTGGCCGCGATGCGTTCGGCGGAGAGCTCGTTGCCGCTTTGGAGAGAAGCGGGGCGGACGTCAGCCGCGTGCTGCGAAAGGAAGGCAACTCTGGCATAGCGCTCATTACCGTGAGCGAGGAAGGCGAGAACAGCATCATTTTGTCCGAGGGCGCCAACGGCGGACTGACCGCGGCCGATGCCGCCTATGAAGGCGATTGGAGCGATGTGTACGCCGTGCTGCTGCAAAATGAAATTGCATGGCCGACGACGCTTGCCGTTATCTCGGAAGCGAACCGGGCAGGCGCGAGGGTGTGGCTTAACCCTGCGCCTGCGAGGGCGATACCGGACGAATTGCTGCCGTCAATCGACACGCTCATAATGAACGAGACGGAGACGGCGGTTATTACCGGCATGAAGGTTAGCGATGCGCAGTCGGCGCGGTCGGCAGCCGATCGCATCATTGGCAAAGGAACGGCCAACGTAATCATTACGCTCGGCGAGCAGGGCTGCTATTATGAGAATGCGGCTGGAGAAAGCTGTTCCGTGCCCGCCTTCCGCGTACAGCCTGTCGACACGACCGCAGCCGGCGACACGTTCATCGGCGCTTACGCCGCTGCTTGCGCGGATGGACAAGCTACGCCGCAGGCGCTGAAGTTTGCCGCGGCGGCGGCGGCTTTGGCGGTGACGAGTGCGGGCGCCCAGTCATCCATTCCGTCGAAGGCGGAAATTATGGCGTTCATGGAAGTCGGCGCAGCGCGCGAGTGAGCAGTGCTTTCAGTTTGAGTAAGGAGCAAGGGTAGGCGAGAGGCAAGGATTGGCGAAAGCCAGTCCTTGCTTTTTTTTGTGAGACGAGATGCCTCGTCACGCGCTAGTGAAACAATAATCTGTTACACGCTTTACGTGCCGTTACTCACGCTGTCAACGGCAAACGGTCTCACACGGCCGCTGGCGTCGGCAAGTGGACTCACATGTCAATTGCGTCGGCAAACGGATTCAGATTCCGCTATTTACGGAAAAACACCGCCTTTGACAAAACTCGCGGACTACAGTTCCGCTATTTGTCCCAAACCTGCTCCCAAAACCGCGATTTGCTTGAAATAACGCACTCTGAGTCCCGTTATGCCCTCAAAAACGCCACTTTCGCCAAAATAGCGGAACCACGAGCCGCTGGGATGCACACACTTTGACGAAGCTCATTTTTTGCCGTTTTTTGTTCCATTTTCTTGAATTCTGTGAAAAGGTTAATGCTGCGAACGCTTACAGCTGTGATATAATCTCTCAAGTGAGCAAGGGATTTTGTAGAATCTGAGATTTGCAGGGAGGCAATCATGATCGGAAGAAGCAAGCCGTACAGCAAGCGTATGCTCATCATGGTATGGGCGATTCTCCTGCTGTGCGCATCAGGACCATTGTCAGCCGCTGCCGCGAAGAGCGTAGAGGCTGAAATAGCGAAGGACACTTTTATTAAGCTGAACGGCGAGACGCTGAAGATGGCTGAGCCGATACGAAAGGTGGATGACAGGCTGTTCGTGCCTGTTGCGGTTATAGCCGACATATTCGGCGCCAAGAAGATCAGCTGGAACAACGATAACGAGGAAGCAACGATACATACCGCTTACGGTGATAAAATTGTGCTGGGCAACGGCGTGCCGGTCGTATATTTCAACGAAGTCCGCTATAAGATGGATGCGGAGCCGTTTCTAATGAACGGCAGATTGTATATCCCGGTTCGCCATGTGGCGGAGCTGCTGCACGCAACTGTGACATGGAACGGCGCTGAGAAAACAGCCGAGCTGAATTCGGTGGAGCCGGCGGTCGTAACGGCCGAGTACGGCTTGGACGAGATCAGCAAGGAATACAAGGCCAGCAAGGCGGAGCTTCTGAAGCGCAACGGCCTTGCAAGCGAGAGCGCCGTTAAAGAGGGAAGCAAGCTGCGGGTCGTCATCCCGTCCATATTCGATCACGAGGCGGCGCCGTATACGGAGCAGGATTATACGCTGCTGGCAAAGATTACGATGGTGGAAGCGGGCTACGAATCCTATGAAGGCCAGCTTGCCGTCGCCAACGTCATTCTTAACCGGGTCAAGGATTCCCGGTTCCCAAGCACGATTCGCGATGTTATTTATTCCGGCAAGCAGTTCCCTCCGGCCCATAACGGGCTGCTGGACAAGAGCGTGCCGAACGCCAGCGTGCTTCGTGCAGCCAAGGATGCTTTAAACGGCAAGAACAACGTCAAGGACGCCATTTACTTCTTTAACCCGAAGGTGTCCAAAGGGGAGTTTTGGTCCAGTCTGAGCGTCATTGTAACGATCGGCCATCATAGCTTCGCGAAGTAATCATCGCCGCGTTTGCGGCGGATATATAAATGCTTTTGAAAATAAAAATAGCCTTTTCGGAGAAGTCTCCGGGAGGCTATTTTTATTAGACGGCTAAGTGTAAATCGTAATCGTTGGCGCAGAAATTGTCGGCTGAGTCGTAATGTCTGATGTGGTGTTGGCGAAGTTTGCTACCTCGAGCAGAACAGGAACATTGACGGAAATATCCGTCGTAGCCAATACCAGGCTGGCGGTTGTCAAAGTAGATAGTCCGCTTTGCTGAAGCATGCCGTTAATATAGACATTGTAATATTGCTCCGCCGTTATTGCCGGAAGGACTGCGACAGGCGCATCGTTATCGTCGAGGAAGTCGGCTGCCGGTATCGTTGTATCGGTTGTTATCATTCCGGCTGTTATTACGGAGTAGTATCGCGCTACAGCTGGAGATACAGTAGTTGTTACGGCCCCGCCGGATGCAACAGGAGCACTGGCTACAGCAGTAAAGACAGGCTTAATGACAGGCATAGAATCACCTCCCTTCTATGGGGGAGTCAAAAGCTTATTAAGCTTTCATATTAATAAATGCAGATTAATAGAATTTGAAACGGCTTATTTACTAGCTTTATGATCGTCCAATCTTCCATTCTGTTATAGACATACTATAAGGATGAGGAATGGGAGGTGCTTTCGTTGGAACGTGCATGGATAAAGAGGAGAAAGAAGAATTATTCGAGAAAGAGAGCGTTAAAGGGCTCCAGAAAATGCCGTAAGCTTCGATGCCGCCGGGGGCCGCGAGGTTTACGGGGGCCGAAGGGACACCGGGGGCAGCGCGGATCAAAAGGAGCTCGCGGTTCACGGGGATTAAGAGGACATCGCGGTTTGCGCGGACCAAGAGGAGCAAAAGGGGACCGGGGCCAGCGAGGCTCAAAGGGAGACAGGGGGCCGCGGGGTGAAAAAGGTGCGCAAGGTCCGCAAGGCATTCAGGGAGTTCAAGGCGCTCGGGGCGAGCAAGGGCCTATGGGTCCTCAAGGGCCAAGCGGATCTGTCAATGAAATTGCCATTATTCCGCAGTCGCAAAGATACTTCTATTTTCCTGCTTCTAATCTTGTATCTCCGATCGTCATTCAAGCCAGCCAATTCTCAAATGACGACGGTCAGACGATAGACCAATTTATTGGCATTGGCGTCAATAGTTATTCTCATCTATTTATTAACGGTATGCTGCAAGAAAGCAAGCTGTATGAATTGACAGAGAGCAGTCTAACTCTTTATATCGATAATGACGAAATCATATACAAAGATACGCCTATCATCGTTGAAACGAATCTATTTATTGCTCAAATTGTTTCTTAATGCTGCCTAGAACGGTGCGAAATGAACTAAAATAGAAATAAAAAATGCAAAAGGGGATCAAAGCAATGACGGAATTTACGGAGCGTGTGATCGCTATTATAAAAAGCGTGCCAGCCGGCAAAGTAGTCACTTATGGGCAGGTCGCCGCAATGGCCGGCAGTCCTCGCGGCGCGAGGCAGGTCGTTAGAGTGCTGCACGCTTTAAGTATGAAGCACGGGCTGCCATGGCATCGGGTTATTAACGCAAAAGGAGAGATCGGCTTCCCGGATTCGGAGTCCAGGGAAATTCAAATGATGAGCCTGGAGAGCGAAGGAATAGAAGTGCGCAATGGCAAAATCGATCTGGCCGTCTATCAACTGCAAGCCGAGAATTTGGCCGAGTAGACTATTGGCGCAGCCACTGAAGCTGCTCCCTGCTGACCGAAATAATGCCGCTCGGCAATTGGGCGGTGCCGAAGAGCGGAATGAGCTCTCCTGCGGCGATGGGCTCCAGCTTGTCGATCCAGCGGGCAAGATAAGCGAGCAGCCCGACTGCCCGCTCGGGCTTAACGCCGTCAGCGCGCAGCGATACGAGCGACAAGCTTTTGTCACGTTTGGACAGCCGATTGCCTTCTTCATCTCCGAGCAGCGGGGTATGGGCGAATTGGGGAGGCTGCAGGCCAAGCGCTTCAAAGAGAGCGAGCTGTCTTGGTGTGGAATCGAGCAGGTCGGCTCCGCGCAGCACATCGGTAATGCCCATGGCCGCGTCGTCGACCGTAACGGCAAGCTGATAGCTGAACATGCCGTCGGCGCGCTTCACGACAAAATCGCCCAACGCTTCCTGCGCGTACATTTGCTTTCCTGCAATGGCATCATCGAAGCTGATGGGGCGGGCAGGCATAATGAAGCGGAGGGAGGGCGTTTTGTCCGCCGCTTTGAGTGCGCGCTCCTCTTCCGTTAAATGACGGCAAAAGCCGGGGTACGCAGCTCCTTCTGACGAGAGGCCGTGCGGCGCGCTGCCGATCATCGCCAGCTCGGCGCGGCTGCAATAGCAGGGATAAATTCGTCCTGCCTGCTGCAGACGGCCAAGCGCATCCTCGTAGAGCGGCTCGCGGAGGCTTTGCTCATATGGCGCATGCGGACCGCCCAGCCGCGGCCCTTCATCCCAATCGAGGCCCAGCCACAGCAGATCGTCCTGCTGCTGCTCGGCGAAGGCGGGGCGGGAGCGAGGCTTGTCGATATCTTCGATGCGCAGCAAAAATTCGCCGCCCGCCCGGCGCATTTGAAGCCAAGCGGCCAGCGCGGTAAAGGCGTTGCCGATATGAAGCTGTCCCGAAGGCGTAGGCGCGAACCGTCCGCGTCTGACCATGGCGTATCACTCCTTAAGCATGCAAAAAAAGAGCAGCTAAGCCGCTCTGTTCGTTAGTTTATACCTATTGCGATCGTTTCAAACTTAAATGGCGGAGCCGACGGGATTCGAACCCGCGGTCTCCTGCGTGACAGGCAGGCATGTTAGGCCTCTACACCACGGCTCCACATTTTAAGTCAGTGTCTTAGACACAAATAGTATAGTAGCATGAATGCTAGATGAAAGGCAAGGTTTTTTTCGAAAAACTTTGCCATTTTTTTTGAAGCCTAGCTGATCGTATAATGGCAGCTTCCCTTCACGCCGTTATCAAGCCTGATTATTCGACGATTGTTTATCGTCTTTGATTAGCTTTACGAGAAAATCCGATGTCGTCATTTTATATTCTGCGGCTTTGTACAACAGATAGTTTTTGTCCTCTGCCGATAATCGGAAGGACACCTTCTCCGTTCTTGCTTCGATCGCCTCATGATAGACTTCTACCGTTCTGTTTACCATGGCGTACAAATCGAAATAGTGCTCCGCGATTTTGCGCGCTTTCTTCCGAAGCTCCCAAATAAGCTTATCGTCATTGTACAGACTTGCTAAGTCGTATGCGATTGTTTCAGGATCGGGGTATGGAAGGTCGTACTGAGGAATCGCGCTTAGGACGGTATGGGCTTTGTTGGCGTACCAAGATTGCTGAACGATTCCGCCGTACCCGTGACCGAGCAGTATGCCTACATTTCCGCATGCCATCGCTTCTCTAAGCGCCCTGCCGTGCCCGTAAGCGACATGGCCCCATCTCAAATGCTCGATAGGATCTTCTATCCAGCCAAACGTTTCAAACTCGGACACGCTTGATCCTGAGCTTACCCCGACGAGTCTGGCTTCTATATGGAACCCTTGATTTCTAAGAAGCTTAATAGCGGCATCGAGAGCTTCAACTCCGCGCGAGGATGAGCCGTGTGTCCGGCCGAACCAAATAACGTTAAGAGAGTGCGGCTTCTTGAAATTGTCTTCTTCATGCCAACGATTGCCAAGCTCCGGATCTGGATGGTATTTGGCGGTATCGATCCCATTGCTGATGATATGCGTTTTTTTACTGAATTTGTGCATGATTTCTTGCGCTTGAGCCGGGCCTACGGCAATGATTTGTGAAGCCTGCTCAATCGTTCTGGGATACCATTTCATCCACGGCATTACGCCATGAAGAGTCAACACCAGAGGAATGGAGAGCTGGCGGGATACGGCGTACGCATGCGGGAAAGTTAATGAGGAATGGGCATGAATGAGTTGAATGTTTTTAAGATTCGAATAATGGATCAATTCTTCTTTTTGTCCATACAAGAGTATAGGCGTGTCGCCGAAAGGGGCGGTCAGCGTATGAATATCGCTATACGTAATGTTATGCTTGTTATGCGATTTGTCATTTACATAGATAGCGACGTTAATTTCATAACCGCGCGCCTTCAATTGAGTGACAAGGTCCCAAATATGAGTCATTTGGCCGCTTCTCACTAATATAGTATTGATGAGTATGCTCTTCATATTCCCCCTCCTAGTCTCTTTATGTATACGCATTGCTAGTTAGGGGGGAACGGCGAATGGAATGTTTTTCCTGTTTTTGAGCTGAATTCGAGGATAGAAAAAACAGCCCTGGACAGGGCTGATTCTTCTCGCCGATGACGATTAGTTCAGGAATCCTTCCAGCGCAATTGTCGGCTTCATGTCCGCCTGCCACGCGCCTTTATTGTAGCCGCCGTTGTAGCCCGGCGTTGCCGCAGGCTCCCAGTAGAAGACGCCTTGTCCCTTGCCGCCGGAAATGTTCCGTACCTTTGTTTTGATATCGGCAATGAAGCTTTTGGCTGCAGATGCTTGATTATAGTCCATGCCAATCTCTGTAATGATAACCGGCTTGCCATATGCGGAAATCATGCTGTTTGCGTTGCTGATCGTTTGATTGACCAAGGTAGACCAGTTGGAGGAGGTAGGATAGAGCGACATGCCGATAATGTCGAAGTTGGCGCCGTTGCTAATAAGGCCGCCTATATTCCAAGTAAATAGCGAATTATCGTAGCCGTTGGACAGGTGGACGATCGTTTTCGTGCTGGTGCTGACGGACTTGACCGCGTTATGTCCGCAATTGATCAGCCAGGCATAGTTCATCATGCTTACCGAAGCTTTGCCGTCATTCCAGAGCATGCCGTTATTCGTTTCGTTGCCGATCTGCACCCAGTCCGGCGTTACGCCCTTCGCTTGCATCGAGGTCATCACGTAGCGCGTCCAGTTGTATACCGCGTCCATCAGCTGCTGGAACGTATAATTTGCCCATGCCGCCGGCTTCGTCTGCTTTCCAGGGTCTGCCCAGGAGTCGCTGTAATGGAGCGTCAGCATGACGCTTAGCCCTTTATCCTTCGCACGTTTTGCGAGTGTAGCGGCACGATCGACTGTCATATAGCCATTTGCGTAATCGTTGGAAGGATTGACCCATACCCGGATACGGACAGAATTGATTTGGTAATCGTTTTTCAGTATGTCGAGAATGTCTCGCTGTACCCCATTTTTGTCCTTCCAAACGTAGCCCTGCGCTTCCATGCCCGGAATCCAGCTAATATCGGCTCCTTTCGCAAAGGATGGAGCGGCTTCCGCTTGCTGTACCCCGCCCGCATGAACGGAAATGAGAGTCAGGCAAAGAAAGGACAGAAACAGAAGCCTAATCGTTTTCTTCCACATCTGAATACCTCCAAATGGTTAAATTAGGATATGGAATATCCCAATTCAAGTATATGAGCGCTGCCATGCGGAGCCGAAGGGCATAATTGTAACATTCAGTATGTTATTAAAGCTTTTTGGACTTTTTTGTCCATCCATGATATACGTAGAAAAAGCGATATTAATAGGGGGCGGACGGAATGCCGATTCATATCGGGCTTGCCGGCTGGGGCGATCATGATGAGCTCTATCCTTTCGGGATCAAGCCCGGAGGCAAGCTTGCGGAGTATGCGAAGCATTTTCCGGTTGTTGAGGTGGACAGCACCTTTTACGCGATTCAATCTAAAGAAAGGTTTGCGCAATGGGTTAATGACACGCCTGACTCGCTGCATTTTGTTGTGAAAGCCTTTGGGGGAATGACAGGGCATCAGCGCGGGCCGCAGCCGGCAGGCGAGGAATTGAATCGCATGTTCGGCGCATTCCAGGAAATGCTGGAGCCGGTTATTGAGGCTGGAAGACTGCGGGCTGCGCTGTTCCAGTATCCGCCATGGTTTCATTGCAGCGTTGAAAATGTACGGAAGCTTCGAGAGGCGAAGATGCTTATGGGAGATATCCCTTGCGCGCTGGAGTTTCGCCATGAGAGCTGGTTTTCTGCAGAGTACGAAGACAAAACGATTGCATTTATGGAGCGCGAGGGATGGATCCACAGCATATGCGACGAGCCGCAAGCGGGAACGGGCTCCATTCCGACGGTTCTGAAGATTACGGACAAAAGGGTGACGGTCGTTCGATTCCATGGGCGCAATGTGCAGGGCTGGAATCAGGGGAGCGCGCCTAACTGGCGAGAGGTCCGTTATTTATATCGGTACAGCGAAGCTGAGTTGAGCGAATGGACGGACAAGCTGCGGAAGCTAGAGCAGGATAGCGAGCATATTTGCGTAATCTTCAACAATAACTCTGGCGGAGACGCCGCGCAAAATGCCAAGCAAATGATGGACATGCTGGGCCAGCTGCGCCCCGATGGCAAGCCGCCGCTAGAGCCTCCGAAGCCGGATATCGAGCAGCTGAGCTTGTTTTAGGATAGTTCGCACCGCGGCAGTTCCCTGCGCGCTCTGTTCGCTGTTCTCGAGATTGAAGCCTGCACACTGCAGGCTTTTCTTATTTGCGGGCGTTGTAAGCAGCAGTCGGCAATCAAATGCAGAGGCTTGCTTTTTTATCAGTTGAGTGGTAAACTGACAACAAGAAAGCAGAAAGCGAAGAAAAGAGGTGACATAACGATATGGATCAGCAAACATTAAGCTCGCTCATATGGCTCCGCATGGCACGCTTCGTTCATCAGAGCAATCAGCTGTCGAATGAATATTTGGCGCGATTCGACTTAACGGCTTCACAATTCGATGTTCTCGTAAATATTCAAGCGAGCGAGCCGATCACGCAAATGGATTTGGCAGCGAAGCTGACCGTCAGCCACGGCGGCATATCGCGAATGGTTGCCCGGCTGGAAGAGGACGGCTTGATCGAGCGCAAGCAGCAGTGGAAGGTTAAATATATAACTTTAACCGAGAAAGGGCATGCTGTACTAAACAGGGCGCTTCCGCATCAGGAGCAATTCCAATCCTCTTTTTTTGACGAAGCGCTGCAGGAGAACGAGAAGCTTGAGCTTTACAGGCTGCTGACGAAGGTGCAAAAGCATAGCGTAACGAAAAAGGTGCCGCCGATGTAGCGGGTGCGATTCATTAAAGCGATGACGAATAATGCATATTGTTTCAGCGGATAGCCGCTAGGACTGCTGTGATATTTTTTTACCCATTCAATTAACATATCAACTGATATTAAAGGAGAGAATAATTATGTATACAATTCCAGGACATCACCATATTTCAATGATTACGAAAAGCGCCGGACAAAACAGCCGGTTTTATCGCCAAGCGCTCGGCTTGCGGATGGTGAAAAAAACAGTAAACCAAGACGACCCGTCGATGTACCATCTTTTCTATGGCGACAAAAGCGGCAGTCCGGGAACGGAGCTGACCTTTTTTGAAATGCCGATTGTAGGCTCAACCTATCGCGGCACGAACGCCATCACGCGGATCGGTCTGCTAGTGCCAAGCGAGGAAAGCTTGAGCTACTGGAAATCCAGATTTCATGAGCTGAAGGTTGAGCATGGCGAGCGCTTAACGTATGCGGGACGCTCAGCGCTTCCGTTCGAGGACCCGGAAGGGCTGCGCTTCGCATTGATCAGCGCGGAAGGCGAATCGATTTCTCCGCTTTGGGGCGAGCAGGAGTGGACAGAATCTCCAGTGCCTGCGGAGCACCGCATACTTGGGATGGGGCCGGTAGAGGTGACCGTCCGCAATCGGAGCAAGTTTGTGAGCACGTTCGTCGATATGCTCCGTTATACAGTTGCGAGCGATACCGAAGAAGAGGTCGTACTGCAGAGCGAAGAGGGCAAAATCTATAGCGAAATTGTTGTGAGAGAGCAGGATGGGCCGAGCGAAAGGGCGGGCAAAGGAAGCGTCCATCATCTGGCGATTCGCGTAAAGGATACGGAGGAGCTGAAGTACTGGGTTGAACAGGTTACAGCCCGCGGCTTCCAGAACTCGGGACTTGTCGACCGGTTCTATTTCCAAAGCTTGTACTTCAGAGAATCGAATGGCATTTTAATCGAGTTTGCTACAGACGGCCCGGGATTTGCAGTGGATCAGCATGCCAATGATTTGGGCAAGGAGCTCGCGCTGCCGCCATTCCTGGAGACGCATCGCGCTCAGATTGAAGCCCGCCTGAAGCCGATCGATTAAGCAAGTGAATGTGTGAGTAACAATAGCGGAACCGGAGTCCTCCTGTCAGTGTCAGTGGCAGTCCAGCGGCTCGTGGTTCCGCTATTTATGCGAAAGCGGCCTTTTCGAGCGCATAACTGGACTCAAAGTACGTTATTTCAAGCAAAAAGCGGTTTTGGGTGAGGTTTTGAACAAATAGCGGAAATGTAGTCCGCGAGACCGGTCAAAAGCGGCGTTTTGCCGTAAATAGCGGACCCTGAGTCCGCTTACCGGTACCATAGCAGTACGAGTCGCTTGTCGCTGGCACTAAATGTTTGTAAATATACGGCCGGAGTCTTTATAGGCTCCGGCTTTTTTTTGTTTGATGTTTAAGACATGTTGAGCGATAGGGAGCATCAGTATGCAAGAAGGTGAACCGTTATAGAGATGCGTTCTGCCAGCGGCGAATGAATTGCTTCATAGTGATTGCTATGTCCGCTGCACTTTTAAATCGGAATTGAGCATGGTAAAGTGATTGATAATAGGATGGCTTAGCCGTCAAACGGAAATAGGTGATGATGAAGTGAACATATTGCTGGTCGAGGACGATAAAACGATTGCTTCCGGCCTTCAGTACTCGCTGGAGCAGGAGGGCTTTTCGGTCGCGCTTTGCTATGATTTGGCTTCCGCCAAGGAGGCTCTACATAATGGGCTGGAGAGCTTCGCGCTTTGTCTGTTCGACTTGTCGCTCCCCGACGGAAGCGGCTATGAATTGTGCCGGCTTGTCAAGGAACGGAGCGATGTGCCGGTTATCTTTTTAACGGCGGTAGACGATGAGGTTAACGTTGTGATGGGGCTTGATATGGGGGCCGACGACTATATTACGAAGCCTTTCCGGCTGAGAGAGCTTATCTCCCGGATCAAATCGGTGCTGCGTAGGTATCAGAATCAGAAGCAATCCCAGACCCAGTCCAAGTCGACGATCGATATCGGCAATATCCGCATAAACACGCTGGAAGGCAAAGTGTACAAGGAGGGCAGCGAGGTTGTTCTGACAGCGTTGGAGTATCGTCTGCTGCTTATTTTCGCCGGCCATATCGGGCAGGTGTTGTCGCGAGCCCAGTTGCTAGAGCGGATATGGGATGTGGCGGGAGATTTTGTGAACGATAACACGCTGACGGTATATATAAAGAGGCTTCGCGAGAAGCTGGAGGACGATCCTCAGCAGCCGGCCATTATTAAGACGGTTCGCGGGCTAGGCTACAAGGTTGGTGATTAGCATGCTGCGCAATAAGGAAGTTCGGCTTTTCTTGCTTGCGGCAATCCTCATCAGCCTGCTGTCCGTTTTTGCCGCCGCCTTGTTCATTTCTTTCCCCGCAGCCTTGCTGACAGCAGTCACTTGCTTGCTTCTTATAGTCGGCTTTCTAGTCTTCACACGCTGGAGGTACCGCGAGTTGGAGAAGCTGTCCGGCTATTTGCGGCAAATAGCGAGTGGCGATTATACGCTCGATGTCCGCGATAACCATGAGGGTGAGCTAAGCATTCTGAAGAGCGATATTTATAAAGTGACGATCAAGCTGTCCGAGCACGGCTCCTTGCTGAAGCAGGACAAGCTGCAGCTTACGGACGCCATATCAGACATCTCCCATCAGCTTAAAACGCCCCTTACCTCGATGCTCGTCATGGTCGATCTGCTGGCGGACGCCGAGCTGCCGGCGGCGAAGCGAACCGAGTTTACGCGCAATATCCGCGTACAGCTTGAGCGGATTGAATGGCTTATTTCCTCTTTGCTTAAGCTGTCTAAAATCGACGCCGGTACAGTTCAATTCAAGAAGGACGACATCCAAGTGGAACGCCTTATCCGAAAAGCGCTCGAGCCGATGCTCATTCCAATTGAAATTAAAGAACAGACTGTGAAAGTAGAAGGGGATGCGTCGGCAGCTTTTGCCGGCGATCTCAACTGGACGGCAGAAGCGCTCATTAATATATTGAAAAACGGGTTCGAGCATACGTCGGAGGGCGGAACGATCGCCATTACGTATGAGGAGAACGCCCTGTTCACCGAAATTGTCATCGCAGACAACGGCAAAGGGATTGCCAAAGAGGATTTGCCTTATATCTTTAAGCGCTTCTATAGAGGGAAACAGGCCAGCGAAGGAAGCATCGGCATCGGGCTGGCGATGGCGCACAGCATCATTACGAGCCAGAACGGAACGATTGAAGTGAAAAGCCGGGTGGGCGAGGGGACGACCTTTACGATCAAGTTTTACAAAGGGATTATTTAATCAGCGCTGTCCCAGCTGAATAAGCGCGGAGAGACTGCCCCGTAAAGTACGTTCAGCCGTTTGCGGCTGTGGAGAAGCCTCCTGTTTTATCGGAAGGATTAAAATATGATCCATGCAGGGCTGGCAGCCTGAAAATGGATGCAAATGTACATGTTTTTTTGTGAAAGATGGGCAATCCAGATGAAAAAGATACGAAAATGCAGGAATTCATACGCTAAATGCCCGATTCTAATCAATACAAGAAAAAAAGCCTGCACGAACGCAGGCTTTCCGGTACATCCCCTTGATATATTCAAAAAACCTGTACTTACGTATCTTTTTTGGGACACTGTCGCTTTCCTAATTTACATACGTTCTCAACAGGCTGTACGGAGGGCGTCAGCCGAATAATCCTTACTCGCTAAATTCAAGCAGCTCAAATACGTTGCCAAACGGATCCTTGAACGCAGTGTACAGTCCGGCTGGGCTTGGCAGCGGCGCATCATATATAAATTCGATTCCCAACGATTTATAGGCGGTAACCGTTTTTACAATATCGTCGGTTGCGATGCCAGGAACGACTTGGGCTTCGGCAGGATAGTCTACAGACGTTGCGCGCTCGGCCTTGCTCAAAATGATATAAATGCCGTCATGCTGCAATTGGATCGTTTTCTCATCGTACTGCTCGGCTAATTCAAAGCCCAATTTTTTGCAATAAAACTGCTTGGCCAGCTCCATATCAGGAACGTTAATCGATAGCACACATACATTTGGCATACATATACCCCTCTCTTTATTGGCAGCAGAGAACTCCTTTGCCGGATTCAATGCTGTTCTTCAAGCTGTCCAGCATTTGCTTTCCATATAAATGATTGTAATCTAATTCATCGTTCTAAAATTCTTCTACCTTGCTTTGTTGCGTTTGATTTCCTCAAATAAAAGCTGGGGCAGGTTTACGAGGATCGGAGGATCCTGCGGCAGCGGCTCGCGAAGCGTAATGGCAATGCTCAGATCGGTTGCTTCATCGACGATGACCGGTCTTACATACATGCCGCGCAGCGACTGGTTCAGCAAAAAATAATCTTTGGGGTTCAGGCTCCAGGCAATGCCGGTTGCCAGCGCATAGTAGGTGCCGGGAGGCACTCGGGTGAAGACGCAGCTAGAGCTGTTTTGATTCATTGCTGTGCCGGCAACCGGCCGCTGATCCGGGATAGGGCGAGGAAACAAGCCTGCGAAAATAATGCCCCGAAAGCTTGACGGCGCTATAATCTCGCAGCGGACAATAGGAGGCGCATCCGCGCTCGCGGGCAATTCCAGCTTTCGGTGCTCCCATTCATTCATATGGCTCGTTAATGTCTCGGCATGGCTTTGGAACTTTTTTGGAGACAGCCCGACAAACTGCTTGAACCGCGTATGAAAGGAGCCTAGGCTCTGGAAGCCAATCGCGGGCAGCACCTTGACTAGAAAGGATGGGTTTCTCGTCTGCAGCAGCTCCTGCTTCCCGGACTCGATGCGGAGCGCGGACAAATACTGCCGGGGAGAGATGCCGGTTATTCGCTTAAACACTCTAGTGAAATGGTACGGGCTATAGCCGACATGGGCGGCCAACCCCTCCGACGTTATATCTTGATCCAAATGGCTTTTCATATAGGCAATTGCTTGTTCTACCGCTTGCCGTTGACTGTCATTCACATTCATAGGAATCCCCATCACCGTTTTTCTTAATGATAGGGCATAGCTTCACAAAAATGAACCGCTCAAGTGAAAAAATGACAATAAGATAGCCGGAGGCTGCCGCTCCCAAAAGAAAAGAGAAGCCTAATGGCTTCCCTCCAGCTCGTGCTGCTTCTGAAATTGCCGCGGCGTCATGCCGGTCCACTTTTTGAAGGTGGAGCTGAAATGCCGCTCCTCGCCGTAGCCTACCTGCTTGGCGACCGCGTAAATTTTGTAATGCTGGCGAAGCAGCTCCTTGGCCTGCTCGACGCGGTACTGGTGCAAATAATCAAGGAAGTTGACGCCGAGCTCCTGCTTGAACAGCGAGCTCAAGTAGGAGTTGCTGACGAACGTCTCTCTGGCGGCGAACTCCAGCGTCAAATTCGTATTGTACTTAACTTTGATGAGCTCCAATGTCGCTTGTATGGTGCGGTGCAGCCGCTTCTGCTGAGAAGGGCTCTGCGCGATGCTCTGTACAATTTTTTGCAAAATGACGGAGCAGTCGTCAAGCGTCTCCATCGTCGGTATAACCTCGATCCAGTTTACGGGACCGTTCTGCCATTCAATTGTGTCGGAGAGCCGCTCCTTGGCAAGCCGCTGCAGCTCCATAATGATGCCGCTCACTCGCCAAATAATCTCGTTGCGCGAGTAGGCAGCCTGTTCCTTCATATAGGAGATGCCGCTTTCGATGGCGTCTACCGCTCCGCCGAATTGGCCTGCCTGAAGATGCGCAAGCAGCTCCTTCTCGACCCGTTCCAGAAACGGATCGTCCATAATCGATGACTTTTCGTTATGCCCGGCCTTCAGCTCGGAATAGATGAAGATGCCGCCCTTGCCTTGATAGAACCGCGCTTCCATCGCCTTGTTTGCTTCATCGTACGCGGCATTGGCATCGTTAATGGACGGCTGCACGGCGCTTAGCGACAGGCTGACGGACAGGCTCAAATAGCCCTCCAGATTATGCTTCAGCTGCCTCAGCATGCCGTAAGGCCCATGGTCGGCGAAGCCGGCGCTGACGTTGGCCATCCATAGAAGCTCGTCGCCGAGCCGGAATACTTCCAGCTTGTTATGAACGATGGGGCGAAGCGTCTCGTCCGTTATGTTGAGGATGGCGTAGCGCATCAGCTCCATATCCCGATTGCTCTGAATATTAGCTTTGTTCGCTTCGGCGTCAATTTCGATCCGCCCGACGATAATCGGCTCCGGCTGCAGCGACATATCGAGCTCGCGCAGCGCTGCAGTCCGCTCCTCAAGAGGCATGAGCGGCTGTTTGACCCATTGCGATAGAATGCCGTTCTTCAGCAGCTGAATGCTGCGATTCCAGGTACGGTTCATTTGGCTGCGAAGACGGTCTTCCCCTTCCTCGGCATCGAGCTTCCTCTTCACCTCAAGCACGACGCTCAGTATATCATGAGGCATGCACGGCTTGAGCAAATAGTCCGAAACGCCGAGCGAGATCGCCTCTTTCGCATAGTCGAACTCATTGTAGCCGGTCAGCAGCACGGAATGAAAGCTCATGCCCGCCCGCTTCGCTTCGCGGATGAGATCGAGCCCGCTCATATAGGGCATGCGGATGTCCGTCAGCAGAAGATCGAACGGCGTCTCCATCATGAGCCGAAGCGCCTGCCGTCCGTTTTCGGCTTCGCCGACAATTTCGACATCGTACAGCTTCCAGTCGATGGCTGTTATAATGCCGTCGCGGAACGCTTCCTCATCCTCGGCGACAATCATTTTAAGCGTCATGCCTTTTATCCTCCTTGTTGATGCGCACTTGAATTCTCGTCCCGATGCCTTCCCGGCTCTTTATTTCAAACACCGCTTCCTTATAAAACAGCGCCAGCCTCTCTCTAATGTTGGCGATAGCCATCCCCGAGCGGGAGCTGTCGCCAGCCAGTCTTGCCGCTTCGTTCTTGCGCGGCTTGTTCAGCTGCTGAAGGAGCTCTTCCGGCATGCCGGGACCGTTGTCCGTTACCTCCAGAACGATCCAATCATCCTCGGAATAGGCTCTTACAAAAATGTTGCCGGTTCCTTCCGCCTGTTCAATCGCATAGATAATGGCATTCTCGACGAGCGGCTGGAGCAGCAGCTTGGGCATTCGGAACCCTTTAATCGCCGGCTCCAGCTCGATCTCGAAATAAAGCCTGGACGGGAACCGTTTCTTCTGCAGAAATAAATAATGGCGGATGAGCTCTATTTCCTGCTCCAGCTCGACAAATTCGTTGCCGCTGTTCAAGCTAAGCCGGAACACTTGGGAGAGGGAGACGACCATTTCGGATATATCCTTGTCTCCCTTCTGGACGGCGCTCCAATTGATCATATTCAGCGTATTGTACAAGAAATGCGGGTTAATCTGCGATTGGAGCGCCTTCAGCTCCGCTTCGCGCTGCTTCAGGCTGGAGGCGTATATATCGTCGATCAGCGCCTTGATTTGCGTTACCATGGAATTATACATATAGCCCAGCTTGCCGAATTCATCGTTGCCCTCGATGACGACCCGCTGCGAGAAATCGCCGATTTGCAGCGCCTTCATCGAATGCATGAGCTTGCTCATCGGATTCGTGACGATGCGGGTAATGATCCAGGTTACGAGGATGGCGATCAGGCAGACGATAATCATAATGGAAATCGTTCCCGAGCCGATATTTTTAAGCTGGACGACAAGCTCGCTGCGGTCCTGAATGACGACGGAATGCCAGCCTGTGAGGCTGGATACCGCATGGGATACGATCAGATCGTCGCGCTGCTTGAGCAAGGCCAGCGTCTCTTCGGCGCTGCCGCCTGTTTCGTTTATATGAAAGAACGGGAGCTCATGGATGGGCCGCCCGATCCACGCCATATTGGCCGCTGCCAGCACGATCCCTTCATCGTTCATAATGAACTGCGCCTCCACCTTCGTGTCATGATACAGGCTGCGGCTCAGCTTGTCGGCATCCATGCCGACGACGAGCAGGCCGCTTGGCTGGTAGCGATAGTTTTTGTACTGCTTAATATAGACGAGCTTATGATGATTGTCCCCCGTAAGAATGCTGTCTTGAGGCCGGAAAATATCCCAGAGCTGATTGCCTGGAGCGGACTTAAGCCGTTCATAGTACGCCGTTTCCTTAAACTGCTCATAGCTGACAGCGCTTGCAATCCCGGTCTGTGTAATAACAAAGGGATTTCTTGCTGCGCTTTCCTCTTGAATGGAGTATAGAATGAGCGACTGGATCGTCTCGCCCGTAACCATAAGCGGCAGCAGGCTGTTGAATACGAGATTGCGGCGCTCCGGCGTATCTCCATTCAATACCATTTCCTGAACGGACGCGTTCAGAAACAAATAATTGGTGAAGCTCACCGAATTTTGCGCAAAATGGTCGAGCTGATCCTTCGTCTTGACGGCCATATTCAATTGGGCTTGGCGGATTTTATCGACAACCTCGCGGGAGGCGATCGTATAGGAGTACAATCCGTTAATGCCTACCGTAACGATAAGCAGCGGAATAATGAGAGTGAGCAGCTTTCTTTGAAGAGGCAAATTGCGAAAAGAAGGGATGAATCGGCGCATGTCGGCTTCACCTGCAGCTATCGTTTTTTTGTGTTTTTAGTATAGCAATATTTTGACGGGAAGAGACGCCGTTTCAGCCATTATCTAAAAAATGAAGCATCTCTTCTAAAATATGATATATTCTTTTGGCAATTTCCTACAAGCTATAATGAGGTCAGAACAGGTTAACCGATATGTTCAAGTCTAACAAAGGTGGGGTATCTATGAAGAAATGGTCCATAATTTTTGCGGCAATCGCGCTTGTGTTTACGATGGCTGCATGCTCAGGCAACAACGGCAGCAAAGAGCCGGCAAATACGGGCTCTGCGACAAAAGCGCCCGCAGCGACAGACTCGCCGTCCGCCGCTCCGGAAAATATTACGCTTAAGTTTTTCACGGCGCTGGCCGACAGATCCAACGGGATGGGCAAAATTGAGCAGGCCATTATCGATTCCTATATGTCGGAAAATCCGCATGTGAAAATTGAAGTGGAGGCGCTGCAAGACGAGCCTTATAAAGCAAAGGCGAAGGTATACGGTTCGACGGATTCGCTTCCGGACATTATCCAAGCATGGGGTCAGCCGTCCTTTATTAAACCGCTTATTGACAGCGGATTGCTGTTGGAGCTGAACGAGGGCGATTTCGCTGCAAGCTGCTTTATCCCTGGCTCGATGGACGGCTTCTCGCAGGACGGCAAGCTCTACGGATTGCCGCGCAATACAGACTTCCTCGTTCTTTACTACAATAAAAAGCTGTTCGACGACAACGGCATCAGCGTGCCGGCTACCGTGTCCGATCTCGTAGAGGCGGCGAAGCAGTTCCGGGCGAAAGGCATCAACCCGATTACGACGAATGCGATGGAAGGCTGGTCGCTTCCGATTTGGTTCGAATATGTGGCGCAGCGCGCCAACGGCGATTTCAACAAAATTGACGATGTGCTGAACGGCAAGAGCACCTTCTCGGGCGACGCCGATTTTCTGGCGGCAGCGCAGTCGATCGTTGAGCTTTCGGAAGGCAAAGCGTTCGCGGACGGCTTCCTGACAGCCGACTACGGGACTTCCCGCAACTTGTTCGGTCAAGGCCAGGCTGCCATGTACATTATGGGCAACTGGGAGGCGGGGCTTGCAACCGACGAGAACTTCCCTGCGGAATTCCGCGACAATGTCGGCGCTATTTCCTACCCGATCTCCGATAAAGGCAAGGCGACCGATTTGGCGGCATGGTTCGGAGGCGGCTACTCGATTTCGAACAGCACGAAGCATCCGGAAGAAGCGGTTAAGTTTTTGCAATATTTCTTCAAGCCGGAAAACTGGGCGAAGCAGCTATGGCAGACCGGTTCGGGAACGCCGGCCCAGAAGTTCGACGATTTCCTGACAGGCAGCGAATCCGAGCTGATGAAGCAGCTGGTGCAATTGTTCGGCGCAACGACATCGGCGAGCAACACGCCGTTCCTCGATCTTGGCACAGACGAGTATAAGACGAAGGTTATGGAGGCGCATCAGAAGCTGTTCGGCAAATCGATTACGCCCGAGCAATTTTTGAAGGAGCTGGACGCAGCGGTTGAGCTGCTGAAATAGAAGGAAGGCTGTATCGGCGGGGGCAAGCTTTGCCCCTGCCGCTTTCAAAAGAAGCCGGGAGGCGGAGGGAACGATGCATAAGCTGCTGAGCAATAAAATGACGATCTTCGCGCTCGTGGCGCCTGGAATGTTTCTGTTTTTGTTTATGGTTTGCTTTCCAATAGCGATGAGCGCTTATTACGGCATGACGGATTGGCGCGGAATCGGCGCGTATCAGTTCGTCGGCCTGGATAACTATGTTCAAATTTTGACGCAGGACAAAGTGTTTTGGCGGTCGCTGCTGAACGCGCTGCTGCTTCTGGCGGCAACGCTGCTCATTCAGCATCCCATTGCGCTGCTGTTCTCCATATTCGTAACGCATTCGGGCAGATTCGAGAAGCTGTTCCGGACCGTCTTTTTTATACCTGCCGTCATTTCAATCGTCGTTACCTCGAAAATGTGGGTAAGCGTGTTCCATCCCAATTACGGCATGTTGAATAAAGTGTTGTCCGCGGTCGGCTTGGAAAGCTTGAAGCAGGATTGGCTGGGCGATCCGAAGCTGGCGATCTGGTGCGTTATTTTCGTCATTATGTGGCAGGGTTTCGGCTATGCGCTGCTGCTTTATTATGCCGGCCTGCAAGGCATACCTAAAGATTTATTTGAAGCGGCGGAGCTGGACGGCGCGGGCCGGGTGAAGCTGTATACGAAGGTCGTCATTCCGCTTTTGACGCCGATGGTTCGGGTAGCTGTCGTAATTGCGGTAACGGCGTGCTTGAAGCAGATGGAAACGATTTTCCTAATGACGAACGGCGGCCCGGTCAATACGACGCAATTTATAGGCAATTATTTGTACAAAACGGCATTCACCTCCTCCTTGTACGGTTACGGCAATGCGATTTCCGTTATTTTCGTTATCGTGTGCCTGATCATTACGGTCGCTATGAATCGTGCATTCAAGAAGGACGTCGGCGAATTTTAACAAGGGGGAACCAAGGGCTATGCTGCGAAAAATAACGCTTCAATCAACGCTGTGGATCTTTGCGCTACTGCAGCTGTTTCCGCTTATATGGCTAATCAATTACTCATTTCTGAACAGCGGCGAGTTTTTTGGCAGCGCCATATTGAAATGGCCGAAGAAGCTGGCATGGGACAATTATATGAACGCCTTCACTTACGGCAGCGTGCCGAAATTTTTGTTGAACAGCCTTTTTATTACGACTTCGGCCATATTGGCTGCGGCTGTATTGTCGCTTATGTTAGGCTATGCCTTCACGCGCATGGAATGGAAGCTTAGAGGCTTGTTCATGGCGTTCATTATGCTTGGCATGATCGTACCGATTCATGCGACGCTGCTGCCGAATTTTACGCTGTTCAACTGGCTTAACCTGCTTGACAATCCGCTGACGCTCATTTTGCCGTACATCGCGTTTTCATTGCCGATCAGCGTGCTGATCATGTCGGGGTTTCTGGGGACGATTCCTAGAAGCATCGAGGAATCGGCGGTCATAGACGGCTGTACGATTTACGGCGTCATCTTCCGTATTATGATGCCGATGACGAAGCCGGCGCTCGCTACCGTATGCATTATGAATTTCATCAGCTGGTGGAATGAGTTCATTATGGCGAATACATTTCTCATGTCGGAGAAATTCAAAACGCTGCCGTTTTCGATTATGAAATTCGCTGGGCAGTATTCTTCCAATTACGGCGCGCAGTTTGCCGTTATGACGATGATTGCTCTGCCTACCATAATCATCTATTTGCTGTTCACCGAGCAGATGTCGCGTGGCATTACGGCAGGCGCGGTGAAGGGTTAATGCTTCAAATCTATTGAAAAGGCATTGAATTGCGGGAAGCAATTCGATGCCTTTTTTTGCGCGATTAGCCTAAGTGACTAGATTGTCACTTTATCAGTCACCTTATAGTCATCTAGTGTTGTTATACTGGCTCTATTAGTAAAAGCCGCGGAGGTAAGCGAATAATGGAAATTTTGAAAATAGAGCATCTGTCAAAAATGTACGGCAAAGGCGAAATGGCGGTCAAAGCGCTGGATGACGTATCCTTTACCGTGAATAAAGGCGAGTTCGTCGCGATTATTGGGCCGTCGGGCTCGGGCAAGTCAACGCTGCTGCATATGCTGGGCGGCGTCGACCGTCCGACTAGCGGCAAGGTATGGATCGACAATACCGATATATACAGCTTGAACGAAACGCAGCTGGCCGTGTTCAGGCGGAGGCAGATCGGCTTGATCTATCAGTTTTACAATCTGATTCCCGTGCTTACGGTCGAAGAAAATATAACGCTGCCGATGCTGCTGGACGAGCATAAAGTAGACAAAAAGCAGTTCAACGATATCGTGCAAACGCTCAACTTGCAAAACCGGCTAAGCCATTTGCCGAATCAGCTGTCGGGCGGACAGCAGCAGCGCGTATCGATTGGCCGGGCGCTCATCAGCAATCCGTCGATTATTTTGGCCGACGAGCCGACCGGCAATTTGGACAGCAAGAACAGCGCCGAAATTATCGATCTGCTCAAAATGTTCAACAAAGCGTTCAATCAGACGCTGATCGTCATCACGCATGACGAGCGCATCGCGCTGCAGGCCGACCGAGTTATTGTCATTGAGGACGGAAGGGTAGCCAAGGACGAGGTGATTCGTCCATGAATATCGTCAACAAGCTGACGCTGCGCCAACTGAAGCTTAACAAGCGCAGGACGCTGGTGACGATCGTTGGCGTCATTATTTCGGTTGCCATGATAACCGCAGTGACGACGATCAGCACCTCGTTTCTCCATTTGCTGCAGAGGCAGGCGATAGTTACCGAAGGCGAATGGCATGTCCGATATGAGCATGTCAATAAGGACCAGATCGAGCTTGTAGAGAAGAATGACCTTACTAGAGCGTTAATCATCTCTAGAGATCTTGGATATGCGCAGCTGGAAGGAAGCCAAAACAGCGATAAGCCTTATTTCTTCATAAAAGCATACAATGCGGAAGGCTTCGAGCGGTTTCCGATTGAGCTTAGCGAAGGGCGCTATCCAAAGGCGCCGAACGAGGTAGTCATTTCCGCTGAAATCGCCGATACGGCGCGAGTCGACTATAAGCTCGGCGATACGCTGACGCTTGATGTCGGTCCGCGTATCTCTCGGTTAGAAGCCGACATAGAATGGAGACTTGGTCAAAGCGATCAGGTGCAGAGAAACGAAAAAGGCGAAGTGCTGGAAGAAATTAAAGTTTCGGAGACGAATACCTATACGGTCGTTGGCGTCATGAAACGGCCGTCATGGGAAAGGGGCTGGGCGCCGGGCTATACGACGATCACCTATACCGACATAAGCCTGTTGGAAAATGGCGAGCAAGCTACAGCTTCTGTAGTTGTAAATAAACTGAACCGATCGTTATACGATAAATCGGAGAAGCTGGCTGAGGCGATTGGCGTAGACAGCGAATCATTCCGCTTCAATAATGAACTGCTCCGTTATTACGGCCTTTCGAACAATTCGAACGTTAATACAATGCTGTACTCTTTGACGGCGATCATCATGTCGATCATTATCGTTGGCTCTGTGTCTTTGATTTATAATGCGTTTGCCATATCGGTATCGGAGCGTTCCCGGCATTTAGGCATGCTGTCCAGCGTCGGAGCGACAAGAAGGCAGAAGCGCAATTCGGTCTTTTTTGAAGGCGCGGTTATCGGGCTGATCAGCTTACCGCTTGGCGTCCTTAGCGGCCTTGCGGGCATCGGCATCACCTTCTTGTTCATTAATCCGACAATTCAGGAGCTGTTCGGCGTGACGGAAAGCTTGAAGGTGACCGTTACGCCGGCGTCGATGCTGCTTGCCTGCGGCGTATCGGCAATGACGATATTTATTTCCACCTATTTGCCTGCCCGCAGAGCCTCGAAGGTGTCGGCGATCGATGCGATCAGGCAGACAGCCGATGTGAAGCTGACAGGCAAAGCGGTGAAGACGTCCAAGCTTGTCCGCAAATTATTCGGCATGGAAGCGGAAATCGGGCTGAAAAATTTGAAACGCAATAAAAGGCGTTATCAGGCGACCGTATTTTCACTTGTTATTAGCATTGTGCTGTTTCTTTCGGTATCCTTTTTTACGGATAATCTGAAACGATCGGTGGAAATGTCGCAAAGCGGGGCGAACTACGATATTCAGGTTGGCTCCGGCAATGAGCCTTTGAATAAGGAATTTGTAGACTCGATAACAGCGCTTGATGAGGTCATCGCTTACAGTCGGCAGACAGAGGTGCAAGTGAATACGACGGTTGCGGGAAATAAAGTGGCCGATCCGCTTAAATCGATTGACCGAAATAGCGAGGGCTTTGAATATTATGTCGATCTGATCGCCCTGGATGAGCGCAGCTTGAGAGCCTACGCTGCTGAGGCGGGCTTCGATGCGGAGGCGCTGCTGAACGCTGGCGAGTCAAATGCCGTTATCGTGGATGAGATCACTTACCGCGACTCGCAGACAGGCAAGTTTATTCATACGAAGGCCATTCATGCGGCAGTTGGAGATAAGCTGCCGTTTACGATAAGAGACTGGGAAACGGATAAAATGACGGAGCTTGGCTCCGTTCAAGTAGCTGCGTTCGCCGACACGGTTCCGTTAGGGGTAAGAACGGCTAATCTAGGCGGAATTACAGTCATTGTGTCCGATAGGAC
>Ga0180215_1000802_pt1 | contig 36978 bp, 28 predicted proteins | sample eDN3rd37CBELigBY_FD_128871 | JGI IMG/M metagenome (GOLD analysis project Ga0180215, IMG submission 128871) | Enriched backyard soil microbial communities from Emeryville, California, USA - eDNA 3rd pass 37_C BE-Lig BY (version 2) (version 2) | ecosystem: Environmental > Terrestrial > Soil >...
CCAGCGCCTCGCCCTCGCGACCAAGGACGGCTGTCCGGTCTCGGTGGCGCTGAAGGGCAACCTGGAGTTCGAGCTCGACGCCAGGCTCGAGCCCTGAGGTCTGACGACCGTCTTTCCAGGCGGGCGATTCGACTCAGAGCACGACGCGGGCGTAGAGGATCCCGTCCAGCAGGGCACCCGCGCGGTCGGCTCCCAGCGCGACGCCGGGTGCCAGCTCCAACGCGAAGGAGAGGGGCGCCTCGCGCAGACGCAGATCGATCCCGACCGGGATCCTTGCCCCCACGTAGGCGCCGCCGCCGCATCGGTGGTAGCCCCACCTGCCGTAGAACCCGCAGTACCCGCCCCCGCCTCCGACCAGGGCGCCTGCGCCCACGTAGAAGTCGAGCTGGGCGTCCCGCGGGTTGCTGAGGAGCTGCGCGAGTCCCCAGAGGTAGCTGCCCTGCAGACGGAGGCCGGGGCCGGCACCGACGCCGATGTCGACGGCGTCGGACCCGCCGAGCCAGAATTTTCCGCTGATCCCGAGGGGGTTCCCGATCATCAAGCCCAAGGCCAGAGAGTTGGGCTGCCGCACCGGCGCAGCCCGGGAGTCCGAGGCCGGCAGGAGGACGAGCGCGACGAGGAGAGCGAGGAGGCTGCTGCGACGAAGCATCCGTCCAATCTAGCACTATTTGGAAAGTTTTCACAGGAGCGGAGGCTCGCCCGCGCCCGATTTTCCGCGTGCGGTCCGCTTCCGGATCGAGCACCCTGGGATGAGCCAGCAGCTCAACCGCGAGAAAGGCGAGCCGATGTCCCTCACCCTCTACCACCATCCCTACACGCGGGCCGCGAACGTGGTCTGGATGCTCGAGGAGGTGGGCACCCCTTACGAACTGCGCTACGTCGACGTCCGGGCAGGTGCGCACAAGGCCCCCGAGATCCTCGCCCTGAACCCGATGGGCAAGCTGCCGATCCTCCAAGACGGCGAGCTGGTGGTGACCGAGTCCGCTGCCATCGGCCTCTACCTCGCGGATCGCTACGCGTCCGGAGAGCTCGCGCCCGCCCTCGACGATCCTGCGCGCGGGACCTACCTGCGCTGGTCCTTCTTCGCGCCCTCGGTGATCGAGCCCGGATCGATGGCCAAGGCATCTGGCTGGGAGGTCAAGGAGTCGGCTGCGGGCTGGGGCACGCACCAGGCGATGCTCGCCGCCATGGAGAGCGCGCTGGAGGGCCGATCGTTCGTCCTGGGAGAGACCTTCTCCATGGCCGACGTGATCTTCGGCGGCACCATCCGTTACATGCTCACCTTCAAGATGCTGGAGCCGAGGCCGATCTTCGAGGCCTACTCCGAGCGTCTGGCTGCGCGACCTGCGTTCAAGCGAGCCGAGGCGCGCAACGCGGCGGTTTCTCAGGAGCACGGGCTCTGACCGGCGGTTATCAGTCGGACATGGGTGAACCGTTTCGCATTCTCTTCGTCTGCCTCGGCAACATCTGCCGCAGCCCCCTCGCCGAAGGTGTCTTTCGCCAGCAGGTGCAGGAGGCGGGGCTCTCGGAACGATTCGTGATCGCGTCAGCGGGGACCGGCGGCTGGCATGTGGGGAGCCCGCCGGATCCCCGGATGTGCGCAACCGCCAGCGCCCGGGGCGTGGAGATCGGGCACCAGCGGGGCCGCCACCTCGCCCCGGGCGACCTCCTCCACCATGAGCTGGTCCTCGGGATGGACCGGCAGAACGTAGCGAACATCCGCAAGCTGGCCCCTCGCGATCTGCCCCCCTCCCGGATCGAGCTCTTCCGGAGCTTCGATCCGGAGCCCGGGACCATGGAGGTCCCGGATCCGTACTACGGCGACGATCGGGGCTTCGAGGAGGTCTTCGAGATCGTCGAGCGCACCAGCGGCGCGCTGCTCGAACACATCCGCGGCCTGCGGGGATGGTGACGCCCAACGCCCTTAGGGAGTGACTTGGCTCTCGAAGGCCCCGATGTCGCACTCCTCGCCGACGGGGCGGGGCATGCCCCGCTGATCCGTCTCCAAGGGTGCACCCTGCGCGTTGCACGCCCCGGGGGGGATCCTGTCGAGGGCCCAGCTTCCCTTCCGAAGGGCAAAGGTCTTCGTGGCGAGGAACCCCTCCTCGCCGCCGTTGTCCGCGAGCAGCTCCAGGAGCGGATCGACTGGCGATTCCGCGGTGCCTGAGCGGTCGGAAACCGCCAGGCCCGTGACCCCAGAATCCGTGAGGTCGCCGTAGAGGTTGTATCCACCTGACGTGAACGCCATGCCGTCCCCGCGCAGGACGTCGGGAGAGGTCGCCGTGGAGTGGTTGCCTGCCAGGATCGAGGTCCGGATGGTGACCGCAGAATGATACATGGTGAGCGCCCCGCCAGCCGCGCTCGTATTCCCGCTGAGCGTCATGAACTCCAGGGTTGCTGCGCCCCCGGCGATCAGGAGGCCAGCGCCATACCCATCCGATCGATTGTTCGCGATGGTCGAGTTGATCACCCGGAGAACGCCTTGTGAAGTGATCCCTGTCCCTGGATTCGTGGTTTGATTTCCGCTGACGGTCGAGGAGATGACGCTGAAGGTCCCGCCAGGCGGAACGACGATCCCCCTGCCGCGGGTGTCGGAGACCGAGGAGGAGAGCAGGCGCCCCTCAGAGTTTCCCTCCAAGACGATCGCGTCGCCGTGGTTCTCGCGCAGCGCGCACCCGCTCATGAGGACGAGGAGGAATCCGGGTCTGGCAAAGACGCCGGACCCCTCCGCTGCCTGGTTGCCCTCGAAGATCGTCCCGAGAATGGTGATGGCGGAGCCATCGTGGCCATAGATCCCGGCACCCGCCGATGCCTGGTTTCCTTCGAGCGTCGATTCGACGAGCCTGGCGTCTCGGCTCCCCGCCTGGTAGATCGCGCCGCCCAAGGTTCCAGCCCTGTTGTCTCGGAAGATCGACCGGCTGATCGAAGACGCTCCGTGGAGCCGAACGCCTCCTCCCATCTCACCCGCCTGGTTGTTGCGGAAGGTGGTTCCCTCCATCTCGAGGGAGGTGTAGCTCACCAGCCCGCCGCCATGAAGGGTGGCCTGGTTGAACTGAAAGACCGAGTTCTCGATCGACTGATCGCCCCGGAGGAAGGCCCCGCCTCCGTGGGTCTGCGAACGGTTCCCCTTGAACACCACACGATCCAGCTCGACGGGGCCGGTCGAGTAGAGCCCGCCCCCCTCGTTTCCGTCGCAGTCCATCACCTCCACCTGCTCCAGGCGGAGAGAGCCTGCGTTCAGAATGCATCCACCTTGACCGGGGGATGTTCCATTGGCGACCCGTACGCGCGCCAGCGCGGCCTCGACGGAGCCGATCTCGAAGAGCCGATTCGAGCCGCTCGCGTAGAAGGTGAACTGCGGGACCTCGTCCTGGTCCACCCAGCCCTCGAATCGGATGGCCTCGTCGATGACGAGGGGGGCGGAGAGGTAGATGGTGCTGGGGCTCAGCTCCCGGTCGAACCAGATGGTCGGATTGTCTCGGATATCGAGGACGGTGGAGATGAAGTCGCGAAGGTCGCTCTCGGAGTCGCTGGTGACGATCGCCGCCACCTCGATCCGCAGGATCGCCTCACCCGACCAGCCGTCGGAGGTCGCTCGCAGGAGGACCTCCGACGGGCGGTCCAACCTTCGGACGCCCGATCCGGCGGAGAAGCGCAAGGTCCCCTTGGTCTCGCCTGCGAAGATCTCGAGGCCGCTGGCTGGGTGGAGCGAGACGCCGTCCGGGAGATCGCCTGCGAGCTCGATCAAGACGTCACCGTCGCCGATCACCTCTCGGTCCAAGGTGACCCGCACCCTGGTCTCGCCAAAGAGGGGGACTCGGATCCGATCCGAATCGGGCTCGAGCCAGGCGCCGGGCTCGACGCTTCCGCCGCTGCCCCCTTCTCCCGGCTCCTGCCCTCCAGCGCCTCCGTCTCCACCGGCGCCCCCGCTGCCCCCATCCGCCAGGCTCTTCTTGCCGGAACCGCCTCCGCCGGAACCACAGCCGATGACCAGGCTGGCGACGAGAAAGACCGCGAAGGATCGCAGCCACTTCGACGAGGTGTTCATGGTCCCCTCCGATTGTACAGCGAGAAGAGCCGACCCTATATCGCAGGACCGTTCGTTCCTACAACCGGTAGGGAGGTGTCGCACCAGATGCACCACCGTCGATTTCTCGACACATCGACGGCCGCCCTCTCGGAGCGCCGTGGATCCTGCCGGAGCATGGGTGCTAGAGAACTCGATCGATCGGAGGATCGACGGCGCCGCGCGATCTGCACCCACCAGCGGGGCCGAAGGGGACGATATGAATCAACGATTCGTGTCTGTGATTTCCGTGATGGCAGGGCTTGTTGCGTCGGGCTGCGCCTCCACCCAGACCCCGGGAGAGATGGTGGAAGGGGAGCTGGCGAACGCACCGGAGTGGGTGTGAAAGAATTGCACGAATTATTGGAAGGAGGCCGGCGAGCGGCTCCTCTGCGGCGTCGGCTCCATGGGCGGGACCCGGAACGTGGCGTTGGCGCGCTCCACGGCGATCGCGCGGGCGCGGACGGAGATCTCCCGCACGCTCACGGTGCAGGTGGAGGCGATGATCAAGGACTATCAATCGACCACCACCGGCGGGGCGGAGTTCGGCGCCGCGGCGAACGACGAGCAGCACATCACTGATGTCAGCAGGCAGATCACCGATCACAGCCTGGCGGGGACGGAGCTGGTGGACTCCTGGATCTCGGAGCGCGGCACCTTCTACGCGCTGGTGGCGCTGGACGCCGAACGATTCAAGGACGCGATCTCCCAGATGCGCCAGCTCTCGGAGGGGGTGCGCCCGGCGGCGATCGAGGACCGCGAGGACCCAGACCTCCTTCCCCACCCGATGGCTGTCGGCGACCTGCACCCACTCGGGCCGAGAGAAGCTGGTCTCCTGGCGGATGTCCTGGCCCGCGTCTTCGCTGTCGTAGCGCTGGGTCTCGCCCCCGGCGCTGCTCATCCCGAAGCGCGCGCTGACGTGATCCACCGATCGCAGGGTGGCCTGGAGCTGGGCACCGATCGCCACCACCGCCCGCTGCCTCGCGCCCTCGAGGGTCTGCCCCTGGCCGACGCCGACGATGTATCGATCGGAGGCGTACCTCGGATCGTTTCCGGTGAGGAAGCGGTCGGGGATCGAGGGCGAGGAGGAGCACGCGAAGAGCAGGAGGAAGATCGCCGAGCGCCACCCATCCATGTGGGCCCCCATTCCACGCGAGAGACGCGGACGATGTGCGTGGCTCCTCCTCTATCCTACGACTGGCCGTATTTTGCAGCGAAGGCATCGTCGGTCATCGTCAACAAGATGATGAACTCGATAAACGCGACGACGGCGGGGATGAAGGTCCAGCAGAAGAGGAGATAGAGGATCCCGAGCCCCGGCTGCCCCAGGTAGAACTTGTGTACACCGAAGCCGCCGAGGAAGAGCGCGAGAACTGCGGCGACGATCTTGCTCTTGCCGTTCGGCGCGACCGCGCCCAGGCCACCGAGCGGCGGGGTGAACTGCCGCACTCCGCACTTGGGACAGATCTCGGCTGCCCTGCGAATCTTGGCGCCGCACTCGAGACAGAACTTCTCGGAATCCGATTTCATCACGTCGCTGGTCACTGGCTGCTCCTTCATGCTGGGGCGGGGAAGGCCCAGGGGATGTGGACCGATGCTACACGAGGCGCGAGTCCAGGTACCAGCAAACGGGGAGGTTGGAGATCCGGGGCCGATGGGGGAGAATCGCCGATGCGGTTGGCGGATCAGGCGGGGGCGCTTCCGTTCTCCTCTCTGACGACTGCGATCCACGGCGCATCACGCCCACACCGGGTTGGTGAGAGATGAGATTGCATACGACGTCCACCCTGATCCTGCTCTCCCTGCTGCTCTTCGCTTGGGGCTGCGGCCCGGAGGATGGCGCAAACGAGGGCGGAGTAGGAGGCAACGGCGGAATCGGTGGATCCGGGGGCGGCGGCGGAACCGGAGGGCTCGGCGGTGAAGCTGGCTCCGGCGGGACCGACGCGCTCCCTCGAGTCGTGAGCGAGGTTCTGGTGAGCCCGGCGGAGGTCTCGCTCTTCGAGGGCGACGCGCTGAAGCTCGAAGCGCAGCCGGTGGACGAGGACGGCAACGCCGTGGACGCAGACGTGAGCTGGTCGACCGACGATCCCGACATCGCGGAGGTCGATGCGAGCGGAACCGTGAGCGCCAGGCGCGGAGGGAGCGCGACGATCACGGCGAGCGCCGGGGGCACGAGCGGATCGGCATCCGTGACGGTGGAGCTCCTCACCATCGACCGGCTCGAAGTGGTGCCGCCGCCCACCTCGAGCATCATCAGCGGAGCCGTGACGATCCACGTGGATCGGGGCTTCGAGTTCACGACCCGGATCTGGGACAGCAACGACACCCTCCTGGAAGGACGGGAGGTGAGCTGGAGGGTCGAAGAGGACGGCGAGCCGCTGGAGGGATGGGTCGACGAGGCAGGCGTCGTGGTGCCGCGATGGCCGGGGCGGTACCAGGTGATCGCATCGAGCGGGGGGCGCTCCGCCGCCTTCACCTTCAACGCGGTGCTCCGCTTCCGGGAGGTCGCGCCTGGCACCATCCGGACCTGCGCCCTCTCTACCGGCAACAAGGCCTGGTGCTGGGGGGACGACGGGAAGGGGCAGCTCGGCCTCGGGCAGTTCGTCCTGCCCCGCCATCGGGTCGACATGCCGCAGCGGGTCGCAGGGGATCACGACTTCAAGACCCTCGCTGGCGGCATCGACCATAGCTGCGCGATCGACCTCGAGGGGAGGGCCTGGTGCTGGGGCATCGCCTTCGAGGGAGAGATCCTCGCGGATGGGAAGGCGCCCTCCGGATATGTCGTCACGGCCCGGGAGCCCATGCTCGTCGAGCCTGTCGTGAAGCCGCTGGCGTCGATCGCGGCGCGCGGCACCTCGACCTGCGCCATCAGCGAGGAGCGCGAGCTGCTCTGCTGGGGGTCCATCGTGGACGAGCCCTGGGCTCTGGCCGAGCTCAACGCTCTCGAGGTTCGCGAGATGGCGATGGGCTGGGATGGAGACTTCGTCTGCCTGCGCACCGGCGAAGGACCCGCGACCGAGATCTTCTGCTTCGGCGCGAACGGCAGCGAGCAGGTCACCTCCGACGGCCCCCAGGCAGGCCTCTTCCAGCGCCCCATCGGCGAGCTCAGCGGCGGCTTCGACTCACTCACCGCCGGGCTTGGGCACGTGTGCATGACCGCGCTCCTTCCGACGGATCGGACCGTCTGCTGGGGGGCGGGAGCCTGGGGCCAGATCGGCGATCGCGACTTCCCCGAAGCGAGCGACGACTTCCCGGTTGCAACCTCCAAGGGCATGAGCCAGCTCGGCGCCGGGGAGTCCTTCACCTGCGGTCTTCGCGACGGCGACGTCTTCTGCTGGGGGAGAGAGGGCGCCGGCGTCGGCGAGGGGAAGACCCACCTTCCGACCCAGGTGCCTCTCCCGCAGAAGGTCTCGTCCCTCGCTGTGGGGCAGAACATGGCCTGCGCGCTCACGGCGGAGCCGTCGCCGATCCTCTACTGCTGGGGCGACAACTCGAAGGGGGCGCTGGGGGTCGGGAGCGACGTCGACTATTCCCTCACGCCGATGAAGGTCCTCGGCCAATAGCGCTTCGCGAGGTAGGACACCTCGCTCCCGGGGGTCGGCCTCTGTGCGCTTTCGTGGGCCTTGGTGGGCTTTCGGCGGGCCGGCCTCAGCCGCGGGGCGTGGAGCCGGCGAGGCGAGCGCCTGCGCCCAGGACGAGGGCATCCTCGATGAAGCCCAGGGCGTAGCCGAAGGTCTTCGATCGCTCGATCGCGAGGCGGCGCAGGCCGAACGACGCGAAGGTCGCCGCAAGGGCTGCCGCTGCGCCGAAGAGGGCAGGGCCGACCTTCGCTTCCCCCTTGCGCGCAAAGAGGCTGCCCAGGAGCGCGCCGGAGCCGACCCGCGCGAGCAGGGAGACGGGCTTCGTCCGCGCAGGGGTGAAGGGGAGCTTGTCGCCCACCAGCTCGCCGGCAGCGAGCAAGGAGAGGAGGCCGCGCCACGCTGGCGGCAGCGAAGGCGCCGTGATCAGGCCCTGGTCGCGACGGGCTCTGGTGTTGGCGACCACCGCCGGGGCGCCGACGCTCCGCACCCCTGCGAGGGCTCCCAGCCCCGCCGCCTTCCAATAGGACTCATGCTCCATCTCAATCCTCCCTCTCTTCGACCTGAAGTTGCCTTCCTCCCAGATGCTGCTGCGCGAAGAACTGGACCGGCGCCGTCGGCAGGCTGGGACCCTCGTGGGCGACGCCCTGGGGACCGATCTGCGCGTGGGGCTCCAACCCTGCCGCGAGCCGCCGCAGGCGCAGATGGGCGAGTCGGTGCCAGGCCCGCTGGTACCGCCGACCGACGAGGTGGAAGCCTGCCCGGGACCAGCGGTTGGGGAAGTCGCCGGCGCGCCAGGCCGCCTCGATGTGGAACTGGATCTCGCCGGTGGCGTGATCCTTCTCGAGGATGAACCACTCCCGCCCTCGCTCGATGTGGCCTTCGAGTGTGTCCACCGCGAAGCAGTGGACCGTGGCGTCGAGGTTCGACTCGACGTGGGAGGCGCCGACCTTCGCCGGACAGAGATAGCGCAGGCCGAGCGCCCGCAGCTCGAGGAGCAGGGAGCGCTGGGAGAAGGGCACCGCCTCTCGAAAGTGCGCGATCACGATGCGGGGATCCGAGTGCTCGAACTTCTCGACGGAGCGCCAGAGCCGACCGAAGGTGTCGCCCTCCACCGGCGCGCCCCGGTCTTCGTAGGCGATGAGCGCCCGGGACCGCACGTGGTTCCAGCCTCGCTCCGGCGTCTTCTTCTCCTTCAGCGAGAAGTTCAGGCGCAGGGAGCTCGCATCCTCCAGCCTCCTCGAGAGCTCCGACTCGGTCCAGCCGCGCAGGTAGCGCCACTCCGCCATCTCATCCACCTCTCGCGATGTAGGTCGGCGCGTGCCTGGCCGCGTCGGGAGGCTCGTCTTCGCAGGGGCTGGTCACCGCGTGGATGAAGCCGATCACCCCCTCGCCGAAGGCCACCGCCACCCGGTTGACGAAGTCGGTCCATGTGCTCGTCTGCATCACCTCTCCCGCGGCGACGAAGCCCGCTCGATGGCGGCGGCTGCTCGATCGTGCATGGCTGCGAATGTGGAAGATCGCGTCGCCGCGCCGGTTGCGGTAGCAGCCGAAGGTGATCCGTCCTGCCTCCGGGTGGCCCGAGACGGTTCCGAGGGTCAAGCTCTGCGCATCCTCGTGGAGGACATAGACGCGAAAAAGGCCGGCGCCGACGATCTCCACGTCGACCTCGTCGCCGAGCTCCAGGGGCGCGTCCTCCCGGTCGTGCCGCCGGAAGATCACCAGATCGGGAGGCGCGAAGGCAGCGAAGTGTCGCCGGACCTGCTGCATGATCTCCTCCGGGGTGGCGCGGCACCTTCGGATGACGCCCCAATAATCCCGCCGCAGCAGCGGGCCGACCCCCTGCTCGGCGAGCGCGAGCTCGGGGCGGCGCTTCGATGATCTGCGCTTTCGCATCAAGGAGAGGATGTGAATCTTGTGGGGAGATGGGGAGGTCCAGGATGGATCAGCCGGATCCGCAGCTTTTGCAGGTGAACCCTGCCTCCGACGAGTCGGAGGTCGTCTACCGGTCCGCGCCGGTCTTTCGTGCGGAGCACGGCGAGAGCAAGCTCACGCGGCTGATCGAGCAGCAGTCCGCGAAGGTATCGTCCGTCAGCTTCCTCCTGGTGGCGGTCGGGACGATGAGCGTCTCGCTGGTGCTGGAGCTTCTGGGCAAGCGTCGGGTCAGCCGATTCATCGGCATGTGGCCGGGGCCGCTCTTGACCATGGGCGTGTACAACAAGCTCGTGAAGACCTTCGGCGCGCGGTAGGCGCTGCGGGCGCCTGCTCGCCGGGATGAAGTGGATCCGGACCGCCTCGACCATTAGCTATTCCGCTCGAACTCAACCAGCGGGGTCGGTCGACTGCATGGATCCGGCCCGGCCCCTTGCACCGAAGGACCGCCGTTCATGATCCCTCTTTCGATTCTCGAGCTCGGGCGGGTGCGCCAGGGCTCGGACCGCCGCACCGCCCTCGACGAGGCCCGCGCCCTCGCCGTCCATGCGGAGAACCTCGGCTATCGCCGGATCTGGGTGGCGGAGCACCACAACATGCCGGCGGTGACCACCTCGGCCACCTCCCTGGTGATCGCGCACCTCGCAGCCGGGACGAAGACGATCCGGGTCGGCGCCGGGGGCATCATGCTGCCCAACCACACGCCCTATGTGATCGCCGAGCAGTTCGGGACCCTCGAGACCCTCTTCCCCGGGCGGATCGACCTGGGGCTCGGCAGGGCGCCGGGGACCGATCCGCGCACCTTGCGGGCGCTCCGCCGCGACCCCAACGCCGCGGACGAGTTTCCCCAGGACGTCCTCGAGCTGCAGGCCTACCTCGCGCCGGTGGAGCCCGGGCAGCGGGTGGAGGCGGTCCCCGGCTCCGGCACCCTCGTCCCCCTCTGGATCCTGGGCTCGAGCCTCTTCGGCGCCCAGCTCGCTGCCCACCTCGGCCTCCCCTACGGCTTCGCCTCCCACTTCGCGCCCCAGGCCCTCGACATGGCCCTCCAGGTCTATCGCCAGCGCTTCGAGCCGTCGGCGCAGCAGGAGGTGCCCTACGCGCTCGTCGGCGTGAACATCATCGCCGCAGAGTCCGACGAGGAGGCGAAGCGCCTGGCCACCTCGCAGCAGATGTCTTTCGCAGACATCTTCCGGGGCCAGCGCAACCTGATGCAGCCACCGATCGAGGACATCGATCAGTATTGGACGCCCCAAGAGAAAATACAGGCAGGGCAGATGCTCGGCTGCAGCATCGTCGGTGGCCCCGACACCGTCCGGGCCGGGATCGAAGCGTTCCTCGAGCGCACGCGGGCGGACGAGCTGATGATCGTCTCGGATATGTTTGATTTCCAGAAGAGGCTGCGCTCTTTCGAGATCATCCGGGAGGTCTGCGACTCGGTGGAACGCGCGCCGACGCGAGATAGTTAAACCTCGAAATGTCCGAATTTGCCTATCCCCTGACGAGCCTCGAATGGCACTCCTGAGCGTGTTGCGAGCAGGACGGGGGCGTCGCGTGAGCCCCCCACCCGGCAGCGTCGGAATGAGGCGGGGGGCCGTCAGGGGGGGGTGGTAGGTAGGGGAGCGGGAGTGGTAGAGGCGTCGAACGCTCTCTCTACGACCCCGCTCCCCTGTCTCGCAATCATCGACCAACACAGATGGTACGATGGCCCATGTCTTTCGCCATCATCGTTCACGGAGGGGCGGGCCAACTCGCCTCGGAAGATCGCGCCGCAGCCTGCGCGAACGGCTGTCTCGCCGCGGCGCGGCTCGGCCACGCCATCCTCGCAGGTGGAGGCAGCGCCCTGGATGCGGTGCAGGCAGCCTGCAGCGCCCTCGAGGATGATCCGCTCTTCAACGCCGGCACCGGCTCCTGCCTGAACGCTGACGGCGAGGTGGAGATGGACGCCGCGATCATGGAGGGGACCTCCCTGCGCGCAGGCGGTGTCGGCGCCGTGCGATCGGTGAAGAACCCCATTTTTCTCGCGCGCCTGGTGCTGGAGCGATCGCCCCACGTCCTGCTGGTCGGCAGCGGCGCCGAGCGCTTCGCCCGTGAGAACGGCGTCGACCCGCACCCCTCTTCTCTCCTCGTCACGGAGCGGGCCCTCGAGCGCTGGCGGATGGAGCGGGCGAAGCTGATCGAGCCCAAGCCCGGGACCGTCGGCGCCGTGGCCATCGACGGGGCGGGGCGGGTGGCGGCGGCGACCTCCACCGGTGGGACCAGCGGCAAGGCAGCGGGGAGGGTCGGAGACTCGCCGCTCCTCGGCAGCGGCCTCTACGCCGACGATCGCGCAGGTGCGGTCTCCGCCACCGGCGACGGCGAGGCGATCATGCGGGTGGTCCTCTCGAAGGTGGTCAGCGACCGCATGGCGGCAGGGGAGAGCGCTTCTGCCGCCACCGCCGCCGCCATCCGGGAGCTCGACCGCGTGGGAGGGCAGGGCGGGGTCATCGCCGTGGACCGGCGAGGGGGGCTGGGCTTTGCCCTGAACGCGCCTCGCATGAGCCGCGCCTCGATCGACGCCTCCGGGCGCGAGGCCTCGGGCTACGACCCCTGACGCCCCTTCGAACTCCACGGCGGTCGAAGCGCGCAAATGATCTCACGGGGTTGGGACGGGTGCGCCGGCAGGACGCCGCCAATTTGGAGGAAGTTTGATGCAGCGATCGAGAAGGCCATTTGCTCGAATCGAGAGCTGACGGGCCTCCGCGTTCGAAGGAACGGAGTGGAGGCCGGGTCCAGCTCTTTGGAGGCAGACATGGTCGTCTCAACGGTCCTCGCGCTTCGACTTCGTACCGGTTCGGCCCTCGCAGCCGTCTTCTCGATGCTCTTCGTCTGGGGGTGCGCGTCGGAACGACCCGCCGACCGAACGCTTCAGGGGGCCGAGATCGAGAGCTTCAGCGCCGCACCGCTCCAGATCGTCCAGGGGGAGGGCTCCACGCTGAGCTGGAAGGTGCTGGGGGCGAGCCGCGTCGCCCTCCGTGGCGGCGATCAGCTGATCTACGAGAGCGAGACGGAGTGGACCGGCCTCCTGGAGCTCTTCCCGCAGACGACGACGGTCTACACCCTCACCGCCACCGGTGCCAGGGGCGACGTGGAGCGGACCCTGCAGATCGAGGTGGAGCCGCGATCGACCGAGGAGGAGGCGCCCGTCATCGCGACCTTCACCGCGGACCGCGCGACCATCCAGAGCGATCAGGACCAGGTCGTGACCCTCTCGTGGCACGTGGTCCACGCGAGCGAGCTCGCGCTTCTGGCCAACGGCGAAGCCGTGGATCTGGGCGAGCGTTCCCTGGTCGCCGATTCGATCGGTGTGGTGACGAACGAGAAGGCCGAGTTCGTCCTCGTCGCGACCAACTCCACGGGGGAGGCGCGGAAGGAGCTTCGGATCGAGACCGACGACCCCTTCGAGGTCGTCTCCTTCGACGCTTTCCCGTCGCGGGTCGCCGCCGACGAACCCTTCGAGCTGGAATGGAAGACCCGCAGCGCCGCCAAGGTCGAGATCACGATCGGTGAGGTGCTCCTCCATGAGGTGGAGGGTCCCGGGACCGGGCAGGGGACGTTCGCGCAGACGATCTCCTCCGACGTGACCTACACCTTGAAGGCCTACAACGCGCAGGGGGGGTGGATGCCGGTGGAGCGGACGGTCACCGTTGGTCCCCCCGAGATCGAGGCCTTCGGTCCCCGGCGGATCAACGCCTCCCCTGGCAGCCCCGTCGAGTTCAGGTGGACGAACCTGGGCGGCACCTCCCTGCGCCTCCTCGGGCCTGGCGGGTCCACCGAGTCGATCTGCGAGCTCTCGGATGTCCGAGAGATCGCGGACGGGACCTGCACCGCCATGGCTCCCTCCAGCCTGGGCTCCTTCACCTTCACGCTGGTGGTCGAGAACGGCGCCGGGGAGGTGCGGCGGGAGGCGGTGCTGAACGTGGTGGATGGACCCACCATCGAGGACTTCCAGGCGTCGCCCACTGCCGTCGACGTCGGGGATTGGGTCACGCTCAGCTGGCGGACGGAGCGAGACGGGGACGGAGAGGTGCCGAGCCTGCTGCTCACGGACGATCGCGGGAACCCGCCCTACGACCTCGACGGCGTCGACCTCCTGGAGGGCTCGATCGACCTCGAGCTGACCGAGGTCGGCAGCTACACCTTCACCCTCGAGGCGACCACGCCGGGGAGCACGCCGAGCCGTCGGGCGGTCACCGTGGAGGTCCACGAGGCAGCGGAGGTGACCCTCTCTGCGTCCACGGAGCGCTACGACCCGGCGGTGGAGGACGAGGTGCGCCTCTCCTGGTCGAGTCGGAACGCGATCTCCCTCTCGATCTTCGCGCTGGACGAGGAGGGCGCGCGGATCGATCCGGCCGTCTTTGTCGCTGGGAGCGAGGAGGAGATCGCGGAAGGCGAGCTCTCGCTCGATCCCTATGGGACCACCACCTTCGTCGCGGTGGTGATGAACGAGATCGCCAGGGAGCGGGTGGCGTCGGTGAGGGTGGAGGTGGTGGGACCGGAGATCCTCTCCTTCCACGCGACGCCCCGGAACATCCTCGAGAACGGACCGACCCGCCTGGAATGGGTCACCGCGAACGCGACCTTCGCGACCCTCGACCCTGTGCCCCAGTTCGCCATCAGCACCAGGCCGCTGCCCTATCTCCCCCTCTCGCGGACCTCCGGAGCGGAGCGCCTGCCCCACGATGGCCACAGCTGCGGAGGCGACGAGCCGCCGGGCTGCCCGCTCCTGGTCTTCCCCGGAGAGTTTCGCTTTCCCTATGACGGAGCGACCTACGACCGGGCGAACATCTTCACCTCCGGGCTCCTCAGCTTCGATCTGACCCGCGACAACACGATGGATCCGCGGAGCGACGAGGCGCTGGACCTCCCGGTTCGACCGGATGGAGGAACGAACGAAACGGGCTGGACCCAGATCATCGCGCCGTTCTGGGGGCTGGGTCAGGTGAACGCGGACGAGCACGAGGGAGCGGGCATCTTCTACTACCTGGGCACCGACGCCTCCCTCGGCAGGTATCTCGCCATCGAGTGGAACGGGATCCACGTCCTGAACAAGCGGGATGCCTGTGGTCCGGTGAACGTGAACCTCGTGCTCTGGGAGAGCGGATCCTTCGACTTCCGCTACGACATCGAGGAGCCCTTGGGCAAGGGGCCGAGCACCCTCTGCCACGGCCAGCTCGCCACCATCGGCTTTCAGTACGCGGAGGGGACGGAGGCCGTCGTCGTCTCCGAACGCGGGGATGTCCCGTCGGGTGGATTGGGAGACAAGAGCTGGACCTTCACCCCGGCGATCATCGAGGCAGTGGGCGGAATCGAGCTCAACCTGCCGTCCACCGAGACCTTCACCCTCACCGCCTACGGAGCGGGTGGGAGGACCGCCAGAGAGACCGTCACGGTCGAGGCCTTCCGCCAGCCCTCGGTGACCGCCTCGATCGAGCCTGCAACGGTGGTCGCTGGAGAGTCGGCGCTGATGGTCTGGGAGGCCTACGAGGCCGTCTCCCTGCAGGTCCAGGACGAGGAGGGCGTCACCGTCTGTGAAGCTGCAGGCGCAGACGCCCTGAGAGGCTCCTGCGTCATCAAGCGGGACCAGCCGGGTGCCTACGTCTACAGCATCGTCGCCTCGAACCCGGCGATCGACATGCCCTTCCCGGTTTCGTTCCAGGTCTGGGCACCTCTCGAGCTTCACTCCTTCGCTCTCAGCCCGGGCGAGCGTCCCGCCGACGCGCCGGGTCCCGTCACGCTCTCCTGGTCGGCAACCGGCGCCACCTCGTTTCGGATCCTCGAAGACGGGGTGGACATCTCCGACCGCGCGGGGAGCAGCTCGGCGAACGCCGGCTCGATGGTCGTGAATCCGACCCGCACCTCCCGGTATACGCTCGAGCTGGTCGGGAGTGACGGGCTGCAGATCCAGCGGACGGAGACCTTCGTGCTGCGTCCCTTCGGGAAGATCGACCTGGCCGCGAGCGCGCTCATCAGCGACGGAGATCAGCCGGTCACGATCTCGTGGAACGTCCCCGCACACCAGAGCGGGCGGCCCCTGGTGACCATGGAGCCGGAGACCTTCCCGATGGTCGAGGTCCTCGACGCTCCCTTCATCGACATCGCCGACACCGGGGAATTGCTCCCGGAGAGCAGGACCCCCGAGGCCTCCGTCTCGCCCGGCGACTCGTCGACCCGGGTCGACTTTCCCGAGGGCTTCACCTTTCCATACTTCGGCGTGGAGCAGAGCGGCGTCTACCCGTCCATGGCCGGCTACCTCGCCATGATGGGCAACGGGACCTTCACGACGAACACCCCGCTCCTCGACTACAGCGGCGGGGCGCTCTTCGTCAGCATCGCACCCTTCTGGGAGAACCTGCGCTCCTACGCCAAGGGCGCGATCTACTCCCAATTTCTGGCGCACCCCACCGATCGCGAGAAGGATCAGTTCATCGTCCAGTGGGACGAGGTCCAGCTCTCCAAGAACCCTGCACCGCGTCACTCCGGAGAGGCCGAAGACGATCTGACGTTCCAGGTCGGCCTCTTCCGCGACGGCTCCATCGAGTTCCGTTATCGGACGATGGAGAGCCCGACCCACGCGGCGCGGGCAGGGGGGAGCGGCGCCTCGATCGGCTTCAAGGAGCACATCGAGCAGAGCGCCCTCGAGACCCCCTACTTCCGCGGGACCCAGCTCTTCTACAAGCCCGCCAACCCCATCAACCTTAGCGGGAGGAGCTTCCGCTACCGGACGCGTACGCTGGTCGACTCGCTGGAGGTAACGCCGGGAAAGACCACGGACTATCGAATCTGTGTCGAGCTCGCCGGCTTCAAGGAATGCGAGACCGTCTCGGTGCTAGTCCCGACGAGCGGCGATCTCCTGATCACCGAGCTCAACCTCGATCCTGCCGGCGGTCACGCGCAGCAGTGGTTCGAGGTCCGCAACACCACCCCCCATCCCTTCGATCTGCGTGGCCTCCGGATCGTGGCGAACGCCGGCGAGCACGTCGTCGCAGCCGAAACCCCGATCGTCGCCGGGCCCGGGGACTACCTGATCCTGGGAGCGAGCACGCAGCCTGGGGTCGACTATGTCTACGGAGAGCTCCCGCTCGGTCAGGCGGTCGATTCCCTGCGCCTGTTCTACGGCACGGCTCCGCTGAACGAGGTGAGCTGGGATACCTCCTGGGCGATCCCGTCTGGGAAGACCCTGGGCCTCGACGCCAGCCTCCTGCGCCCGCACCTCGCCTCGAACGACGACTTCGGCCGCTGGTGCGTCGGGAGCGCGGGTGGAACCCCTGGCTGGGCCGAGAGCTGCACCTCCGCCCACTACGATCTCGATCCCTTCTCGACCCGGCCCTTCATCGACATCGCCGCCACCGGGCGATCCCTCTTCCAGCCGTACCACAACCACCAGGTGCGGCAGCTCCCGGGTGGACTGGGCTTCACGATCTCGTACTTCGGGGAAGAGGTCGACGAGCTGTGGATCTCTGCAGATGGTTTCGCATCCGTTCGGCCGACGGAGCCGCGGTCGCTCAACGAGCGGATCCCCCTCCCGGGGGCGGGTGGCCCGGGGATCATCGCGCCGCTCTGGAGCAACCTGCAGATCGGCGAGGGAGCCTTCTTCTACGAGCGGCGCGAGATCGACGGTGAGAAGGTGGTGATCCTACAGTGGGATCGATTCGTCCGACCGAGGACCGGGGTCTTCATGATCCACGGGTCCACCACCTTCCAGGCGCAGATCTGGTCGAACGGAGACATCGTCCTCGCCTACGGGCCGATCTCCGCGATCCAGCGCCCGATCCAGGGCGACGACGCCTTGCTGGAGCATTTTGGTGGACTCGCCACCGTCGGCCTGGAGTCCATCGGAGGGCGGGAGGGGATCGAGTACCTCTACCAGGAGCCGATCCTTCGAGAGTGGCAGTCGCTGCACTTCATGTACAAGCAGCCGGGCCGATGAGCGTCGCGGCGATCGCGGAGGAGGGGTCACCGACGACCGGCGGACCGGTGGTGCTCCCTCTTCTTCGTGGTGAGGAGCTGGACCGAGACCTGGGGATCGAGCAGGTATCCCTCGCCTTGGTGGATGATGGCTGACGAGAGGCCCAGCTTCCGCAGCTCCCAGACCGTGGTGTAGACCCGCTGGGTCATGGACTCGAGGCGGATCGTCTCGTTCGGCCAGACGGCGGTGAAGAGCTCCTCCACCGTCAGCCCTTCCCCTGGCGACGCGCGACGACGCTTCGCCAGGGTCAGCAACATGCGACGGAGGCGGTACCGGCGTCCGAGCGAGGTGCGGCTGCCGTCGCCCCACTGGAGCCAGGCTCCATCGGGACCGATCGTGAGCGGTCCGACCTCCCGATCCGGGCGCCGCACAGGAGAGGAGAGCGACTGCTCGAGCAGCCGGAGCCCAATCGCCAGGGAGGTGGTTCGAAAGAGGAGGGGATCCGACGCGGAGCGAAGGAGGTCTGCTGCGCGCCCCTGCAGATGGGAGGTGTCGCCTGTCTCCCGGAGCTGCGCCTCGCAGCCCTCGATCACACATTCGTAGACCGCTGCGGCGTGGCGATGGAAGCGATCGTCGACCCGCTCGAAGTACGCCCGGGCTTCCTCCAGCATCTCTCTCGCCTCCGCGACCCGACCCAGCATGGCGGTCGCCGCGGACGCGTAGAGGAGGGTCCTCGCGATGCCGGAGGCCTCGTCGTTCTCCCGGGTGATCTGGAGCGCCTCGAGGAGCCGCTCCTCCGCCGTGGCGATCTGTCCCCGCTCGAGGGCGACCACGCCCAGGTTGATCAGGCCCTGCGCCTCGAATCGTCCGCGGCCCTGGATCCCCTTCATCCGGAGGGCCTGGACCGTATGGGCTTCTGCCCGCTCGAGCCTGCCGGCTGCCAGCTCCATCGCGCCGAGGTTGAGCTCGGAGTAGGCGGCGAGGGTGCGGTGCCCCACCTGCTGGTAGAGGAGCTGTGCCTGCCGGAAGTAGCCGCGGGCCCGCTGGAAGTCGAGGAGCTGGGACCAGTTCACCCCGAGGTTGAACAGGGTCGTGGCGAGGTGGCTCTGGGCTCCGCCCCGGCGGAAGAGGTTGAAGGCCCGCAGGAGCAGCCGGTTGGCGGCCTCGTGCTCCCCCCGGCGCTCATCGAGGAGGGAGCAGGCCACCAGGATCTTCCCTTCGTCGATGGGGTGGGGGTGCTTCTGGATCAGGTGCAGCGCCTCGTCGATCTCCGCCTGCGCCCGATCGAACGCTCCTCGTGCGGCGTGGTTCCGGGCGGACTCCGCGAGGATCTCCACCTGCTGCGTTGCATCGCCCAAGGCTCGGGCGAGGCGCTTCGCCTCGGCGAGATCCCCCAGGGCGTCCGCGGTGAGCCCTCGCTTGCCGAAGGCCTCCGCCCGGGTGATCAGCGCGCGCAAAAGGAGCGGCGAGCTGGTGGAGGCTCGCGCCGCCGCCACCACGGCGTTGAGGATCTCGATCTGGGAGGGATGGGGGCCCATGGTCTCGAGGACCACGGCAAGGGTGAGACCGACCCTGGCCGCATCACTGGGCGCGTGTTCCTGTGCCCGGCGGAAGGCGGCGAGGAGGTTCTCGTGCTCGGTGAGGAGCCAGCGGATCGACCCCGCCCCCTCGGGCCCCGTCACCCTCGCAGCATGAAACTCACCGCGCTCGAGGAAGAAGGCGAGGTGGCGGTCGATGTTCTCCCGGGCGCTCTCCTGGCCCTGATCCTGGAGGAGGGCGAACTCCCGCACGCTCTCGTACTGCGAGAAGCGGAGCGTCTCCCCGTCCTCGAACTGGAGCAGGGCCTTGGAGCGGAGACCGTCCAGGAGGGAGAGCGTCTCCTGCGTTCCCATGCTCAGGACCCCACCTGCAGCCTCCAGGGAGAAACCGCCCACGAAGACCGAGGTGCGGTAGAGCAGGAGCCGTTCGGCGGGGGTGAGCAGATCCCAAGTGACGCTGAGCGCCTGCGCCAGGGAGCCGTGTCTCCCCGGCTGCTTCGAATCCAGGATCTCGAAGCGCCTCCCGAGCTGGGAGAGGAGCGCGTGGGGTGGCAGGAGCTCGGCGCGACCGGCAGCCAGCTCGATCGCCAGGGGGATCCCGTCGAGTCGACCTACCAGCTCCACGATGGCGTCGGCCTCGCGCTGCGGGAGGGGGCGCCCGCCGAAGAGTCGCTTCACGCGATCCAGGTAGAGGGCAGCGGCGTCCTCGGTCTGGAGGCGTCCGAGCTCGAAGTGAACCTCGCCCGGGAGCTCGAGGGGGACGATCGAGGTCACGACGATCTGGAGCGACGTCAACTCGGCGAGGAGCTTCGTGACGATCGGGCGCACGTCGGCGACCCGCGCGTCGACGTTGTCGAGGACGAGGAGCCTCGTGCGGATGCCGCCCATCGCGTGGGTGAGCCGTGGGGCGTGGTCCCGGGTGAGCCCGAGGGCGCGGCTGATCGCGTCCTCCACGTCGAGGCGATCCCCCGCTCCCACCAGGCTGCAGAAGCGGAGCCGTCCCCTCCCCGGATAGGAGGTGGCGACGTCTCGGGTGAGCATCTGCGCCAGCCGGGTCTTCCCCATCCCCGAAGGGCCGATGATCGAGAGGAGACGGACGCCCCGCTGCAGCTCGGCGGCGAGCTGCTTCCGCTCCGCCCGGCGGCCGACGAAGGAGGCCCTGCCGACCCCCTCCGCAGCGGCGAGGTTCAAGGGAACGTCAGGAGTTTCCTTCCTGCTTCGCATCGGAGGGCGAGCATAGCAGGAGCCGCGGCTCGCCGCGCCGAGGGACGGCGGCGGGCGTCAGTGCGACGCCTCGGCGCCGCCCTCCGGGTAGGCGCTGAGCGCCTGCTGGCAGGCGTCCGCGCAGCGCTCACAGGCCTCCCTGCAGATGCGGCAATGTTCGTACCGATCCTCGTGGCGGGCGCACTCGGCGGCGCAGCTCCTGCACGCCTGGATGCAGGCCTCGAGGGTGGCGCGCCAGAGCTCCGAGTCGGGGCGCGCCTGCCGGGTCACCAGCCTTCCCGTGGCGGAGCAGATGTCCGCGCAGTCGAGGTCGAGGCGGATGCACTCGCGCAGGTCCGCCACCTTCTCCTCCGCCAGACAGGCGTCCGCGCAGCTCAGACAGACCTGGGCGCATTCGTAGCAGCACCGGATCACCTGGGCGATCACATCGAAATGTCTGCCGGGCTTCTGGGGGTGGCTCCCCAGCATCTCTTGAATTGGGTCCATCGATCTTCCTCCAGATGCCCAAGCTAGGTCCCGGGGCAGTTGCCGCCAACGTGGTAGCGTTTCCTCATGGACTTCTTTCAGACACCGCCTTCGCTGGAGAACCAGTTCCTCGACGACCGGATGCTCCGCAGCTACCTCGAGCGGACCCTCCCCACCGAGGTCCTCGAGACGATCGAGCCGGAGCTCGTCGAGATGGGTGAGCTGGCTGGAGGGGAGCTGTATGAATTTCAGCTCGCCGACCGGCTCTCGGAGCCGCGGCTGGTCCAATGGGATCCCTGGGGTCGAAGGATCGACGCCATCGAGCTCACCCCGCTGTGGAGACGGGCCGCCCGGCTGGCAGCGGAGAAGGGTCTGATCGCCGTCGCCTATGAGCGCCGCCACGGCGCCTGGTCCCGGATCCACCAGCAGGCGCTGGTCTACCTCTTCGACCCCTCGACGGACGTCTACACCTGCCCGCTGGCGATGACGGACGGGGCGGCGAAGACCCTCTCGGTCCACCGGAACCGGGAGCTGATCGAGCGGGCGCTGCCGCGGCTCACCAGCCGCGACCCGGAGCGGATGTGGACCTCCGGCCAGTGGATGACCGAGCGGATCGGGGGCTCGGATGTGGGGCTCTCGGAGACGATCGCGCGCGCGTCCGAAGGCGGCCACCGCCTCTACGGGACCAAGTGGTTCACCTCCGCCGCGAGCTCCGAGATGGCCCTCTCCCTGGCGAGGCCCGAGGGCAATCCACCGGGCGGAGCGGGGCTCGCGCTCTTCTACGTGGAGCAGCGGGGGGCGGACGGGGCGATGAACGGCATTCGGGTCCACCGCCTCAAGGAGAAGCTCGGGACCCGCAAGCTCCCCACCGCCGAGATCACCCTCGACGGGGCGCAGGCCACCCCCGTCGCCGGGCTGACCGATGGCGTCCGCCTGATGGGCCCGATGCTCAACATCACCCGGACCTGGAACGCTGTGGTCTCGGTGGCAGGCATGCGCCGGGCGATCGCGCTGTCTCGGGACTTTGCCTCGAAGCGCGTCGCCTTCGGTGCGCCGCTCTCCCGGAAGGCGCTGCACGTCGACACCCTCGCGGGGCTGGAGGCGGAGTTCCAGGGCGCTTTCCTCCTGGCCTTTCGCGTGGTCGAGCTCTTTGGCCGGGAGGAGGCAGGGGAGGCCAGCGAGGCAGAGCTGGCGCTGATCCGGCTCCTCACGCCCATCGCCAAGCTCACCACGGGACGCCAGACGGTGGCCGTCGCGAGCGAGGCGGTGGAGTCCTTCGGCGGCGCCGGATACATCGAAGACACGGGCCTGCCCCGGCTCCTCCGCGACGCCCAGGTGCTCTCCATCTGGGAGGGGACGACCAATGTCCTCTCCCTCGACGTGCTGCGGGTGCTTGGACGGGGCGATGTCTTCGATTTCTATGCAGGGGAGATCGAGCGCCGTCTCTTAGGCGCTGCTGCCGCAGGTCTCGAGACGGAGTCGCGGGTGGTCCGCGCCGCGGTGGAGCATGCGAGGCGGTGGCTCCAGGATGCCCAGGCAGGGGGGCGGGAGCCGCTCGAGGAAGGTGCGCGGCGCCTCGCGCTCACCCTGGGCCGCTCTTTGGAGCTGGCCCTCCTGATCGAACATGGGGCATGGATGCTCCAGTCGAAAAAAGACGCACGCTCCGCCGCAGCAGCCCGCCGCCTGGCTCGAAACGGCGTCGACTCCATCGTGGACGGCGCGGCGCTCACGGAGGCGCTGGCCCTCGCCAACGATCAGCCCATCGAGGTGTAGATCCTCGCAAGGGTTGGGTCGCTTCCCTCGGGTTCAGAACTTCGGGATGGGGAAAGGGAGCTCGGGAACCTTCTCGGGGAGGCGGCGGATCCCCTCCCGCACGAGGAGGGCTGCGAGCTGATCGGTCTCGACCTGCGTGACCTGGGGCCGGGTGATGGTTCCGCCGATCTGGACGACGATCGGGACCGGCTCGCCGACCTGAAGCTTGTCGTTGGTGAGCTGGGCGAGGAGCGAGGGAGGCAGGCTCGTGGATGCCTCCAGATCGAGGCGCTGATCCACCGCGATCCTGCCGGTGATGGTCGCCTTGCCGAAGGTGGTGCGGACGTCGAGGGGTCGCTCCAAGGTCATCCATCCGTCCTCGACCCGCAGCTCCTCCTTGACGTCTCCGAGCTTGGTTCCCTGGGGCATGTTCTTGGGCGGGTTCTCCAGGAGCCCCACCGCCCGCAGATCGCGCACGACGGTGGAGAGGATCGCGGCCTCCAGGTTCAGCCGCTCCCAATCCGCGTCGCGCAGGTCGAGTCCGATCGTGCCGGTGACGGTGCGCTCCACGGCCTGGCCCTCGAGGCCGGTCCCCTCCAGCGACGCGTCGGAGCCGAGGGTTCCGTCGAGGGGGCGAGACGGCAGGGACGCGAGCTCGAGGCCGCTGACCTTCCACTGGATCGACCAATGGGGTTGGGGGCGCGAGAGATCGATCCGGGACCCATCCAGATGGATGGTGCCGTCATAGCCATGCCCCTCGAGCTTCTCGACCTTCAGGACCTGCCCCTTCACGCTCGCGCGCCCTTCGATGCCGGTGAAGACGGCCTCGCGGTTCTGGGCCGGATCGATCAGCCGCAGGGTTCCGTTGTCGATGGTCGCCGAGGGGACATCGAGGGGCCTCGAGGGCGCCCGCTTCGACATCCTGGGAAAATCGTACTTGCCGTTGCTCTTGCGCACGAGGTTCAGCTCTGCGTCGCGGAGCTCGACCGCCTGGATCTCGATCCGCTTTCCTGCGCTGAAGAGGAAGGGCCAGAAGGCAACTCGTGCGGTCGAGACCCCGGCGAGCAGGAGCGGTCGCTCGGTGGTGCCGGCGACCCGAAGCCCCTCCACCCGGGCCCCCAGCCGGGGGAAGACGGTGGCCTTCACCGATTGGACCGTCACCTCGCGCCCGAGCTCCTCGGAGAGGCGGGGCAGGACCCGGGCCTTCACCTGGTCCTCGAAGGCCGAGGACTGGACGAAGACCACCGCCAGGACGACGATCACGACGACCGCCGCCACGAGGGAGCCGAGGATCCACACCAGGATCCGAAAGCGGGAGCGCGGCGCATGCGCGCGGGGCTCCATCTCGGGTGGCGGCGGCTCCTTCACCGCGGGAAGGTGGGGTGCGGCGATCGATCTTGCAACCGGCGCCCTCAGTCCCCGAGATGCTGGTGACCCAGCCGGACCTGGATCCGAGGATGCGCCGCAGCGTCTACCCAAGCAGCGCTCTGATGCAGAGGGGGGATTCGGAAAGGCGCGGCTCAGCGCTGCGGTCTCGGGGGAAGGGGCAGGTGGTTGGGCTGAGCGGGAGAGAGCAGGCGGTAGTCGCCAGGGGCGAGCCCGGCGAAGGCGCGGAAGTCGCGGTTGAAGTGGGATTGGTCGCTGTAGCCTGCGTCCAGGGCGAGGGAGGAGAGGGAGGTGGCGGGCGCCGCGGCGATCCGAAGGAGCGCTCGCTGAAAGCGCTGCAGGCGGTGGTAGACCTTGGGAGAGACGCCGACCTCCTGGCGGAAGAGGGCGACGAAGTGGCGGTGGCTGTAGCCGCTCGCCTCCACCACCTCTCGGAGACGGCCCTGGCGCGCGACGACGGGGAGCGCTCGGAAGACGATCGGATGCGGGGCGCATTCGGCCGGGAGGCGGGAGGCGAGGATCGACTCGAAGAGATCCAGGCGCCGCTTGAGGGAAGGGGCCGCTGCGAGGCGCTCCCTCGCGTCCCTCGCCGCGGATCCCCAGAGGTCGTCGAGGGAGTTATGCGCCTCCGCCAGCTCCACCGCCGGGACGCCGAGGAGAAAATGAGACGCACCGGGCATGAGCTGCGCCCCCACGGTGGGGACGGGCTCCGAGACATCCCGCAGGTAGGGGGAGGTCCGGGCGCCGCCCACCAGCGAGACACCTGCGAGGGAACCGGAGGGATCCCCCGCATCTCGAAAGATCCGGAGCGGCCGATCCGCGAGGCGGAAGACGAGGTGGGAGTCTCCGGTCGGGAGCACCAGCTCTCGCTGCGGCTCGCGTTTGTCCTTGCCTGCGGGCTCGGTCGCCCAGATCGTGCGGACGAAGGGGCGAAGACGCGGATCCTGCGGGCGGCGCGCGATCTTCACTTTGGCTGCGCGATCGGCCAGGGCACCGGCGAGAGGCCGTCCGAATAGCCGAGGCCGAGGTTGCCGAACATGTTGTCACCCCAGCAGTAGCCGCGGCCTGCGGTGGTGATGCCGCAGCTTCGGTGGGAGCCCGCGAAGATCTGGCTGAAGCGCAGCTCGCCGTAGACGGGCGTCGGCAGCTCGATCGACTCGGAGTGGATCGCCGTGCCGGCCTGACCGTATTCGTTGTTGCCCCAGCACCAGGCCACCCCTTCCTGGTCGATGGCGCAGCTATGGAATGCGCCGGTCGCGATGGCGGTGAAGAGTTGATCCCCGCCGACCCGGATTGGCTCGAAGGACATCGGCTCCCCGAGCGGGTTCGGCGAGGGGGCGCCGAGCTGCCCGGAGTAGTTGCGCCCCCAGCACCAGGCCTCTCCAGCTTCAGTCAAGCCGCAGGCGTGGGAGGAGCCGAGGGAGAGGGAGACGAAGCGGTGGTCGCCAACGACCGCCACCGGTTCTCCGCTCGCCCGGACCGAGCGGTCGCCGTTGCCGAGGGTCGCGAGGTCGTTCTCGCCCCAGCACCACGCCTTCCCCTGATCGTCGAGGGCGCAGGCGGTCCAGAGCCCAGCCTGGATCTGCACGAAACTATGTTCGCCCACCACCTCTGTCGGTTCCCACGCCCACCAATATTCCTCCCAATCCGGAGAGCTCAGCTTGTCTCGGCCGACCTCGCCCATCCCGACCTCGCCGGAGGCGTTGGAGCCCCAGCACCAGGCCTTCTTCCCGACGTCGATGCCGCAGCCGAAGCCGAGGCCGAGCGCGATCTTTGTGAAGCTGTGGTCGCCGACCATCGGCATCGCCTCGGGCGAGCCAGGGACCTCCTTGCCGAGACCGAGCTGGCCCGAGGTGTTGTTGCCCCAGCACCAGGCCAGGCCGGTCTGGTCGATGCCGCAGTTTCCGCCGCTGGAGGAGATGGCCGAGAAGTTGAGGAGCGGGTCGGCCTCGATCGGGCCCGGAGTCGGAAAGGACGCCGTGGGATCGTCCTGGTATCCGAGGCCGAGCTGCCCCTCTTCGTTGCGGCCCCAGCAATGGATCACACCGTCGGGTGCGAGGCCGCAGCCGTGGGTCGGACCCAGCGCGATCGACTCCAGCTCCATCCCCGGGGGGATCGGATCCTCCGAGGTCACGACGAGGAGCGCGTGTCCCTCGTGTGCGGGGATGCCGTCGGGGCTCCCCGCGATGACCCAGGTCGCGCCGGGGCCGATGCCGCAGATGGCTCCAGGCGCCTCTACCTCGGCCACGTATGGGTTGGCCACCATCCAGCCGATCTCAGCATCGGGAATCTCGTCGGTGAGGTTCCCCTCATGGTCCTGGGCGAAGGCGGTGGCGTTGAAAAAGATGGTGACCCCCTCTTTGACGTCGAGCCGCTCCGGCGCGATGAAGATCTTCGCGACGGCGGGGACCTCGACGGTGAAGCTCTGGGACGCCTGATGGCCTTCGGCGGATGCGGTGATGCGGGCCATCCCCGCGCCGATGGCGGTGACCCGGCCCTTCTGGTCGACCGTCACCACCTCGTCGTCGGAGCTGGCCCAACTGATCTCCAGGTCCTCGATCGGCTCCCCGCGATGGTCGGTCGCCACGACCCGGAGGTTGCGGGTCCATCCGACGCGAATCACGGCGCAGGCCGGGGTGGGGGGGATGATGCAGATGTCCAGGAACTCGAGCCGGAAGCTCGAGATGCGGGATCCCTCCTTGCCTCCGCTCCCGCCTTCGCCGATCGCTCCGCCGCCGCCCCCCTCACCGCCGCCCTCTCCACCGGCACCGCCGGGGCTGTCCTCGCCGCCGGCCCCGCCGCCGCTGACGATTCCGCCGCTCCCTCCCGGAGAGCCCTCCTCCGGATCTGCGCTGTTTCCGCAGCCGGGGGCGAAGGCGAGAAGCAAAGGGACGACGAATACGAGGGTCCTGGGGGTCATCGCGCCTCCTGGGCAGAGTCGGCTGAAGCGCCACAGCCATTCTCTTCCCGAGGCCGGGATCCGAGCGACCTTAAAGATTCTGATAATCGAGCCCCGAGAGAAGAACGCTGCGCGCTTCGCGCCCCGTAGAGAGGCGGGCTCAGCTCCCTTCGAGCATCGCCGTGTAGCGCCGCTGCATCTCCTCGGGCGAGACCTCCTCCAGCGCGTGTCCGATCAGCCACTCATGGCCAAAGGGATCCCGCACGGTACCCGAGCGCTCCCCGTGGAATTGATCCTTCGCAGGTCGCACCAGCTCCGCGCCGGCGTCCACGGCCTGGCGGATCAGCGCGTCCGCGTCGTCCACGTGGAGGTGGAGGCAGAACGTCGTCCCGCCGACGGATCTCGGGCCGACGATCCCGTACTCCGGGAACTCGTCCGAGAGCATGACGGTGGTCCCGCCGAAGTCGAGCTCCGCATGACCGAGTCTGCCGCTCGGCTCGACCAACCGGAACTTCTCCGTGGCGCCAAAGGCACGCTTGTAGAATTCGATCGCATCCGCGCCGTTTTGGACTCGCAGATAGGTGTACACCTCGTGAATGGCCATGGTGGTTTCTTCTCCTACATCCTGATGAAGATTGAACGAGGCCATCTTGCCAACCCACCTGCAGAGCGTCTTGTAGGAAATTGACCTGCGATCGGAGGGGCGAGGGAGTCTTTGGACCGTAGGCTGCGTTCTAGGTGGACAACGGGAAGGGCCGAGAAGGGCGCTTGCCCGCCTGCCCGCCTGAAAAGGAGACATCCGAGCGTGCTGAAACCGAAACTGCGAGCTCTCTTCGAAGAGTACGACGACTCCCACCGGCATCCGACCAATCGGCTGACCCATGTGATCGCGATCCCGATGATTGTCTTTCACATCATCGCGATGCTGAGCTGGATCCCATTGGGGACCGTCGGCGGCCTGCACCTCACCGTCGCCCACCTCGCGTTTGCAGGGGCGGTGGGCTGGTACCTCTCCCTGAACCTGAGGCTGGGGCTGATCATGGCTGTCCTCTACGCGGCCTGCTTTCCCCTCGCTGCGATCACGCCGTGGCCTGTCGTGGTCGGGATCGCGGTGGTGGGGTGGGTGATCCAGCTCTTGGGGCACGTGGTCTGGGAGAAGCGTTCCCCCGCGTTCCTGCGCAACCTCCTGCAGGCCCTGGTGGGTCCGCTCTTCTTCGTGGCGAAGCGCACCGGTGATTGGCCCGAGCAGCGCCAGTTGGAGCAGGCCGCCGCGCCCTGAAGGGACCTGCGCAGTCGGGTCGATCCCGCGTCACCCCCGCCTGCCCGCTTGAGATCCGAGCCTCCTTGTCCTATTTCCGAGGGCGAGGAGATGGACCGAATGAAGGGACAAGAGGCGCGGATCGGGCCCGACGCCGGGGCGCGCTCCTCGAGCGGCTATGCATCTTTCGTCGCGATGGACTTCGAGACTGCCGACGCCTACCGCGACAGCGCCTGCCAGGTGGCGATGGTGCGGGTGGAAGACGGCGAGATCGTGGCGCGGTTCAGCTCGCTCCTGCGCCCACCGCGCCGCCACTTCACCACGAGCTGGGTCCACGGGATCACCTGGGACGACGTGAGGGATGCGCCGACCTTCGAGGAGGCTTGGCCACGGATGCAGGCGATCGTCGCCGGGGTCGAGAACCTCGCGGCCCACAACGCGTCCTTCGATCGCTCGGTGCTGCGAGCCTGCTGCGAGGCGGCGGACCTGGCGCTCCCCACCCTCGACTTCATCTGCACGGTCCAGGCGTCCCGGCGAACCTGGGGGCTGCCGAGGCATCGGCTCCCGGATGTCTGCAATTTCCTGGGGATCCCGCTGCGCCACCACGACGCGGTCTCGGACGCAGAGGCCTGTGCCCGGATCCTGATCGAGGCGCGAAAGGCAGGCTACGAGCGCTGACTCTCGTGGCTCATCTCCGCCTCCTCGAGCCGCGATGCCACCGTGGGCTCGTCGGGCACCAGCTCGTCCAGCAGCTCCGAGAGATCCAGGGCATCGAGGACGGCGGCGCCCCCTCGGTCGTTGTTGAAATAGACGAAGGACTCCCGGTCGGAGGAGGCCAGATCGTTCGCCACATCGACGAGGGCCTCGCGGCCGTAGCGGCCCCCGTACGCGTCTCCGTGGAAACGTAGATAGCGAATGTCTCCGCTGAGGCGCGGGGGCGGGTTCTCCAGGAGATCGTGCTCGCAGACCGCGGCGCCGTAGCGGTCGAGGAGATCCAGGACCTCCTCGTCGTACCAGCCCTCCGCGCGAAATTCGAAGACATGCTGCACCTCCTGCGGGAGGTGGCGAAGGAAGTCCTCGAGCCGCTCGAGATCGGGCTTCTTCCATTGCGGGGGCAGCTGCCAGAGCACCGGACCGAGCTTGGGTCCAAGCAGTCGAAGCGGGGCGAAGTAGCGATCGATCCCCGCTCCTGTCTCCAGCAGCCTGCGGCGGTGGGTGAGGTATTGGCTTCCCTTGCAGGAGAAGAGGAAGCTCCCGGGTGTCTGATCCCGCCACCGCTCGACCGCCTTCTCGGTGGGGAGCCGGTAGAAGGTGGCGTTCAGCTCGACGGTGGTGAAGACCTCCGCGTACCGCTGCAACCAGGCGCCCTGGGCCAGCCCCTCCGGATAGAGGAGCGGGCGCCAGTCCGCGTAGGAGAAGCCGCTCGTCCCCAGGTGGATCCGGCCCATCCCTTCACGGTGTTCATGGAGGCGGACCGGTGGGAGTCCATGGTTGGGATGCTGTCGGAAGGCTCGGCGTGCTCTCCCGAGGGATGCGTACCGGGGTCCCGCTTCCGTGGGGACGACAGCTCAGAGAACTCTTCACAAACTCTCAGGCGGTGACGACCCAGCCGTCCTCCACGCGAAGGGGCCAGGGGCTGAGGCGACTCCCAGCGCACGGCCCGCCGACGCAGTGGCCGTCCTCCACCCGGAAGAGCGCCCCATGCCAGATGCAGTGGATGAGGTCCTTCTTCTCGGTGAGGTAGTCGTCGAGGGTGCGCGCGAGGGGCATCCCCGCGTGGGGACAGCGATCCACGTATCCGTAGACGCCGTCCCCCTTGCGCACGGCGAAGCCGTGGAAGAAGGCTTCGCCGAGCTGCAGGACGAAGCTCCGGGCACCCGGAGCTTCGAGTTGGTCGAGCGGGCAGAGGCGGACGCCTGCTGGCGTCTCCCAGATCCGCTCGCGTGTGGGGTGGTCGGTCATCTCGCCGGTCATATGAGGTCAAAGAGTGTGACCGGTCAAGAGCCGACCCCCTCGATCACTGACCGACCACGGGGGTGGGCACCATGGAGCGTTCGTCCGCGGTCCCGGTCCCCAGCCTGTCTTCGCCGTTGGCGCCCCAGCAGTAGAGGATGCCGTCGGTGGCGAGGCCGCACGCGTGGTCGGCGTTTCCGTCGACCTTGGTGAAGCGAAGCGCGGTGTCGACCTGGGTCGGCGTGCCGGAGGCGAGGGCCTCCCCTGTGTCCCGTCCGAGGACCCACTCCTCGTTGGTGCCCCAGCTCCAGAGCTGGCCGGTGGTGTCGATCCCGATGGTGTAGGACCAGCCCATGCCGAAGCTGGTGAAGGTGGCTGGCGTCGCCGTGATCTCGGTCGGGGAACGGATCTCCCCGCCGATCGTGCCGAGTCCGATGGCGCCGTCCCGATTGGCTCCCCAGCAGTAGGTGGCGTCCGCCTCGGTGATGGCGCAGCCATGCTGCACGCCGAACTCCATGGCCTTGAACCGGGTGCCCGGCATGATCGCGGTGGGGATGGAGGCGAACTCGTCCGTGCTGCCGATCCCAGCCTCGCCGCGGTGGTTGTGGCCCCAGCAGTAGAGATCACCGTCCAGGGTGATGCCGCAGCTGTGGCGCTCGCCGGTCCGCAGCATGCGGAAGCGAAGCTCCGAGCCGCCTTCTGGCGCGGCGACCTTGGTGGGAGTGGCGGTGGGATTCGGGTCACCGTTCCCCAGCTCGTGGAAGGTGGTGTTGCGCCCCCAGCAATAGGCGGTGCCCGTGCCGTCGAGACCGCAGACGAAGCCGTTGCCGAAGGAGAGAGACTCGAAGCCGTAGCTCTGGACGCCGACGGCGACGGGGACGTTGGAGCTCTCGAGCTCGGTGTGGTTCGGACCGAAGGTCGAGCCGAGGGTGTTCAAGCCCCAGCACCAGACCTCGCGATCCTTGGCGAGCCCGCAGACCTGGCCCTCGGTCCCCTTGATCTGCATGAACTCGACGTCCGTTGCGACCCGGACCGGGGTGGCGGCATCGACCGTGCTCCCGTCTCCGAGGAAGCCGTCTTCGTTGCTGCCCCAGCACCAGGCCTCGCCGCTGAGGGTGAGGGCGCAGCTCTGGTGGTAGCCTGCGGTGAAGTCGCCGAAGCGGAAGAAGACGTCGATGTCCACTCCCGTGCTCACGGTTCCGGCGACGACCTCGATCCGGGCGGCGCCGGGGCCCCTGCCTCGCACCTCGCCGGTGTCGGGATCCACCGTCGCCACGTTCGAATCCGACGAACTGAAGGCGACGACCGGATCCTCGATCTCCTCGCCCATGGTGTCGATCACCCGCACCTCGACGGCGGCGGTGTTGCCGACCGCGAGCTCGGTCCAATCGGATCGGATCTCGACGGTCTCGGGGATGCGTTCGCCCACCACGAGGGTCGCGGTTCCCGAGACGCCGTCGATGGTCGCGGTCACCAACACCTCGCCAGGCTTGTGGGCGGTCGCGAGCCCCTCCCCGTCGATCGAGGCGATCTCAGGAAAGCTGGACGTCCAGGCGATCGAACGTCCCATCACCACGTCCCCCGCGTCGTCGAAGGCCTGGGCGTCGAACCGGACCGTGGCGAATGGGACGAGGTTGTGGGAGGTGGGGTTCACCGAGACGCTCTTGACCTCGGCGCCGGTCTCTCCCCCTTCTCCCCCTGCACCGATCCCGCCGAAGCCCCCCGATCCATCGGTGCCGCCGTCGCCGGTCTCCGTGCCCCCGCTGCCTCCCTGCCCGATGGTCCCGCCGGAACCCCCGGCTCCCTTGGGATCGGGGTCGTCTTCCCCGCAGCCGATCAGGGCGAGTGAGCCAATTGCAAACAAGACGCAGGCGAGCCTCGGGACTGAACTCCATTCTCCGGGGCTCTGGACACGTCGGGACCACTTCACGCGAAATCCAATCGTGTTTCTCATTTGATGCTCCCTGTTGAGATGGCAGTTTCGGAGCGTAGCAGGGATCGAAGTTTTCCCCCAACCGTCGAAGGTTTCTTTTTCTCCGCGCCGCTCACGTCGTGGGGTGATCTCACGCCATCCGGCAGCGCCGCCGCCCCCCTCGCGCAGCGCCCGCCGGAAAACTTGTTGGGACTCCACGCAATGAGCTGGTATGTAGTGAAAATTCCGAAAGGACGCCCACGGCCGATTCGATCGAGCGTGGCCGTCCTTGGGGGCGCACCCACCTGCAGATGCTTCTTCTCGTTCCGACCCCGGAGTCCTCGTGGCCCACGCACTTCGATATCTGACCTTCCCCCTCGTGTTCGTCTCGAGCCTCCTCCTCGCTGCGGGCTGCGGCGGATCGAGCTCCTCTGGAGGTTCCCTCCTAGAGCCGGAGCGCTGCGATGCGCTTCAGCTCTCCGCCGGGGAGGCGAGGCCCCTGGAGGAGGTCGCGGTCACAGGAATCCCGGCCCATTTCGGCGAGCTCCTCGCGGCGAAGGTACGCGCCGTGGGAGGCGGCAAGGAGAGCATCACCCTGGTGGCTCGGCTGGACGAGGCGGACGAGGTACTCCTCCACGCGCCCCTTCATCCCCAGGGGCTCGCAGAGGGGGGAGACGTGGAGCTGGAGCTCTTCGACGAGGAGGGACGGTCCTGTGAGCCGATCGAGTTTCGGGTGCTCCCCCTCCCTGCAGCGTCCGGCACGACCCGCGCGATGGTCGACGCGATCGCCGCGCTCATCGATCTGCAGGCCGTGTATTTCGAGACATCCGTGGAGGAGCTGCGCGAGATCGACCCGGAGGATCTCCCGGAGCACCTGCTTCCCCTCTACCTGGCCCAGCATGCCCTGAACGATCCCGCGAACCCGGACTCGCTCGAGGCGCTCCTGGCCGGGACCGCGCCGAGCCTCGAGGGTGCGGCGCTCGACGTGGAGTACTTCGACCGACTTTTGGCCCAGCTCGGGGTCGCGGCGGCCTTCGAGGAGAGCCTGGCGGCGCTCGACGAGCTCGTCGACGGCGAGGAGCCCCCGTCGGCCTCCTCTGTCGGGACGCTCCGCCAGGGACTCGGGAGCCTGAGCGATCCCACCACCGCCTTCCAACTCCACAGCGAGATGGAGATGGCACAATGGGCCCGCGCCTTCCAGGCCGACCGCGGTCTCGGCCAGGCGACCCGCGGCCTCTCGACAGCGACCGGGGTCGTCGGACTCGTCCCCTTCCCGCCGGTCAAGGCCGGGGCGATGGTGGGTGGCGCCGCCCTCTTCACCTTCCTGAAGATGACCGAGGCGGCGGCGAACCTCCTGCCCTCCAGGTTCGTCTCCCTGGACTTCGAGCTCAGCCCCGCCTCCTTCGCCGAGGACGATCCCTCCGTCGGTCAGTGGAACGAGGTGCGGGTGGTGGCGACGAGCGAGGGATGGAAGCTGGATCAGGCGATCCTCGAGACTCTCCTCCAGCTCACGAACGTGAAGGGAGGGTTCGACGAGTGGATGAACCGCTTCGCCCCCGAAGGGCTGCTCTCCTCCATCGGAGGCGCCCTGCGCAGCGAGGCGGTGGGGAAGGTGATCGGTCTCTCCGCCGACGGCTCGGGGATCTTCAGCATCGCGCCGAAGCAGACCCGGCCCATCGACATCACCGAGGAGCCCTGGAGCTTCGCGGAGATCTCCTTCGTGTTGGAGGAGGAGGGGCGGCAGGGCTATCGCCTCGATCCGAGCTGGGCAGGCAGCGACGAGGGTGAGATCCAGATCGGGACCGCGCTCGGCAAGTTCGGCGGGCGGCACATCTACACGCGCAAGAAGGTGCGCGTCGATTCCCTCGACATCCGATTCGATCCCGCCACTGCCGCAGTGGAGGCCGGGGAGACGGTGGAGTTTCACGTCAGCGTACCAAACGCCCACGACCCGACCCTCTCGATCGAGGCGGAGAAGGGGACGGTGGTCGTCCTCCCGCAGGCGGATGGCTCCTACGTGGTGCAGTACACCGCCCCTGCCTCCGAGGAGGAGCTCCCCGACACCATCACCGCGACCAGCGAGTCGACGAGCGGCCTCCTCGAGAACCCGGGGCGCCGAAGGCCCTACGGCATCGCCGCGATTCGCGGGAAAAATCCCTACATCGAGATCAGCCCGGTCGGCGTCTGCGTGAAGTCGGGGACGAGCCAGGCCTTCACCGCCAAGGTCTTCAATCTGGAGGGACAGGCGGTCCAGTGGGAGGCCAGCGAGGGAGTCATCACCAGCGCCGGGGTCTTCACCGCTCCCTCCGAGTCCGGGGTGGCGACCATCACCGCGACCAGCACCGAAGACGCTGCCGTGAGCGCCTCTATCCCGGTCGCCTACGGGAGCTGCACCTGCACCTGGAGCGTCTCCGTCTCCGGTGGAACCCTGAACGCCTTCGGCGGGGACACCTTCTCGGTGATGACCGAGGAGAGTCGGCTCACGGCGCTGATCTTCTCGATGCCCTACGACGAGTCGATCGCGCCGGCTGGGGTGGCCGGAGAGCTCGAGGACGGGCCGATGCTCGGCTTCGCCGGGAGCGGTCCCTTCTCGATGCAGGGATCGTACTTCCTCCCCACCTCCAGCGACGCCGACGTCTTCAGCACCATCGAGCCGGCCCTGCTCAGCCTCGAGCGCTTCGAGCTCGTGGAGGGGAAGCTCTACATCAAGGGGACAGTGGCAGGGACGATCTACTGGGAGCGGCTCCGGGGCGAGGGGCCCGAAGAGGAGAAGGACTGGCCCGGCATGGCCACCATGTCCTTCGAGGGAACCCTGGAACCTGCGAGCCCCTACACCCCGGAGATCTACATCTGCAATCCGTTCGAGTGATCAGGCCTTCTTCAGGAACTCGGTCTTGAGGACCAGCCCCTTGACCTTCTCCGCGTTGCACTCGATCTCGCCGGGGCGGTTGGTGAGGCGGATGTTCTTGATCAGGGTCCCGCGCTTGAGGGTGACCGAGGTCCCCTTCACCTTCAGGTCCTTGATCACGGTCACCGAGTCGCCGTCCGCCAGCGGATTGCCGTTGCTGTCCTTCACATCCATGGTCTTCTCTCCAGAGGTTTTGCGATGATCCGCAGGGAAGAAGCCGCCCTTATAGCCGCTGGGGACGGGGATGTCCTCCGGGCGCATCCCAGCCAGACCCGGGCTGCGTGACGAGGAGCGTGCGCTGCAGTCTCCGCGGCGAGCGCGAGGGCGGGATCCCTATGCTAAGATCCGTGAAAATCGTAGGCATTGGGTGAAGGGTCCGTCGTGCAGCGTGAGGCCTTTAGGGGGCGGTGGAATCGCACCCCGTTTTTCGGCAGGGAGCAGGAGCGGGCGCTGCTGGTGGAGGAGGTCGGAAGGGGCTCGGGCCTCGTCACGATCTGTGGTCCTTCGGGGATCGGCAAGACCCGGCTGGCAGAGCAGCTCTTGACCGCAGTGGGCCCTTCCTTCGAGGAGGAGGGGAAGGCCTGGATCTGCCCGCTCGCCTCGACGCGGCAGGTGGAGGAGGTGGAGCTCGCGGTCGCCCAGATGCTGGGAGTCCCCGGGAGCTCCGGAGACGGCCTGGCGCGGGCGATCGCGAACCGCGGGAGGATGCTCCTCCTCCTGGACGGGATCGATCCGGTGGCATCCCGGATCGGCGAGACCTTGGAGCGGTGGCTCGATTCCTGGGGCGACCTCCGGATCGTCGTCACCTCGATCACGCCGGTCGGCATGGAGGGCGAGGTACGCTTCAGCCTGGGACCCCTCGAGTCCGCGGACGCGGTGGCGCTCTATCTGGACCGCGCCCGGCGCGCCTGGCCGGAGCGGCAATTCGCGCCAGAGGAAGAATCGGTGGTGCAGGAGCTGGTGGGACGGCTGGACCGGATCCCCCTCGCGATCGAGCTGGCTGCGGCGCGGGTGCAGGTCTTGCCGCCCGTGGCGATGATGGCGCGGCTGGGGGCCCGCTTCGACCTGCTCCGCTCCGACGCCATCTCGAACAATCCCCGCTCCCTCCTGCAGGCGCTGACCTCGACCTGGGAGCTCCTCTCCGAGGAGGAGCAGCATCTCGTCCGTGATGTCTCGGTCTTCGAGAGGGGCTTCACCTCCGAGGCGGCGCTCTCAGTCGTGGAGCAGCACCTTGACCCGGGGCAGATGCTCGATCTGCTGGTGCGCCTGCGCAGCAAGGCCCTGCTCTCGATGGAGGAGTCGGAGACGCCGCGTTTCCAATTGCTGGAGTGTGTGCAGCAGTTCGGAGCCCTGGAGCAGGAGCAGTCGGGACGCCAGGAGGCGGCGCTGCTTCGCCACGCCCGGTACTTCGTGGAGCAGGGAGAGCGGCAGGTCTCCTATCTGGAAGGGCCCAAGGGGCCGGAAGCGGTCGCCTGGCTGCAGGCGGAGCGGGAGAACCTCCTCGCGGTGGTGCAGCGCATGGACGAAGCCGATCCCGCCTTGGCTGCACGTGCCGGCCTCATCCTTTCCACGCTCCGCCTGGTGGATGGCTACTCACCGTCTTCGGTGGCGATGCTGGAGGCGACCTTGCAGGCGGCGCGGCGCAGCGGGGATCCGAGGTTGCAGGCGCAGGCGCTCACCCGACACGCCGGCGCCATCCAGGCGCAGGGTCGAGTCGAGGCTGCAAAGGCGAGCTACGCCGAAGCATTGGAGCTGGCCGCGGGTGCCGGCGATCGAAAGACGGAGGCCGAGACCCTGCTCCGCTTCGCCATCCTGAGCTGGCTGGTGGGTGAACGCGAGCGGGCGGCGGCGCTCTATGCTCGAGCAGAGGTGCTCGCGGAGCGGGAGGGCTTCTTCCTTCAGCAGGCGATGGCGCTGATGGGCCAGAGCGAGGCTGCCGAGGAGCGCCTGGACATCGGCGAGGCGGAGCGGTTGATCGCCCGGGCAGCGGAGATTCTTCGCGCCAACCGGATCGTGCGGTATGAGGGGGTGGCGTTCAGCCGGCTGGGAGTGACCCTCGCCCAGCAGGGGCGCTACCGGGAGGCACGGCGCACGCTCGAGGAGGCCCTGGTTCGCGTCCGCAAGATGACGAGCCCCTGGCATCTGGCGGCGGTTCTCTGCGA
>Ga0180215_1000803_pt1 | contig 36978 bp, 54 predicted proteins | sample eDN3rd37CBELigBY_FD_128871 | JGI IMG/M metagenome (GOLD analysis project Ga0180215, IMG submission 128871) | Enriched backyard soil microbial communities from Emeryville, California, USA - eDNA 3rd pass 37_C BE-Lig BY (version 2) (version 2) | ecosystem: Environmental > Terrestrial > Soil >...
GGTCGGGGTAGGGCACGATGGGCAGCGAGGTGGAAGCCTGCCTTGAACGCCTTCGCGATCACTTTCGAAGGACGCATCAACTAACCGATGCCAGGCCGGTTCCACCGTTTATCGGACACTCCCTGCCGACAGGCAGTCGCGTAGTGCAGGACGGTTCGGTGCGCCGGTCGACGAGGCGTGAGCATGGCAAGCACCGGCCGATGAGCGCAACGCACTGCGTCATCGCGCGCGCCAGCTCCACGCCGATGGGTTGAGCAACTACGCGATCGCCGACGAGATCGGGCGTTCGGAGGCGACTGTGCGTCGCTGGCTGGCGATGAGTGTGGCGTAAGGTCGCGAGCGAACGCCCCCGCCTCCTACGGGGGCGTTCGCTGAGCCGGGCAGTGAATCGTTGACGGAAACCGGATGCCGTCGGATCACTTGCGCGGGGAGGGCATCCACGTAGTCCGCGCCAGGGTGCATCGGCAGCAATTATCCGGGACTGGAGGTGACCATTGTGACGGGCAATTGGGAGGGATCCTGTCCACGCGAGGGTCTTGCTGTCATCATTTGTCTTGGAACGGCCGGCAACGAAGAGAAGGGAGGTGATCACGATGTCGTTTCCGGCTGACCTGACATCTGTTCTTACCGGCGCAACCATGCATCAGTTGGCGCAATGGCGCCGCGGAGATCCGCCTTTGCTGACTCCCGAGCACGGCAACCGCCCCGAGGTGCTGTATTCCTTCCGTGATGTCGTAGCACTCCGCACGATCGTCAAGTTGCGGAGCCAGGTTCCCCTCCAGCGAATCCGGAAGGCATTTGCATCGTTGCAGGACCTCGATCTGACCGACCATCCGTCGCGCTACACGCTGTTCACGGACGGAGACTCCGTCTTCTTGGTGGAGGGTGAAGAGGCAACTGACCTGGTCAAAAAGCCGGGGCAGCGAGTGCTCGTCACGCTTGACGACGTATTCCGACCATTCTTGAACTTCAGGGACGAGGAGGTCGTCGACTTCATTCACCCCCGACCACGGTTGGAAGTGAGGGAGACACGCCTCGGAGGGTGGCCGACGATCATTGGGACTCGGGTTCCATACGATACTGTCGCAAACCTCGTCGCGACCGGAGATGTTCCTGCAGATGCGGTGAGTGAGTACTTCCCCACCGTCGATCCTGGGGACGTTGACGATGCCGTCGATTTCGGCAAGCAGGTTGCGGACGTTCGGCGGCCGGCATGAAGCTGTTCCTCGACGAGAACATGAACCAGCGCCTCATCGAACATCTGTCATCCGTGTTCCGTCCACACGAGTTTGTCGGCGTGAATGACCTCGGCACCAAGGGGGCGGATGATGTCTCGTTATTCGGCAAAGTTGCAGCCGCTGGTTGCCACGTCTTCATCACAGGCGACCTGAGGCAGCTGTCTAGATTGAACGAGAGAGAGGCTTGCCGAGCAGCAGGCTTGCACTGGATAGGTGTGCACCAAGTTCACGCACCCGGATACCACGTAATTGCCGGACCAGCGTCAACCCTGGTGCACTCTCTTCCTTTTGCATTCGATGAGATGAAGACCGCGACCGCTCCGATGTTCTTCCAGCTCAGAAAGTCTGAGCGTCGAAGCTCCGAGGTATTTCATCGTCAAGGCGATCTGTGACATTTGACTAGGCATCATCAATCACTACTCACACAGATGTTCGATGCTCGGTAGGGTTTGATCTGCGGGCCGGTGGAGCTGCGAGCTCGGGAAGCGCCGGCCCGCATCCAGCATCTCCGCGTGCTCAAGTATTCCCATCGCGCGAAGCAGAGACCGCACCCGTTGCTGCCGCTCATCCATACCGGATTGGACGAGATCGCGGGACCAGGCGGTTCCATCCGAACGGCCCGGGATGCCCTATAGAGCCCTCACAGCATGTGGCGGCATGGGGTGAAAACGGACGCTTCGTTAGGCAAAAGCAATTTCCCGACCCCCTCCGCCATGTGATTGACTCCACAACATCGCCGCCCATCCCCTGCGCGGCGATCCAGGCCCCGTCGGCACCCCCCGCATCCGCCGACGGGGCCTGCTTCTATCTCAAGGGTCTACCGCGATCGCGGAAAATCCTGTAATCATTGGACGCAGGTCCAGCACGTCCGAGCAGACAGGGGATGCTCGGAAGTCGCTGGACCCATTCACTTATGCCCCTGCGCTGGCAGTGCTCCGCCTCATCGGGAGGAAGCGGAGCACCGAATCGGCTACCCCTCGGCGCGACACGTGCAGCCAGTTGCAGCCACCAGCAGTCCAGGACGGTGAGACCCCGCCGAAATGCGAAAGCGCGCCCCGCCTCCAGCGTCGGGGAGGCGGGGCGCTCAAGGAGCCGCGGAGACCGAACAGGGGAAGGCCTCCACGACCACCAGGCATATCGAACAAAACCGACCGAGTGTTACGCCTGTGTTACAGAATCGTCGGATCGGCCTTCCGGCGGGCACCCGAACCCGTGAACGCGAAGGCGCGCCCCGCCTCCGGCGTTCCGAGGGGAGGCGGGGCGCTTTAAGGACCGCAGGGACCGTTCGGGGGATGACCTCTGCAGTCACCGGGTGTATCGACAGAACAGACCGCGCGTTACGTACGTGTTACGAACATGCCGATCGGCCTTCTAGTCCCAGTACAGGAAGGTGTTGCTCGCGCCGGCGAGCACGTTGCGCTCGTTCGCGGTCGTCGCCGCGTGATAGGCCTCGACCCACACCTGGTCGCCGTCGTGCAGCGTCGTCGAGAACGACAGACCCAGATCCTTCACCGTGCTGAGCCCCGATTGCGTGTTGATGGCGACCTGGCTGCCGTTGACCATCAGACGGGCCCGGCGCTCGACGAAGACCACGCCGGTGTTGAACGTGACGCGGGCGGTGATCGCGGTCGCGCCGGTGCCATCGGCGATGAGGGCACCGCCGGATTCGACAGTGTCCGGGTAGCCGGAGCGCACGGTCCAGCCGGTGACTCGCGTCCAGGTGTTGCGACCCGGGTCCTGGGTGCCGACCTTGTCGACACCCATCGCGACGAACGTGACCACCGTGGCGGGCGCGACCGCGGTCGGTGCGACCTCGGCGACCACAGTGCGGGTGTGCACCGGCGTCGGCGGCATGAGCGCAGCGGCGGGAACCTCGGCGACCAGGACTCGCGCGAGGACCGGGACGGCCGGGGCCAGCGCCACGGCCGTGACCTCGGCGACCAGGGCGCGGGTGTGCACCGGCGTCGATGGCATGAGCGCGGTGACCGTCGTCTCGGCGACCAGCGTCCGGGACAGGAGCACCGCCCCCGCGGCGTCGACATCGAGGTCGATCTCGACGACGAGCGACCGGGTGTGGACCACCACGGCCGGGATGCTCGCCTCGACCGCGACCTCGGCGACGAGGTGGCGGGTGAGTTCGTCGCCGAGCACAGGCAGCAACGCGCCCACCGGCACCTGCGCGGTCAACGCCGCGTACCGGATCGGCCAGGCCGGCAGCAGCGCGGCCGGCGCGGCCTCGACGGTGAGGGCGCGTTCGAGGATCGGCACCACCATCGCCGGCAACTGTGCGTCGGCCTCGAGATCAACGGTCAATGCTGCGTAGCGGATCGGCCAGGCGGCCACCAACGCATCGACGTCGATCCGTACGGTCAGCGCGCGGACGACCACACCGACGATCATCGGCGGGATGCGCCCGGCAAGCGCGGTCGTCTCCGGCAGCCGCGGCCGTGGGGACACCATGGTGACCAGCTGCGGGCGCGCCGCGATCGTGACGCCGACGATTGGGCGCGGGGTCACCGTCGTGCTCGCGGCCGGCGCCGAGGCGGTCGACTCCGGCAGCGCCGGGCGCGGCGCGATCGAGGCGCCCACGCTACGTGCCCTGCGGGACCCGCAGCGTCACCGGAACGCGCAGCTTCCCGGCTGTCGTGAACGGCGCGGGACTGTCCAGCGGATGCGACCACTGAAACGTCGAGCCGTTCCAGCACGACAGGTGCGTCACGGTCGTCGACGCGGGAATGTCGAACTCGAGTTCGGACCCGACCACGTCACCATCGGACGCTCCCGCGGTCCACGTCAGGGTCTTGCGGGCGTAGCTGCCGCCGGTGACCTCGGAGTCGCCGGTCGTTCCGGGGTCGGCGGTGTGCGCCGAGAACGTCGCACCCAGGGTGGACAGTTCGACGGCGAGAGATTCGCGAACAGCGGTGCTCATTTTCACGGGGTGTCTCCTAGCGGGGTGTGCGTTCGATCTGGCCCTCGTACCAACAGAAGTCGAGGGTGTCGGTGGCCGGCGGTTCGACCGGATAGTGCGGGTACACCTGGTAGGTCAGGCCCTCGTCGATCAGGTCGGCATCCTCGGACTGCACCCAGAACTCGATGTAGTCCGCGGTGACCTCGAGTGCCGGCCACGTCGCGATCACGGGGGCGCCGACCTCCGAGCCGTCGGTGATGACGATCTCGGCGGTCGTGCCGGTGGGGAACGGCGGGTCGTTCGGGTGCCGGTTGTAGCGGTGCACGTAGTCGGCGCCGCGGGTCAGGATCAGCGGCTCGACGATCGGGGTATATCCGCTCACGCCGCCACCTCGTATCCAGCGAGTTGCAGCGCCAGCGTGTGCGACGGATTCGGCGACACGTGCGTGCCCGCCTGCGGACGCACGTCACGACCGAGGACCGCACCGGTGTCATCAGCGAGGACGACCACGACCTGGCCCTGCTGCCCGTAGGCGGGCGGGCGGGTGTAGATCACGATGTGGTCGGCGCCCGCCATCGGCGGGTCGATGCGGTACAGGCGCGCCGGGCCCGGATGCCCACCGAGGTCCCCCTCGACGAGTGTTGCTGTGCCCATGGGATTCTCCTGTCAGTAGAAACGGGTGGTCACGAAGATGGCGCCGCCCGCGCCGTTGCCGCCGTTGCCCGCGAAGCCGATTTCGTAGTGGCCGCCACCGCCACCCGGGGCGCCGGGCCAACCACCGGGGCCTCCATTGCCTCCGTTGCCTGCCCCGTTCTTTCCGTTACCGCCCGAACCTGCGGACCCTAGGCCGAGCTGCCCGACGAGGGCCGACACGCCGGGCAGGCCGTGGTCACCGGTCGCCAGAATGTTCGCGATCGGAGCACCGGGCGCGAACGGACCGTCCCCACCCGGTGTGGGCACGCCGTTACCGCCGGCGATCGCGAGGGATGCACCGTTGCCTCCGCGAATGTGGAATGTGAAGTCGTGCAGCGGGTCGACGGCCGCGCCGTACGTCTGATTGATAGACGATCCGCCGGTAGCGGCGATCAGGTCACCGAAGCTGGACAGGCCACCGTCTGCACCATGCCCGCCGTCCGTTATGGCGCCGGCGCCGCCTGGGCCGACCGTACACAGCACCGACGCTGGTACGTCTGCCGCGTCGAATTCCCAAATCGCCCAGCCGCCCGAGTAGCCGCCCAGTCCGCCGCGGCCGTATCCGCCGTTTCCGCCGTTGTTGCCGCGACCTCCACCGGACGCCCCGCCGATCGCTACGACCCTGATGAACTTCGCGTCTGTGGGCTTGTACCACCAGTCCGTTGAGCTGTAGGTGGCGAGTTGGGCCTGCATGTTCTCCAGGACGATCTGGTCAATCCTGTTGTCGAGTCGCGGCACGTTCGTCTGCAGGCCACGCTCGGTGCCGTACAGACGATCGGCGAGGTCGTCGAGATTGAATATGCCGCCGGTTGCGCCGTCCATCTGATCCAAGAGATCGTGGATGAACAGATTGATCCGGTCGACTACGAGCCCTGGCAGGTGTTGAGCGATCAGCGCCATCGGGTCCGTGTGACCGGAGGGGCGTTTGCGTGGGAGCTTTTCCACGTCACACCTCCTCGAGTAGCTCGGCGGGGATCTCGGGGCGCTGCGGTGGTGTCACATGCGGGATGTGCCGCTCCATCAGCAGTTCGAGAGCGGTCGCGTACGACAGCAAGTCGCGGATAAGCCAGATCGCCCGTCGGAACTTCCGCTGGTCCTCTGCGCGTCCTGCTTTGAGTTCGGCGACCTCGGCTTGGAGCCGCTTGATGACTGCCGCCTGCCGAGTCATCCATGCCGTCAACAGGCTTGTCGCCGCGATGCCCAACGCCTGGATCCGCTCAGGCGAGAACAACGCAAGCAGCCACTCCCCCATCAGCGGTCCCTCGGCGGGCTGACGAGCCGCTGGACGTACGCAAGAACCGCCATGAGGGCAGCGCCGCCAGCAGTTCCCGCGATGGCCTTCCATGCGCCGCCGGTGGTGAGGTCGAGAGTGCCGGTGCCGAGCAGTTCGGCGAGCGCGAGCAGCACCGCGACCAGCACGGTGGCGACCGCACCCTGGACGGTGGTGCGCCAGGCCCGATTCCGGGCGTCCACCTTGGCGGGTGCGGGCTCCTGCACGACCAGCTCCGCTTCGACCGGGCGCGGCAGTTCGGCGAGGTATCCGTCGATACGGCGGTGTGCTTCGTCGGTGATGATCTTCACGCCCGCATCGATCCGGGCGTCGACCTCGGCGGCGACCTTCTCGACGACCTGCCTGGTGATGATGTCGATGACGTTTCCGTCCGACATGGGTGCCTCCTACGAGGGGTAGCGCTCGGACCGGTCAGCGCGCAGGATCCGCGCATGCAACCGGCCCCAACGGGTGAGGGACAGGACGACGGCGGCCGCGATGGCGAGCCGTGTCACGAGACACCGAGCCGGCGCCAGGTGGCCGGGCCGACAACACCGTCGACGGCCAGGCCTGCGCGTCGCTGGAATTCCCGCACAACGCTCTCGGTTGCGGGGCCGAAGTCGCCGTCGACGACGAGGCGCGAGTACAGCGGGTACGCGCGATTGAGCAGCGTCTGCAGGTAGCGCACGTGGTCGCCGGTGGAGCCTCGGGAGAGCGTCGGCCGTGACGCTGTCGGTGCGGACGCCGGTGCGGCCGGGCCCGGGGTGTAGATCCCGAGGTGCCCGCCGTTCAGCTTGGCAGCGAACACGGCAACACGGGGATCGCCCTCACGCCAGCCGATCTGGTAGTGCATCTCATCCGCACGGCCCCAGTCGGCACCCCAGAACACAGAGCCTTCGAACAGGCGCAGACCTTCGCGCACCTTCGCGATGCGAGCGGCCGGCATCGACCGCAGACCCCACGGGTACTTCGGGGCGTTGATGTCGACCGCGGTGCCGGACAGGTGGTTCGAGTTGCCGACCGCGTTCTCGTTGGACCAGCCCCACACCGGGGACGTCAGCGGTTCGACGTTGCGGTGGTACCAGATGATCCACGCGTTGAGGATCGTCGCGGCGTCACCGGCTCGGATCGGTGCGGTGTTGGTGTACGGCAGCGGGTTCGCCACGACGCACTCGTCGCGGTTGCACATCCGCCACCCGTTTTCACTGTGGCTGTAGCCGTAGGCTTTTCGGAATGACATGGCGTCCTCCTAGACGCTGTTGGCGATACCGCGGGCGGTACCTGCGAAGTTCTGCAGATGCGCGATCACGCGCTCCCAGCCGTCCTTCAGGGCCTTGTCCTCGCCCAACGTGACGGTCTCGACCATCCGGCCGTCACCGCGGTCGGTGATCTTCACCGCCGAGATCCACTGCTCGATCTCGACGCCGCGATCCCACAGGGTCACGATGTCCCCGACCCGGTACCGGCGGCCGGTGCCGTCGTCGACGCCCATGCAGTAGCCGCGGCCGGCAGCGCCGGACGAGAGCTGGATCTTCACTGCGTCGGAGCCGGAGTGCTTCTTGAGCTCGGCCTGCCCGACCGCGAAGCTGTCGAGCGACCACGCGGCGGTGTTGTCGCCGAACACCTCACCGAACCCGTGCTCCCCGAGGTCGGCCTCGAGGTCCGGATCCCAGAACTGCTGGTAGGCGAAGAACACGTTGTCGAACAGGTCGCCGACAAGGATCGTGCCGAGGTTCAGGCCGGGGAACAGGGCATTGAGTATGAGCTGGAGCGCGAAGTTCGCGCCCCACTCGATGGCCTGGTTCATGATCTCCGGGGCCTTGCCACCGACCGCGACCTTGTGTGCGTCGACGTGCTCGACGTCCCGCTCGTAGTACTCGACCTGGGTCGAGTCCAGCCGGAACTGAATCTTGCGCATGTCCCGCTTGACATGGGTGTCGAAGACGTACCCGGAGCGGGTCATCTTCCCCCAGTCGTCCGGATTCGCCAACCCCAGAATGTTTCCCGGGTTGGTGAAATTCAGGAAGTTGTCCGACGTGTAGTCGAACACCGACTGGAGCTGAGACAGGCTGGTCGTGTTAAAGACGTGCGGCGATGGCCCGTCCAATGGAGTCCACAAATGACACGACAGGCCCATCTCCTGCGTCTCGACGGTCTGCTTGAACAGCTCGTCGAGTTGCGTGAACCGGGCCTGCAGGACACACAGGTCGTCGAGGGCGTCGGCGACGATGTCGAGCAGGTCATTGAGCGTGTCGATGTCGTCGAGATCCGGCAGCGTCGGCACGGTGTAGCGCAGTGGAAGTGCCGCGCACACGGGCTTTCGCAGCCGGGTCATGGTCTCGGCGAGGTACGCCTTGAACACGAAGTCCGGCGGCCCCCACTTCACGTTCTGCTTCCCGGTCAGCGACAGCTGGAACTCTGGCGGCGTGATGTTGTTGACCCACGCCAGGCCCCGCAGGATCCACATCAGGTTGCTGATGCAGTAGAGGGTGATGACCTCACGACCCGGCTTGCCCTTGATGTTCGCGCGCATGATCCGGCCATCCCACGGGATACCGTTCCGGTACGTGCGCACGTGGATGACGCGGCGCCGGCAGTTCACCAGGTACGCGGCCATCGGATGATCCGGCTTGATCTGGATCACCGCCGAAGTGGGCAGGTACCAGTGCCATTCGAATTCGGCGGTCATGTACCCACCGAGCGGCCGCCAGGACAAGGCGTCCGGCTGGCCGATCTCGATGTCGAATCCGGTGACGTCGTCGCGGGTGGGGCGGGGATAGCCGGGCGTGTACGCGGCCGTCACAGGGCCGCCCAGTGCAGCTGGGGCACGGTGATCTCCACCTTCGTTGCTGAGGTTGTGCCGGTGCCGGTGATGGCGATCGGCACGGTGAGTCGGCCGGCGGGGATCTGCTTGTACCAGCGGCGGCCGACCCACGACCGGTCGGCGCCGGTGCTGTCGTTGATCTGGAACCAGTCCGGGTCGGTCTCGATGTCGAGGTAGTCCCCGGCGGCGATCGTCGGCAGCGGCACGGTCTCCCCCATCCAGCCGATCGTGGGGAGCGTGATCGGGCCGGTGATCCGCAGGTGCGGCCATACCGGCTCGTCGGAGTTGGTGCGTACCGCGGCGGTCGCGAAGTCGGCCGGGGTGAAGGTCTTCACGACCGGTATTCGCCGCCACCACGATTCGTCCGAGCGCAACATCACCGGGTCGGACAACACGATCCCGGCGTTGCGGAGCAGCGTGTAGTTCAGTGGCCCGAGCTTCGACGCCAGTCGCACATCCTGGAAGCGGCGACCGGCCTCGTCGGTGATCGTCCAGAACCGGTGGATCTGCTTGCCGCGGCCCAGGGATTGCCGCCACTGCTGCGCGGTCCGTACCCGGGCCGCCGGGTCGGGTACGGCGATCTTCACGTCCAGGCCGATCAGGTTCGGCTCGTCCATGCGCGCCCGCCACGTGACGCCGGCCTGGTCGACGTTCTTCTGGTCGTCGAACGCGAACTCCGCGCCTTCGAGGCCGGTCGGATCGGTGCGCAACGAGAGCGGGCAGGTGGAGGACGTGAAGTCCCACACCTGCCCGTTTTCGCATTCGAGGACGTACCGCCTCGCCATCTACATCCCTGCCTTCATGATCGAGAGGTTGGCGGTCCCGGCGCCGCGGTCCACGTCGACCTGCACGTCCACGGGGTCCGGGTTGGCGGCAACGGCCCGGATTTCCTCGAGCTTCTCGACGAGCATCTGGAAGCCCTTCTCCAGCGCCGGATGCGAGTTGGCGCCGGTGTCGAACTGTCCGGTGAAGCGGCCGTCTGCGTCGAACCCGGATGCGAGCGCGAACGCTCCGCCGATCCCGAGGGCGGCGAGGTTGTACATCGTGGCCCGGCGTTTGTTCGCGGACATTCCGGCCCAGCCGTCCGGGGTGAGTGGCACGTCGAACGACGCGGGGCTGCGGCCGCCGTATCCACCGAAGCCGGTGAGGCCACCGTCGGCCATCGGCACCAGCTCGAACCCGAAGCGGTTGGCGATCTCGCGGGTGATCGCCACCGACCGGGGGCGTTTCGACGGGGCGAGCGGGATGTATCCCTCGCCGCCGGTGCCCTTCTCGGCGAAGTGCACGAGCTCGGCGCCGTCGCCGGCGATGAACGCGTCCTGAGGGGCCCGCAGCCCACCGTTCTCGAACACCTTGAGTCCGGCGGTCAGGATCGGCTTGCGCTCGTCGGCAGGCTTCTCCTCGGCCTTGCTGCTGCCGCCGAGGGTGTCGGGCCAGTTCGTGACGAACACCCGCTGCCCATCGGTGGACATCACCGCACCCGAGTCAGTGACGCCGACAGCGCGCCCCGCCGACGAGTCCTCGCCGGTCATGCCGCGACGCTCGGTCGACGGGTCGTCGCCCATCGTGGCGCCGGGCCAATGCCACACTTGCGGGAAGTCGAGAGCCCCGTCCGCGCCACCGCCGTATTGCACACCGTTGCTGCCGTCGGACTCGATGTTGACGCCGTACAGAGTGCCCGCCATGTGGCCGTCCATCTCCACACCGCCATTGGTGCCGATCGAGAATCCATTCGGGTCGTAGCCGGGAGCCCAGCCCATCGACGCGAAGTCCGAGGCAGTCGTGAACCGAACAGACTGCCCGGTGCCAGCGTTGAACACGTCAGACAGGTGCCCGGAGCAGTCGTCGAGGGTGGCGTACCCGTACGGGCGGCCGGCCTTCGACTTCGCGCGGTCGATCGCCGCCTGAGCGTCGAATCCGGATGGCCCGACGATCCCGCCGTCGGCCATCTTCGGGAACAGTCCCTCGTTCAGCCGCAGGAGCAGATCCGTGATCGGGCTGTCCTCGTGGATGCCGTAGTTCGCGAGGGCGCCGTCGTAGTCGCCCTCGGCGATGGCCTTGCGCGCGCTGAGGATGACGTCGACGAGCGGGTGATCCTCCTGGATGCCGAGGAGCGAGGCGGTGCGACCTGAGTAGTCCCCGCCGAGCAGCGCCCGCCACCCGGTCGGATCGGACTGTGCGTCGAGAGACTTCGGGTCGCCCTTGAAGATCTTCCCGGCCTCACCGCGCACGGTGCGGATGAGCCCGAACCCGAAGCGTTTGGCGACCTCCTGCAAGATGCGTTCGGAGCGTGGGCGCTTCGACATCGCACCCGGGATGTAGGCCTCCCACCAGGTCTCACCCTCCGCGTAACGGACCGGTCCGAATGGGGTGCGGGCGAGGATGCCGTTTCCCTGGCCGTTAGCGATGTGCGCAGTGTCGAGCATGCCATTGGCGCGCGTACGGACACCGCCGTCGGCGTAGTGGACCCGCTGATACTGCCCGGTCTCCGCCTGACGCTGAGCGGCTGCGGCCGCCGATGACACGATCGCATCGTTCTGTGCCTGGAGGTTCTGGTAGTGCACACGCACTTGGACGTCAGCGAAGCGCTGCTGGGCAAGCCACTGCCGCATCGTCAGGTCGGCCTCGTCCGTCTCGGCAACTACCTCGACGGTCCCGTCGGGGAGTTCCTTGACCGTGATCCCGAGATGCTTCAGCTCGTCGATCGCGTCCTGGGTCAACGCTTCGGTGAGGATGACTTTCTCGTCGGGCGTTTCCTCGATCTTGCCCTGGAGGACATCGAGCGCTGAGTGCGCTTCGGGCATGCCCGGCTGCCGGATCTGCGTCTGAACGAGGTTCGGCACGAGCCCGTAGCTGTTGATCAGCTCGAGGGCCTGCCGATTTGTCAGTCCCATCTGCATCGCTTGCTGAATCAGCTCGCCACGGTTTGCGGCGTACTGCCCGGTCAGCTCCTCGATCGTGGCACCCGCCTCGAGACCAGTACGGGTCTGTGTCTCGAACCGATCCTTGAGGCCGGCCAACTGCTGATCGAGGCGAGCCTGCGTCGGAATCGACCTGTCGAGAGTCCCATTGAAGTTCTCGATCTTGACGGTCGATCCGTCTATGGCGATTCCGACTTCGGAGATCGAGTCGTTGACCTTCTGGATCTCGTCGTTGAATGCAGCCGACAGCTTGAGATCGCCAGCGAAATCGTTGAACCGGTCCTGAGCGGCGCCGACCGCGGGGATCAGGCGGTTCTCGATGCCGTCAGCCCCAGCATTCATGCCGTTCTGGATCGCCACACCGCCATCGCGGGCCTTGTCGGCGAAGCTCTGCAGATCCTTCGCGACATCGCCGAAGTCGGGCATTCCGGGGATGAGGTCACCGAGCGGCCCGAGCAGGCCATCCAGTCCGGCAACGATCACAGAGAACGTGTCGAGCATGGACGCCGCCATGTCGGACCCAGACTTGGCGAATTCTCCGAATCCGCGCATACCGTTCGCTACGAACTGCAGGATTGCTTCAGCTCCGTCGAACGCCTTGTTGCCGATGTCGATGAAGAACTGGATGACGCCGGCCCGGTTGTTGCTGATGGTGTCTGCGAACTTTTGGATGTGGGGCCCGAAGGCTTCAGCCAAGGCTGCTTTCAGTCCATCTGCCGCCATGCTGACAGCACGTGTTGCGCCCTCTACAGAGGTTGCCGCGTTGCCGTTCATGACGTCGATGGCGCGTCTGGCGGCGCCTTCGTAGTCGTTCATCGACTGGACAGCGGTTGTCAGGTCCATGGCGTACATGGCCTGCCCGAGGTCCTCGGCCTTGGTGCCGAACAGTGCGACGGCGGCCGCGTTCCGTTCGACTGGGTCTTCGATCTCGCGCAGCTTCGTGAGCACCAGTTCGAGACCGTCACGGGCAGACTCGCCGCCCTCCGCGATCTTCGCGGTCATCTCCTCTGCCGACAATCCGAGGAGTTCGTAGCCTTCGGCGCTGGCCTTCGATCCGTCCTGTGCGCGGATCGCGAACTCCTTCAGCGCATCCGCTGCGGTGTCGGTGTCGCGGGCGCCGGCCTTCACGGCCTGGCCCATCAGTCCCATCGCTTCGGCGCCGGTGAGGCCGAGTTGCCGGAACTGGGTGCCGTACTCGTCGATTGTGTCGAGCCAGTCCTCGGACACGTTCAGGCCCATCTGAGAGCCCTTGACGATGAGGTCGAATGCGTCGTTGACGTCGGCGGCGAACCCGGTCTTGACGGCCTGCGCGGCCGATCGGGACACCCGCGGGATCTCCTCGCCGATGATGCGGGAGACACCGTCGAGGGAGCGGATCATCTGCTCCGCATCGCGTTGCGTCGCACCCGGATCGAGCAGGCCACTCCCGAGTGCCGCCTTTGCGGTGCCGAGGTTCGCCTCGAGCGACTCGCCGAACGTGTCGGCGTACGCTTCGCCCGCGGCCTGTGCGAATTTCCGGGCCTGCGCTTCCGTCACGCCCGTCTGCGCCTGGAACAGGTCCCGGTTCAGTTCGGCGGACATGCCGTCCTTGATCGCAGCGGCGAGCGCCGCACCCGCAGTGAGGCCGATCGCGGCGACACCAAGGAGGGATGCACCGATCGGGCCGGTCTTCGAGCCGAGATTGCCGACCGCGTCAGCGAACCCGGACAGGAAGTTCCCGCCGGACCGGCTGCCCGCCGGCCCTCCGCCCTGACTCGCCTGTTGGTACAGGTCCTCAAGTTCCTGCTGCGCGGCCTGCAGGTCCTGCTGTAGCCGGTTGCCGAGCTCGATGGTGTCGACCGCGCCTGCCGCCTGACGTGCGGCAGCCTGGATCTCCTCTATCTCCTGAGCGGCACGGCGGGCGTCGTTCAGCAGCTGGGTGTTCATGACGATGTCGTCGACGGACTGGTCGGCGCGCTGTGCGTTGCGCTCCAACTCCTGAATACGCTGCGCTGCGTCGCGGGCCTGCTGCTCGAGCCGGCGGTTGATCTCGACGGCCTGGGCGGCTTGGCCGGCGCGCTGCGCTGCCTGGCTGATTTGCTGGAAGCCGTTGGAGATCTGCTGGGTGGCTCGCTGGCTCTGCTGCTGGGCCCGCTCGGTGCCTTGGACGAAGCGGGAGTCGTCGAGGGTGAGGCGGGCGACGAGTTCGCCGACGTCGAGTGCCACGGGCTACTCCTTCTTGCGCAGTTGCTTTCTGGCCTTGAGCAGCTCGGCGTGCTGGCCGAGGATCTTCTCGAGGTCGGCTTGTCGGGGCAGATGCGACATGGCCCAGTGGATTTCGCCCCAGTCCGGGGAGAACCCGAACCACAAGATCGCGGTACGGCCGGCGTGCAGGATCATCGGCCAGGGCAGGCCGTCGGCGACCATTTCGCCGAACGCAGTCCCGAGGGCGTCGATGGCTTGCTGGGTCTGTTCGACCGGGGGCATCCCGTCCTTTGTCACCATCTCCCGCATGGCCTTCGCTGCCTCGTAGTCCGGCGCCGGGACGGTGTAGCGCTTGCCTCGGATCGGCAGGTGGAGGTCCGGGTCGAAGCCGGTTTCGGTGAGGTCCTTGAGCGCCACTACACGCCTTTCGTCAGCGCCTTGTGCAGGCGGGAGGTTGGATCTGCGGCGAGGGCGGTGATGCGCAGGCGCAGCCATCGCCACGAGTGGGTGTGCAGGACACCGGATTCGAGGTCGATCCCGTTGTCTTGCAGGTCGAGTTCGATGTCGGTCCAGTGATGTAGGCAGTCGACGATTGTGCGTGCGACCTGGCCAGGTTTCGGCCGGTCAGGCTCGTCGTTGTACCACTCGCGCACCCCGGTTACGGGGTCGTACGGGCCGCCGCCAGGATCATCCGGTCCGTAGGTGCCGGGCGCTGAAGGATCGAGCGGAGCTTCTCCCCCATCCCTGCCTGCTTCGGGGATGGGGGTATCGGATTTCCCGGCACACCTGTGCTCTCCCAGTGGGCCTGACCGGCGGCTTCGGAGTGCCCGAACCACAGCATGGCGGTGCGGCCGGCGTGGGCGATGGTGGGCCAGCCGATTCCGTCGTCGACCATCTGCTGGTAGGTGTCGCCGAGGATCGCGAGGATCTCGGCGCGTTCCTGCGCGTCGTCCAGGCGTGGGCGGGTGGCGATGAGCTGGTGCGCGCGTAGCCCCTGCCAGGCAGTGCAGTGGATCGCGTAGTCGCGGCCGGCGATCGGTAGGTGCAGCGCGGGGTCCATGAAGGTGGCGAGGTCCTCCACCGGACTCCTTCCGTTGGGTGAAACACCCGCCGGGAGCAGCGCAGCTCTACTCCCAGCGGGTGGTCATGGGGCGGTCAGGCCGCGGCGACGGCGAATGCTCCGCCGGTCAGGCCGGAGCCGTCACCGGTCAGCACGCCGCCGGGGACGGTGACGGCGAACGGGCCACCCGCCGATCCGGTGACCGTGAAATCGCTGGCGACATAGCCGTCGTCGAGCGCAGCCAGCGCCGACTTGATCGCCGCGGACGTTGCATCGAAGGCGATCGGCGCGGTGGTCTTGGTGTTCCACGTCAGGGTGAAGGTGCCCGCAGTGGCTCCGCCGATCGTGACGGTGAAGTTCTGGTCACCGGACGGAACGAGCGGCTTGACGATGTCGCGGGGCTTGCCGCGGCCCGACAGCGTGAAGCTGAACTCCTGCAGCGCGTTCGGGTCGGACGCCGGCGAGTCGGTCCACTTCACCGTGGTCTCGGCTTCGTAGGCGTCGGGCAGCGCGTCGCGCCGGTAGATGCGGACCGTCACGACGTTGTCGTAGCCAGTCTTGCGGCCCTTCTGGCGCAGGAAGTTCTGGCCCGGGTCGTCGACGAATCCGGACGTGTTCTCGCCCTTGCGCTTGCCGCCACCTTCGATGCGGAACGCGAGGCCGGTGACGATCTGGGACGCGAAGCCCTCCGAGTCGATGTCGGAGTCGTCCTGCTCGGCGCCCTCGAAGATGGGGGCGACCGAGGAGAGGCCGCGGACACGCGTCCAAACATCGGGAGCGGTTTCGGCTTCGAGAATCCAGTCGCGTGCGAGGGTCGACGCGAGGGCCTGGGTGGGTGCAGTCATGGGGTCGTCCTCCTAGGACGGGTTGGCAGTGATGCGGTACGAATCGGGGCGGGTCCAGCGCCCGTTCGCGTCGGGGTCGCGTTGGGCGCGCACGACGCGGCGGCAGAGCAGGACCCGGACACTCCCCCACATCTGGTGGGAGGTGTCGTGGATCGCCCGGTAGATGGCGTCCATGAGCTGGTCGACGGCACGAGGATCTCGGCCGGCGCGGCGTCCCCGGATCTGCAGGTAGTAGTCCGGGTTGTCGTCGTCGCGGGATCGGTCGTCGTTGTAGGTGTTGATGACGATGGCGTCGTTCGGGGTGTCTGGCATCGCGCCGAAGAACACCGCGGGGAGTGTGCCGGTGCCGTAGATGCCGGTGGGTTCGTATCGCACGAGCCCGAGAGAGTGAAGACGCTGCGCGAGCGCGTCTTCTACGGCGGTGGTGTCGGGTGCACGCGCGGTCGTCACAGTGCCTCCCGGATGGCTTGGGCGATGACCTGCCCGACTTCCTGCCGCTTCGCGATCACAGCGTTCTCGAGGAACTTCGCCTCACCGTGCTCGTGATGCCAGCCCACTTCCTCGTGCTGGCGGGCCGCGTACGGAAGGTCGTAGTACACGGCCGCTTCGAGGTCGCCTGAGGCTGTCTTGCAGTCGTTGCGCAGCTCGCCGGTTTCCTTCGGCGTGCGCTCGATCGACTCCTGTTTGACGACCTCGGCGGCGTCGTCGAGGCCTCGCTGTGCGGCGGCCCGGATCGCGGCCATGCCGAAGTTCAGGATCATTCCGGCCACCTCGTTCCGCATGAGCAGCGCACGGAGGTGTACCGACCGCCGAGGGATGGGAACCGGCTGAGCGTGTGACCGCGGAGCCGATGCCATCGTTCGCACATGGTCATGCCGCCACCTCGTCGAAGTTCTCGGCCATGGACTTGGTAATGCTGTCGGCGTATTCGCTGGCGATCTGGTCGCCGAGCCCGATGCTGACCACGGTGATGTACGCCGCCATCCAGATGGCGTCGACGAGGATCTTTCGGCCTTCGTATGAGGGTGCGCGCAGCACTTCGACTTCAGTCATGAACTGCTCCTCAGGTCAGGTCGACGCTGTAGAAGTTCGGGGTTCGGCCGGCACCGTCGTGGTGCAGTTGCTCGGCCAACACCTCAGCGGTCCGGCCCCCGAACTCGGGCGGCAGGGTCACCAGCGACCCGGGTGGAATCAGCGGCGTGGTGGCAGGCATCGAGACGCGGGCCTCGGAGATGACCTCCGAACCGTCCGGTGCCAGCACCTTTTTCCGCTTCGCTGTGACCTTCCCGCGCACCTCCACCGGGGCGGCGTGTGCGGGACCGTACGGGCCGTCGCCGATCTTGCGTGCGACGAGCACAGGCCACGTCCACCACGACGCCAGCGGGTCGGTCACCACGAGTCCACCCACGACGAACCGAGCCCGGCCAGGCGGAGAATCCGCAGCGCCGACGAGGTGAGACCCTCGACGCTGGCCGCCTTCTCCGCGGCGAGCTCTCCAGCGTTCGTGGAGACCGAGGCGCCGTCGATGCCCGAGGCGGTGACAACCTCGTCGAGCCCGGCAGTGCCGGCCGTCGGGTCGATGTTGTGCCGTGCCCAGTAGCCAGCCTGTTGGCAGGTCGCTTCGCGTACCGCGGTGCGCTTGCCCGTTTCGGATGGCAGGCCTGTCGCTGTCGTCGGGTAGACATCGGCGATGATCGCGGACGCGACGAGCGTTGATGCCTCGCGCAGGAGCGCCGCGGCGTTGTCGGGTGCTGGGTTGCCGGTCCAGGTTTCGAGGTCACCGGTGGTGGCGTAGACGGGTGCCATGGAGCCTCCTCGGGGGTTGGTGGTTGGTGCGCAGGTACGCCGCTGCAGGGGCCGAAAGGAACCCGGCGTGGAAGCCCCCAGTCGTCCTTCGCGCGCGGTGAGTGCCGAGAGTTGCCGGGGCACGCGGTTGACGCACCAACCACCAAGCTCAGTCAGACTGCGGTGACGGTGAGGCCGGTTCCGCCAGTCAGGGAAGCACCGCTACCCGAAAGTGCGCCCGGGACCGCGATCGTGTATTCGCCCGCCGATCCGGTGACGGTGATGTCGTCGGCGCCGAAACCGTCGTCGAGGCCAACCAGCGCGGTCTTGATGGTCGCTGCGGTCGCGTTGTAGTTCAGCGCACCGGTGGTGCGGCCGTTAAAAGTGAGTGTGAAGGTGCCACCGGTCGCGCCGCCGACGTCCACGGTGAACGCGTTGGTGCCCAGGACGATCTTCACTGCACGCTTGAGCGAGAACGTCGAATCCGGATCGGTGTAGTCGTCCGGGTCCTCCACGACACTGATGCCGAAGAACGTGTCGAAGATCGACCGGTTCACCAGGTGGCTCGAGTCGTAGTCCCGCAGCCAGCGCAGCGCGATACCGGCGTACGACCCGGATGCACTGTCGACGCCACCGAGCGGGGACGCCGGAACCCGGTACACCGTCTGGAATGCGGACCGATGGAACACGTACGACTCGTATGCACCGATGGAATGCGACACGATGACCGGCATTCCAGCGATGTTTCCGATGGTGGCGCTGCGCAGAGCGTTCGAGTCTCCGGACTGGTCGAACTTCCGGAACTGGTCGGACTTGAGGATCATTGCCTCGATACCGGTACCGACGAGGAACACGCGGCCCTGCTGCGGCACGTGGTAGTCGTTCAGGACCTTGCGCGCGTCGACCGCTCCGGCGTGGAAGTCCAGTCCGCTCGCCCCGTCCGTCGAGATGGAGATGTTCGACCCGGACGGGTATGTCGCACCCTTGATCTTCGCGGAGATCTTGTCCTCGATACGTTCGGCAACAGCTCGGGTCTGCGGGGTAACGACCTGCTCGGTGAAGTCGTAGATGTCGAGAGACAGTTCCTCGTCCGACAGTCCGATCGCGTTGTACGGGTGGGTGTCGAGCTTCACGTCGACCTTGAACTCGTTCAGATCCGAGTTCTCGATCGCCGCGGTGTGGTCACGCCACGCGTAGTCCTTGGCGACCGTACGTCCGTTGATGCGGATGGACACGGTGTCGTTTGCGGGACTGCGGCCCGAGAAGTGCTGCGAGGCGCTGGACTCGACGATCCCAGGCAGGACGACATCGCGTTCGAGCACGACGAGCCCGGCCTGCACGATCTGCGCCGCCTTGAGAATGGTGTTGGTCACGGAATTTCTCCTGGATTAGTAGATGGTGACGCCGGACTTCCGGTTGCCGAGGCTCTCGGCGAACTTCTTCGGGTCGTCGAGCGGGCTTGCTGTGGACTTACTTCCGCCGACGCCGTTGCCGGAGCGCCCGGCGGAGTTGGCGCTGGCGTTGGTCGCGGCGAGACGCTTGGCGAGGGCCTCGACCTTGTCGGCGGGGACGCCGGCCAACAGCTCGAGGTCCTTGTCGTCGGTGATGCCGTGCTTCCGCGCCGCTCGTTCGACGGCGAGCTCGGCTTCGAGCTTCTCGGCGCGGCTCTTCTCGGCGTCGCGTTCGGCTTCGGCGCGTTGCTGGTCGTCGAGCTTGGCGAGGCGGTCCTTTTCGGCTGCCGCCTTGAATTTGGCGACTTCCTGTTCCGCGGCCTTGCGGGCTGCCCGTTCGGCGTCGAGGGCCTTCTTGCCGCCTTCACCGAGCTGCTCGTCGTCACCGCCGTCGGGCTTGCCGGTGTCGTCGGTGTTTGGCTTGCCGGCACCTGCATCCCCACCGGTGCCGTCGCCCTGGCCGGTCTGGCCGCCGTCGCCGTTGCTGTGTCCCTCGTCGTCGCGACGGGGGTGCATGCGGTTCGGCCAGCGGCCGGAGGTGGCGAACGGGTCGAGGCCGTATCCGGCGCCGATGATGAGGGCGAGGGTCGTGGTGGTGCGCATGGTGCTCCTTCGTGTGTGCAGCGTCGCGCTGCGGTGTTGCCCCGGGCACCGTCGCGGTGTCGGGGTGTCCGCCCAGGGGCGGAAGCGTGTGGTGGTCAGCGAGCTTGGTTGATCTGCTCGCGTCGCGGCCGGCGGGTCAGGCCGTGCTCGTCGACGTGCTGGGCGATCGCCTCGCGTTGCGCCCGGAGCCGGGCCGCGGCCTCGCGCTTCGCCTGCGGGGTGACCGCGACAGCCTGCCGGCGGCGGGTGTCGCGGATGGCGCGCTCCATGGCCCGCTGCTTCTGGGTGGCCGCATAGCCTTCGGGGTCCGGCGTCGTCGTGAACGTGCGTGACGCGCCCGGCACAAACCTGCTGAGCGCGTGCCCGCAGTTCGGATGCCGAAAGCCCTTCGAGATGGCCTCGCGCATCGTGGCCTTGATCCGCACCTGCACCTGGCGGCCGGTCGTCGCCGACTTCAGCTCGACCGTGCCCGTGCTGCCGTCCAGGCTGAGCACCTGGCCTTCGTACGGCTGGCACTGCGGTGCCGGCTTCGAATGCGACGACACCACCATCAGCGTGTGGCCGTGTTCGAGGGCCCGGGCGATGTGGGATTCGCGCAGTTCCTCGTTCACCACTGTGCGGGACAGCATCTCGACGTACGAGGTCAGTGACCAGTTGCGGCCGCCGCGGTCCCGGAATCCGGTGATGCCTCGCTTGGTGAGGATGTCGAGGGCCTGCTGGGCTGCGTCCAGTCGGGTGCCGGTCGCGCGTGGTGCGCCGAGGATGCCACCGGTGTGCGGGGTGAGCCTCGGGACCTCTTGGGATCGGATCTGTATCTGTGCGAGCACCTGTCCGTACAGGCGGTCCGCGTTGCCGGGGAGCTGCTGTGTGGCGTGGGCGAGGGTGGACCAGGCGGATTGGGCGGCTGCGACAGTGCGGGGAACCGGGACGCGGTCGCGACGCGGTGCGCGCCCGGGCGCTGCCGCAGCCGTTCCCGTAGCGGCCGCGCTTACCGCTGCGGGAGTTTGTGGGTCGGCGTCCTCGTCGGCTGCCTGCTCGCCGAGGGCGGCCGCGGCCTGCACCGCATCCTGCAGGAGCTGGGGCATGGCGGCTTGGAGGTGCCGTGCGAGTGCTTCGGCGGCCTGCCGGAACTCGACCTGCCGTGAGGCTTGGACTTGTTGCCATTGGTCGGTGTCAATGCTGTCGATGATGGCTTCGGCGAGCAGGCGCAGGAGGGTGAGTTCGGCGTCGGTGTAGAGGGCGATGAGGTGGGCGGGGATGTTGCGTGCGTGCTCGGGGTCGAGTGCCACCCGCTACACCTCCTCGCTGGTCTCCTCTGGTGCCTGGCCCTGTTCGTTCTCAGGCTGTTCGTCGCCTCCCTGATCGCCGAGGCTGCTGTCGGATCCGAAGAACGCCGGCATCTCCACCGTGTTCGCCGCATCGATCAACTCGACCTCCTCGTCGATCTGCGTTTCCGTCCAGTCCGGGTGCAGGTAGCGGACCTTGGTGCGTGTCGACGCGGCCGAAGCGACCGACCATGCCTGCACCGTCTGAGCGCGGGACAGGTCGGATTCCTGCGCGAACGGCGGCCAGTCCAGATCCAGCGGCTCGTGCAGCTCCACGCCGAGGTGCGGGAACTTCTTCTGGTCGATCCGCAGAGCAACCGTGGTCAAATGCTGGATGGCGACACCGAAGTAGCGGGCTTTCCCCTCGGTCGTGGTGACCGTGGATTCCTTCTTTCCGGCGGCCTCGGTCGCTGTCTGCGCTACCTCATCGGACATGCCGAACGACACCGGCGAATACCCGGTGCGACGCAGCACTTCACGCAGCAGCATCTCCCCCACCTGGTCGTGCTCGAGCACCCGGATGGCGGGCTGATGGAACTGGAAGATGGACTCAGCGCCGCCCTCTTTACCGATGCCGGTACCGACCTGCGTGAACAGTTCCTGATCTTCGGGTAGGAACATGCCCTGGCCGGCGCCGCGGTGCTGCAGTACCTCGGAGGAGGCGAACATGCGTGCCTGGGCGACGCGCACGTCCCGCATCAGTGAGCTGTAGGTGCGGTCGATCTGGTGATAGAGCGGCACGAGATCGACCGCGCCGACGTCGGAGGCGCCGAGGTTCCGCAGCTGCGGATCCTCCGCCCACTCAGGGTTCGGGAGCTGATTCGGCACGTACTCGACGGCGAGCTCGTCCACGCCGAGGTCGACGATCGAGTATCCGTCCCCAGCAAGTTCCACGCTGATGTCTGCGGTCGCGTCGTGCGCGCCCAGCTCCTGCAGCGTGCCGAGGTTGTGTTGGGTGCCCTTGTACAGCTCGTGCACGATCCGGCCGCGCTCGTACCGTTCGAGGTGCCTCCACACGTCCCGAGGGTCATCGGATTCGAGTTCGGTGAAGAACGTGACGGACTTGAGCCGGCCCCTGGACCATTCGGGGATCGCATGATCGGGGTCGACCCATTCGATCCACGTGCCTTGCTGCACCTGGTCGTCCCACACCACCCTGCCGAATACACCGGTGAGCGCAGACGAGGTTTCCCCCGCGGTGTACAGGCTGGAGTGGAATCGGGGGGTGTTGAACAGGTCGTCGACGCGGGCCTGCACCGTGTCGAGTTCGTCGTCGGCGGCGAGGATCACCGGCGGCTTCGAGAACAGTGATGTGGCCGAGAGTTGGGCGATGTCTTTGCCGATCGGGGCGTGGAGGCGTTTCCCGGATTGGCTGGGGTTGTGCTGGGTGCGGCCCCAGAATGCGTCCCACGCGTCTTGTGCGCGGCGTTTGAGGGTGGCGCCGGTGGGTGAGGTGCGGCCGCCGGCTCCGTAGAAGTCGTCGAGCTTGGCGGGGTCGCCTCCCCACCAGACGCGGCATTCGGCGACACGGGCGGTGACCTTGCCCAGTTCGGGCGGCGGCCAGGCCATGTTCGCGCGGATGCTGGTCATGCTGCGGTCTCCTCGGTGTCGAATCGGTGATCGTCGGGTAGCGGCACGGCGTGGCGCCACTGGAACTGGGAGGTGGCGACCGCGTAGCGCAGTGCGTCGCAGAAGTCGTCGTTTTCCTTGACGGGCGCGTCCTCGCCGCGCTCGACAGCCTTCGAATCCCACACGTAGCCGGGGATCTCGTTGAGCAGGTTCGTGCAGCTGCTGTGGATCATGAGCTGCTGCGTGGACAACAGTGACGCGACGACACCGATGCCCAGCTTGTGGCTGTTCGCGGCGTTCGCGACGTTGACGAACCCTTCGCGGTTCATCTGCAGCTTCAGCGCGGCCGCAGAGGGGTCCACGAAGTGGAAGTCGGGTGTGCCGTGCTCGTTCTCGAAGCGCCGTAGCAGTCGTGTGCGGTCGGCGGGTGTGCCGGCCGGTGGCGCGAACTCGGCCATGGCGTAGAGGCGGTTGTCTGCGCCGAGGCCGAGGAGGATGCCGGCGGCGGGGTGGTTGACGCCGTCGTCGATGCCGATCGCGAGGAGCTGCTGCATCTCGGGGAGTCGGTCGACGACATGCACGGCCGGGTCGAACATCTCGTAGATGACACCGTCCGCCATCGTCCACAGGCCCTTGATGAACCGGTCGTTCCACATGCCGGTGTACTGCCGGTCGAGCGCTTCGATGTACCCCTCGGGCAGGTGGGCGCGATTGTCCTCCAGGCCGAAATGGAAGATGCGGTGCCCCATTTCGTCGGCCCGGTCGATGTAGTCGCGTTTGAGGAAGTGCCGCGGCCCGTCCGGGTTGGTTGTGCCGCCCATCCACGCGTCGTCGACGGAGTGTCGGGACATGAGCATGGACACGAACTCTTCGGCCATGAGGGTCATCTCGTCGCAGTAGGACCGTTTGATGGTCATGCCTCGGATGACGCTTTCGGCGCGGACGTCGGATGCGCCGATGACGTGGACGGTTTCGCCGAGGATGTTCGCGGTCGGTGCGCCGCGGTTGTAGTGCACGGCGCTGGCGAGGTCCCCGAAGAGGCTGGGGTCCATCATCGGGGCGAGTACGTTGCGGTAGGCGGTGTCCCGTGTGCGGGAGATCAGCACGTTCTCACCGGTCGAGGGTGCGTCGGCGAGTTTCATCTCGAATTTCACCAGCGATCCAATGGTCTTGCCGGACCGGACCGCGCCGTGCCACAGGTTCAGCTGCGACCTGGAAGCGTCAGCGTTCGCTGTCGCAATCGAGTGGGCCTGCTTCCGGGAGATCGACAGCCTGTCCAGGATCCCCACTCGCGCCGGCCTCCTCCTCGTCGTGGACCGCTGCAATCAGTGCTGCCTCGAGCTGGCCGAGCATCGACTTGGCGTTGTCGTGCTCGGTGGTGGTGTCGGTGAGCTTGTCGAGGACTGCCGCCTGGCCGGTGTGCGCGTTCGTCTGCTCCCGCAGGTCTCGCGAGGGAATGAAGTCGAGTTGCGCCTCGACTTCGCGGCCTTCGCTTCCGCGGATCAGCGTCGACCACCCCTTCTTGCCTCGGAGTGTCGCCAGGATCGCAGCCTGCGACAGCTCGAGGATCTCCAGTGCGTTCTCCGCAGCGACGGCCTTGCGTGCCTTGAGGTCGATGACACGGGCTTCTGTGGCCTTCTTTGTCTTCGACCGGTCGAAACTCAGGTTCAGCCGATCCGCCCACCGAGACACCGTGCTCTGCGGCCGGCCCATCTCCTCTGCGATCGCCCGCAGCGACATCCCCTGCTCATGCAGTTCGCGAAGGCGCCGGCTCTCCTCATCGGTCCACGCGGCCATGGGCCACTACGCGCGCGCATGGGAGGCGGGTGGAACGTTCCATCCTGTGGTTCATTCGGCCCTCCTCGGGGAAGTTGACGCCCACGCTCGTCCGGCGTGAGATTCCGGGGCGTGGGCGGTCCATCCGAGCACTCGCGAGGTGGTGCTTCGAGGATGGACGTCTGGAAACGACGAAGCGCGAGTGACCCTGCTGGTGGGGTCATCTCGCGCCTACGCGCTGAGCGTATCAAAGGGGTGGGGATAAGAGGTTCAGGCGCTCACCCGGTTTCGTGTCGCTGTGGCGAGGTGGGCGTCCATCACGTCGCCCAGTCGGTAGATCGGCACGCCCTCGGAGTTGAGGCGCACGGGGGTGATGCGGCCGGTCCTTCGGAGGCTCTTCACGCGCTCGCGATCGAGCCGGGAGTATTCGGGGCCGAGCTCCTTCGCGGCGATGGCGATTGCGGATGCGTTGAGCTGGGTGTCGCGGGCGACGGTGGTGGATCCGTAGCGCCATGTCTCGGGTTCGATCGGCAGGCGGGCGGCGCGTCGTGCTGCTCGGATGACGCGACGCAGCGACGCGGGTGCTTCGTCGGCGCCAGGAGTCATGGCGAGGGCGGTGATGTTCTTGCGGAGCCATTCGGCCATTCCGATGGGTGTGACGGGGCCGTCGTAGCGGAGGCCGCGGTGTTCGCATACGTGGTTGGCCCAGGTCCAGAGTTCGTTGTCGAGGTAGTAGGCGGCGTCTTGTGCTGCGGTGTCGTACGGGACGACGTCGGTGGGGCTGGCGCTGACGCGGGGTTCGTAGGAGATGCGTTGGCGGTAGCCGTCGCTGCAGATGCCTGCGAGTGCCTCGGTGATCTCGGGGACTTGGCAGAGGAGTGCGAAGACTTTGTTTTCGCCTGGGGTGTCGAGGTAGCGGCCGGTGGCGTCGGGGGTGCTGGTCATGCGTCGGCTCGGCCCAGGATGTCGCGGAGTGCGTCGCGGACTTCGGGGGTGAGGTTCTTGGCGACGGTTTCGGCGACGGCGGGTGGGTAGTCGGTGCCGGAGGGTGCGTTGGCGGTCATTTTGAGTTCCATGACTTCGGCGCGGGCTTTCTCGGCGGCCTTGCTGGCGAATCGGGCGGCTTCGGCGGTGGCGGCGAGTTCGGCTTCGAGTGCGTCGATGCGGGCGTTGGCCTGGTCGAGGTTGGTGTAGGCGGCGGGCATGCGCTGGGGCCTTTCTCGCGGTGGGTGGGGATGGTTCCGGCCCGCACCGTGTGGAAGTCGGTGCGGGCCGGGGTTCAGGTGGCGGCGAGGCTGAGTGCTGCGACGGAGATGATGAGCACCCAGGCGGTGAGGACCGTCGGGAGGCGGGTCACGGCCTGCGCTCGACGATCTCGGTGTACGGCGAGAAGTTCGACGACGCCTTGCTCGCTGCGAAGGGGCCGCGGTTGCCGTTTGCGTACTCCCTCTGCCACTCGTTTCCGTGGTCGTCACGGCGAAGGAAGTAGCCACCGGTCCGGTCTCGGACGCGCTTCACGTCGGCGGGGACAGCGCGGAGGTCGTTCCACCGGCGGGGCTTGCGGTCCCATTCGTCGGCGGGGTCGGCTCCGGGATCGCCGTAGCCGTTTTGGGGCCGCGGCGCGACCTCGTACGACGCGAGGAAAGTCCCGGCCTTCGCTTCGGCCGCGCACTGTTCCTGCGTGATGCCGAGGACCTTCTCCTGGTATTCGGCGGCTTCGAGCGGGTTGGTGATGAGGTCGTCCCGCTCGAGCTTCGCGAGGACAGCGCGCATGGCAGTCCGGTCGGCATCCTCGACGTGATGTCTGGTCCCACGCGCGGCCCAAAACACCTGGAGGAGTTCGTCGATGCGCTTCTCGTCGGCCTGCTCGCGCTCGAGGTTGTCGGCCTCGCTGCGGATCCGCGCTACACCCGCATACAAGCCGCGCTTGTTGAGCCAGTCGGCGACGTCCCGCAGCAGCTCCGGTGTGATGTCGATGTCGGTCACTTCTCCCCCTGGAGGTTTTCGATGGTGCCGATGGGTGGCGTGTAGGTGGTGGGGTGGCAGGCTCCGGCGATGAGTCCGCCGGCGAACAGTGCGGCGAGGAGCAGGGACGCCCGGATCCGGGTCCTGGGCGCGGTCACTGGTCGCCGTCCAGGGCAGTGGCTGTGGACGGCTGTGGGGGCTTCATGTGGGCCCCCACAGCCGCTCGGTCTCCTACGCTGTGTGCGCCAACATCAGCAGAAGGAGAAGTTTCATGGCGACACTTGTCTACAACGGGAAGCGCATCGGATTGGCTCCGCACGTGCTTGCGGAAGTTCATGCACTCGTATCGGTCGCGTTCCCTACCGGAAAGTGCTTCTCGATGGGCCTCGTCGGCACTGATGGCGACGGAGACGTGTTCCGAGACTTCTTGTGGATGCATCCGTCGATCCCGTTGGAGTTCATCTACGACGAGAGCGAGACGGCCAAGGTGAAGGAGAGTGTCATCGCCCTTCACCTGGAGGCGATCGAGAGTGTCGCTGTGGTGGTGATCGGTGATGCGAAGGGCTGGCTCCCGTTCGCATTCGAGCGGATGCCTGCAGGCGTCGACGCGCAGTAGTCGCGTGAGCTCTTCGCGCACGATGGCGCGGATGTCGTCGTGCGCGAGGGGTACGGGGGTGTTGCGGCCGATGGTGATGGTCAGCCTCATGCCTGCGCTCCGTTCAGCTCGCGCTGCACAGGCTCGCGCACGGCGTCGAGCTTCTTCCGCAGGAACTCCAGCCCGCTCGGGCGCACCGAGGTGGTCGCGGTCGGCACGGTCTCGCCGGTCTTGCGGTTGGTGTATGTGCCGGGCGTGACCTTGAAGTGGTGGTCGTATCGCCGGTACGGGAGGTTGTTGGTCTGGAGGACGCCGAGGCGGCGCATCTGAGCCATCATGACGTTGCGGCCCCAGCCGAGGATGCGCGCGGTCGCGGCCATCGAGTAGGTGCCGTCGGCGTCCATGAGTTCGTCGTAGAACTCGGCTTTGGGTTCGAGCTGTGCGATGCGCTGGTCCTTGGCGGCGAGCATCTGCTGTGCCTCGATGACGGCGTGCGCGAGGAGCTCGGCGCCGGCGAGTGCGGGCTGGGTGCTGTAGCTGCCCGTGCGGCGGATGGTCGGGAGGACGTCGGTGGTGATCCACCGGCGGAATGCGGCGGCTTCGGGTTTGTCGCTGCGGATGACGACCTCGTACATGCCGGACTCGTTGACGATCGTCGTGGACTGCCTGCGACCGAGCGAGTCGGTGACGTCCGCCTGGCGGACGGCATCCGGATCGAGACGCGCCGCGACGTTGCGCGGGTTCGCGATCTCGAGGACCGCGCAGAGGTCGAGCAGGACGAACCAGGGTTCGCCGTCGATGGTGATGGTCCGGACCGTGGTCGCACCGTATGCGAACGGGACCAGGTCTCCGGTAACGTTTGCGAGTGACATCGAGCGGTCTCCTCGGTGTTCGTGCCCCGCGGAGTTGCTGCTCCGGCGGGGCTTTTTCGTGGTCGGGCTTCGAGCATACGCGAATGTTGTTCGTTGTTCGCAACACAACAACACTCATCTATGCGCGTGTCTTCTCGGCCTTCGCTTGCTGATACAGGTCCTTGAGGCTCGGACGCCGCTCCGTGGCCTGAGCGTGTCCGCAGACGGCCGTATCGACGTAACCGTCCTCGTCGCACAGGGAGCACTCCGCGATCGCTCTGGCGCGCTTCTGGGCCGCAGCACGGAGTTGCTCCGAGCGAGCCTCGGCGGCCACACGCTTCCGCTCGTCCTCCCAGGCGCGGCGCCGGCGGCGGGCCTCGCCGCAGGCGAAGCACGGCCGCTCGGTGCCGTCCGGATGGTCGATGCAATTCAGGGAGGGTGGTTCGTCTTCGCGCGCGCTGTCTCCTTCCGTACTTACGTAACCACTCTTTCTTTCTGGAGTAGGAGCAGGAGCAGGAGTAAGGCCGGGGTTGGGCGTGGGGTTAACCCCATCCCTTGGGTTTTCGTTAGCCGGGGGGTTGGGCGTGGGGTTAACCGAAGGGTTGGCGTAGGGGTTGGGCCAAGGGTTAGCGGAGGGGTTAGCAATGGGGTTGGAGCTGGGGTTACCGGCCGGGGTGAACGGCTCCAGAGACGCCGGATCCACTGCCTTCTGCTCCAGCATCGACACCACCGCGGCCCGCTCCCACGACGACAACCCCGGATGCGTGGCACGCACCTTCGACACCTCGTGCACGATCACCCCTCGCAACGTCCGAGACGCCAACTCGGCACGCGCGTTCGCCATCGACACGGCCATGTTCGGCACCTTCCACAGGCCGTCGTGCTTGATCCACGACCGCAACAGGAACTCCCCTGTCGTCTCGTCGATGAGCAGGAACAGATCCCGGGACAACTCGGCGGCGGCACGCTCGACCGCAGCCGGCGTCCATCCCTTCGCTTTCGAGGCGATGCGGCCCGGGTGCCAGTCCCCCGCACCGCAGTACGACAGAGTCGGCCAGTTCCACAGCACGAAGTACAGGTGCTGCGCGGGTGGGGTGCAGTCGAGCCAGTCGTCGTCGCCCCAGATCCCGAGGTTCATACGGGCGTGGTCTTTCCCGGTGGACGCCATCAGGCGGCCCTCCTTTCGAGCTGTTCGAGCGGGATGTGGTGCCCGCTCATCGGGCAGGTACTTCCCGCGGTGTCGTCGTGCCGGGTGACGCGGCCGGTGTACTCGGACGCGTGCACCTTCCGGCGGCACACCGGGCACTCGGTCACCACAACGTCATCTCCGGTTCAGCCCCGACGGCTGGCGCGAAGAGCTCTGCGACCGCGGTGTTCTCGTCGGCGGCGTGGATCGACATGCGTGCCTTCCGCGCTGCGATGCGGCGTTCCTCGGGCAGCGCTTCTGCCCAGGCCGTGATTTGCCGCCAGGTGAGGGTCACGGTGTGTTCGGGTGCGGTGATGCCGCGTTCTTCCATGTAGTCGCCGGGCTGGGTGATGGCGATGCCCCATGTGTAGGTTTTGCGCCAGAGGCCGGCGGCGTGCCATTCCGGGTCGGTTGGGGTTCCGCCGCCGCGGGTGTCGCGGAGTTGGGGGCACCAGTAGTCGGGTGCGTCGGCGAGTCCGAGGATCTGCCGGGGGTGGAGTTCGGTGAGTAGTCGGAGCTGATCGGGGGTCACTGGTCACCGTCCAGGGCGCGACGAATGTCCCCGACTGTGTTGCCGATGAAGTCGGAGTTGATCCAGTCCCCGTCCGTGCTCATGCAGAGCGCCTGGACCCGTTCGATCGCAGCCTCTGCTCGCTCGAGCGCGTCGAGCAGAGCGGGAAGCGCATTCACTGCGGCGACGATCAGATCGGCCGCACACGGTCCTGCCTCGCCGATCCACTTAGCCATGTCGTCGCCTGCGTCTTCGCCGATCGTGCGGCCATCGGTGCAGACTTCCCAGTGGTCGCGTTTGCCGTCCTCGAGCAACTGCCGCAGTTCGGCGCGCCCTTCGGGTGTCGTCGGATCAGTCACGGCCGGTCTCCGATCTTGCGTTCGAGGGTGGTGGCAACGTCGTCGTACAGGCGCGCCGTGAATGGGGCTTCGGCTTCGCGGTGCGTCTGGGCGAGGTCGCGTAGGAGTTGGGCGTAATTGCGGATGTCGTCGAGTGCGGCGCGCATCTCGTCGATTTCGCGTACGGCGGATGCGATGCCGGTCTCGAGATCTTCGGTGTGGTCGCGGTGCAGCGGGTAGCCGTGGGTGGCGCGCTGCCGCTCGTGGTGCAGGCTCATGGCGTCACCCGCTCAACGCCGTCGATGTACGGCTCTTCCGGCGTGTTCCAGTAGATGTCGATCACGTACCGTCCGGGAGGTTCGTAGAGGAGTGCGTCGTCTACCTCGAGGTCCTGGTAAGGCGCGAGCACGCAGCCCTGGTACGGAACAGTCCAGCCGTAGCCGTCGTGGTACGTGTGCACCACGCCGTGCAGCTCCAATTCGTCACCCGAGCAAGGGTCGTCCTCTGGTCGTGTCTCGCAGCACTCCTGAAACCCGGAGCAGTGCTTCGGGCCGGGGCATTCCCAGGTGTACGTGAACTCGCCCGGGCATTCGAGATCGATGTCCTTGGTGACGATGTGCCGGCCGGTCGTTTCAGTCATTCGCTGTCCCCGATCTCGTAGAGGGCTTGTGAGGCGCGGTCGATGGTCCAGGCGGTGATGGTGAGCCATCCGGCGAGGCACAGGCCGGTGACACCGGCGGCACGAATGAGACGGGTCATGGGTGGACCTCCTCGTTGGCGATCTCGAGGAGCACGTCGGCGTGGCACGACTGGTCGAGCGGGCACCAGCACGCGAGGTCACGTCCGGCCAGTTCGGCGCGGATGACCGCAAGCGGCTCGCCGCGACCGACGTTGTGCACGTCAAGCCGCAGCGCTCGCATCCGGTACATCTCGACGCACTGCTCCCTGGTAGCCAGTCGGACGTCGTGCCAGAAGCCGACCGGCATCCCGGCGTCATCCGTTCCCGTGCAGTAGAACGTCCGCTCCCCTGTCGGCTTGTGCAGGCGGCCCTCGTACTCCCACTCCGCGGCGACACCCGGGACGCGAATCTGGGCCTGGCCGACGACGAATGGATTTCCCCACCTCGTCCCGCGCCCGACATACACGGCACCATCAGGCATCCGCCACCCCTTCGTGCGCTTACGTTGGATTCGCTTGGGCATCAGGCCCCCTCGTACTTCAGGACCACCCGGGCCCCGTCCGCGTCCGTGAACCGCACGATGTAGCCGTCCATCGTCTCCGCGACCGTCGCGAGAGTTCCGGTCTCGCGCAGGAGATCGCAGCGACGCCGGACCGCGGCGGCGGCCGTTCCGGACTGCATCACCGTCGACGTCGTAGTGCGCGTCACCGTCAACCGATGCGGCCCCGTGGCACCCGGGGGCGCGGCCACGACGACCGCGCTCCCCCGGGAGTTGTGCTTCCATTCGTGCGCCGGGTCCGCGCCCGGATCTCCCCCGGTGTACGCGCTGATGGGTTGGGTCACTGGGGATCTCCGATCGTGAGCCAGAGAGAGCCAGGACGGCCCTTCTTTGCTGCGTGGATTACGGGCATGAGCTTCTGCATCAGCTCAGGGGTGTCGTCGGCGGTGAGCCCGTAGTCGACGAGACCGTCGCATGCTGCTTTGAGCACCGGCATGAGGTTGTCGGCGTCGCGCCGACGGTTGTCGCGCGGCCGGTAGTGCAGGCACACCGTGACGCGGCCGCGGCCGGTCGGCACCTTCGCTTGCCTGGCGAGCGTGTGTGTGACCTCGCGGATCGACGCGGTGATCGCGGCCTTCTTTCGCCAGTGCAGCCGGTCGTTCATCGACAGCGGAGGCTTCTCGTACGGCAACTCGAGCACGATGTCGACGCTCACCAGACGAACCCCGTCGCCTGGTGTACCTCGGCACGCTCCGCCAGCACCAGACGGCGAGCAGCCAGCAGCGCAGCGGCGGTCTCCTGCAGCTCGTCGGGCGACAGGATCTCCCCAGCCACCCAAGCCTCGGGACCGGCGACCGTCGCGAGCTGGAAACCGCCGGACGAGTCGGACCAGGTGACGCCGTGCTCATCCTCGAACGACGAAGCGGGAAGCTCGACCACCTCGTGCCGCTCGAGGATTGTGCGCGCGAGGTTCGCGGCGGTGTCGGCAACCAGCTCCGGCGCGCCGGGCATCAGCGCCGCGGCGATCAGCCCCTTCAGTTCAGATTGGTTCATTCCTTGCCTCCAAAGGGATGCCGGGGGCGGTGTGGTGCGCACATCTGGTGCGCCGGATCAGGACTCCGTCGGCACACCGCCACCCGGCAAGATCAGGTGTTCAGTCGTTCGGCACCGCGGCGAGCTTCGCGGCAGCCTGTGAACCCAGGTAGGTGATCAGATCGCCGAGCACACCCGGCCGGCCTTCGGCGTCGGTCGTCGGAGAACCGAGCATCCGATGCCCCTTCACCTCCGCGTACAGCGCGAGCAGACCAGCCTTGTTCCCGGTGAGATCCAGAGCGCGCTTGCGGAACTCGGCCGCCGTCGGTACCTGCACACCATCCGACAGCCAAGCGTCGATCTGGTGGGCAAGCTCCTCACCGGGCAGAGGGATGACCACGTTGGTGAGTGTGTGAATGCGGGACTTCGTCACTCGCATCGTGTTCTGCACATCCAACTCACCGATCAGGTCGAACTCGTACTCGATGCCGTCCCGCTGGATCGGCTTCAAACCGACCTTCTGCGGCTCCTTCTTGCCCTTCTCGTTCTCGACGATCACGTACTCCGTCTTCGTGCGGAGCGTGACGATCACGTGCCCAGGGAAGGAGATGATGGCGTCGATCATGCGACGCTCCTCAGGTCGCATGTCCTTCCATCCCGACGTGAACTTGTTGGCACCAGACTTGCGGTCGACCTGCTCGAGCATCCCGTCCGCGCCCTCCCAGTAGTGCGAGAGCGAATCGATGATGACGACGCCGTACCCGCCGCCGGCCGCCAAGCCGAGCAGGTCCACCAGCGACCGCGGGCTGTACGAGTCCGGCTGAACGGTGTCGAACGTCCAGCCGTTGAGCCCGACGTACTTCGAGGCGGAACCTCGTTCGGTGTCGATCACCGCGACTCGATCCGACAGTGCGGTCGCGAGCGCAAGGGCGGTGTACGTCTTTCCGGAACCCGACGGGCCGCAGAGCGCGATCCTGGCCTTGCTGGCCTCCTTGGTGGCTGGCGCGAAGCTGAGAGCGGTCACTGCGCACCACCTTCGAGCGCGAGCACCTCGCCGAGGTTCAACTCGCCGGCAGCGGCCATGCCACGCACCAGCTCCACGACGTTCTTCGCGGGCGTGAACCGCGGTGTCGGGGCCTTCGCGGGCGGCACCGACACCGAGACGCCCGGCAGGTCGAAGTAGTCCTCCGACCCGGCGGCCTTGTGCGCCTCGAGGACGTACGCCTCAAGCGAGGCGCGCCCCTGGTCGGTGAGCACCACACGCTCCTCGATGACCTCGGGCCCGAACGTCTCGACGAGCCATGGGAACACCTGCGCCTCATCGGTGATCGTCACGACTGGCTTCGGCTTCGTCGGCTTCGGCACCGTCGCGTACCCGAGCTCGGCGCCGGACGCCGTGTAGGCGTAGGCGGTACCGCGAGCGATCTGCCCAGTCAACGCGGCCTTCTCCCGGGCCTCCGCCTCGGCCAGCAACTTCTTCGCGGCGGCGATCGCGGCGAGGTTGCGGACAGTGGTCTCGATGGCGCTCATCGTGCAAAGCCCTTCAGCTCGGCGAGGCGGCCGAGTGCGAACTCGACGGCCTGCTCGTGGGTGGGAAACGAACCTGCCAGCGCCTCACGGTCGATGACGTTGCGGAAGGCGATCTGCACGGCCCACGGACGGCCCGGGGGCAGCGGCTGGGAGATGTGCTTGCCGTGACGGATACGCAGGTAGCAACCGCGGGTGCGGGCCGTCTCGACGATCTGCGCCCGGCTCATGGCAACGGCCATGTCAGTTCCTCTCGGTCGTTGTCGAGCAACAGCTCGAGGTGGTTGTCGGTGTCGGTGTCCTGCCTCGTGGTGCAGCCGGGCTCATGCCCGAACCCGGCTGCACCGCAGGTGCACTCACGACGCATTGCGTGCCTGCAGGTCGCGGTCGTAGCAGGGGCCGCACATGCCCTTGGCGCGGATGGCGACAGTCCCAGGCCACATGCCCGGGTCCTCGCCCTGGTTCCGCATCGGTTTCCCGCATTGCTCGCAGCGGCGCTGGCACTTCACCGGCCCAGCGGCAACCTCTGCGGTGATGACAGGCTCGATGAGGCCGAGCATCTCGAGGAGCCGGCGTGCATCCTCGACGCTGCGGGCGTTGGCGGCGACGGTGCGGCGTGCCGGTTCGATGACGTACTCCGGCATCGTGGTGTCACCGAACTGCGCGGACTCGAGGATGTGGACGCTCTGTCGCTTCGCCATCAGGCCACCGCCTTCGGGCAGCCGTCGCAGATGCCGTCAGCCCAGCCGCAGCACCGCGTGTCCGCGGGCTCGAAGGCTGTGGTGCCGCAGCCGATCTCGTGCTGAGGGAATCCCGGGGCCGTGCCTGCGCAGGTGCAGGTGCGGCGCTCGCGGTTCGTCGTCCGAACCGGACTGTCGATGAAAATGGTCACGACGCCACCTCCGCGGCGAAGATCAGGGCACCGACTGCGCCACCGAAGGTGATCGCCCAGGCCCACACGGCGAGACCGATACGCGCCGGGCCAGGAGGAGTGTCGTCGCCCTTGTCCTCGTCGACGATCTCGAGTTCCCCGTCGTGGACAGCGAACACCTGCGTGAAGGTCTCGTGCGCGATCGGAGCGGGCTCGATGCCGGCGGCCTTGAGTTCGGCGTCGGTGAGAGGCCGGGTGAGGATCGACATGTCAGGCCCCCTTCGCCATCTCGACCGGAGCCGACTCGACGAAACGATTGCGGGCGTTCAGCAACGCAGTCGCCAGCTCAGGGCCATCGGCGTTGATCGCATGCCAGGCGCGCCCGTCGGCGTCGAACCAGATGTCGACATGCTCGCCCGTGAAGCGGCCGTCGACGAGCATGCGCACCGACCAGCTGCCGTTGCAGGTGAATCGCTGGATGGAGAGAACTCCGAAGTTGGTGCTGCGGGCGCCCACTCGGTAGTGGTCGATCAGCTCGCCGATCTCGACTTCGAGATCGTCTGAGGTAAGGTTGTAAGGCATCTGATTTCCTTCCAGGGTTTCGATGTCAGGCCGTCCCGCCGCATACGGGGCGGCCTTTTCGTTTGCTGGGCGCTTGTCGGTCGAGGTGCTCATCGGAGCGACTTCGTACGGGCGGGCAGCCTGCCGCTGCGCCATGCGATGGCATCGGAGGGCAGGATCATCCAGCGGCACTTGCGCTTTCCGTTCGGGCCGTCCGCCTGATGGGCGGGCAGATCGCCGCGCTGGCAGGCCTTGAGGACGGTGTTATACGAGGGCGAGGTGTGGGTGCCGGGGCCCTGCCAGCCGAGCATCCGCGCGGTGTCCTCGATCGACAGCGGGATCTCGCGGGTGAGAGTCGACGTCACGTACTGCTCCTTTCGGTTGAGCGGATCGGAAGCTATGCAGCAGTGTTGCGAACAACGGGCAACACTTGGGGCACAAAAAGAGAGCCTGCGGGCGCATCGAGAACCCTTTCGATGGCGCGAGCGGTATGCGGCAAGCAGGTGTTCCTATGCCCGGACATCAGGTGGCCGATGAGGGACCGGGAGCACCCAGCAGGCTTGTCGCCGCGCATAGCCTTCGCCTTCTTGAGCTCCTTGTCCGTTGCCGCCGCAAGGGAACGGACCGTGAATCCGCGATGCTCGACGTACTGGCTGAACGCCTTCGAACTGATGAGCTTCACCCAGAACCTCCCGTCTGTGTAGTGCTGCATTTCCCCTGCCTTTCGAAGTGTAGACGGTTTGTTGTGTGTTGTGTGCGACAGTACAACATGTAGACGGTGGTGTCTACAAGCCGGAAGTCTGTCGAGGCACAGAAGCTCCAGGTTGCTGTCCGTTGCGCCAGGTAATTTGTAGACACGTTGTCTACACAAGAAGTTGGGCAACACCGACAGCTACAGGCAGGGTTCGTAGACGTGACGAAGAAGCGAGCGGGACTACCGCCCCAATGGGAAGAAGTGTTCGCCGGCCGCAGCATGCGAAAGGTCGCCGAATCCGCGGGGATCTACGCCGACCGCGTGAGCCGATTCGTGAAGGGCGAGGGTGTCGAAGAGGGCACCGCCGAACTGATCGCGGATGCACTCGGCATCACCGTCAAGAAGGCATGGGAACTCCGCGGCGAGCCTGTCCGCGAGCCCTTCAGGCTCCCCCAGAAGGCGCACCGACTGTCACGTAGTCAACGAGAAGCGATCCTCCGCGTCATCGACGGAATGCTTGAAGGGCGTGACGACCAAGACGACACCAGGGGTGGAGACTTGCCCGCCGAGGATCCAGGCCTGCGCCTTGTCGACGATGAGCCGGAGGACGCAGAGGGACCTGAAGACGTCGAGGAGCCCGAGGGCTACGAGCTGGCGGCGCGCAAGGGCGAGACGCGGGAACGGAAGCGCCGGCGACTGGAAAGCGAACCGTGGGATCACCCCGACCCGGACGGGCCGGAGGACGGCGCTTAATCACCGCCATCTCCCGTGTAGCAACCTGCTACAAGATCAGCGTGTTACGTGGAAGTTACTTCGAACAAGTGTTCTAATCCCTCCATGTCCCGCCGCAAGTGGAATCCATGGAGGCATCTGCACCAACACTTTCCGCACGTTGACGTCCACTTCGTCGACCGCCCCACCCACGGAAATCTCGGCCGTCTCACCCGAGGCGGCATCGAGATCGACAAGACCAGCTCGCAGACAGAACGGCGCTCCACCCTCACGCACGAGATAAACCACCTCGAACGCGGGCCCGTACCCCCGCACCCGTTCTTCGCGGCCCGCGAGGAACACGTCGTCGAGGAGCTCACCGCCCGCCGGATGATCCGCCTGCCCGAGCTCGTCGACGCGCTCATGTGGTGCCAGGGGCGCGCCGACGACGAGGCCGCCGAGGAGCTGTGGGTCGACCACGACATCCTCCTGACCCGAATACGCAC
>Ga0180215_1000804_pt1 | contig 36975 bp, 37 predicted proteins | sample eDN3rd37CBELigBY_FD_128871 | JGI IMG/M metagenome (GOLD analysis project Ga0180215, IMG submission 128871) | Enriched backyard soil microbial communities from Emeryville, California, USA - eDNA 3rd pass 37_C BE-Lig BY (version 2) (version 2) | ecosystem: Environmental > Terrestrial > Soil >...
CTATTTCTTCATTCATCTAGCTTATGAATTCATTTTCTCGAACTCAAACCCACTATTTCTTCATTCATCTAGCTTATGAATTCATTTTCTCGAACTCAAACCCACTATTTCTTCATTCACGATCATAAAATTCATTTAAATACCTATCTAAAATTCTCTTCAAAAACCAAGCCGTTCGGCCTAAATTACCAAACGGCTGTGTCATGCTCTAAAATACTATCTCTTCTTTTTCCGCTTTGCTTTTGGTGCGTTTTCATAGAATTTTTTCTTTTTCCGGCTCTTTTTAGACTCAGATTCGCTACCACTACTACTTGAACCTGATCTTCTATCCGAACCACGGGCACCAGCACGGCCTCCATCGCGGCTTGCTTCACGCTTACCGCCACAACTGCCAGATCCTCCTCTAGTCCCTCTAGCCCCGCCACCAGAACCAACACCAGAACCAACACCAGAACCAACACCAGAACCACTACTAGCTTTTCTCTTCTCCGGATTCGCATGAACAATTTTCGAAGTGGTTCTGCGTTCTTCACGACGACTGCCTTTCATTCCAACGATTTCAAAGTCAATCGATTTCTCGTCTTTATTCACGTTGACGACACGGACTGTGATTTCATCTCCAATTCGGAATACATTACCAGTCCGCTCCCCAATCATAGCATAGGAACGTTCATCATAATGGTAATAGTCATCTGTTAAGTAGCTGACGTGAACGAGACCTTCAATCGTATTTGGAAGCTCGACAAACAATCCAAAGTTCGTAACAGAACTAATAATACCTTCAAATTCTTGACCAATCTTATCGAGCATAAATTCAGTTTTCTTCAGCTCGTCGGTTTCACGTTCGGCTTCAACAGCACGTCTTTCCATTTTGGAAGTGTGCTGTGCAATATCTGGAAGCAATGCTTTCCATTTCGCTTGTGTTTTAGGATCAATCTTACCTTCGATTAAGTATGTCCGAATCAAACGATGCACAATTAAGTCAGGATAGCGGCGAATTGGTGATGTAAAATGTGTATAAAATTCAGCCGATAATCCAAAGTGTCCTAAACTTTCAGGATAGTACTTCGCTTGTTGCATGGAGCGTAACATTACTGTACTTACAACCATTTCTTCAGGCTTTCCGCGCACCTCATCTAAAATCTCTTGTAGAGCTCTAGGGTGTACCGAATTCGCCTTTCCGCGTACAATCAATCCGAAATTCGTAATAAACTCAAAAAATCTTTGGAGCTTGTCTTCTTTCGGGTCTTCATGAATACGGTAAATAAACGGTAGCTCCATCCAGTGGAAATGCTCAGCGACAGTTTCGTTCGCAACAAGCATAAACTCTTCAATGAGGCGTTCTGCTACTGAACGTTCACGAATCACAACATCAGTTGGGTGCCCTTCACTATCAACTAAAACTTTCGACTCTCTAAAATCAAAGTCAATCGCACCACGTTTCATCCGTTTATTCCTCAAAATGGATGCGAGTTCACCCATCATTTGGAACATCGGTACGAGCGAACGATACCGCTCCATGACTTCTTCGTCTTGGTCCACTAAAATCTTATTCACATCAGAATATGTCATTCGCTCTGTTGTCCGAATGACACTTTGGAAAATCTCATGGCTGACTACTTCACCACGATCATTAATTTCCATTTCACATGACAATGTCAAACGGTCCACTTTCGGATTTAAAGAACAAATCCCGTTTGATAAGCGATGTGGAATCATCGGAATGACTCGGTCAACTAAATATACACTCGTACCACGTTCATATGCTTCCCTATCGATTGGACAATCTTCCGTAACATAATAGCTAACATCTGCGATATGTACGCCTAATTTATAATTGCCATTCTCAAGTTTAGAAACAGTAACCGCATCGTCTAAGTCTTTCGCATCTGCGCCGTCAATGGTAACAATGACTTGATCACGTAAATCTCTGCGATTTTTAATTTCTTCTTCACTAATAACTTCTGGAGTCGACTCCGCTTGCTTCATAACCTCTTCTGGGAATTCTAATGGCAATCCGTGGCTATGAATAATGGATAAAATATCGACACCTGGATCGTTCTTATGCCCTAAAATTTCGATTACTTCTCCTTCTGCGCTTAAGCGTCCTTCAGGATATACGGTAATCTTAACGACAACTTTATGGCCTTCAACCGCACCTTTATTCGCATTCTTTGGAATAAAAATATCACCATTAAACTTCTTCTCATCAGGTATCACAAAGCCAAAGTTAGCACTCTCAACATACGTACCGACAATGGTTGTCGTACCTCGCTCTAAAATGCGAATAACGCTCCCTTCTCTTCTAGCACCACTTGACTCACTTGATACACGAACTAGAACCGTATCGCCATGTAATGCCGTATTGAGCTCACCAGGTGGAATAAAAATATCATCAAGGCCCGGTTCATCAGGAATCACAAACGCAAACCCTTTTGCATGTCCTGACACACGACCACGTACTAAATTCATCTTTTCAGGTAAACCATACCGATTGCTACGAGTTCGCACGATATAGCCTTTTTCTTCCATATACACTAAAGCCTTTACCAGTTCCTTAAACTCCGTAGAGTCTTGAATGTGTAAAGCTTCCTCTAACTCTGTAACGGTTAACGGTTTATATGCTTCTTCTTTCATATAATCTAATAAGCGATTTGTCCATTCTTGTTGGTTCATGAAAAAACCTCCTTTCTTCTTGCCAATCTAATTCTCTTTCCTCTTCTTATATTCATTCCCTCTTATTGTTTCCAATCTAGGCTATTTAAAAACTCAAGAATATCTTCATTCAATAGATCTCGCTCTTTACCAAATGTGATTGCGTGTCCAGATTCCTCATACCACTTAATCTGTTTTTGGACGGACTCAATGCCGTTAAAGATAATATTTGCACTTTCTGGATTAATCATTTCATCATTTCTTGCTTGAACGACAAAAGTTGGCGCATAGATCAAGTCAATATTTTCACGAACTTCTTTCAAAAGCGCATTATTCTTAGAAATAAGATTTCTCAAACGTTCTCCATCTAACTCTGAAAGTTCTGCTTCAATTTGTTCTTCAGACTTTCGTTCAAGTTGTTTATAACCTCTAGCATACTCTAAAACACCTTGATACAAGTGTACCTCACTTCTTAAATACATTGGAGCACACATTGGAATGATTCCTTTAACAGGTTTTGAATAAGCTAACTTTAATGAGAAAACTCCACCGAGAGACAATCCACAAACCGCAATTTCTTCATGTCCCATATTTTTTACTGTCTCATAAGCAGCTAAAACATCTTGCCACCAATCTTCTGGTGTATAGTTTAATAAATCTTCAGCTGCCCCACCATGTCCTCTATAAATAGGGGCATGACAAGTGTACCCATTTTTTTCTAAAAATCGTCCAATCATTCGAACATCTGCACTATTTCCAGTAAAACCATGAAGAAGTAAAACTGCACGTTCTCCTCCTTCAAACGTAAAAGGTTTTGGTGTATGTATTTTCATGACCAAGTTTCCTTTCTCAAACAAATTTCTATTGATGTATAGTTTTAACATTCCTATATAAAAACATGAAAGTCATCATTTTCAAATGTCATAAAAAAGGCCTGGACCATCTAGTGGCCAGGACCAATTTAACATGGACTACAGTTTTAAGTAAGTAACAGCAATTGCTAAAATAAAGAATAAAACTGCTAAAACAATTGTAATGCGTTGTAGGATTAAATCTAATCCACGCGCTTTTTGCTTACCGAAAAGTTGTTCAGCACCGCCTGAGATGGCACCAGATAATCCAGCACTTCTACCAGATTGTAATAAAACGACTGCAATTAATCCAAGAGATACTAAAACTAATAAAACCACTAATATAGTATGAAGCAAGATCTTGACCTCCCATATACGGACTCCAATATATTACAATAAACTAAATGTACCATAATTTGAAGAATAAGACAATGTTCTTATCAAAAATATCTGATATTTAATAAAGAGAAAGATAATTTTCATCCTATCTCTCCCAAAAATCAAACAACGACAACTCACCGTTATTTCTCTATTTCTTTAAAAATAAAATTAAAATAATCATACATTTTCGGAACTAATTCTTTTGCTTCCATCATTTCTTCATATTCTTCTTTCGTAACCCATTTGGCATCCACTACCTCTTCTTCTTGAAAAACAAGATCGCCAATCTCCACATCAGCATAAAAAAGCCAAATATCATTATGAGTAACTTGAAAAGTTTCCTGGTAAATGAGTTTGCCTTCCTCAGGGTTTAACTCGATACCTAGTTCCTCCTTAACTTCTCGAATAGCACCCATTAAACTATCCTCACCACTAACAACAGATCCTCCTGTACATTCCCATAGGTTTCCTAATGGCTTGTCAGGATGACGCTTCGACATGAGAATCTGCCCTTTAGAGTTCACAATAAAAATATGGACACATAAATGATACTTTCCATTTGGAATTGGTAAACCTCTGACATGTGTTTGTCCAGTATGATTACGATTTACGTCCAATAAATCCCACAATTCCAACATTAACCCCACCAATCCGATTGAAATATTTATATTATAGCAGGTTTCTTATTCTAATAAAATAAATAAAGGCCCCAAAATGGAGCCTTTATTGAATAACGCCACTTTCGGCTATTCGCACATTAGGTATCACACGAACAATTAAATTTTTATATTCTTCCTTCATCCATTTATCAAAATCAAAATGTCTAGTTCTCGATTTAACGAAATGTCCTATACCAATCGGATCAATGTCTTTCTCTTTAAATCGGTTAACTAATTTCATACACTCCTTTTCAATATCATTCATAAATTGTTTTTCTAGTTTTTCCATAATTTCTGGAGTAATTTTATTTCCAGTGAATTCATTAATAATACCTTCTACATTAATTTCTATATGAACCTCATATGGATTTCTGTTTACAAGTTTTAGCTTATGCTTAGATCGAATATTACGGACAGCGGCTTCTCCTTCCTCAATTTTAACCCGCTTTAATCCGTTAGAATATTTATCAACGAGTAATTTTAGAAAAAAAGCATCTTTCATTTCTATCGAATCCACAACATATCCATATCTAATAAAAGCAATTCCGGTAATTCTCAAGTCTTCATCTGTGATTTTATCAATGATTGGCAAATAGGGACTTTTTCCATTTTGGTAGAAATCAGCTAAAAACCTTTGAAAATTGGTAGTAGGAAGATCATCAACTTTAATGTTATGTTTAATTAAATGAGATATATGATTAGCATTTCCTCTAATACCATAATGACCACTAAATATCTCCTTTGTAGGGCGCTCAGTAATGGCAATAATGATTCCCGTACCTACAGCAGGGTCACGTTGAAAGGCATCGACTAAATGCAGAATACCTCCATTCTCAGCTAGCTTTCTCTCAAAAAGAATGACTCCCAAACCTCCCATAGAAATGGGGAAAGCTGCCTCTCTTTGGATGTTTTGTAAAATGGACTTTGTTACACTTCCACTTCCTGTTAATGTAAGGTTTTCAGGTGGCTTATCTTTTAGAAAGACTGGAATCATTACGGTTCCTGTTAACTCCCCTTTTTCCCCCCCATCAAATCCAATCCCTTCAACCAAATAAATGTCGTCAACAACCTCTCGTTTAACACAACCTGTCAGTAATATAGAAATTAATAATATCGAAAAACATTTACGAACCTTTTCCATGGTTTCTCACCTTCTTTGCAATCAATGTTGCAATAAATAAGAAAGGAATATAGACAAATATAAAGTAAAAACTCATTTGTCCTGCAATATCCGTTACAAAGGTGACTTGCTCTCTTGTTAAAAGAAAAGAAGTTGCTACTAAACAAACTAGAACAATGAAATAAAGGGAACCTTTCTGAGAAACTTTAAAAATTCTTTTACAAAGTCTACTTGCAATCCACAAACTTAAACATACATTCGGTAAAATAATTAAAAGCCAAGCGGCTATTCCAATATATTCAAATCTCTCGATAAATGGAAACCGAATAATTTTCCACATCGTTAGTGTTGGCCATATATTTTTAACTAGTTGATCAGGTGGAAAATAAGCAAATGTTAAAACGATTAAGTATAGATATAGGATAATCGTTGCTAATATGGAAAAATATCCCCATTTTCTTGATGTTCTTGGGTCTTTAATAAATGGGTAAAAAAATAAAATCATTTCAAAACCTGTAATGGTAAACATCATTCCCTTTACTCCACGTATTATATCAACAATCGAATGATCCATAATTGGCAACATGTTCGAAAAATCAGCATAAGGAAGGGTAAAAAGGAAAACAGGTGCAATCACAAAAGGTAATAAAAATGAGAAAAAACATATACCCACGATTGTTCGAAATCCGCTTTTTACTATATAAATGCACATGATTAAAATGGTTAACGCCAGCCAAAACACTTGAATTATCGGAAACATCCAAACTTGTACCATTTCAATATAATTTCTAATAATGGTAATGACAATTAAACAATAATAGAGAATAAAAATAGAGGTTAAAATTTTGCTTAGCTTTCTTCCAAAAATATATGTATGGATATCCAGAAGATCACCGTCAGCGATTTCTAGCATTTTAAAAATCAAATATAAGATACCCATAATAAATAGCCCTGATAATATCACTGAAATCCAAGCGTCATAGCCAGCAAATTGAGAGACAAAATTTTGATACCCTAAAATCCCAACACCAACTTGCATCGTGCTCAATATATAAAACAATAGAAAGGGAGCAATTTTCTTACGATCTGGGATCACATCTTTCATAACCATCCTCCCTATTCATCAATATCTTTCTTCTTTTGTGCTTCATTACTGCTAAAACGATTAACATTATTGGTACGTGAATAGAGTGGGCGCTTCGATTGTTTATAAAATGGAAGCCGAATAATGGAATCTTTAAAGTCAGAGATACGTAAAGGATATATAGGTTCTAAATAAGGTCTTCCTAGAGATGTCAGTCTTAATAAATGTGTAAGTAATACACAAAAAGCAATTGCAATTCCTAAAAGTCCCCATATATCCGCTAAAATGATGAATGGAAATCTCATTAAACGAATCGTATTACCAATTTTGTATACTGGTGTCGTAAAGGACGCAAGTGCAGCTAATGCGATAAAAATGAGTAATACATTACTCGTTAAACCTGCCTCAACACTTGCTGTACCAATCACAATACCACCTACGATACCGATTGTCTGACCAACTTTAGTTGGTAGTCTTGCTCCTGCCTCTCTTAATAGTTCAATTGTTGTCTCAAGAATTAATACTTCTAATATGGGTGGAAAAGGAATTTGCCTTCTCGATGCGACTAAAATTCCAATCAAGTCTTGTGGAATAATTTCATAGTGATATGTTAAAACAGCAACATACATCGGTGTTACTAATATGGAAAACGTAACCGCAAAAAGACGCAATAATCTGAAGAAGGATGAGATCATCCAATTAAGGAAATAATCCTCAAATGCTCCAAAAAATTCGACAAGTGTCGTTGGAGCAATTAGCGCATGTGGTGAACCATCCACTAAAACAGCGATTTTACCTTGTGCTAATATGGAAGTAACCCTGTCTGGTCGCTCAGTATCGAGAAATTGAGGAAAAGGAGAATTTGTATTGTCGGCTATAATTTGCTCAATATAAGAACTATCATTTAAATGATCAAAATCAATATTTTCTATTCGTTGCCTAATGGTTTTAACATCTTCTTCATTTGTTAGCCCTTCGATATGTAGAACGGCTACCCTCGTTTTAGAGAGCTTTCCCACCTCATATTCCTTAATGATAAGCTCTTTAATCGGAAGTCGTTTGCGGATTAAATTAATATTTTGGTTAATACTCTCAACAAAAGCCTCTTTAGGTCCAACAACACTAAACTCAACCTCAGGTACGGACATACTTCTTGTATATTCTTTTTTGCAAGGGATCGATAATACTTCATCCTTAAATGCTTCAAATGTTAAAAGAATATCTCCATTAAGTAGTTTTTCTTCCAGTTTTTTATTATCATCGATCAATTCTACTTCTTGAATGGGAAGGATTTTTTTAATATCTTCAAAAGTATGGAACTCTCTATTTTGTAAATATGAAAGTATATTTTCTTGGAAAATTTTTTCATCTATTAGAGTGGAAAAATAAGTTAATGTAAAGGGCTTGTTTGTCTTTTCGTTTACAAATTGAATTTGTTTAAAATCTTCTGATTTTAAAAAGACTTCTTGAATGCTTAAATTTTGACTATTGTTCTTTTTGAAAAAACTCATATTTCTTGCCCCTTATTTTTGTATAGTATCAAGGTTAGTATGAACCATTTTAGGAAAAATATGACTTTCCTTTCATGCAAAAAAGGTGCCCCACCATGGGACACCTTTTCGTGTTTTAATAAAAATTATTTAGAAAGGTTATAAAAAGTCTTTTTACCTAAGTATTGAGCTGTGTCAGCTAATTGGTCTTCGATACGTAATAATTGGTTGTATTTTGCAACACGGTCTGTACGAGATGGAGCACCTGTTTTGATTTGACCAGCATTTGTTGCAACAGCGATGTCAGCAATTGTGCTGTCTTCTGTTTCACCAGAACGGTGAGAAATAACTGCTGTGTAACCAGCGCGTTTAGCCATTTCAATTGCATCAAATGTTTCAGTTAATGTACCGATTTGGTTCACTTTGATTAGAATTGAGTTAGCAATACCTTTTTCGATACCTTGAGCTAATTTTTCAGTGTTTGTTACAAATAAGTCGTCTCCAACTAATTGTACACGGTCACCAAGACGTTCAGTTAATAATTTGAAACCTTCCCAGTCGTTTTCATCTAAACCATCTTCAATAGAGATGATTGGATATTTGTTGCATAGATCTTCGTAGAATGCAACCATTTCTTCAGAAGTACGAACAACACCTTCACCAGGGAAGTGGTATTTACCATCTTCTTTATTGAATAACTCTGAAGAAGCAACGTCCATTGCAAGCATAACTTCTTCACCAGGTTTGTAACCAGCTTTTTCAATAGCTTCGATGATAACAGCTAGAGCTTCTTCGTTAGATTTTAAGCTTGGAGCGAAGCCACCTTCATCACCTACTGCTGTATTGTAACCTTTAGCTTTTAATACAGAACGTAAGCTATGGAAGATTTCAGCACCCATACGTAATCCTTCACGGAAGTTAGGAGCACCGACAGGCATAATCATAAATTCTTGAATATCAACAGTACTGTCAGCATGAGCACCACCGTTTAAGATGTTCATCATTGGTACTGGTAATTGTTTTGTATTGAATCCACCAAGATATTGATATAATTCAATTCCTAAGAAATCAGCAGCTGCACGAGCAACAGCCATAGAAACACCTAGGATTGCGTTCGCACCTAATTTTCCTTTGTTAGGTGTACCATCAAGTTCAATCATAGCTTTATCGATTGCTACTTGATCCATTACATTGAAACCAATAACTTCTGGTGCAATAATTTCATTAACATTTTCAACAGCTTTTAAAACACCTTTACCTAAATAACGGCTTTTATCGCCATCACGTAATTCAACAGCTTCGTATTCACCAGTTGAAGCACCACTTGGTACTAGAGCGCGGCCGAAAGCGCCTGATTCAGTATAAACTTCTACTTCTACAGTTGGGTTACCACGAGAATCTAATACTTCGCGAGCATAAACATCAGTAATAATTGGCATAAGTACTCTCTCCTTTAAATGTTTCTAATTTTTTATCAATGAGTTACCAGTCATTTCTTCTGGTTTCTCAAGACCTAATAATTCTAGCATTGTTGGAGCTAAATCTCCAAGGATGCCGTCCTCACGTAATGTAATTCCTGATTTTGTAACAATAACTGGTACTGGATTTGTTGTATGAGCAGTCATTGGCTTACCATCAAGTGTTACCACTTCATCCGCATTACCGTGGTCTGCTGTAATAATCGCAGTACCACCTTTTTCTAGAACTAAATCAACAATTTTACCTAGACATTCGTCTACTGCTTCAATTGCTTTAATTGTTGGTTCTAGCATACCTGAATGTCCAACCATATCAGGGTTTGCAAAGTTTAAGATAATCGCATCATATTTATCTTCGTTAATTGCATTAATCAATGCATCTGTCACTTCATAGGCACTCATTTCAGGTTTTAAATCATAAGTGGCCACTTTCGGTGAATTAATTAAAATTCTGTCTTCACCTGGGTTCACTTGTTCTTTACCACCATTGAAGAAGTAAGTAACGTGCGGATATTTTTCAGTTTCTGCAATACGCAACTGTTTTAACCCATGTTTAGAAATGACTTCACCTAGTGTTTGGTCTAAGTTAGTTGGTTGGAAAGCAACATAACCGTCAACTGTTTCACTAAAGTGAGTTAAACATACAAAGAATAAATCTTTAGGATGTTTAGGTCCACGATCAAAATCATTGAATTCCTTGTTAGTAAATGTATTAGAAATTTGGATAGCACGGTCTGGTCTAAAGTTGTAGAAGATTACTGCATCTTCATCTTTAATTGTTGCAACTGGACTTCCGTCTTCGCCTATCATTACAGATGGAATAACGAATTCATCATAGATTCCATTTTGATAGCTATCTTCTACAAGTTCAATTGGATCAGTATATGTTGGACCTTCGCCATAAACCATTGCTTTATAGCATTTTTCAACCCGATCCCAACGTTTATCGCGGTCCATTGCATAGTAACGACCAGAAATCGTTGCAAATTGCCCTACTCCATATTCTTTCATTTTCTCTAATGTTTCAGTAATAAAGGTTTTAGCTGTCTGTGGACCAACATCACGTCCATCTAGGAAACCATGAACATATACATTTTTTACGTTTTGATTTTTAGCAAGTCGTAAAAGGGCATATAAATGTTCAATATGAGAATGAACTCCACCATTAGAAAGCAAGCCAAAAATGTGTAAGTTTGTTCCTTTTTCCTTCACATGTTGAATCGCTTTTAGGAAAGTTTCATTTTGCTCAAACTCACCTTTACGAATGGATAAATTCACTCTTGTTAAGCTTTGATAAACGATTCTTCCTGCACCAATATTTAAATGGCCAACCTCTGAATTACCCATTTGTCCTTCAGGTAATCCAACATATTCTCCATCGGCACGTAATGTGGCATGAGGATATGTATTCCAATAACGGTCAAAGTTTGGTTTTTTCGCTTGAGAGACAGCATTTCCTTTTGTTTCATCACGTAATCCGAAACCGTCTAAGATGATTAAAATTTTAGGTGCTTTACTCATGGTTAACACCTACAAGTTGAAGGAATGAATTCTCTTCTAAACTAGCTCCACCAACTAGAGCACCATCAATATGAGGTTGTTCTAATAATTCTTTAATGTTGGACGGTTTTACGCTGCCACCATATTGAATTCGAATAGCTTCTGAAACATTTTCTGAATATAGATTTGCAACAACTTGTCGAATATATTCACAAACTTCATTTGCATCTTCACTACTTGCTGTTTTACCAGTACCGATTGCCCAAATAGGCTCATAAGCAATAACAACTTTTGCTACTTGTTCTTCAGAAAGACCTTGTAAACCTTTTGTTACTTGAGTTTCGACAACTTGTTTCCAAGTATTAGATTCACGTTCTTCTAAAGTTTCACCTACACACATAATAGGTACTAAATGATGAGCAAAAGCTGCATGCACTTTTTTATTAACTGATTCATCAGTTTCATTAAACATTTCACGGCGTTCAGAATGGCCAATAATCACATATTGTACGCCTAAGTCAGCTAATGCCACTGGGCTAATTTCACCAGTAAAAGCACCGGATTGTTCAAAATGCATGTTTTGTGCACCAATTTTCAAATCTGTTCCTTTTGTAATTTGAACAAGACGATCTAAAAATAATGCTGGAGCACAGACAACAGATTCAACTTGCTCACTTGAAGGAACTTGGTTTTTTACTTCTTCAACAAAGCTTACAGCTTCAGAAAGAGTTTTATTCATTTTCCAATTTCCTGCAATAATTGGTTTCCGCATTTCATCTCATCCTTACTTATATTTTTTCAAAATTAATCATTACTCTTTTTCATTTAATGCGGCAACACCAGGAAGAATTTTACCTTCCATGAATTCAAGTGATGCACCGCCACCAGTAGAAATATGATTCATTTGATCAGCTAAACCAAATTTTTCAGCTGCAGCAGCAGAGTCTCCACCACCAATGATTGAGTACGTATCTTTTGCATCCGCTAAAGCTTGCGCAACTGCTTTTGTACCTTGAGCAAATGTGTCTAATTCAAACACACCCATAGGTCCATTCCAAATAACAGTTTTTGAATTTTTCACTACATCAGCATAGATTTCGCGAGTTTTAGGACCGATATCCATTCCTTCCCAATCAGCAGGAATTTCTTCGATGGATACCACTTGTGTATTCGCATCATTTGAGAAATCATCGCCTACAACTACGTCAACTGGCATATAGAAATTAACACCATTTTGTTTAGCTTTTTCCATAAATTGTCTTGCTAAGTCAATCTTTTCTTCGTCAAGAAGAGATTTTCCGATTTCATAACCTCTTGCTTTAATAAATGTATAAGCAAGGCCACCACCGATAATTAAGTTATCTACTTTATCAAGAAGGTATTCAATAACACCGATTTTATCTTTTACTTTAGCGCCACCGATAATTGCTGTAAATGGACGTTCTGGATTATCTAATGCACCACCAAGAACGCGTAGTTCTTTTTCTAATAAGAAGCCAGAAACAGCTGGTAAGTAATGAGCAATTCCTTCAGTTGATGCATGTGCTCTATGTGCTGCACCGAAAGCATCATTTACATAAATATCAGCTAATTCTGCAAAAGCTTTTGCAAGTTCTGGATCATTTTTAGTTTCTCCAGGATAGAATCTTACGTTTTCTAATAATAAAACATCGCCATCATTCATTTTTGCAATTTCAGCTTTTACTGTTTCACCATAAGCTTCGTCAGTTTTATTTACTGGTTTACCAAGTAATTCGGACAAGCGTTTACCTGCTTCAGTAAGACGCAATTCTTCTACAACTTGGCCTTTCGGACGACCTAAGTGGCTAGCTAAAATAACTTTTGCACCTTGTTCGATTAAATATTGGATAGTTGGTAATGCTGCACGAATACGAGTATCATCAGTGATTTTTCCATCTTGCATAGGAACGTTAAAATCTACACGTACAAATACTCTTTTGCCTTTAACATCGATATCTCTTACAGTTTTCTTATTCATTACGCGACCTCCCTCATTTTACATCCAACCTAGTTTATTTTAACAAATTCCATGAAAAAAGAGCAGGGAATCGTGAATCCCCGCTCCCCATAAAGGTTACTTTTAACTATTTATGAGATTAAAGACCTTTAGAAGCAATATAGTCAACTAGGTCTACTACACGGTTAGAGTAACCATATTCGTTGTCATACCAAGAAAGAACTTTAACCATGTTGCCTTCTAATACCATTGTAGATAAACCATCAACAGTAGAAGAAGCAGTTGTATGATTGTAGTCGCTAGAAACTAATGGAAGTTCATTGTAATCAAGAATTCCTTTTAATTCGCCTTCAGCAGCTGCTTTAATTGCTGCGTTAACTTCTTCAACTGTAACTTCTTTTTCTAATTCAGCTACTAAGTCCACAACAGATACGTTTGGAGTTGGGACACGAATAGCCATACCGTTTAATTTACCTTTTAATTCAGGTAAAACTAAAGAAACAGCTTTTGCAGCACCAGTAGATGTTGGAATCATGTTTTCTGCAGCTGCACGTGCACGACGGAAATCTTTATGTGGTAAATCTAAGATTTGTTGATCGTTTGTATAAGAGTGGATTGTTGTCATTAAACCACGTTTGATACCGAATTTTTCATTTAATACTTTAGCAAATGGTGCTAAGCAGTTTGTTGTACAAGATGCGTTTGAAATAACATGATGATTTGCTGCATCATATTTGTCTTCGTTAACACCCATAACGATTGTGATATCTTCATCAGTCGCAGGAGCAGAAATAATAACTTTTTTCGCACCAGCTTCTAAATGTTTAGCAGCATCTTTACGGTTTGTGAAACGACCAGTTGATTCAACTACAACGTCCACACCTAATTCGCCCCATGGAAGTTGAGCAGGATCACGTTCAGCGATAACTTTCACACGATGATCGCCAACTACTAAATATTCACCATCAACTGTTACTTCTTGATCTAATTTTCCATGAACAGAATCATATTGTAATAAGTGAGCAAGCATTTTTGCATCTGTTAAATCGTTAACAGCTACTACTTCAACATTTGGGTTGCTTAAAGAAGCACGAAATACGTTACGACCAATACGTCCAAAACCATTTATACCAACTTTAACCATTTCTATTTCCTCCTTAAAACTTTAAATAAAATATATATATAAAAGGGTTTACCCTTTTAATATTAAATTAGCGACGATTTCATCAGTAACTAAAATCGTATTCGGCGGGGCAACTTTTAAATAAGCTTTAATTGCTTTCGCCTTTGATTCTCCACCTGCGACCGCAAATATATGTGAAATGGAATGAAGATCTTCCAATTGAATTCCAACGGTTTTTGTCCGGTGAACAATTTCACCATCCTCGTTGAAATAATATCCAAATGCTTCAGCAATCGCTCCACCTTGAATAATTTTTTCTAAATCCTCATCGGAAGTATTTCTTCTTTTTGCCATCGAGATTGCATCACCAATTCCATGAATTAAAATATTCGCGGATTTAATTTTACTTAATACTTCACTAATCACAGGCTCTTGTATAAATGACTGGTACACATCATCACTTACTTGTTCTGGGACATATAATACAAGATGTTCTGAATTGGTAACTTCAGCCATTTTTGCACATAAAGAATTCGCTTGATAGGCGATATCAGTACCAAAACCTCCACGAGCTGGAACAAAAAGTAACTTTTTTTTACCTAAATCTGGGGTAATGGCTTCTGCTACTGTTGCAATCGTTGACCCTCCAGTAACAGCAATAATATTGTGTTCCTCAAGTTTTGTTTTCATACTTTTGACACAAGCACGCCCTAATTCGGACTTCACCCATGGAGACTCATCACTGTTTCCTGAAACGACAACAGCTCCCTTTAAATGGAATTGCCTCTGTAATTGTTTTTCAAACTCTGGAACACCAGATATATCTTTCATAATTTGGTCGAGTTTTCCTAGAAGTATTTTTCCCTCTTCTGTCAAACTCATTCCAGAATTTGAGATGGAAACTAAATTTTGATCTTTAAGGAACAATATTTCTCCTCTAAGAACTCGTTCAGTAATATGAAGATTTTGTGATAAACTACGGCGACCAACAGGCTGCATCAATTGTATGTAACGAAGAATTTGATACCTTTTTTGCATAACTTCAATTAAATCAGGTAATAATCGTTTTTGTACCTTTAGAATTTCATGCATGTTTTTTCAAACTCCTTAAGCAGGTTGGTCGAAATCAGTCCCTGTTAGCCGTATTATGTCCCACTTATGTGAAAAAAATTTCAAAAAGTAAATTTTAAAAATATCGGGACTTAAAATGTCCCGGATGTTCTTATTCTGTCCCGAGTGGAATAAAAAAAAATAAATCTTCGTTACACCTATATTGTAGCAGTATGCAATTGGAAATTCAACCATATTTAACTAGGCTATAGATTAGTTTTTGATAAATATTCACTTAATGTCCACACATCGATTATACCGCTTACTACGACTTGATCACCATCTTCAATAACAGGTATTTCTAAGCCATATTTTTCGGTTAATTCATCACTTTCATCGATATTTATTTCTTTAATTTCAAAAGAAAATTCGGTTTGAAGTACTTGTAATAGATTTAAAGCATCTTGACAAAGATGGCAGCCAGGTCGTGAATATAACTTAATGGTACGCATAGTCTCGTCCTTTCTATGCAAGTTTCTTATCTCCACTATACCAAACTACAGAAAATAAAGAAAAAAGTTTGCTTTTTTTTGGTTTTTCCACCATTCACTTGAATTAAAAATGTCGAGAAAGGACTATCTTTCTCGACATCTGAGCGACTCATTAAAAGGTAAGTTTTCTTATTTCTGTTTTGACGATTTTTTTGCTAATCTTGCTTCTCGGTTTTCTCTTGCTTTTTTCAACAATGGATCTTCATATTCTTTAAATATAATTGAAGAATTATATTTAGTTCCATATTCCTTTAATTTAGCGAAGATTTCTCTAAAGCGTTTATTCCCAAAGTTGAAACCATCAATCGAAACAGCATAACCTGTTCGCGAGAGATTTCGCATAACCTGTTTAGACGTTGCTTGAGGTAATTTTTGATCGAGTTGAAAATTAGGTGAAACACCAACACCGATTTGCAGGGAATTTCCTCCCATATACAAATCAATTCGATCAATATATTTCCAAGGAATGATACCTAGATCAACAGAAGAAGTTAAATCATGAATTCCTTTTTCAGAAACAATCAACATCGGTTTATTTTGCATTATGATTTTTACGTTTGCATAAATCTGCCAAGCGAAAAATACCATTAATACTCCGATTAAGATTTTCCAAATCCAATGGATGTTATCAATAAATAAGATTTGTGCTTCTAAATAAATAAAGAAGGCAAAAACGATAATTGATAAAATATATCTTCGTTTATCCGGGTAAATTGTAAATTCACGATTTGTGTCCAATTTCCCACCTACTTTCGATAATAAAATGGAAGGAGAGCCAGCAAACGCTAGCTCTTCTTTTAATAAATCGTTAACCAATTAATCTAATTTTGTTTCGCCTTCATTGCCATACCAATCAAAATGGAAAGTTCCTTCTTGATCTTTTCGTTTATAAGTATGGGCACCAAAGTAGTCGCGTTGAGCTTGGATGATGTTAGCTGATAAGTTTTCACTGCGATAAGAGTCATAATAAGCAATTGCGGATGAGAATGTTGGAATTGGAACTCCAGCTTGAACTGCAATGGCAACCACATCTCGAATGGCTGATTGATATTTCTCTGTAATACCTATGAAATACTCATCTAAAAGTAAGTTCTTTAACTCAGGATTACGATTGAATGCATCGGTAATCTTTTGTAAAAATTGCGCTCGAATAATACATCCTGCACGGAAGATTTTTGCAATTTCACCAAATTGCAGATTCCAATTGAACTCTTCGCTTGCAACACGCATTTGAGCAAATCCTTGTGCATAGCTCATAATTTTACTGAAGTATAGAGCTTGTCTTATTTTTTCAATTAATTCTTCTTTGCTTCCAGAATAATGGTAAGGAGCTGGTTTCGGTAATACTTTACTAGCTTGAACACGTTCTTCTTTCATTGCTGATATAAAACGTGCAAAAACAGATTCAGTAATTAAAGGAACTGGTACCCCTAAATCTAATGCGTTTTGTGATGTCCATTTACCTGTTCCTTTATTGCCAGCACTATCTAAAATCACTTCTACAAGTGGTTTGTTTGTTTGTGGATCCACTTTCGTTAAAGCATCAGCAGTGATTTCCATTAAGAAGCTGTCTAATTCACCTTTATTCCATTCATTGAATACAGATGCAGTTTCTTCAATAGATAGTCCAACAATATCACGTAGAATTTGATAGGATTCAGCTATTAATTGCATGTCTCCATATTCAATTCCGTTATGAACCATTTTAACGAAATGTCCAGCGCCATTAGGTCCGATATATGTAACACAAGGTTGTCCATCTTGTGGTGCTTTTGCAGCTATCTTTTCAAATATTGGAGCTACTAAATCATATGCTTCTTTTTGTCCACCTGGCATAATAGCTGGACCATTTAGTGCGCCTTCTTCTCCACCAGATACACCAGTTCCGATGAAGTTAATTCCTGATGAAGCTAATTCTTCATTGCGGCGCATCGTATCTTTATACAGGGTGTTACCACCATCAATTAAAATATCCCCTTTTTCTAGATGAGGAAGTAGAGATTGAATTGTCTTATCAGTCGCTTCTCCAGCCTTGACCATTAATAAAATTCGTCTTGGCTTTTCAAGAGATTGAACAAACTCTTCAATCGAATAAGTCGGAACTAAGTTTTTTCCTGGATTTTCTTGAATCACTTCATCTGTTTTAGCAGATGTACGGTTATAGATAGAAACAGAATAGCCATTTCTTTCGATATTTAAGGCTAAGTTTCTTCCCATAACTGCCATTCCTACTACACCAATTTGTTGCTTACTCATTTCTTTCCCTCTCTTTCATCCAGAAGGTGTACTTCTTTAGAATGGTTTTCCAACATGGTATATTTTATACTATTTTTCTCCATTTACAATAGTAACAAATTGTTCAGCCACTTTTGTAACCGCTTCATAGTCACCTGTTTGTGCACCACTAGTTAGGCTTGAACCTGTTCCAATCGCAAATGCTCCATTTTTAATCCATTCTAATGCGTTGTCTACAGAAACGCCGCCACTTGGCATAAAGTTTCCTTGAGGTAGTGGACCTTTAAAATCTTTAATAATACTTGGACCAAAAGCTCCACCAGGGAATACTTTAATGAGATCTGCACCTAATTCCAATGCATGTAAAGCTTCAGTTGGAGTCATAACACCTGGCATTACAGCAACTCGGTATCGATGACACATTCTAATCACTTCAGGAGAAAGACTTGGGCTCACGACAAATTTTGCTCCTGCTAAAATTGCTAGTCGTGCTGTTTCAGCGTCAAGAACGGTGCCTGCCCCAATTACTACTTCTTTATCATCCTTATATTGTTCAGATAATTCTTTAATGATATCTAGAGCTCCAGGAACAGTCATGGTTAATTCTAAAAATTTGATTCCACCTTTACGAATTGCTTCACTAACTTTTAGACCTTGTTCTTTATTTTTTGCACGAATGACAGCTACAATTTTCTCTTCTTTTAATTTTGAAAGAATTTCAATTTTATCCATGATTACTTCACCTTCATTTTTGAATTTTAATTTTAAAGCAGGCTATCAATAATATTTTGTGCTGCCATTAAGCTCATTTTATTAACAGCATCTACTGAAGAAGCAGCAGCGTGAGCTCCGACAACAATATTTTCTAATTCCAATAATTCTTTCTTTTCAGGTGGCTCTTTTTTGAAAACATCAAGTCCCGCCCCGTAAATCTTTTTATCTCTTAATGCTTCATATAGGGCATCCTCATCTACAAGTTCTCCTCTTGCAGTGTTGACAAGAACTGCTGTTTCTTTCATCATGCCAAACTCACGATAACTAAATAAATCTTTTGTTTCATTTGTTGCCGGTAAGTGTAAACTGATGAAATCACTCTCTTTAATTAAAGTATCTAAGTCTACGTATTTAACACCGTATTCTTTAGCAAAGGCTTCATCTTGGTAAAGATCATACGCAAGAATTTGCATATCAAAGCCTTTTGCTCGTTTAATGACTCCTTTACCAATTGCACCTGTACCTACCACACCTAGAGTTTTGCCATAAATACTAATACTTGTTTTCTTACCCCAGTCCATATTGCGACAAGCTTTATCTACTTCTACGACACGTCTAGCTACTGCTAACATTAAAGTGAAAGCAAAATCAGCTACTGAATCAGAGTTTGCATTTCTCGTAATCGTTACTTGGATATTATTCGTTTTACAGTACTCTAAGTCGATATTGTCAGTTCCTACACCATATTTTGCAATTGCTTTTAAATTTAAGGCGTTGGATAAAACATCCTTATTTAACGGGTCAACTCCAACGATGATTCCATCAACATCGACAATTTCTTTTTTCATTTCATCTTCGGTTAAGATTCTTCCATAAGGATTCATAATGACTTCGAACCCTTTTGACTCTAATAATTGCTTAGCTTCATCACTATGTTTTCCAAACGATCTTGGAGTTACAAGTATTTTAGGCATAAAACATATCTCCTTTTTATAAAGAACGTAAATATTGTTCCACACTTTCTAAACTATCAAAAACCTGGTCTGCCATTTCTCTTAACTCACTTGTTGGCTTACTATAATCAGGTACCATAAACGAAGGAATACCCGCTTGATAAGCTGCTTTTATTCCAGCTGGAGAATCTTCAATAACAAGTGCTTTGCTAGGCTTTACTTCAGCTCTTAAACATGCTTCTAAAAAGACGTCTGGATTAGGCTTTCCTCTTTTAACCTCTTCTCCAGAAACATAAAGATCGATATACTCACTTACACCTGATGTTTTCAAATAGCGTTCAATAGCCGCTTTTTCATTGGAAGAAGCTACTGCGATTTTTACATTCTTCGTTTTAAGAAATGATAGAAGTGACTCTAATCCTTTTTTCTTAAAAGATTCTAAGTGTAAGTTTTCTTCTAGAAGTTCTTTCTTTTTCTGCTTCATATATTCGCGCCATTTGAGAACTGGAGCCTCTGGTCCAAATACAGATTGCACATAATGGATAATATCTTGATTTGTTAATCCAATCAGATTACAAAAAATCGATAATTCGAAAGTAAAGCCGAAATGCTCAGCTGTTTTTTGCCAAGCCTCATATGCAATTCTTTCGGTATCAAACATTAAACCATCCATATCAAAAATAACTAACTTTGGAAAATCCAATATGTTCTCCCCCTAGTTGTCCACTTTTGTGGGTAGTGGGTCTCGTCCCAACTATATTAATCGTTGGTTCTATTTTTCATTACGGGATGTCCCCTTCATTTAAAGAACCTATTTATTAAATAATGATGAGTTAACAACATTATCAGGTTGTTGTCCGATAATAGCTCGTTCCACATCTGTAACTACTTTTTCACCCATACCTCTTAAGCATTCAATTGTATAAGCGGAAGTATGTGGAGTTACAAGAACATTTTCATATTGGAAGAATGGATGTGTCTCATCTACTGGCTCTCCTTCTAATACATCAGCTGCAAGACCAGCAATTTTTCCGCTATCTAATCCACGAATGATCGCATCTTGATCCCATAGCTCACCACGAGCAGCATTGGTAATGTATACACCGTCTTTCATAAGACCAACTTCACGGTCTCCGATTAAGTGATAGCTCTTCTCATCAACAAATGCATTTAATGAAATAATATCTGATTGCTGTAATAATTCGTCTAATGTTACGGCTTCTGCACCTTTAGCCTCTAGCTGTTCTTTCGTTTGGTATGGATCATAAGCTAAAAGTCTCGTATTAAATCCATATTTTAAAATTTCTCCGACACGGCTACCAATATTTCCTAAACCGATGACACCGACTGTTTTCCCAGTAATTTGGTGGCCCACAAATTTAGCACGATCTGCCCAGCGACCTTCTTTAGCAGCTGTTGCAGCTGGATATGTTTGACGCATAACACTCATAAGATTGGCTACTGCATTTTCTGCTACTGCATCTCTTTCAACTAATGCAGAGACGATCGTTACAATCGTTCCTTTTTCTGTTGCAGCTTCAATATCGATATTGTTATAGCCAATTCCATGTCTTGAAATAATTAAGGTTTGGTCTTTATGCTCAAAAAATTCTCTTGTGAAGAAAGGTGTTACACTGGAAATGATGATATCGAATCCTTGAAGTTTTTCCGCTAACTCTTTTCCTGGGGTATCGATTGAAAATGTGAATCGCTCTACTGGCCCAATCTTCTCAAGTCTTTCCATTTGGTCAGGAAATCTTCTTCCAAAGCTGCTTGAATTAACGATTGCGATTTTATGTCCCATTTTTCTCGTCCTCTCTTGAAGTTTATCTATAAATTTTATATATTAACGTTTGTTAAATATTGAACAAGATAAAAGGAAATGGTATTACTTTTCCCTTTATTTCGGGGAAAGTAAAACCATTTTCTTAAAATTCTGCCTAGAGGCTAATTATTTAATTGCTTTTAATGCGTCAGCAAATGATTTTCTTGCGCTGTCTGGAACAGTTTGGAAGAAAATTTCAATTCCTTTTGCTTCAATTGCTTTTAAGTTTTCTACATCAGTTTCAGTTAAAGCTACTGTAGGAATGACGAATTGAGCATTACCTTTTTTAGATACTCCACCTACGTTTAATGCTTGAACAGGCAAACCATTTTCTACAACTTCTTTTACACTTGCGATGTTTTTGAATAATAATACAACTGTATCGTTACCAAATTGATCTTTATTCCATTCATCAATTACTTCTTTAGTGCTATACACTCTAATTTTTAAACCTGAAGATGAGTTTGCATTAATGTAAATATCTTTCATGAAATCATCTGCAGCTGTTTCATTATCGATTACATAAATTGCATTTGTGCCAAGACCTTTAGACCATTTTGTCATAACTTGACCGTGAATTAAACGATCATCTACTCTTACTAAATTAATTTTACCCATATATAAATCTTCCTTTCATTCATTTGAAATTTTATTAGGAGCAACATAGGTAACTTATGTTGCGATGTTGAAATGTATAGATAAGCATCACTTTTATAGTGTGCATCCATTATTGCGGATTATTTTTTGAAGAAACTGCGGTCTAGGTGACTAATACCTACTGAACTTGTTTCTTTAACAGTTTCGATTAGCTTTTTAGTATCTTCTTCTGTTTTATAGAATGTAAGCATTTCAATTAACATTGGCATGTTAACACCAGTAAGTATGTGTAAATCGTGTTTACCTAATAAAGATAATGCAACATTTGATGGGCTTCCGCCTAATAAATCTACAAGAACAACAGTTTCTAAACCATTTTCAGCATTTTTTGCAACAATTTCATTTGCTTCTGCACGTAGATCATCAACGGAATTACCTGGACGTAATGCTAAAGCACTAACATTTTCTTGTGGCCCCATAATCATTTCCGCACTTTTTACTAATTCAATACCAAATTCACCATGTGTAATAACTAAGATCGCACGATTTGCCATTTTTATTTCTCCTTTTCTTTGGAATATAACCCAACTACTTTTTTGTATAGTTGGTAGTTGGGTTATATATTGACTAGGACAATACTATGCCCAAGTAAAATTTAATGATGAAATAAGAGCGAATGATTTCAGTAAGCTTAAGTTGTTAACCCTTGCAACCTAGGCTCATTCCCTAAATATTTTTTATGAGTAAAGATTATAGAATTCTTAATGCACCTAAAATTACTAATGCAGCAGTTAGGTATAGTAAACCTCTTGTAATATTGAAACCTTTTTTATCGAAGTAGAAGTAAACACCTAAAACTGTTAGTAATGGTAATAGTCCTGGTAAAACAGAATCTAAAATATTTTGAATAACGAATTCTTTATCAGAAATTGTAAATGCGAGTGAGCTGCTTACTTTAACGTAAGATCCTGCAAGTATACCCATCATGAATAATCCAAGAACGGATAAAGCATCAATCATAGTTTTAATACGAGAACCAGCTAAAATTTCTTTAGCTGCGTTACGACCTAAACCATAACCCATTTTTACAAACAAGTAACCATAAATATAAGTTACTAATGTAAATCCGATGAATGGGAATAGCGCACCAGCTGCACTACCTTGCATTGCCCAAGGTAAGGCAATTGCGATAAAGATATACTGAACTGTACCAGAGTCAATGGCATCCCCAATACCAGCTAGGGCACCCATTAGACCAACTTTTGTATTGTTAATCATCTCTGGACTTGGAGCTTCATCTTCTCTACCTTCAGCAATTGCTTTCGCACGTGCTTCTTCAAGAGATGCTGCGATACCTGTTAAAGTACCACCACCCCAAATCGCTTGAGTGTTAAAGAATAATAAGTGGCGTTGATATGCTTCACTTAATTGATTTTTATCTTTATATAATTTTTTCAAGATTGGTGTCATCCCGAATAAGAAGGATGGGGCAATCATACGGTCAAATGTATGAGGAATTTCGTTTGCCCACCACCATCTTGTCCATGCTTTTAACAAATCTTTATTAGTAATTGGTTCTGGATAATTAGCAGAATTTTGATTGTTAATTTCTGTACTCATGTTTCAAACCTCCTTTAAGGAATCATTAAGCTGTTTTTTTCGTAAACAATACGTATAAACCTGCGAAGATTGCACCGAAGATTGCGTATGTTACAGTGTTGATACCTAAATCTTTGAATGCAACACTCATGAAGTATGCAAGGAAGAAGAATAATAATAGTTCTTTCTTACCAATAACGTGCATAATAACTGCAATCCCAAGAGCTGCAAGACCGCCACCAACAACTTCAAGAACGTGAATAACTGGTCCGCCAGAAATAGCGTTTACGAAATCTGCAATAACACGTGCTCCGAAATATAAAGCAATGAATACTAAAGGAACAAAGATCAAGAAACTGATAATGATAGGAAGTACAATTACAGAAACGAAAATACCTCGATCATTTGTTTCCTCAGCATATTTATCTAATAAGCGTAAAGCAAAAGTATTTAAGAAGAATCTGAATTGATATGCATAGCTTCCTAATAAACCAACTGGTACGGCAATCGCTACCGCTTGTTCAGGTGTTAAATCTCCTAATAACGCAACTGTTACGGCAATCGCTGCTGCAATCGCTGGCTCACTTGGAAGAGCTCCACCAGGTGCTACGGCTCCCATATAAATTAATTGGATAACTGCTGTAATCATCATTGCTTCTGTAACATGGCCAGTAACAACCCCAACCACTAAACCTGTCATTAGTGGGCTGAAACGTAACGTTAATGTCGCGTAACCTAAACCACGGGACATAACAACTGCAACCCAAATGGCAATTAATAAAGCTTGTACCCATGTAAGTGTTTCCATCGTGTTATACACTCCTGTCCTATAAATAGTTTAATAATATTTATCAACAACCCTGGTTATCTAATAAATCGTTCCCATAAAACGTTTACAATCCTTGTCGAAAAACCCGGGTCAATGACCTTAGGTTATTTCTTTACAACAGCGTGTCCACCAAACTCATTTCTTAACGCTGCTACAACTTTTGCTGAGAAGCTATCTTCTTCTTGAGAACGGTTTCTCATCATCAAGGATAATGCAATGACCGGAACTGGAACTTCTAAATCTAATGCGGTTTCTAAAGTCCATTTCGCTTCACCACTAGCAGCAACCACACCTCGAATTCCATCTAGGTTCGCATCTTTTCTAAAAGCATTTTCAGTTAATTCCATTAACCAGCTTCGAATAACTGAACCATTATTCCAGACTCTAGCGACATCAGCGAGATCAAAATTATAATGACTTTTTTGTACAACCTGAAAACCTTCACCTATCGCTTGCATAAACCCGTACTCGATTCCATTGTGAACCATTTTCAAGAAATGACCTGCACCAGATTCCCCGGCATATAAGTAGCCATCTTTTACAGATACATCTTTGAAAATTTGTTCTACTCGCTCATAAGCTTCACGGTTTCCACCAATCATGAGGCAAGCACCAGCATTGGCACCTGATGTACCACCACTTGTCCCAACATCAAGGAAATGAATTCCTTTTTCACTCGCTACTTGAGCTCTTCTTACTGAATCGTTGAAGTTAGAGTTACCACCTTCAATCACAATGTCATCCGCTTTCATTTTCGAGAACAATTCCTCTAATACGACTTCAGTCGGTTTTCCAGCAGGAACCATAACCCAAACTACTTTAGGAGAATCAAGACTATCTAATAGTCCATCAATACTATCAAAAGTATTAATCCCTTCTTTTTGGGCAGCACTTCTTGCTTCAGAGGAAAGATCGAAACCGGAAACAGAATGACCATTGTTCTTCAAGTTTAATGCAAGATTATATCCCATCTTACCTAAACCTATCATTCCGATTTGCATCGTATCACTCCTTAAATCGTTTACAAGATGATTGTAGCACAACATTTGTGCAATGGGAAGAAAAATGTGCAAGCGATTTAATGTTCCACTAATCTAACTAGTCTAAATAATAAAATTAATCATTAGCGTTCTAATGCAACTCAAATTTAGTATGATTAATTGATCTAGTTGATATGCATAAAAAAAGCTGGTGAAATCACCAGCTTTATTATTCATACCGTTTCCGTTTGGTTGAGGAAGGAATATTAAGTTGTTCACGATATTTCGTTACTGTCCGTCTTGCGATATCAATTCCTTGATCTTTAAGAATCTCGACAATAGCTTGATCAGATAATGGTTTTCTCTTATTTTCATTTAAAATAATTTGATCTATTTTGTTTTTCACTTCATCATTTGAAATGGATTCTACATCATTTTCTTTTGAAACATCTGCTGTAAATAAACTTCTTAACGAATACGTACCCATTGGAGTTCGAATATATTTATTTTTAACAATTCTTGAGATTGTTGACTCATTCACCCCTACTTCATCAGCTATTTCTCTCATCGTCATTGGCTTTAATGAATTTTTTTTACCGATAAAAAACAATTCTTGTTTGGCGAGAACAGCATGAACCATTTTTACCATTGTTTGTTTTCTTTTTTCAAGTGCTTGAAATAGCCATTGAACTTGCTGATTTTTTTCAGAAGCATAGCTTTTTATATTCGGGTCCTTTTCATTTAATAAATTTGTATAATAAGATTCATTCATTTGTACATGCAAAAAATAGTCTTCTACTAATTGTACTGTCCATTGATTATTCACTTTCTCAATAATAATGTCTGGAACGATATACAATGACTCATTTTTTGACCAATTTAGTCCAGGTCTTGGATTTAAGGTTTGAATTAAATCAGATAATTTTTGAATATCCATTAATGATAATTTTAATTTAGAGGAAATTAGTTTCCATCGTCTATTTGCGAAGTCATCAAAGTAATTTTCAATAATATTTATATAAGAAGGTTCAATTGATTCCATTCTTTTCATTTGTAACAGCAAACATTCTTGAAGTGATCTCGCCCCAATTCCTGGTGGGTCAAGAGATTGAACCAATTTCAACATACTTTCGACAAGCGCTTCATCTACGAAAAGATTTTGAGCAATTTCCTGAATGTCAATTTCTAAGTAACCGCTATCATTTAAGTTTTGAAAAATATAGTGAATGACTTTTTGTTCGACCTTGGATAATGTACTCGTCATAATTTGTGATTTTAAATAATCATATAGCTTAATAGGTTCATACTTTGAATAAATTTCTTCTCGATTTTCTTTATCAGATCGTTTTTTTCTGGATGAGGTATAGGAAGGAAGATTATATTCTTTCGTTTCAACTTCAATTAAAGGATTTTCAAGGGAGATTTCTTCAATTAATGATTTTAATTCATAAGAATTATATTGCAGCAGTGTAATGGCTTGAACCATATTGGCTGATAAGTTTAATTTTAGAGTTTGCTGTTGAATTAAATTGGCTTTTAACCCCATTAAGTCCTCTCCCTCCCATAAGCTATTGAATTGACATTATTAGCTTATCAAATTGTTAATCCAAATGAAATATTGCTTTTTCAACGTGATTCCTATATAATTATTTTTGTTGCAAAATTGGATACGCCCTCGTGGTGCAACGGATAGCACGCAAGATTCCGGTTCTTGAAATGTGGGTTCGATTCCTGCCGAGGGCGCTAAATATATGGGTTGTCTCAAAAACGAGGCAACCCTTTTCTAATTTTTCTTTTCCTTAATTCTTAAAAAACCTTTCTCGGTTAAATATCTTCAAATTTGGAAAAGATGAATATTGTTTTATAAAAAATTTGTCTAATGTATTATGTTTGACCTTAATTGACCATTAAGGTAAAATATACATAAACTGAAGTAGCAACAAAGAATTACTTATTTGATACTTAATTTAGAGGAGGAAACTCAAATGAATTTAATTCCTACTGTTATTGAGCAAACGAACCGCGGTGAACGTGCATACGATATTTATTCTAGATTATTAAAAGATCGTATTATTATGCTTGGTAGTGCAATTGATGACCATGTCGCAAACTCTATTGTTGCACAGCTATTATTTTTAGATGCTGAAAACCCTGGTAAAGATATTTCTCTTTATATCAATAGCCCAGGAGGAAGCATCACTGCTGGTATGGCTATTTATGACACAATGCAATTCATTAAATCTGATGTCCAAACCATTTGCATTGGTATGGCAGCTTCTATGGGTGCATTCTTATTATCAGCTGGTGCAAAAGGTAAACGCTATGCACTTCCAAACTCCGAAATCATGATTCACCAACCACTAGGTGGTGCACAAGGTCAAGCAACAGAAATTGAAATTGCAGCAAAACGCATTCTTTTCTTACGCGAAAAACTAAATAAAATTTTATCTGAAAATACAGGTCAACCTATTGAAGTTATCGAAAAAGATACAGATCGCGATAATTTCATGACTGCTGAACGCGCAAAAGAATATGGATTAATCGACCATATTATCTCTAAAAACACAATTTCATAATACTTATTGTCCAAGTAAAACCCGAGAATGGAAATTCCTATTCTCGGGTTTTATTTTGAAACTGAACGTTTTATTTCTTTACCGTATTAAATTATGAAACCAAATAAAACGTTTACATTTTTCTTTATTCTTCACTAATAAATTTAGCTAAGCTTTCTAGTGCATCTATTTCATCATTTCCATCTGCTTCTAGAATTAATTCAGTTCCATTGGCTATTGCTAAGCTCATGATCCCCATTATGCTTTTTGCACTCACTTTTCTTTCATCTTTTTTGATATAAATTTCAGATGTAAATCTGCTTGCTTCTTGAACAAACAATGCAGCTGGACGTGCTTGAAGACCTTTCTTTAATTTGACTACGACTTTCTTTTCCACCATGTGAATCCCCTCCAAAAATCTATAACTCTATAGTACTATGATTTTTCATAAATTATGAATATAATTTTTGCACCTTTTATAAATATTTCGAACTCATGAATTTTTAAAAAACAGGGGTCGCCCCCCATTATTTTATTGTAAAGTTTTGTCCTGATCGAAGCTTCTCGGCAATTTCATCTAATTTACGAAGGCGATGATTAATACCAGATTTGCTAATTCCACCAGGCATCATTTCACCAAGCTCTTTTAATGTAACGTCTTGATAGGCGACTCGAAGTTTGGCAATCTCACGTAACTTTTCTGGTAACTCATCAAGACCGATTGTTTTATCTATAAATTTGATGTTTTCTACTTGCCTGATGGCAGCTCCAATCGTTTTGTTTAAATTAGCTGTTTCACAATTCACTAGTCGGTTTACTGAGTTTCTCATATCACGAACGATCCGAACATCCTCGAATCTGAGCAGTGCATTATGAGCACCAATTAAGCTTAAAAAGTCAGCAATTTTTTCAGACTCTTTTAAGTACGTAATATAACCCTTTTTTCGTTCTAATGTTTTACCATTTAATTGAAACTCATTTAACAACTCACATATTGCTCGACTATGTTCTTCATATAAAGAAAAGATTTCTAAATGATAAGAAGAGGTTTCGGGGTTATTAACAGAACCACCAGCTAAGAAAGCTCCTCTTAAGTAAGCTCTTTGACAGCAGTTCTTCTTCACTAATTGAGGTGAAATATCATTTCGGAGCGCATATCCTTCACCTAAAATCTCTAGGTCCCTTAAAATTTCTTCGCTTTTTTCAACGAGACGAACAATATAAACATTATTTTTCTTTAAACGCATTTTTTTACGTACAAATAATTCAAGTGATGCGTCATAATATTTACGAATTAAAGAATAAATACGGCGAGCAATCGCTGCATTTTCAGTTTGTACATCGACAATAAATTGTCGGTTGGCAAAGGAAACTGAACCGTTAATACGAATTAAAGCAGCTAATTCGGCTCTTCCACAACAATCTTTTATCGATAATGTTGTTAGTTCTTTCTTAATATCTGATGCGAAACTCAACCCCTAGACCCCCTTTCCATATTTTTAATTACGATTGATCTTAAATTTTTGTTTCATTAATTAAAATATTATATATGATTTCTGCTAGTTTTTTTGTATCATGACGAATGATTCCATCTTCAATACTAATAATAGAGTCGGAAATCACATCAACACCAAGTGAGTTTAACTTGTCTTTGTCAACTAAAACAGGAACAGCTTCTTCTTTCTCATACCGTTTTTTTATTTCTTCAGGTATGTCTCCATTATTTACGATCATTTTTTGGATATTAATATGTTGAATGTGATCATAAATGGCTTTGATATGATCATAGGCTGTGTAGTGATTAGTCTCACCTTGTTGTGTCATTAAATTACAAATATAAATTTTCTTTGCCTTTGATGCTTTGACTTCATCACCAATCTTCGGTACTAGAAGATTAGGCATGATGCTCGTATATAAGCTACCTGGACCAATTACAATTAAGTCTGCCTTACGAATCGCTTTAATCGTTTCAGGTAGTGGATCTACATTTTTAGGTTCAATAAACACACGTTTAATTTTCCCCCCATATTTTGGGATATTGGATTCCCCTGTAATAATTGAACCATCTTCCATCTCCGCATTTAACGCCACGATTTGATTGGCTGCTGGAAGAACTTTTCCTTTTACATTTAATACTCTACTTAGCTCTTGAACAGCTGTTGAAAAATTCCCCGTAATATTGGTCATGGCAGCTAAAATAAGATTCCCTAAAGAATGCCCTGATAGATCACCATTTGTTTTAAAGCGATGTTGGAACATTTCTTCAATCAATGGTTCCACTTCTGATAAGGCTGCAAGTACATTCCGAATATCTCCAGGAGGAGGAATTTTCAAATCTTCTCTGATCCGGCCAGAACTTCCACCATCATCTGCAACTGTTACAATGGCAGTAATATCAACAGGATAACGTTTAATTCCTCTTAACAGAACGGGTAAACCAGTCCCCCCACCAATGATGACAATTCTTGGAAGTTTATTTGTCGTCATGTTTATGGATCCTTTCCAAGTTTATTTCACGATGGGACACTTCAACATGATAATCATTTGCAAATGTTTTTCCTAGATATTCAGCGATGGCAACAGAGCGATGCTGTCCCCCAGTACAACCAATGGCTACAACAAGTTGGCTTTTACCCTCACGCTTATATAGCGGAAGCATGAATTGAAGCAAGTCTGTTAGTTTTTCGAGGAATCTAGTTGTATCTGACCATTTCATCACATAATTGTAAACTTCTTGGTCTAGTCCAGTCTGTGTTCTCATTTCTTCAATATAAAATGGGTTTGGAAGGAAACGGACATCATATACTAAATCAGCATCAATTGGGATTCCATGTTTAAACCCAAACGAAACGATATTGACACGGAATAATTTCATTTTGCTAGATGTAAAATCGGCAGCAATTTTTTCCCGTAGCTCTTTAGGTTTCATATTGGAAGTATTATAAATGGATTGAGCACGACCTTTTAATTCAGCCAATAATTTTCGTTCCATTTGAATACCGTCTAATGGGAGACCAGATGGAGCCAGTGGGTGAGAACGTCTTGTTTCCTTATATCTACGAACAAGTGTGGAGTCATCGGCATCTAAAAATAAAATATGGGGAATCATCCAAGAACGGTTTTGTAAGTCATCTAGGACTCGGAACAACTGATCGAAAAATTCTCTTCCACGTAAATCCATAACAATGGCAACACGGTTCATTTTCGTCTTAGCATCTCTCATCAGTTCTAAAAATTTCGGTAAAAGCATTGGTGGTAAATTATCAACACAGAAGAAACCTAAATCTTCAAAACTATGCATAGCTACAGTTTTTCCCGCACCAGACATTCCAGTAATAATGACCATTTTCAATTCTTGATTTTCTTCCATCATTTATTCCCCCTAATTCGATCGTCTGATTGCAGTTCAATAAGTTAACTTCACTCTTATATTACGAGTCCACGAGCATAGATAACAATTCATTTTCTTCATCGTAAATAAACGTACCGAAAGAAACTTCTTTTCCATAAATTGCGTGCTTTATGATTGAATAATCCCCTTTTGCCATTGGAAGATTATTGATTTCTTCAATTGGATGCCATTCCAAAATTCCTTCTTCAGTAATCGTCATTTGACTTCCAGACGCTTGATCACAGAAGAAATTGAACATCATCCATTCCGAGATGATTTCGTCATCCTTTTTTACTAAAAATGTATAGACACCTTTTAATACAGGGTCTTCAATATTTAAACCTGTCTCTTCGCGATACTCACGAATAACGGAAGCTTTTACAGTTTCAGTTGGTTCCATTTTCCCACCTGGGATTGCCCACCAACCACGGCGAGGTTTCTTTAAAAGTAAAACTTTTCCATCTTGCAAATAAATGCAGTTAGTAACTCTCTGCATGCATTTCACCTCTCGATGTGAATTGCCCGTGTTTTCATGAAAACAAAAAAATATTCTAGTCTCAAAATATTATACTATAAAAAACACATTTACTACAATGATACGAAATGACGAGAATACGGCTAGTCAAAAATGCCTTACTTTTATCAATGTATATCCAAAACAAAAAAAAGCTGGCAAATTGAAAGCCAGCTCCTAAACAAATCTTACTTTATTTTACTTCTTGAGTCCCTGTTACTTGCCCATCGATTACTGCTGATTCTTTCACTTCATCATTTGCATAGTAAATATTACCATCTACTTTTGCTGATTCATGAAGATTGAATCCTTTTGCTTCTACATAAACATCACCTTTAACTGTACCACCTTGAATTCTTAAATTTTCACTTTGTACAGTTAATTTTGGAACCGTTAATGTAAAGCTTGCTGTAATGTTATGATCTTCATCTTGTGTATATAAAGCTATTTTCCGATATATTGGATTATTTGTATCCCCTTTATCATGGAACTCACCTGCAACAACAACCTCTTTATCTATTGATAAATCACCTAAAGTCGCAATGATCCAAGTACCATTTTCACCTACAGCATTTACAAAGTCATTAGCTTCATTAACTATTGATGCAGTTGTAACGACATCTGGCGTCTTGTTTTCCTCACTAGTAGCATTATTGCTTCCACAAGCTGTAAGTACCCCTAGGATTAATGCAAGGATAATAAATGTTCTTAGTTTCATTGAAGTTTCCTCCTAAATTGATAATGTTTTTTAACCACTTTGTTTTGTGATTAATTTCACATATAGAATAACATATCAATTCCGCCTTACAATATCTGGGTTTTGACTATTTTGTGAAAAACTTAACAAATTTATCTTTAGTCATTACTTAGAGATTTTTTCCAAAATAAAAATAGGCATAAACAAAAGTCTATGCCCTAAAAAAATAAAAGGGGGTCAATTTCTTACTATATATATTACCCCTTTTATATTTCACTGCTGTTACAACAGCATTAACTCGAATTTACTTTTCGAATATTATTGAAATTTATTGATTCATTTTTTGTTTTAATGATTCTTTTAGCTCTTCCACATAATGTTGAGCGCTTTGTGCTGCAATACTTCCGTCACCAGTTGCGGTAACAATTTGGCGTAATTGTTTGTCTCGAATATCACCAGCAGCAAAAATACCCGGTACACTCGTTTCCATTTTTTCGTTTGTAACTATATAGCCAGCCTCATTCGTAATTCCTAAATTTAAAAATGGTTTAGATAATGGAACCATACCAATATAGATGAAGACACCGTCTGTTTTAAACTCTTTTTCGCTTCCGTCTACTGTTGAGACCAATGTTACACTACTTACTTTCCCATTTTCGCCATTGATTTGTTTTACTTGATGATTCCAAATGAAATCAATTTTCTCATTAGCAAAAGCGCGATCTTGTAATATTTTTTGTGCTCTTAGTTCATCACGACGGTGTACGATTGTTACTTTACTTGCATAACGAGTTAAATAGTTACCTTCTTCGACAGCAGAATCCCCGCCACCTACAACGACAAGTTCACGGTTTTTAAAAAATGCTCCGTCACATACCGCACAATATGAAACTCCACGTCCACCTAATTCTTGTTCACCTGGAACACCGAGTTTCTTATATTCGGCGCCAGCAGCAATAATAACTGCTCTTGCTTTATATTCTTTAGAACCAGCTTTAATAATTTTATATTCTTTGCCATCAATGACTTCTTTAATATCACCATATGCATATTCAGCACCAAATTTTTTCGCATGTTCGAACATTTTATTCGAAAGATCTGGTCCTAAAATGGAGTCAAATCCAGGATAGTTCTCAACCTCTTCGGTATTCGCCATTTGGCCACCTGGGATTCCTCTTTCAATCATTAACGTACTTAAGTTTGCACGTGATGTATAAACAGCTGCTGTCATTCCTGCAGGTCCTGCTCCAATAATGACAACATCATAAATTTTTTCTTCGCTCACTGCTATTCACTCCTCAATTTATGAGTAATACTAGTATGCACTAATAAGTTTAATCTATAAGAAAACAAAGGAAAGTGCTAGTAAAAAGCTCAGGAAATTAAATTACTTTGTGTTCCACGGCTCTGAGCCTTTTTTATCTGGTTGGATCAATAATAACTTTTTCCACGCTTTTTTAGCTATATCGACTTTTCCAGTGTAGTAACTTGCATACGAATACCAATAATAAAATGAAGCATCAAGAGGAAAAGTCATATTAATCAAAGTCCGTAACCATTTATAACCTTGCTCATAATTTCCAATAATGGAAAAAGTTACCCCTAATTTATAACGATGATCTAAAGAAATGGGATACACTTTTAATAAGTTTTTTTCAAGGGTTTCAATATTTTGACCTTCATAATATGAGAATACAGTTAGATTACATAATGCATGCAAATTACCAGGGTTTTCATCAAGTACTTTTTGTAAAAGCGATTTAGCTAACTCTGTTTCACCCTCGTAATAATAAGCTAATGCTAAATTATTATATCCTGGCCAATAATCTGGATATTCTTGAATCATCTCATTTAATTTTTCAATAGCTTCTTTAAATTTTCCATTAGCCAGTAATCTTCGAACATACTCTTGTTTTTCAATAATGCGATCTTCATCTGAAGTTATTAACTGATCAGGACTAGAAAATTCCATCTCATCGATTTCTAGTTCAATGACATCTAATAATTCTTTCACATCATCGCTATAATCACCATCAGGCTCATATTTCAAATAAAGCTTTGCTTGTTTTTTTGCTTCAGAAAATTGACCTAAATATGCATAGTTATTGGCCATAAAATAATGGCATTCATACATATTCGGGTCAACTTTAGTAATGATGTTATTTAAAAGAACATTTGATTGTTCATAATCTTCTAATTCAGATAAGGTAATGGCTAATTGACAAGTAAAAACTGGCTCATGTGGGTCTAATTCACACGCGCGTATTAAGTACTTCTTCGCTGTCAATAAATCATTCCGCTGAAATGCTTTAATTCCTTTAGTAAAATAAAATTCACCTGTTGGAATAAAGGATAAGACATTTTCACGCGTCTCGTTTAGTTCGGTTTGATTAGTCACAATAATCCTCCAGATAGTTTTTATACCAATATTTGATTATATCATACTACTTACATAAAGAAAACGGTCCATAACGAACCGTTTATGTAACATTTCATTATTCATCAAAGAAAAAAGGATCTTCTTTCCTTCTTTTATCCATTTCTTCTTTCGTATAAATAATTCTCATCGGATTTCCGCCAACAAATGAACCTGCTGGCACATCTTTATAAACTAAAGTACCAGCAGAAACAATTGCCCCGTCTCCAATCACTACACCTGGAAGAATGGTTGAATTCGCACCAATCATGACATCTTTGCCGATGATGACATCCCCTAATCGGTATTCTTTAATTAAATATTCATGAGCCAAAATGGTTGTGTTATAACCGATTACTGTATTATCTCCTACTGTTATTCGTTCAGGAAACATAATGTCAGGTACAACCATTAAAGCAAAGGATGTCTTCTTTCCAACTTTCATTTTTAGAAATGTTCGATATAGCCAATTTTTCATTGGTAAAAAAGGAGTATACCGCGCAATTTGGATCACGATAAAATTTTTAACCACTTTCCAAAAAGATACAGTTTTATAGATTTGCCATAATGAATTGGGTCCATCTACACGATATCGTTCTGTTTTTCTCATCGAACATATCTCCTAACTATTCAATCACTCGTTACTTATTGTCTTCCTTATTGCAAACCAGCTACCCGTTTCTTTTGCAAGTCTTCAACCCAATTCCAAGTTCTACTAATGAATAAGGTTAATATGATAGCTGTTACTAATCGTAAAATAAACAATGGAAAAATTGGAATTCCAAGCGGAACAAATATTAATGTATCCTCAACTACAGCATGGCAAGCAATTAAGAAGATGAACGCCAAAGTAGCATCTTTTCTACTTACTTCATCTTCTTTCACGGCTTGAAGTAATACTCCCGCTCCATAGGCAAGCCCTAATACTAAACCTACCGTTAAAGTTAAGGCTGTATTTTCCTTCATTCCTAAAAATTTGGTAACTGGTTTCATCCACTTAGTAATAACTTCTAATCCTTTAAGATCCTTCAATATTTGAATCAAAATCATCAATGGAATAACGATAATAGCTAATTGCAATACACCTATTACTGCCTTATTTAAACCATCAAGGATAATGGCCATTAAGCCTTCAGGATTTGTTTCCGATACTTGAAGAAAACCATATTGAGCAATTTCCTCTCCGCCATTCCAAACTAGATTAATCATGATGGCTGCCAAAATAGCAAGTCCTAAGCGAACAGTTAAAACTACCCACAATTTCACTCCAGATTTGATAGCAACGCTCGTCTCTACTAATAAATTATGAGAAAAAGATAGCATGACAGCAATGATAAAAACTTCCTTTACGGGAAGTTCTAATGTTAAAATGGCGCCAATCGCTGCATACAAGTTCAAAAAATTCCCTAACACTAGCGGAATAGCTGAGTCCCCTGAAAGACCTAACAACCCCATGAATGGAGAGATTTTTTCAATAATCCAAGGTAAAATTGGCGAGTGTTGTACCCATGTAACAATGAGAGTAACTGGAAAAATAATTTTCCCTAATGTCCAAGTTGTATGAAGACCAGATTTAAATCCCTTTTTTAACGAATCTTTCATATTATCATTCCTAACGGTTTTCCTCTCGAGTTTTAGGTTATTCTACATTCTCTCTATAATGTTTCACCTTCATTTGTCTACGAACGATAATAAATATGATGGAAAGAATAATTAAACCGATAGACATTAATTGAGCAGCTCTAAGTCC
>Ga0180215_1000807_pt1 | contig 36890 bp, 37 predicted proteins | sample eDN3rd37CBELigBY_FD_128871 | JGI IMG/M metagenome (GOLD analysis project Ga0180215, IMG submission 128871) | Enriched backyard soil microbial communities from Emeryville, California, USA - eDNA 3rd pass 37_C BE-Lig BY (version 2) (version 2) | ecosystem: Environmental > Terrestrial > Soil >...
GAGTCCTCCTCGATGAGGCCGTCCGCCTGCATGCGGCGCAGCGTCGGATAGAGGGAACCGTAGGAGAAGGCGCGGAAGGCGCCCAGTAGTCCGGTCAGACGTTTGCGTAGCTCGTAACCGTGCATCGGGGACTCGAGAAGCAGCCCGAGGATTGCCAGTTCGAGCACAGGGGTTACCTCCTCGACTCTCCCGATCCGACAAAACCGACTTGATACGACGCGGAACTATATCGCACCGATATATACGACGATACTCCGCGCCGATAGGTTTGCCACATGCGCCGGTGGACCGGCCTGTTCGAGGCGTGCGGCAACACGGTTGGCGCCGCGGTCGTCGCACAGATCGAGCGGTCGCGCCGGCCGCGGAGTCAGCGGTATTCGCGCAGGACGGATCCGTCGAAACCGGCCTTCAGATACCCGTTTCCGAGGTCGTTGCGGTAGTCGACGTAGATGTTCGTCGTCGGCGTGCCGTCGTCCCGGACGATGACGTGGGTGACGATTCCCTCCGGCGCGCCCAGCAATCCCGGGGCCCGGGCGATCAGGTCGTCCAGGGCCGCGGCATCGACCAAGGCGGCGTCGAAATCGCGATAGCCGGGGAAACGCGGTGACGCCGGCACGTTCGTCCGCTCCCAGTCACCCTCGAACGTGTAGGGCACGATGCGGTCGGGAGCCTCGGGCAGCGCACGACCCACCGCCGCTCGTTCCGGATACAGGATGACCTCGTACGCGATGGTGTCGCCGAACCCCTCGCGGTAGCTGTCGACGACGCGCTGGAAACCGCCGGGCTGGAGCGGGCGCACCGGTTCGACGGGCTCGACCGCGTTCGATTCGGCCGGACCTGTGGGATCGGCGACTCTGTCGGCCGGCGCGACCTCGCCCGCAGGCGCTGCCGATCCGGATTCGGGAGAATCGCTCCCCTTCGACACCACGACGGCAACGGCGACCGCGACGGCTGCGGCCGCGACGACCCAGGCCGTTTTCCGGCCACGCCGCAAGGGGGCCGCGGGAGGGGCGACCTCGACGGATTCCACCGGTGGTTGCAGGTCGCGGACCAGGTCGGCGAGTTCACGCAGTGTCTTCGCGGACTGGGCCCGGGCCACGAACTCGCGGTGCTCGGATGCGTCGAGCTGACCGTCGGCGTAGGCCTGGTCCAGCCGGGCACACGTGTTCACGCGATCGATGTCGCGGGCCCGGGTCTGCGGCGTCTGTCGGGTGGACACCGGTGCAGAGTAATTCGTCCCGAACGATCGCGGGGAAACCGTCACGCAGCACACACCCCGACCACTTCGACAGGACCCGCACGTACTCTGGAACGCGTGCGAACACAGCGGCAGGTGGTGGACTACGCGTTGCAGCGACGGTCGCTGCTCGCCGAGGTCTACTCGGGACGACGAGGTGTCGCGGAAGTCTGCGACGCCAGTCCTTACCTGCTGCGTGCCGCGAAGTTCCACGGGAAGGGCAGCGAAGTCGTCTGCCCGATCTGCAGGAAAGAGCAGCTCACACTCGTTTCCTGGGTGTTCGGCGAGAAACTCGGCCAGGTGTCCGGGTCCGCCCGCACCACCGAGGAACTCGACCGCCTGGCAGCCAGCCAGGAGGCGTTCTCGGTCCACGTGGTCGAGGTGTGCCGCACCTGCAGTTGGAACCATTTGGTCCAGTCCTATGTCGTCGGCGCCGAGCCTGCGCCGCCGCGGCCGCGACGCCGGTCGACGGGGCAGAGCCGTCGCACCGCGAGCGAGTGAACGAGGACGCCCGGTCCCGTGATCGAACGCTGCCTGAACGTAACGCTGTCCGTTGAGGCCCGACGTTGTTGTCGGGTGCCCACCGGCGTGAAACGAGGACGTGTCGTACCGCGTCCGCGCAACCAGTTGGAGATGAGTACGTGAATTCCCCTGACAACGATCCACAGGTCGATCGGTCCTCCCCGCCGCGCCGGACCGGCCCTGCCGATCCGCGCCAGCAGCGGGTCCCGGGACCGGGACCGGTCGGGGGATCCGCCCAGGATCGGCCGCTGCCGCCGCAGCCCGGCCAGAGCCGGCCGTACCCTCCGCAGCCCCATCCGGGTCAGCAGGGCCAGCCGGGGCAACCCGGCCCGCGCGCCGGGGGCCCGCCGGGACCGCCGCCGATGCGGAACCCGATGCCCCGGAATCCGCAGCAGCCGCAGGGCCCCCGATATCCGCAGGGGCCTCAGCGTCCGCAAGGGCCTCAGCAGTCCCCACGGAGCGGGCCCATGCCCCAGCAGAACCCGCGCAGCGGACCGATGCCGCAGCAGAACCCGCGTAGCGGACCGATGCCCCAGCAGAACCCGCGCAGCGGACCCATGCCCCAGCAGCAGCGTCCGCAGCAGTTCGCCGGCGGCCGACCGCAGGCCGACCCGACCGTACGGATCCCGCAGGAAGGGGCCCGGCCGCAGGCCGACCCGACCGTACGGATCCCGCAGGACCAGGCCCGGCAGGCCGTGGCCGCCAACCGGCAGCCTCCGTCACGCCCCGCAGGTACTCCGCCGGGTGGACGTCCGCCGACTCCGCCTCCGACCGCTCGCGGCGGCGGCGACGGTAGCAGCGGCGGCGGTAAGGGCGGCAAGTCGTCCCGGTGGCGCACTGTCCGGCGCATCGGTTACGTGGCGGTCGCGCTGGGCCTGATCATTCCGATTCTCACGTTCATGGTCGCCTACGTCGTCCAGGACGTGCCCAGGCCCGGCGACCTCAAGACCAATCAGGTCGCCACGATCTACGCGTCCGACGGCTCGACGGTCATCACGAAGGTGATCCCGCCCGAAGGAAACCGCACCGAGGTCCGGCTCGACGAGATCCCCGAGCACGTCCGCAACGCCGTGCTCGCCGCCGAGGACCGCGACTTCTACACCAACCCGGGCTTCTCGATCACCGGCTTCGCGCGCGCGGCCCGTGACAACATCCTCGGCCGTGAGAGCGCGGGTGGTGGCTCGACCATCACCCAGCAGTACGTCAAGACCGCCCTCGTCGGGTCGGAGCGCACGCTCACCCGAAAGATGAAGGAGCTGGTGCTGTCGTCGAAGATGGCCAACCAGTGGTCGAAGGACGACATCCTCGCCGCCTATCTGAACACCATCTACTTCGGTCGCGGTGCGTACGGCATCGCCGCGGCGTCCAACGCCTACTTCGGCAAGCCGGTCGGCGCGCTGACCGTCGAGGAAGGCGCGGTGCTGGCGTCGTCGATCCAGCTGCCGTCGCTGCTGGACCCGGAGCAGAACCCGGAGGGTGCCGAGGCCCGCTGGAACTACGTGCTCGACGGCATGGTGACGGCCGGAACCCTCAATGCCCAGGATCGTGCCGGCATGAAGTACCCCGCGTACGTGCCGCTCGCCGAACTGGACAACGGCGACGAAACCTCGGGCCCCGAAGGACTCCTGAAGAACCAGGTGCTGCAGGAGCTGTCCGCGGAAGGCATCAACGAGCAGCTCCTCAACACCGAGGGCCTCGAGATCACCACGACCATCGACCCGCAGGCACAGGAAGCGGCGCTCGACGCGGTCCGCTCGACGATGGAGGGCGAACCGGAGGAACTGCGCACCGCCGTAGTGTCCGTCGACCCGCGCACCGGTGCCGTCCGCGCGTACTACGGCGGCGAGAGCGGCATCGGGTTCGACTTCGCTCAGTCCGGCCTGCAGACCGGTTCGTCGTTCAAGGTGTTCGGCCTGGCCGCGAACCTGGAGCAGGGCAAGCCCCTGTCGACGACATACGACAGCGGGCCGCTCACCGTGAACGGCATCAAGATCGGCAACGTCGAGGGTGAACAGTGCGGCCAGTGCACCATCGCCGAGGCGTTGAAGCGGTCGCTGAACACCAGCTTCTACCGGATGATGCTGTCGATGGACAACGGTCCGCAGGCCATCGCGGACATGGCGCACAAGCTCGGCATCCCCAAGGAGATCCCCGGTGTCGGGGAAACCCTCACGGAACCGGACGGCGCCGGACCGAACTACGGCATCGTCCTCGGCCAGTACCAGTCCCGTGTCCTCGACATGGCCTCCGCATACGCGACCCTTGCCGCGTCCGGCACCTACCACCAGCCGTACTTCGTGCAGAAGGTCGTCACCGCCGACGGCAGCGTGCTGCTCGACCGCGGTTCACCCACCGGTGAGAAGGTCGTCGACGACGCGGTCGCCGACAACACCACCGCCGCCATGCAGCCGATCGCCGCGTACTCCAACGGGCACGCTCTCGCGGGCGGACGTCCGTCGGCGGCGAAGACGGGCACCGCGCAGCTCGGTGACACCGGTTCCAACAAGGACGCCTGGATGGTCGGGTACACCCCGTCGTTGTCGACGGCGGTGTGGGTCGGCACCGAACAGGGCCTTCCGCTCGAGAACAGCTGGGGAGGCATGATCTACGGTTCCGGTCTGCCGTCCGACATCTGGAAGGCGACGATGGACGGTGCCCTCGACGGCACGGACGTCGAGAAGTTCCCGACTCCGGGCGCCATCGCCGGCGTGTCCGGTGTGCCCTCCTTCACCGCCGAGGTCACCGCTGTGCCGACGACCACCAAGGCCCCGGAGACGAGCCGCACGATTCCGGCGTTGCCGGAGATCCCCGAGATCACGACGCGCGACGTCGAGATCCTGCCGGGCGTGACCATTCAGCTGCCGGGGGTGGCGCAGCAACAGCCCACCACCACCCCGCAGCGGCCCGGCCGGGAAACGGAGACGACCCCGGAAGAGGACTCCCCCGGTTTCGGAACCGAGGAGGATTCGGGCGACGAGCAGGGAACGGAACCGTCCGTGGAGGAATCGGTTCCGGATCCGGGCGGACAGGCCGGTCAGCAGCAACCCGGCGGAGCAGTACCCGGCAGGTAACCTCGCCTCCGTGAGCGACAAGGAGGCGACCGGCAGGCCGGCGGGCGTGAAGACGAGGGTCGTGTCGCCGGCACCGCTCGCACCCGACCTCCGCTCGGCGGACTGGCGCGACACCCCCGGATGGAACGATCCGATGGTGTCGCGCCTGTCCACCGCCATCGGTGGGCCGGTCGGCCGGTACGCCCTGCTCGGCCGCACCCGTTTCTTCACCCCCCTGCGGGTGCTGCTGCTCCTGGCCGTGGTGTTCCTGTCCTTCGGCTGGTTCACCAAGGCCGCCTGCATCCAGCAGGCGCCGATCGGGCCGAACGGTGAACTGGGACTCGACTGGCGTGGCAACCGCCAGTACGTCGCGATGTGCTACTCGGACGTGGTGCCGTTGTACGGCGCCGAACGCCTCAACGAAGGCGCGTTCCCGTACGCGACGTCGTGGGAGGAACCCGCACCGGACGGCGGCACCCAGGTCCGCTACATGGAATACCCGGTGGTCGCCGGGCTGTACCAGTACCTGTCGATGCGGATCGCGAAGGCCTGGGATTCCGCGTCGTGGCTGCCCGGCGGCCTGCAGGTGGCCATCTACTTCAACGTTGTCGCACTCGGCTCGGCGATGGCGTGGCTCGTGACGGTGTGGGCGACCGCGCTGTCCGCCGGCCGCCGGATCTGGGATGCCGCGCTCGTCGCGGCGTCCCCGCTGGTGATCGTGCACGCGTTCACCAACTTCGACGCACTCGCCACCGCGTGCGCTGCCGGTGGTCTGCTCGCCTGGGCGCGACGCCGGCCGGTCCTGGCCGGCGTTCTCCTCGGACTCGGCGGCGCCACGAAGCTGTATCCGCTGCTGCTGCTGGGTCCGCTGTTCCTGCTGTGTCTGCGCGCGGGCAAGATGCGCGCCTTCGGCCGGACCGCGGCAGCGGCCGCGGCGGCGTGGCTGGCCGTGAACCTGCCGATCCTGCTGCTGTTCCCGCGCGGATGGGCCGAGTTCTTCCGTCTCAACACCGAACGCGGCGTCGATCCCGATTCGATCTACAACGTGGTGCGTTCCCTCACCACGTGGTCCGGGTGGGATCCGGCGACGTCGAACATGATGTCGTTGCTGTTGTTCGCGGCCGCGTGCGCGGCGATCGCGTGGCTCGCCCTTACCGCCGCGCGCCGGCCGCGGCTGGCCCAGTTGTGTTTCCTCGTGGTCGCGGCGTTCCTGCTCACCAACAAGGTGTGGAGTCCGCAGTATTCGCTGTGGCTGGTGCCGCTCGCGGTGCTCGCGCTGCCTCATCGCCGGGCGTTGCTCGCGTGGATGACGATCGATGCGCTCGTGTGGGTTCCGCGCATGTACTACTACCTCGGTCCTGCGGAGAAGGGACTGCCCGAACAGTGGTTCACGGTCACCGTCCTGATCCGGGACGTGGCGGTGCTGGCGCTGTGTGCCGCGGTGATCCGGCAGATCCGGAGACCCACCGAGGATCTCGTGCGTTACGGGTTCGTCGACGACCCGATCGGTGGGGTCGTCGATCAGGCCCCGGACGCCTTCCCGCGCTGGTGGCCGGGGGTGCTGCGCCCCCGGGACAGGCGCGAATCACCCACGAAGTCATCCGAAGGGACGACGCGGATTGTCGGTGCCTCGACCTAATCTCGACGGGGACGTGAGGAGGCGCTGTGGCTGTGAATCACCGCGGCTCGTCGGGGCAGGCGACGACCGGATCGGTTCCGTGTGAACTCGCGTGGGCTGTCGCCCGCGGCGACTCGTCCGCGATCCCGGCCTTGTTGCGTGTTCTGCACCCGCGGGTGTCGGGCTATTGCCGCGCCCGGGCCCACGACGGTGGTATCCCCTTCGTCGAAGCCGACCGTATCGCTCTCGACGCATGCCGGACCGTGCTCGCCGAACTTTCCTCCCCCACGGGCGCGAATCGGAACTTCGCGACGCTCGTCTACGAGATCGCGTCCGCTGCCGTCGATTCGGTATCCACGGACACGGCGGTGCAGCTGCGCCGGGAAGTGCTGATTCTGCGCACGATCGTCGGGCTGGATCCCGAACAGACCGCGGCGGTGCTGAGCATCAGCCCCGGCCGGGTCCGGTTGGAACAGCACGCGGCCTTGCAGTCCTTCCGCGTGGCATGAGGCCGGCGCGACGTTACATTTGCGCTCTGTGACGATTCCTTGCAGTCGTCGGACGGCCTCGTCGGCCCATAACCGTTATTATCCCGAAGATCGTTTTCGGAAAGGTCGGGGGACCTGCGGCGGTGGGCCGATCGAGGAGGATCCCGTGTCAGCTGATATTTCGTGGTCGGTTGCTGCCGTAAACCCCGAACCGACCCGCCCGGCGCTGTCCCCTCGTGAAATCGAGGTTCTCCGCGGCTGGCTCCGATCCGATTCGAAGACCGAGGTCGCCGCCGAGTTGTTCATCTCCGCCGCCACCGTCAACACGCATCTGGCCCGGATTCGGGAGAAATACGCCGCGGTGGGCCGGAATGCCGGTACCAAGGCCGCGCTCACCGCGCGGGCCCTGCAGGACGGCCTTGTCACCCTCGACGAGTTGTAAGCCGGCTACCACTCGTCGAGCGTCGTCAGACCGTCCTGCAGAGCCCGTGCCACGTGGGCGCACGGCGACGAGATCCTTGCCGGGGATGGACCGGACCGGCTGGTGCGACTGTGGACCACCGACACCTACACCGAGGCCGCGACGGACCGGGTGTGTGAGAACGCCGGATCCGCGATCACCGAGGAGGAGCGGGAACGGTTCCTTCTCGGAGTCCCCTACCGGAATCCCTGCGCCGGCCGGTGATCATATCCGGAGGGACGAGAACGGTTCCGCGGGGATGTTGCGAATCACGAACCAGCACACGACGATCGCCAACACGATCTGCGGGGCGCGCCGCCACCGGTACCACTGGGGGTAGTGCCGGTCGCGGGCGCGTCCGACGGTCCACACCGCGAACGACCACAGCAGAACCAGCACCGCGAGTACACCGACGGCGTTGTACCGCAGCGCCGACGGAACGTCGAGATGCAGAAGCGAATACAGCATGCGGGACGACCCGCAGCCCGGGCACCAGAGTCCGAACAGCGCGCGGGTGGGGCACGGCGGGATCGGTCCGCCCGGCGTGGTGGGGTCGGCCCACACCACGGCGGCGCACACGCACGCGGACAGGGCCGCCACCCCGGCGGGGGCGGCGAGCCTGCTCAGCGCGGCCTGCACGGTCGTGTCCTCGTCGGGGTTCTCAGGGTTGTGCGGAACTGTCGGCGACCCGCGCCTCGAGGCGGGCGCGGGCGAGCGGCCAGTCGTCGTCCGTCATCGCGAACAGCGCGGTGGTCCGCCAGCTTCCGTCGCGCCGGCGCCGGTGCTTGCGCAGCAGCCCCTCGAATTCGGCACCGAGTTTGGCGATCGCCCCGCGCGAGTGCGCGTTGCGTTCGTCGGTGTGCCATTCGACGCGAACCGCGCCGAGTTCCTCGAAGGCGCGGCGGAGCAACAGCAGTTTCGATTCCGCATTGACGCCGGTGCCCTGGGCCGCGCGCGACAGCCACGTGTAGCCGATGACGAGCTTCCGGTGGGCGGGGTCGATCCCGTAGTAGGAGGTGGTACCCACGACCGCGTTCGTGCGGGTGTCGACGATCGCGTACGGCAGGCGGTCGGGGTCGTCGAGCGCGGCGCGCACGAACGCTTCGGCGTCGGCGAGTTCCTCGATGATCACCGACGTCCACCGGAAGATCGCCTCGGCGTCGTCGACGGCGGCCAGCAGTCCCGGTGCATGCTCCATGGTGAGCGGCTCGAGGCGGACGCGGGTGCCTTCCAGAGTGGGTTGCCGATGCCAGGATTCGCTCATCGGGCACATCCAGCGGTCGTCATCTGCCTGGTCCTTTCGGGAGCCGGGGCGGGGGCGCGCATCCGCAGCGGTGCGCGCGCGAACACGACGAAGAGTACGACCAGCAGGATCGCGCGTCCCCACACGCCCACCTGGGTGAGCAGCATCGCCGTGGTCATGTCGCGCTGACCGGCGGTGGCCGCGAACCAGAGGAAGACGCCGACGCCGATCGCGACGTCGGCGGCGAGGTACGCGGCGACGAGCGACCACCGGACACGCACGAGCACCAGCAGGGGCAGCAACCACAGCGTGTACTGCGGGGAGTGCACCTTGTGCAGCAACAGGAACCCGCACAACATCGCCGCACCGGTCGCGATCCACGGGTACGTGCCCTCGCGCCGGTAGCGACGCCAGCCGATCGCCAGGGCCACCGCGAAGGACGCGCAGATCAGCAACGGCGACAGGACGGAGACGAGACCGTTGTAGGCGGGGGTGACCTCGGTGCCCTCGTAGCCGCCCAGCAGCGGGCGCAGTCCCCAGAACCAGATCGAGTTGCTCGTCGCATCGGCGGCGCGGTTGCTCTGGAACTCGAAGGACGCGCGCCAGCCCGGGTAGCCGAGCAGCGCGAACGGCAGGTTGACGGCGACGACGGTCGCGGCACCCGCGGCCACCACCGCCGCGGCGCCGCGCACATCGAAGCGAGCAGCCGCTCCGGTGCGGTCGGCCGGGTCCCGATCGGTGCGGTCACCACGGGTCAGGACATAGGCGACGAGTGTCAGCAGGAAGATCCCCGGATAGAGCTTCAGGCAGAAGCCGATGCCGAGCAGCACCGCGGCGATCACCCCGCGGGTACGCAGCGACCAGCGTCGTGTGGTGACGATCGCGATCGCGCCCACCGTCGTCGCGACGACGGGCAGGTCCCAGTTGTGGAACGCGTACAGCACCAGCGGGGGCGTCGCCGACCAGAGCAGCGCGGCCCAGCCGGCGAGCCGTCCCAGCATCCACGCGGTGAGCAGACCGAACGGTGCCAGCAGCATCGCCGACCAGAAAAGGAATTCCGCATCGGTGTGGGCGGGGACGGCCCCGAGCCACATCAGCACACCGCTGAGCACGGGATATTCGACGGTGCCGCCGACGAGGTGGCCGGCGGCGGTGATGTCGCCGTCGAGGAACGGGAAGCGATGCAGGTTGATGTCCCGTCCGATCCACAGTTGCTGGATGTCGGAGTAACAGACGTCGGCATCCTTGACCGATTCGAACCGCAAAGTGCGGCCGAGCTCGTCGAAACGCGGTCCGGCGCAACGTGCCTTGTTGAGGTAGCCGAGGACGAGCGTGACCGCGCACAGCAGGACGGCGACGAGCGCGGGGATCCGGGTGCTCGTGCGCATGTTCCTCACCCTAGGTGAATTTCGCTGGTCAGGGCGTGGTCATGTACCCTTCTTGGGTTGCTGACGCAACGACCCTCCTGTCACGGATCGTCCGTGACCGTTCACAGTCCATGGGAGGTGATGAGGTCTTATGCGTCATTACGAATTGATGATCATCCTGGACCCCAGCCTGGATGAGCGCACTGTCGCTCCCTCGCTGGAGACGTTCCTCAACGTGATCCGCCAGGAAGGCGGCAAGGTCGACAAGGTCGACGTGTGGGGTAAGCGTCGTCTCGCATACGAGATCGCCAAGAACAGCGAAGGCATCTACGCGGTGATCGACATCAGCGCGACGCCTGCTGCCGTTGCGGAGCTGGATCGCCAGCTCGGCCTGAACGAGTCGGTGCTCCGCACCAAGGTTCTGCGCAACGACAAGTGATCCTGTCGGCGCCTGACCGTAGGCTCGGGCGCATCAGGACTCCACACACAGCAGGAGGAACCACATGGCAGGCGACACCGTCATCACCGTGGTCGGCAATCTGACCGCCGACCCCGAACTGCGTTTCACCCCGGCGGGTGCCGCGGTCGCGAACTTCACCGTCGCGTCCACGCCCCGCGTGTTCGACCGTCAGTCCAACGAATGGAAGGACGGCGAGGCTCTGTTCCTGCGCTGCAACATCTGGCGTGAGGCAGCGGAGAACGTGGCCGAGAGCTTGACCCGTGGCTCGCGCGTGATCGTGCAGGGCCGGCTCAAGCAGCGCAGCTACGAGACGCGTGAAGGCGAGAAGCGCACTGTCGTGGAGCTCGAGGTCGACGAGATCGGCCCCTCGCTCCGCTACGCGACGGCCAAGGTCACCAAGGCCGGCCGTGGTGGCGGCGGCGGTGGCTTCGGTGGTGGTTCCTCCGCAGGATCGGGCGGCGGGCGCGCAAGCGCCGGCGCGAGCACCGGTGGCGACGACCCGTGGGGCAGCGCTCCGCAGGCCGGCTCGTTCGGTGGTCCCGGGGACGACGAGCCCCCGTTCTGATCCGACCTCGATCGGAACATCCAGAAATACGGAGAAAGACCATGCCTAAGGCGCCTGCGCGCGACAAGGTTTTGAAGAAGAAGGTCTGCACCTTCTGCAAGGAAAAGAACGTGCAGATCGACTACAAGGACACGACGCTGCTGCGTAAGTACGTCAGCGACCGCGGCAAGATCCGCGCTCGCCGCGTCACCGGCAACTGCGTGCAGCACCAGCGTGACATCGCTGTTGCTGTGAAGAACTCTCGTGAGGTCGCCCTGCTTCCTTACGTTTCGACGGCTCGCTGAGGAAAGGGAGGAACCGATGAAGCTCATTCTGACTGCTGACGTGGACAACCTCGGTGCGCCTGGCGACACCGTCGAGGTCAAGGACGGCTACGGCCGCAACTACCTGCTGCCCCGCGGCCTGGCGATCGTCGCCACCCGTGGCGCCCAGAAGCAGGTCGAGGGCATCCGTCGTGCCCAGGAAGCGCGCGCTGTGCGCGGCCTGGATCACGCCAAGGAGCTCAAGGAGACCATCGAGGGTCTCGAGAGCGTCTCGCTGAGCGTCAAGACCGCCGGCGACTCGGGCAAGCTGTTCGGCTCGGTCACCGCCGCCGACGTTGCCGGTGCCATCAAGGCTGCCGGTGGCCCGGTCGTCGACAAGCGCATCATCGAGCTGCCCAAGGCTCACATCAAGGCGACCGGCAAGCACGCCGTCGTCGTGAAGCTGCACCCGGACGTCACCGCGAAGTTCACCCTGAACGTCGTCGGCGCCTGATTCCGGCTCCCGAAGAGCCCCACGCACTTGGTGCGTGGGGCTCTTCGCCGTCTATCCACAACCCTGTGGATAGACGGGCTTCGATGTGACCTACGGCATATCGTTTCCGGAACGAAGCAGCGAACACGCCCGGTGTGCGACACGCCGAAATCGTCGTTGTGCACAGCTGTGAAAAGCGATTTTGGGCAGCTGACCTGGGTGTATCCCAAGTGTGAGATGCGTTGTCCCCAGTTTTTCCACAGGAGGTGCACAAGCGTGTCCTCCCCTTTCCACAATTCATCCACAGATATGTGCACAACCCGATTTGGATCGGCGCGCCGGACTCCCTAACGTCGAGCGCGCCTGCACGCTGAATGTCGGTGGGGGCGAGTAGAACGTGTGTACGGACATACGCGTCGACCACGCCCTACCGAACGTGGAACGCGGATGGGGAAGGATGGCATCGCGTGGCTGTTGTGGACGATCGAGGCCATTCCGACTACAACGAACCCCCGGAAGAACCGGGCGGCGACTTCGGTCGGCAGCCTCCGCAGGACATGGTCGCGGAGCAGTCGGTACTCGGCGGCATGCTGCTCAGCAAGGACGCCATCGCCGACGTCCTCGAGGTGCTGCGTCCCGGCGACTTCTACCGGCCGGCCCACCAGGTCGTCTACGACTCGATCCTCGACCTCTACAGCCGCGGTGAACCGGCCGACCCGGTCACCGTGTCCGCCGAACTGGACCGCCGCGGCGAACTCAAGCGCATCGGCGGCGCCGCCTATCTGGTGACGCTGACCCAGACGGTGCCCACTGCCGCCAACGCCGGCTACTACGCCGAGATCGTCGCCGAGAAGGCCGTGCTGCGCCGCCTCGTCGAGGCGGGCACCCGCATCGTCCAGTACGGCTACGCCGGCGCCGAAGGCCAAGACGTCGCCGAGGTCGTCGACCGCGCCCAGGCCGAGATCTTCGACGTCGCCGAGCGTCGTACCACCGAGGACTTCGTTCCCCTCGAGGAACTGCTGCAGCCGACGATGGACGAGATCGACTCCATCGCCAGCCGCGGCGGCATCTCGCTCGGTGTCCCCACCGGTTTCGCCGAGCTCGACGAACTCACCAACGGCCTGCACGCCGGTCAGATGATCATCGTCGCCGCGCGCCCCGGTGTCGGTAAGGCTCTCGCGCTCGACACTCCCCTGCCTACCCCCACCGGGTGGACCACGATGGGCGAGGTCGCGGTGGGCGATCTGCTGCTCGACGCCCACGGCGCCCCGACGCGCGTCGTTGCCGCGACGCCGGTCATGACCGGACGCCCCTGCTACGAGATCGAATTCTCCGACGGCACCGTCGTCGTCGCCGACGAACAGCACCAGTGGCGCACGGTCGCGGGGATCCGCACCACCGCCGAGCTGGCCGCGACAGTCGACCAGGGGCACATCGTCGCCAACAGTGCGGCCCTGAACCTCCCCGACGCGGACCTGCCGGTCGCGCCGTTCACGCTCGGCGCGTGGCTCGGTGGGCCGTCCGAGGACCCGGACCTGCACATGCGGATGGAGGGTGACGGCGACTTCGCCGAGGAGCTGATGACGCTCGGCGCCCACATCCCCGAGGCCTATCTGCGTGCCTCGGAACGGCAGCGCCGCGACCTGCTCGCCGGAGTCCTCGACGCCGGGGCCACCGTCGACGACGACGGCACCGTCCGATTCGAGAGCGAATGCCCGCGTCTGCTCGAGGACGTCGCCGAACTGCTCGCCGGCCTCGGCTACACCCGCACCCTCGCCTCCGGCTCGGTATCCTTCCTCGCCGACGACGACGTGTTCGTGCTGCCCAGCAAGGCCCTGCAGCACAAGGAGAATCGTCGCGCCGTCGTGCAGGAACGCCGCGTCGTCGCGGTGCGGCCCGTCGCGTCGGTGCCGGTGCGGTGCGTCGAGGTCGACGGCGAGCACCTGTACCTGGCGGGCCGGTCGATGGTCCCCACCCACAATTCGACGCTCAGCATGGACTTCATGCGCTCGTGCTCGATCAAGCACGGCATGGCGTCGGTCATCTTCTCCCTGGAGATGGGCAAGACGGAGATCGTCATGCGTCTGCTCTCCGCCGAGGCGAAAATCAAGCTCGGCGACATGCGGTCCGGCCGCATGACCGACGACGACTGGACGCGCCTGGCCCGCCGCATGAGCGAGATCAGCGAGGCCCCGCTGTTCATCGACGACTCCCCCAACCTGACGATGATGGAGATCCGCGCAAAGGCGCGGCGGCTCAAGCAGAAGCACGACATCCGACTCATCGTCATCGACTACCTGCAGCTGATGTCGTCCGGCAAGAAGGTCGAGTCGCGTCAGCAGGAAGTCTCCGAATTCTCGCGTAGTCTCAAGCTTCTCGCGAAGGAACTCGAGGTTCCGGTCGTCGCGGTGTGTCAGCTCAACCGTGGCCCCGAGCAGCGAACCGACAAGAAGCCGCAGGTTTCGGACCTTCGTGAGTCCGGATCGCTCGAGCAGGACGCCGACATGGTGATCCTGCTGCACCGCCCCGACGCGTTCGAACGCGACGACCCGCGTGGCGGCGAGGCGGACCTCATCGTGGGCAAGCACCGTAACGGTCCGACGGCCACGATCACCGTCGCGCACCAGCTGCACCTGTCGCGGTTCGTGGACATGGCGCGAGGCTGATCCGGCGGGCGACGCTTCCTCTCTCTTCGGATGGGCCTCGGGTATCCGCGGCGTGCTCAGTCATCCTCCCCGACGATCGTCCCAGCGGATGACTGACGGCCCCGCGGATGCTTGGGGGCGTCGAACGGCAGCGGGCTGTTCGTGGCCGACTTTCCCGTGAGACGAGCAGGCCCACGCGGGTCGGTTTCGGCTACCCAGCGTCGGCCTGAAAAAGCTCTCTCTTATGCTTGTGCTGCGCACGCCGAAATCGGCGTCGGTCGCGAACTGGTCCACCGATTCAGAACGCTGACCGGTGAGTGACGTGCGTCTCGTCCGGGTGACACCCAACCTGTGACGGGTGGGACGAGCCGGAAAGGCAGAGGAGCGCAGTGAGCACCCCGGAATTGGCACATTGGAACTCCGAAGAGGCTCTTGCGGAAGCAATGATCCCGATCATCGGCGGGTTGCACCGCCGGCACTCGGTCACGATCTTGCTTCACAGCCGCTCCCTCGTGAACAAGTCGGTCATCGACATTCTGCGGACCCATCGTTTCGCGCGGCAGATCCGCGGTGACGAGCTGTCCGTCGAGGAGACCTTCCCGTTCCTCGAGGCGCTGACCAGCCTCGACCTGCGGCCGTCGAAGATCGACCTCGGCCTCCTGGTGACGGCATACCACGCCGAGGGCGCCGGACGACCGATCCCCGAGTTCGTCGCCGAGAGCCTCGCCGACCTGGTCGGTGGCGCCCAGACGCACACTCCGAAGCCGCAGGACGTGGTCCTGTACGGGTTCGGGCGAATCGGTCGCCTCGTCGCCCGTCTGCTCATCGAGAAGGCCGGCTCGGGTAACGGCCTGAACCTGCGCGCCGTGGTGGTCCGCAAGGGTGGCGGTGACGACCTGACCAAGCGCGCCTCGCTGCTGCGCCGCGACTCCGTCCACGGGCAGTTCAACGGCACGATCAAGGTCGACACCGAGAACAACACCCTGATCGCCAACGGCAACGTCATCAAGTTCATCTACAGCAACGATCCGGCGAGCGTCGACTACACCGAGTACGGCATCGACAACGCCATCCTGATCGACAACACCGGGATCTGGCGCGACCGTGACGGGCTGTCGAAGCACCTCCGCCCCGGTATCGCGAAGGTGGTGCTCACCGCACCGGGCAAGGGCGACCTGCCCAACATCGTGCACGGTGTCAACCACCGCAGCATCGACCCGGACGAGAAGATCGTCTCGTGTGCGTCCTGCACCACCAACGCCATCGTCCCGCCGCTGAAGACCATGGACGACAAGTTCGGCGTCCTCCGCGGCCACGTCGAGACCGTGCACTCGTTCACCAACGACCAGAACCTGCTGGACAACTACCACAAGGCCGACCGCCGTGGCCGTTCCGCGCCGTTCAACCTGGTGCTCACCGAGACCGGTGCCGCTTCGGCGGTCGCGAAGGCCCTGCCCGAGCTCAAGGCCAAGATCACCGGCAACTCGATCCGCGTCCCCACGCCGGATGTGTCCGTCGCCATCCTGCACCTGCAGCTGAACCGTGAGACCACCAAGGAAGAGGTGCTCGAGCACCTCCGCCAGGAGTCGCTCACCGGTGCGCTGAGCCGGAACCTCGACTACACGGCTGCCACCGACGCCGTGTCCAGCGACTTCATCGGTTCGCGCGCGGCGTGCATCGTCGACGCGAACGCTGCGATCGTCGACGGCGACACCGCCATCCTCTACGTCTGGTACGACAACGAGTTCGGCTACTCCTGCCAGGTGGTGCGTACCGTCCAGTACCTCTCGGGCGTGGAGTACCCGGTCTACCCGGTGACGGACGGTGCTGTCGTGGAGCAGGTCGACCTGCCTGCCGCTACGCGCTGACATCGCCCCCGGCGGAGCACCTCCGCCGATCTGCTCCTGAAGTGGTGGTTGGTGTACGGAAATATCCGTGCACCGACCACCACTTCGGTGCATTTGGGGACCGCCGCTGCTCAGCCTGGTTGGTGTGCGGGCAGAAAAATGAATGGACGGGCTTCGGCTCGGATTGATAGCGTGCGCCCGACCGTGACTTCACGCGAGGAGGTGAGACCCATGAACGCAACAACCATGTGGGTGCTCCCACTCGTGTTCGCGGTCGGGTGATCGAAGCAGGTATCGCCGGGAGCGCCTGAACAAGGCAATCCCGAAAGGCTGCATCGTGCAATTCACCTCCGAGACATCGTCGAACGGTGTCATCGAACGTCGATTCACCCTGGGTGAGATCACCGGCGTCCTCTGGACGCCCGCCTCCGGAGCCGCAGGCGCACCGCTGCTGCTGTCCGGGCACTCCGGCGGCATGCACAAGAAGGCACCGGGACTGGTGGCCGGCGCACTCCACGGCGTGACCGCTCACGGGTTCACCGTCGCCGCCATCGACGCGCCAGGCCACGGTGACCGGCCACGAAACGTTGAGGATCAACGGTGGGTCGAGGCCATCCATTCGGCGCGCACGGAAGGCAAGCCGATCGCTCCGATCGTCGCCGAGTACAACATGTCGCTGGCGGAGCGTGCGGTGCCGGAATGGCAGGCGACCCTCGACGCGCTACAGGCCCTACCCGAGATCGGCGACGAGGCGCCGATCGGCTACGGCGGCATGAACCTGGGCGTGGTAACCGGGGTGATGTGGGCGGCGGTCGAACCCCGGATCGCTGCCCTCGGCTTCGGTGGAGTCTTCGTGAACGAGGCTCTGATCGAGGCGGCAAGGAAGGTCACCACCCCGGTCGAGTGCCGAATTCCATGGGACGAGAAGGAATTCGACAACGCATCCGGAGTCGCGTTGTTCGATGCCTTCGCCTCGAAGGAGAAGGCGCTGCACGCCTATACCGGCAGACGCACCCCGGAATACGAGCGCGACAGCTCGGCGCGGTTCTTCGCCCATCATCTCGGCCGCGCTGCCGACGCGGGCTTCGAGCTGACGTGACCGGTATCGGCGTCCGGTTCCGTGCCGGGCGCCGATACCTGCCGTCCCCCGATCGTCCTGGTCGGGAGCAGCATGAGGCGTCGCGATCCGGTCCCTCTTTCGCGATGTGTTCAGCAGTGGTGTGCTGGACAGGTCATCACCCGGCCTCCGGGGCGGGAGCGGATCACTCAATCATCGAGGAACACGCCATGACCACGATCCACCTCCACCAGACGACCACAGCGACACCCGAGCAGTTCATTGCGGGCCTCACCGACTTCGGGCCCGGTCGCAAGGAGCTCTTCGGCAACAGCACGGACAACTATCTCGAGGTGCACCACCAAGGCCCTCACGACGCCGATGTCACCGAGGGCTCGAGCGGAATCTGGGAACGCCTGCACTACGACTGGAGCGACCCTCACCACGTCGTGTTGACGACCACCGATTCGAATCTGTGGGGCGGAGCTTCGAGCCACACCTACACCCTGACGCCGCAGCCCACCGGAAAGACCGATGTGGACGTGGTTGTGGTCCGCGACGGCAAGAACCTCAAGGGGAAGGTTCTCGCGGGAGTGCTCGGAGTCGTCGGAACCCGCTTGCTGGGAAAGCAATTCGAGAAGTCCGTGGAGGCCATCGAAGCTCGCAACCACGGCGCGGGTGGGCAGGACCCGCAGGGGACAGAAGGGTGATGTGAAGGGACGCCAGACATCGATTGTCGCTCAACAACTTCGATATCCTGGCGGATCGAGACCGGCATTGTTTTCGATATTCGGCCGCAATATCGACAACAACACCGGTTTCGTCGAGACGTAGATGAGGAATTCACGAGGGGATGGAACCGACGGCGTCGAACACCGGTGACGAAACGAGCTTCACCGACGCAGAGCGCGCCGCGATGAAGCAGCGCGCTGCCGAACTCCGCGAGCAGGGCCGTAGCGGCAAGGGCGCCGCGAAACGGGAGCGCGAGGCGCAGGCGTGCGTCGACGCGATCGCCGCGCTGATCGGCGCCGACAAACAGATCGCCGAGCGTCTCCACGCGATCGTGACCGAGGAGGCTCCTCACCTCGACCCGAAGGCCTGGTACGGCTTCCCGTCGTATGCCCGCGACGGCAAGGTCGTCGTCTTCTACCAACCGGCGTCGAAGTTCGACACCCGGTACGGAACGGTCGGTTTCAACGAGGATGCTCTCCTCGACGACGGATCGTTCTGGCCCACGGCTTTCGCGGTGCTCGAGGTGAACGACGAGATCGAGCAGCGGCTGCGGGAACTCGTGCGCAAGGCCGCGGGATAGGGCACTCCGCCCTTCACGAGGTCGCCACGGTGATGTGCAGTATCGGTCATCTTGCAGTGGAGCGTTTCTGGTCTTTCGGCGTACGCCCGGCGGCGCTCGCGATCGCGAGGAGGTCCTTGCGGAGCGCGCGGGCAAGCAGTGGTGCGAGCACCGGCAGCAGAACTCGGGCCGCCGGTGTGTTGGGTTCGATTCTCCAGCGATAGGACAATCGGGTGTCCGGTCCTTCGGGACCGAAGACCATCTCGTAGGTGCCCCCGAAGAGACCGCCGAGCACGGCGTTGACGGTTCTGTGCGGTCGGTCGTAGACGGCGTAGTCGGAGATGCTGCGGATCGTGATGGGACCGACGCGGAACGCCATCGTGTACCTCGGTGTCCCGTCCGCGCGCATCTCGTAGTCCTCGACCGCGACGATGGAGGGAGACAACTCCACGAACCGTTGCAGCCGGTTGCCGAAGACGAGGTCCCAGGTCTGTTCCGGGCCGAGCCGGAACAGTGCATCGGAGTGGATGATTCGACTCATGGTTCTTTCCTCCCACGTCGCTCGGCGATTCGGTGGTTGTCATTCAGCGTGCGTCACCGGGCGCAGCCTCGATACCCCCCGCGTGAGGGATAGGTTCCCGCCGCGGCCGGCGTCTGCAATATCGTCGATGAGAAGGCACACGAGGGCGAGAGGTATGCGGTGACGTTCATCAAGATGTGTGGGTTGCGCGACGAGGCGACGGTGGAGCTGGCCGTCGAACTCGGGGTCGACGCGGTCGGCTTCGTTTTCGCCCAGAGCCCCCGCCGCGTGTCCGTCGAGCAGGCGGCGCGCCTGCGGGCGACAGTTCCCGCAGGAGTCCTCGCGGTCGGGGTGTACGTGAAGATGCCGCTCGACGAGGTCGTCGCGACCGCGAAAGCCGCGAATATCGATCATGTTCAGGTGCACGACCTGCGGTCCGCGGACGACGTGCGGATGCTGCACGACGCAGGGCTGACGGTGATCCGCGCCGTGAACACCGGCGGTGCCGAGGCGCTCGACGAGGACTTCGGCGCCGATCTCCTGTTGGTCGACGGTACGGTCGCCGGTGCCGGCGTCACGTGGGACTGGCAGGACCGCAGCGGCCTGCCGCAGGGCCGGTGGATCCTCGCCGGCGGGCTGAACCCGGGCAATGTGGCCCGCGCGGTCGAGACGTCGGGTGCGTGGGGTGTGGACGTGTCCAGCGGCATCGAGTCGAGCCGCGGCGTCAAGGACCCGGAACTGATGAGGGCGTTCGCCGACGCGGTGCGCGGGATCGGCCGGGCAGGGACGTAGCTAACCGCCGAGCGAGAAGACAGCAGCGCGTGGCATGCACCGCGCGGCTGTCTACCGCCTCAGTGGACCTCGTGCGCGTGCTTCTTGCGCTCCGGAATCAGGTGCATGATCAGCACGACGAGCGCACCGAGGACGAGGCCGACGAGGGCCGACGCCACCGTGCCCGCGGTCCACGACAGGACCCCACCGAACCCGCCGTGCACGAGTTCACCGAACCAGTGCTCGAGATCGTGGAGCCGATCGGCCGGCCAATGGAACCCGGCCTCGCCGACGTTGACGATCAGGATGTGGCCACCGACCCACAGCATGGCGGCGATACCGACCACGGTCAGCACCGACATCACCTTGGGCATCGCGGCGACGAGACCGCGGCCGATCTTCTGGCTGAACTTCGAATCGCGTCCTGCGAGCGCCAGGCCAACGTCGTCCATCTTCACGATCAACGCGACCACGCCGTACACCAGAGCGGTGATGAGGATCGCGACGACGATGAGCACCAGCAGCCGGGTAAGGAACGGTTCGTCCTCGACGGACGACAGGGAGATCACCATGATCTCGGCGGACAGGATCAGGTCGGTGCGGATCGCACCGCTGACCATCGTCTTCTCGAACGCGGGCCCCTTCTCGGCCGCGGTGGCGTCCTCTTCCTCGTGGTGACCGTGACCGCCGGTGAGCGCTTCGTAGACCTTCTCGGCGCCCTCGTAGCAGAGGAACAGGCCGCCGGCGATCAGCAGGTACGGCAGCGCCTGCGGCAGGAACTCGCTGAGGATCATCGCGACCGGGAGGATGATCAGCAGTTTGTTCCGGATCGATCCGATCGCGATCTTGCGGATGATCGGCAGCTCGCGGTCGGGGGTGAACCCGTGCACATAGCGCGGGGTGACGGCCGTGTCGTCGACGACCACACCCGCGGCCTTCACGCTGGCTTTACCGGCGGCTGCACCGACGTCGTCGATGGATGCTGCAGCTGCCTTCGCGATCAGCGCGACGTCGTCCAGCAGGGCGACGAGACCACCAGCCACGGGAACCTCCCTCTTTCGGCTGTGCCGAGCCGAACGCGACCCACACTGTTGCGAGTCGTCTCGAACGGTACCGAATTCGCGGTGACGGGCACCATCGAGCCGCGGTCAGCCGACCCGGACCACAGTGGTCCGCGGATGCTCGACGAGATCGATCATCGCGTCGACGAACGTGCGGTCGCCGACGGTCAGTTCCACATAGTGCTGATGAATCGCGAAGTAGCGCTCGATCCGGCGCGCGGCTTCGCGCGAGTCCGCGCGCGGGTCGACCATGTCGCACACGGCGTCGCCCACGGCGCAGACCGTGGCGACCGGAACGGTCCCGAACGCAGCGCGCTCCCCCGTGAACGAGATCCCCGGAAGAGTTCCCGGCGCGATGACCTCCGCGCCGGTGCCGGGGGTGCGGGGGTCGGCGATCACCACCCCGGCGAGATCAGTCGGGCGGTTCACGTCCTGCGCGAGGTCGGCGAGGACGTCACCGGCGATCGCGGCACCCTGGGAGAAGCCGACGACGCGATACGCCGCCCCGGGGCACTCGGTGTGAGCGAGGGTGATCTGCCGGTGCAGTTCACGGACCCCGATCTCCTTGGACCGGTCGTACGTGTGGATCCCGAGCGGACTGATTTCCCCGGGATAGTCGATCCGTACGGTGCGTGCCCCGCGCTCGGCCAGGCCCTCGAGGATCGGATGCACGGTCGATGTGGGCTTGCCGACCTTGAGGGTGCCGTCGACACCGAAGACGATCGTGTGCGGACACGTACCTTGTTCCGGCGGGGACGCGACGGCGGGACCGGTCGTGATCCCGGCGATCGCGGCCGCGGCGACGGCGATCGTGCCGAACCGTGTCGCTCGTGGCCGCCGGTGCATGCGTGCTCCTCCTCTGATCCGCGTGGACGCTATCAGGGGTCGGTCGTCGGCGCCGTCGTGCGTTCGGACGATTGCGACCGTTGCCCGGTGGGCTTCCCCGGATCAGCTCGCGCGATAGGCGGTGACGATCGGCTCCAGTTCGTCGGGTGTGCAGCCGTGCAGGATCACCGCGTCGGCACCGTGGTCGAACTCGCGTCGGATCCGTTGTGCGCATTGCCCGGCGGATCCGGTGGCTGCGGGTTCGAGCCATTCGTCGGGAAGCAGGGTCGCGATGTGCTCGATCTGATCGGCCGACGCCTTGTGGTCGATCCCGCCCGGAATCGAGAGCACCACCGGGTCGCTTCGGAACCGTTGCAGCACAGCGGGATCCCAGTTGTTCGTCCGTATCAGTAGGTCGCCGTAGCCCTGCAGGTATGTCGCGAGCCGCGCCACGGTCTTCTTCAACCGCAGTTCCTCGGGAAGGTGGTCGCCGACGGTCGCGAGGCACGACCACACCCGGACCTCGTCGGGGTTGCGGCCCGCCTCCTCGGCGGCCTTCTTCACGATCGCCACCGACCGTTGCAGGGTGTCGGGCGTGAAGTAGGTGTGCAGGACGACGTCGTCGAACGCTCGGCCGCCCAGCGCGAGCGAGCGGGGGCCGAAGGCCACCAGGGCGAGGCGGATGTCCTCGTCGAATTCGGGATCGAGGAACAGCAGCGGGTATTCACCGATGGGACCGTTGTGCCCGACGACGACCTCGCCGCGCCACAGCCTGCGCATGACCTGGGCGAAGTCCTCCATCTGTGCGGTGGTCACCTCGGGCACCCCGAACGCGGAGTGCACGGCGGCGATTCCGCGGCCGATGCCGAGGGTGAACCGCCCGCCGGAGAGTCGGTGCATCGTGGTGGCCCACGACGCGGTGATGAGGGGATGCCGGGTGTTGTGGTTGGTCGCCGCGGTGGCGATTCGCATGCGCTCGGTGACCGCGCAGGCGGCCCCGGTCAGCGACGACGCTTCCTTCACGTTCCACCGTTCGGAGATGAACGCGGTGCCGAAGCCGAGTTCCTCTCCGCGGCGGGCCTCCTCGACCAGAGCTCTCGGCCCGTCGCCGCCCGCTCCGGCAAGCAGGTAGTAACCCAGTTCGTCGAGCGTATGTTGCACGGTTGAGCCTTCCGATGACGTCGGGGTGGGAACATCCTTGCTTCGGTGGGTGACTCAGCCGGCTTCCTGTTGCGGCACCTGCAGCATGGGCACCAGGAACCGGCGTGCGATCGCCGTCAGTTCGGTGTCGTCGTCGAGATCGACGATGCGGCTGGGAAAAGCGAGGAACGAGCCGGTGATCCGGACCATCATCTCCGCGACCAGGTCGACGTCGAGTTCCGCGGCGACGGTGCCGGACGCCTGCTCGCGTCGAAGCTGTCCGGCAACGAATGACTGTACTGCCGAGAGCATTTCGCCGTTCGCACCGATGATGGATCCGGCGAACGAGGTGGGGTCGGTTTCGATCAGCGCGGTGACGAGCGGATTGGTGCGGATCGTCCGCAGCGAGCTCACGAAGCCGAGGGTCACACGGTCGGCGACCGTGGGGGCGCCGGCGACCTCCTCGATGAACCGGGTGAAATACCGGCTGAACTCCCGCAGGATCACCTGGTCGACGAGGGACTCCTTGGTGTCGAACTTGCGGTAGATCGTGATGCGGGAAAGGTTGGCGCGCTTGGCGACATCCTCCATCGTCGACCGCTGTATGCCCATCCGGCAGAACTGGTCGTATGCGGCATCGAGCAGCCGGGTGCGGGTCGTGTCGGTGTCGCCCGCCGGCTCGACGGCGTCGCTGTACGCGCGTTCGAGAAGCGACGTCGATCTGCACAATCCCGACCGGGTCGACGATCTTGATTCCACGGCTACCTCCTGTGATTGCTCTGTTACAGGGTGACGCTTCGGGACGGATTCCGTGAATCTTCCGTGAGGATCGTGGTGATGTGCTCTCCTGATACAAGGCAACCGTTGCTGTTACATTGCCACATCGAAGCCAATGGGGGCTGCAGATGTCCGATCTGAGCAGGCGGAACGTTCTGAAAACCGGAGGGGCGCTCGCAGCGCTGGCGGCGGTCGCGGCAGCGTCCCCGGCGCAGGCCCGTCCGTGGAGATGGTCGCCGGCCGGGTCGATACCCGGTACCGGCGACGGCGCGGATCCTCGCCTGGTGTGGGATGCGGAGGCGGACACGCTGGTCGCGTCACTCTTCGAGCGCGGCGAGGTCCCCGTGGTCAACGACCTGTTGCGCGGGTGGAAGAAGAACGGGCAGCCACTCCCCGCCGGGCTGCCCGCCGACCTGCAGGACTTTCTCGAGCGGCATCGACAGCTCCCGGAATGGGCGGATGTCGGAAAGCTCGCCACCGCAGTGAAATTCAACGACAAGCGTGGGCTCTATCTCGGTGTCCTCTACGGCTTCGCGAGCGGCATGATGAGCACCGTCATCCCGAAGGAATCGGTCGCCGTCTACTACTCCAAGGGCGGCGCCAACATGAAGCGCCGCATCTCGCGGACCGCGAAACTCGGATACGACATCGGTTCGCGCAATGCCTATCTGCCCGAGGGCGAGATGATCGTGACGGGCCTGAAGACGCGTCTCGCGCACGCCGGGGTGCGGTACCTGCTGCCGCAGTCGTCGCACTGGGTGAACGTGGCGCCGGAGGAATATCCCATCAGCCAGCACGACATGATGGTCACCTGGCACAGCCTCCCCACCACGGTGATGCGCGTGCTGAAGAACTGGCAGGTGCCGGTCGCGGCGGACGAGAGCGAGGCGTTCCTGCATTCATGGCAGGTCAGCGCGCACATGCTCGGTATCCAGGATCAGTACATTCCTGCGACGTGGGCGGACGCCGAATCCCAGGCGACGCAGGTGCTCGATCCGATCCTCGCGCCCACGCCGGAGGGGCTGAAACTCGCCGACATGCTCCTCGATCTCGGTGCGGGACTGGACTTCACGCTGCTGACCCGGCCGATCCTGGGGGCGCTGACCCGCTACGTGCTCGGCGACCGGATCGCCGACTGGCTGAAGATCCCTCCCGAACCGGTCTGGGGCACGCTGCTGAACGTCGGGTGGCGGCCGTTCATCGCGGTGCGCGAAGGTTTGCTGCCGTTGCCGCTCGCACCGGACGCCTACTGGGCGTTCGACGAACTGCTGCGCCAGTTCGTGTTGCTGTACATGTCGGAGTTGCAGACGATCAGCATCGAGATCCCGACGTTCAACAACCCCAACTACCCGTAGGTGCAGCTGCGCTGCCGGTGTGCCTTTGTGGCGGTCAGGGCCGCCACAAAGGCACACCGGGTTTCACCACGTATCGACGGCACCCCCACTCCCGGAGATGCCCCCACCGGCGTCCGCAGCCTCCACCAGATGAGCTATGAGGGAGCGGGTTTCGGCCGGATCGATCACGTCGTCGATCTCGAAGTACCGGGCCGCGTCGAGGCCGGTGGAGTTGGCGCGCAGCATCTCGGTCAGTTGCCGGACGCGTTCCTCGCGTTCGTCGTCGTCGGTGATCGCCTCGAGTTCGGCGCGCATCGACAGTCGCACGGCACCCTCGGGTCCCATCGCACCCATGGTTGCTCCGGGCCACGCGATCGTCATCAACGGCGAGTGGGTGCTGCCCGCCAGCATCGCCTGGGCTCCGAGTCCGTAAGCGCGCCTGAGGATCACGCCGATGAACGGCACCTGGATCCGTGCAGCGGCGACGAGCAGACGTGACGCGTGCCGAACCAGGCCGGTCCGTTCCGCGTCCGGGCCGACCATGATGCCCGGGGTGTCGACGAGCGAGATCACCGGGAATCCGTACGCGTCGCACAACTGCAGGAACCGAGCGGCCTTGTCGCTGCCGTCGGAGGTGATCGCCCCGGCCGTGTAGCGGGAATCGTTCGCGAGGATCCCGACCGTACGTCCTTCGATTCGTCCCAGGGCGGTGCACAATTCGGGTGCGAATCCGGGTCTCAGCACGGTGACGGACTCCTCGTCGCACAGCGTCTCGACGACGGGCACGACGTCGAAGGTCGTGCGTTCGTGCTCGGGTACGAGGTCGCGGAGAACGGATTGATCTGCTGCGGACCATGTCTCGGACCGCCCGAGGAAGTAGCCGAGCAGGTGGCACGCCATCTCCGCCGCGTCCTCGGAGTCGTCCACCGCGACGTCGACGACCCCGTTCTCGATCATCACGTCGAGCGGCCCGATGTCCGCAGCGGCGACATCGCCCAGTCCGCCGCCGGAGATCATCGCCGGACCGCCCATGCCCAACGACGCACGCGGTGTTGCGACGATGAGGTCGGCGCATCCGGCGATGACGGCGTTCCCGGCGAAGCAGTTGTCGTCGACGACAGCGATCCGCGGGACCCGGCCCGACAGCGCGGCCCACTCGGCGAACGTGGTCACGTCCAGAGCCGACACCAACGGGAGATCCGTATCGCCCGGGCGTCCGCCACCGCCGGATGCGACGAACACGGTGGGCAGGCGGAGCCGGCCGATGACCTCGATCAGGCGATCGGTCTTGCGGTGCCCGCGCATCCCCTGGGTTCCCGCCATGACGAGATAGTCGTAGGACAGGACCGCGCACGGCCGTCCATCGATCGTCGCCACTCCCCCGACGATGCCGTCCGCGACCGTGCGGTCGAGCAGTTCGTCCATGCTGCGGCGCGCTTCCTGCGCTGCGGTGACGAAGCGGCCGTATTCGACGAAGCTGCCCGGATCGACGATGCGAGCGATGTGTTCGCGAGCGGTGGTCCCACCGCGTGCATGCAGTTTCTCGACGGCGTCGGGCCGCGCCGAGTCCTCGGTGAGGGCGCGGCGTGCGAGAACGTCCAGGAGATCGGGGCGAATCGTCATGCCGACACAATAGAAACCGTGTGCCGGTTGTTCGTACCCGCGATCGCCGCGGGCGTTGTCGGCGCAGGTCAGGCGCGTTCGATGCGCGAGCGCAGCAATTCGAGGCCGGGTCCCTCGAGTTCGTCCAGCACGGCGCGTCGGCCGACCATCGCCAACACGAGTGCTTCGCCGGTGCCTCGCACCATCGGGCCGTCGCCCCGTTCCCACGCAATGTCGCTGGCGACGAGACGCAGCCCGCGGATGTAACGGGAGGGTCGGGCGAATGGATCCGGATTGTCGAGGACCAAGCGAAGGCGATCGGCATCGATGGCCCGGGGAATCCCCAGGGGACGGCGGATGTCCTGTTGGTGCACAAGATGATCGGCGAGGGTCAGCCGCGGGAACCAACGGGGGAACCAGCTTCCGGAGAGCGATGTCGCCAGTCCGTCGACGAGGCGGTCCACAGGTATGTTGCGTGCTGCCTCGACGTAATGCCGGTTGAGCCGGTCGACGGACGGGTTGCGCAGTCCGGCGAGGAAATAGCGGTGAAACGGCACACCGTCGATCGATAGGTGGCCGGCGACATCGAGCACGGACCACCCCTCACAGAGTGACGGCGTCTCCCACTGTTCCGGCGTCAGCGAGCGGAGTAGATCCACGAGGTCGGCGCGCTCGGCGATAATGTGCTCACGGGTGTTCACAGATCCACCCCACCTCGAGCGCGCCGCGATTGCGTTCGGTCCTATGACATTTCACAAAGGGCGAATCTAGAGTCTGGTGGCGACCACCTTGTCCAAAATGCCGGACCGAGCGCGGGGTTCGGTGCCATACTCCGGTGGGTCGCACATTTCCTACACGGATCGAGGTAGGCATGTCTGATTCCCGCAATCGGATATCCGAGCCCGTCGAGGATATTGCGGCGAGACTCATGCCCGAACTGGTCTCCGATCTGTGCCGGCTGGTACGGATTCCGTCGATCTCCGCCGCCGGATACCCGCCGGAACCGCTCTTCGAGGCGCACGATCTCGTCGTTCGGCTGTTGCGGGACGCAGGCGTCGAACAGATCGAGGACCTGGTGATCGAGGGCAAGACGGCGCCGGTGATCGTCGCGACCGTCCCCGGCCCGGAAGGCGCACCGACGGTCCTGCTCTACACGCACTACGACGTCGTTCCCGCCGACGACACCGATCTGTGGGAGAGCCCGCCGTTCGAGCCGGACGAGCGTGACGGCGCGATCTACGGACGCGGTACCGCCGACTCGAAGGCCAACATCATCGGAATCCTCGGTGCGCTCCGCATCTACGACGGCAAGCCCCCGGTGACACTGCGCATCGTCCTCGAAGGCCAGGAGGAGGTGGGCAGCCCGTTCGACTTCTATCCCGTGCAGGCGCCGGAAGTGTTCGAATCCGACGCCATGGTGATCGCCGACGTCGGCAGCGTCCGCCCCGGAGCTCCGACACTGACGGTTGCACTGCGCGGGTCGGCGTCCGTGACGGTCGCGGCCGAGACCCTCGCCGCAGACAAGCACAGCGGCCTGTACGGCGGCGCCGCACCCGACGCACGGCTCGCGCTGATCCACGCACTCGCCACCCTGCACGACGAGGACGGCAACGTCGCGGTCGACGGACTCCGGCGCGAGGAGTGGACGGGCGCGTCGTACACGGAGGAGGAGTTCCGCGATCTCGCCGAGATACTCGAGGGCCGCCCCCTTCTCGGTACGGGCGGCCTGGGAGAACGGATCTGGTCGGGCCCCGCCATCACCGTCACCGGATTCGACGCGCCCTCGGTCGAGGGTGCCGTGAACGCGGTGGCCGGATCGGCGCGCGCATCGTTGAACCTTCGTGTGCATCCCGAGCAGGACGCGGAGGAGGCGCAGGACGCACTGATCCGGCATCTCGAAGCCCTGCGCCCACTCGGGCAGAGACTCGTGGTCACCGCCGGGGAAACCGGAAACGGATTCGCGGCCGCAACCGGTGGACCCGCGTTCGACGCGGCGATCAGCGCCCTGGAGCAGGCCTGGGGAAGCACCGCCGGACTGCTGGCCGGTGGTGGTTCGATCCCCCTCGTCATGGCACTGCACGAAGCCGTGCCGCGCGCTGAGAAGCTCCTCTTCGGGGCGACCGACGGCTACGCCAACATCCACGGTCCCAACGAACGTGTCCTGATCGACGAACTGGAGAAGGCCGTCGTCGCCAAGGCGTTGTTCTTCGGGGAGTTCGCCCGCCGTTACCGGGAGCAGCCATGAGCGCCGAAACCGAATCCGCCGCACCCGCGAAGAAGAAGTTCGAGTTCCCGGGCTCGATCACGGTGCTGGCGCTGGTCACCGTCGTGGTGTGGCTCGCCGCCCTGGTGATTCCTGCCGGTCGTTTCGCGACGGACGAGGACGGCGCCCCGATACCCGGGTCGTTCGAGCAGATCGACTCGCCACTGACGTTCGGCGAGCGGGTGCGCGAGCTGATCCTCTCCCCCGTCAACGGCCTCTACGGAATACAGGACCCGGTAAGCGGATTCGTTGATCCCGACAACCTCGGCCGGCTCTTCGGTTCGGTCGGGGTGGTGCTGTTCATCATGGCGCTCGGTGCGTTCATCTCGGTCAGCTTCGCCACGCGCAGCCTCGAGGTCGCGGTGAGCGGACTCGGTGCGCGACTCGGTGATCGGGGATGGCTGCTCATCGCCGTGATCATGACGTTGTTCTCGCTGCTGGGTTCCACGATGGGATTCTCGGTCGAGACCTTCGGCTTCTATGCCCTCATCGTGCCGTTGATGCTGGCACTCGGCTACGACCGGATGGTGGCAGCCGCAACGATCATCGTGGGTGCTCTGACCGGAACTATGGCCTCGACGGTCAATCCGTTCTCGATCGGTGTCGCGTCCGGAGAGGCGGGAGTGTCGATCGGTGACGGCATCGTCCTGCGCGTGCTGTTGTGGGTCGTGCTCACCGCGGTGTCCGTCGTGTTCGTCGTGCGATACGCGCGCCGCGTCCAGCGTGACCCGTCCCGCTCGCTCGTCGGATTCGACTCCGAAACAGACTCCGACACCGACATCGAGCCGGAGGCTGCCGAGGACGGACCGCCGCCCGACGAGAGGCTTTCGCGGGTACAGAAATCGGTGCTCGCCATCACCGTCTTCACGTTCGGGCTGATGATCTTCGCGGTGATCCCGTGGTCGGCGATCTTCGGCGCGGATCCCGGGCCCGCCGAATACGAGCAGTACCACGAAACCGCCGCGCAGCCGTACTGGTTCGAATTGAATTGGTGGTTCCCGGAACTGGCGATGCTGTTCGTGTTCGCCGCGCTGGTCGTCGGTCTCGTCGCCCGCATGGGGGAGAAGAAGACCGTATCTCTCATCACCCAGGGCGCCGGAGACATGGTCGGACCCGCGATCGTCATCATGCTCGCCCGCGGGGTGTCGGTGATCCTGAACAACACCGAAACCCTCGACACCGTCCTGAATGCGATGGAGCAGTTGGTGAGCGGCGCGTCCTCGGCCGTGTTCGCGATTCTCGTGACGGTCGTGAACATTCCGCTGGCGTTCCTGATCCCGTCCTCGTCGGGGCATGCGACGCTGGCGATGCCGCTGCTCGCCCCGCTCGGCGACTTCGCCGGTGTCGGAAGGGATCTGGTTATCACCGCATTCCAGATGGGACACGGTCTGATGCTGTTGGTCGCCCCGACCAACGTCGTCGTCGTCGGTGGACTCGCGATGGCGAAGGTCGGGTACGACCGCTATCTGCGATTCATCTGGCCGCTGCTGGCGATCGACTTCGTGATCGTCTGCGTGATCATCGGTTTCGCCGCGGCGGTCGAGTAGCCGGAATCGTCAGCTCTTCTTCTTGTCCTTCTTGGCCTGCCGACGTGCACCGGCAGCGATGCTCGACGCCTCGTACTTCTTGCGGCCGGACGACTCCCGCGTCGAATCGACGCGAATCTTCCCCGAGGACTTCACCTTGCCTTGGCCCGTGGCGCCGTCGCCGGCGACCGGGGAGTCCACCCGGGCGAGGGCCAACCGCTCCTGCTTGAGGGCTTCGGCGGACTGCCGGGCCACCGCGCCGAGTCGCCTGCTCACCCGCGCCAGCGCGTCCTCGAACACCTCGGCCTTGCCCGCATTGCGCTGGTTCGCCGACCGACCCGTCGCCCGGGACTTCTTCTTGTCCACCTTTTCGGCTCCGGCCCGGCGGTACAGCTTCACGTACTTGTTGCGAGCCCGGCGAACCCGGCTGTGCAGGTCGATCAAGGCGTCCTCGTCGAGATCCGCCATCTGCGCTTTCTTGGTTTCCCGAACCAGAACGAATTCGTCCTCGGACAGCGAGTTCTCCAGCTTGCTCATGCCGACTCCGATCACCTCGGAAGAGTGGATGGGTGCCAGCATCGTATCCCGCAGTCGCAGAGCCCCGGACGCACTTCGGTGAGCTTACGTCGGCATGTTACCGCCCGGAACGGTTCCGGGCGGGTTACCGTACCGGAAGCGCACCACACATCCGGACCTGCGAGGGGTAGCGAGATGGAGATGGACGAACAGTTGCACGAGCTGGCGTGGCAGCTCAGTCAGGCCGGGCACGACTGGAGCGCGGTGGCCGAGGAACTCGGCTGCGACGTATCGCTCGCGCAGGCCATGGCCGAGCGATACCGCGAGGACACCGATGCGCGCGCCCAGCAAGCGCAGTTCCGTCTCTTCGACGTGTGACACACGTTCGCCGCGTCCACCGTGTTCAGAGCGTCCGGCACAATGGCGTCCGAAATCGACGCGGAGATCGGACATGCCTGACCTGGAGGCAACCACGACACTCGACAGGCTCGCCACCCACGGTTCCTACTTCACTGTGGGTGCCGGACCGGTACCGACCGGAACCTGGCAGCCGACGGCGACGCTGCGTGAACCTGCTGCCCGCGACGACCTCGTCGCGTCCACCGCCGAACGGATGGGGGTCACCGAGACTCGTGTCGCCGCGTCGACGGTGTTCTTCGGATATGCCGCACGGCTCTGGTCGGTCGCGGTCGGCTCGGTCGCCGTCGCGGGTCGCTGCGTGAGCCTCGGCGACGAAGAACTGTTGTGGTGCAACGAATCCGGATCCATTCGTCTGCATATCCGGCAACCGCGTTTCGGCGGACCGGCGGAGTCGGAGGTCCTCGACGGTCAGCTCGTCCCGTTGATCGACGCGTGGTGCGACATCGTGGCGCCGGGACTGTTGTGGGGCAACGTCGCATCGGCCCTGCGCGGTGCGGGCGGCGTCCTCGGTGCGAGTGCCGATGCGGTCACCACCGCATTGCTCCGCGATGCCCGGTTGAGTGCAGCCCTGGATCCGGTGTCCGGGCGTCGGCGCAGCTGCTGTCTGTTCTACCGCACCCCGTCCGGCGGAGTATGCGGTGATTGTCCGTTTCCCACTGCACCTCTCGTCGAGCAGGACACCTGACCGCCACTGTGGATCCGCCGGTCATCCACCGGGGCTGTGCGTCGCGACGAAGACGAGGAAGACGACGAACAGCGCCGCGGTACCCAGGGTGATACCGGTCAGCGCCTCTCGGTGGTTCGACGCCGGCCCCTTCTCGGCGCGGGTGAAGCCGAACCATCCGCAGATCACTGCCGCAATGCCGGTGGGAATCGTGACGATATCCCCGACGATCGGAACGAACGCGAACACGATCGCGATGATGCCCGTGATCAGGGCGACGCTGCCGATGCCGTTGCGATACGACTGTTGCGGATGCTTCGGCGGCATCGGGGCTCCCGGGTGCGGAGGGATACGCGTATCCGTCCATGGTGCCCTGGTGCGGCCGATGAGGCCGCCCGAGCGCTCGAACCCGCTAGTCGGCGAGCGCGTGCGCGATCATGCCCCGAACCCGGCCGCGCAGACGTCCCGTGATGCCGTGATCGGCCAGCGCGGCGGCGGCGGCGTGCGCGCCGCACATGCCGTGCACACCGCCACCGGGGTGCGCGGCCGCACCGGCGAGATAGACACGGTCGACCGCTGTGCGAGGCCCGGCGAGACCGGGGATCGGCCGGAACACCAGTTGCTGGTGCAGCTGCGCCGTGCCTCCGTTGACCGCGCCACCGACGAGATTGGCGTCGGCGAGCTCGAGGTCGCAGGGTAGCTGCACACTGCGATGGACGACGTTGGCCAGCGCGCCGGGGGCGTAGGCCTCGAGTGTCTCGTCCATGCGCTGCGCGAGGACGGTGCCGGCCTCGTCGTCCGACACGCCGCGCGGGAGATGGCTGTACGCCCAAGCACTTTCGGTTCCCGCGGGTGATCTGGTGGGATCGGCGGTGGTCATCTGACCGATGATCACGAACGGTGAGCGCGGCACCGTGCCCGTGCTGAGATCCGCACCCCAGCGGACCAGTCCGTTGCTGTCGGCGCCGATGTGCACGGTGCCGGCGCTGCGCAGACTCGCCGACCGCCACGGAATGGGTTGGGACATCGCGTAGTTCACCTTCACCACGGGCGTGTCCCATTCGAATCGGAGCACGTCGTGCCGCACGCGGTCCGGAAGGGCCTTCGGCGGCAGCAGTTTCCCGTACAGCGCCGTCGCGGAGACGTCGGCCAGCACGGCCCGCCGCGCGGTAATGCGCTCGCCGCCGGTGGTGTGCACGATCGTCGCATCGCCTGTAGGTTCGATGCGTTCCACCTCACGGGCGCAACGCAGCTGGGCTCCGGCGCTTGTCGCGCGGCGCACGAGCGCGGTTGTCAGTTCACCCGCGCCGCCTCTCGGAACGGGATACCCGACGTCCTGCCCGATCATGGTGAGCAGATAGCCCATCAGGCCGCTGCCGGCGGCGTCGACCGGGATGTCCGCGTGCGCGGCATTGCCCTGGAACAGTAGTCCGGCACTTTCGCCCTCGAACAGTTCCTGTGCCATCCGTCGCACCGGCAGCGCCAGCATTCGGGCGAAGCGGAGCGTCTCGCCGGGGCCGAGGCGGCGCAGGGCCGTGAGTGGGCTCCGGATCGGCGGGAACGGACCGAGCAAGGTGCGTAGGAAGGGTTCGCGGATCATCGTCCACTGCTCGTACAGGCGCATCCACGCGTCCCCGTCACCGGCACACCGCCGCTCGAGGTCGTCCGCCGTTTCCTGCACCGTGGGCCGCAACGTCACCGCGTCCTCGTCCTCCGGCGCACGCGGATGCCCGAACGCCGCGGGGGACCTGGACCACGCCAACCCGTGGGCGGGCAGGTCGAGCTCGGCGAAGACGGGAGAGACGGCGGCCAGCGGATAGAACGCGCTGAAGAGGTCGGCGCGGTAACCCGGGTGCAGTTCGGCGGTACGGACCGCTCCGCCGGGCTCGGGCTGGGCTTCGAGGATCAGGACGTCCCATCCCGCATCGGCGAGCAGAGCGGCCGCGGTCAGTCCGTTCGGGCCCGCTCCGACGACGACCGCGTCGACCTGTTCGGCGCTCGGACTCACACCTCACCTGCCGTACCCGCCGCCGGATCGGTCGCGTGCTCGGCGATCAACGACAGTCGGCGCAGGCATTCCCGGTTACGCGGGTACACCGACCAATCCTGGACGAGGTCGGGAAGCCACTTCCACGGCGGGGTGATCGCGTGCTCACGCATCTCGATTTCACATCCACCGTTGCGTTCGGTGAGGCGCAACAGGATCTCGGCGACACCGAACGGCCAGGCACGCGCGTGCAGAACCAGTTCGGACCGCGGGACGGAGCGGACGACTTCGGTCGAGTCGTGCAGGAGTCCCGGCCACAACCCCACCGAATGATGGATGCGCGTACCCGGGGCCGGCCAGTCGGCGTCGACCGCCCGCACCCGCGCGGCGCCCACCACCCAGCCGGGGAAGGTCCAGCCGTCGGAGAGCACCTCCCACACCCGGTCACAGTCCGCCCGGGTCTTCCACACCGCTGCTCGTGCCACCGTCCCACCTCTGTTCCGACGATTGCTTGCCCTGGTGTCACGGCACCCGTCGTATGCCGACGGTACCGCCGGCGACCAGGTCGGCGACCATCTCTCGTGGGCTTCGGGCCCCGAGTACCGGCCCCGTTCCGCTCGCACCCGAGCGCATACCCGCGATCGTCTCCCGCCACACCTCCCGGCCGGAAACGGCCGGAGACCAGCCGAGCACGCGCTGCGCGCGGCTGCAGTCGAGCAGCGGAGTGTCGTATGCGAGATCGATCCAGCCGCCGTGCACCGGTTGCAGATGTGCCCGCCAGGTGACCTGTGCGAGGGCGCGCAGGGTCCGACGCGAGACTCTCCACGGCCGGACCCCGAGAGATTCGACGACGTCCTCCGTGCGGACCGGGTCGGCGGCGGACAGGTTCACCACTCCGGCGCCGGGCGCGGCGAGGGCGAGTTCGACGGCCGCGGCCACGTCCGCCGCGTGAACGGCGGGGAGCGCAACGGACGGGTCGAGCGGCAGGATCGGGAGTACGCGCATGGCCACTGCCGGCAGCCAAGCGGGCATCGCGTACCGGCGCAGCGCCGCTCCGGCAGCGGCCTGACCGATCAGCCCCGGCCTCAGCACCGTGACCTCGGGAGCCCCCGTCTTTCGTGCGGCTTCGGCGACGATCTTTTCGGCTTCGACCTTGTCGGTGCTGTACTGCGAGGTGGGAATGCCTGTTGCCGGCCATGATTCGTCGACCGTCCGGCCGTACGCGCCGGGGGCATAGGCGGCAGCGGACGACATGTGTACCACCTGGGCGACACTTGCCCGGGCTGCGGCTGCCATGACCGCGCGGGTGCCGTCGACCGCAGTGCGCCGCAAGAGGTCCGGACGATGCGAGGGCTGGAATGCCCACGCGAGGTGGACGACGGCGTCGGCACCGTCGAAGGCTCGGCACAACATTTCCTCCGCATCCGGGTCGCCGACGTCGATCGCGTGCCAGCAGGCGTGTCGATACGGCCCGATCGAGGGCGGGACACGACGCGCAACGGCGACGACCTCGTACGCGTCGGACTGCGCCGACAGTCGTGCGAGGAGGGCGGTTCCGACGCTGCCGCTGGCGCCGGTGACGACGAGACGGAGGGGTGCCATTGCACGGAGGTACCCGTCGTGGCCTCGGTCCACACTCGCCTTCGTGTTCCCGCCTCCAATTGTTGACCGAAGTCAATAAAGAATCTGCATCTTGTCACAGGTGAACCGGGTTCGTTCCTGGGGAAAATCACAGACAATTCTTGATTCCGACAGCGGACCGATCCGATCTCGCCTAGCGTCCTGTCGATCAAGAACTGACTGCAGTCAGTCCTGGGAGCATCGAGCAGCCGCAGGAGCCGGGCGCTCGACCGGAGGTGGGACGATGTGGCTCGACATTCTGCGACTGATCGTGGCGTGGGGCGCGATGGGCCTGGTCATCGCGTTCTGGTACTGGGTGTTCTCCAATATCGGAACCTTCTAGGCGCGTCCCGCATGAACCGCGCATCCGGTGGAGGAGCCGGCACGTGACCGCGGCGGGTGTCTCACCGCTGACGATCGAGCGGACCTGTGCCGTCACCGCGGTGGCGCTCTCCGACGGCCGGAGGCGGGATGTGCGTCTCGTGTCCGGTGAGCGGCGCAGTTTCGGCCTGGGCGGCACGCGGCGGGTGGTCCACGTTCCGTACCCGCCTCCGGTGGCCGACTGGACCGTCAGGACGCTGACGTGCGGTGTGGCACTGCAATGTTCACCGTCGAAGGACCGTATCGCCCGGTATCCGTTGCACGAGTTGTCCGCTCGGGAACGCGCCGCGCTCACCGTCGTGGAAGGCAACGTCGCGCTGGGATGGGTCGGTATCCGATGGCCGGGTCTGCTGCCGGATCTGACCAGGCTGCTTCCGGGACACGAACCGATCGACGGGGACACCGACAGCGTCGCCATGCTGCGGATGACCGACACGCTGGCACGGTCGCGGGAACCGCTCACGCCGCATCCGGTGCTCGGTCGCCTGCCGCTGGCGGAGCGCCCCCGCACCACCTTGGCGGCCGCCGTCAGGCGCATGTACGGACGGATGCCGTGGACCTCCCCACGAGCCGACTCGGTACGCCTGATGTCCATCCCGGTCGGCGGTGACGGCGGCGTCCGCAACCCGAATCTGCCGCCGCCGAGCAGACCCGAGGACGAGGACGTCGAGATCCGCCCCGACGAAAGGATCGGCATTCCCTATCCGGAGTGGAACGCGTGGCGTGAGTCGTTCCTGCCGGACCACGTCGCGGTGCTGGAGACCCGGACACCCGTCCGGTCCGCCGCGCCGATTCCGGTCGCCGCCGACGTGCGCCGCTGGTTCGAACGGAACACCCACCGTGCCATGACGAGTCGTCTCGAGGACGGCGCCGACCTGGACGTCGACGCGTACCTCGA
>Ga0180215_1000812_pt1 | contig 36790 bp, 41 predicted proteins | sample eDN3rd37CBELigBY_FD_128871 | JGI IMG/M metagenome (GOLD analysis project Ga0180215, IMG submission 128871) | Enriched backyard soil microbial communities from Emeryville, California, USA - eDNA 3rd pass 37_C BE-Lig BY (version 2) (version 2) | ecosystem: Environmental > Terrestrial > Soil >...
CAGCCTGGATGCATGCCTATTCACCAAAGGGCCAAAATGATTTTCTTGCGATTTTCCCGGAAAAGTATTCCCTTGATGATATTGTGGAACAGGATTGGATTCATTTTGCGCAGGGGCTGCAGGCGGTATTTGCTGCATTAACCGACCAGGGCTTTGCCAGCTTCAATATGATGCTTACTGTTCCAACTGAAGCAAGTGCAAAACAATCGATACATGTCCGGTTAATTCCAAGATTTACGATCGGGATGATGGATACAAGTGATATTAATTACTTTCAAGCATTGCACCAGGAGCCCCTTACATATAAAATACCGGAAGAGGTTGCAGAAAAAGCGCGAGAGCATTTTTCAAATCTATAACAGCGGGATAGGAATCCTCCTCATAATAACCAGAGTAAACCTGTCCCCGTGCTTTTAAAAGGATGTGCTATCATGAAACAAAATGAACCATTACTATCATTTGAGTTTGCTGATTCGACTGGCCAAGTAAGGCCGCTTACTTTTCGAAAGCCAATTAGGGTAATTGAGGCTCGAAAGCTAGAAGAAGTCTTGCCATGCTTTCAGCTTGTTCAGGATGCAGTTGATGAAGGGCTTTATGCTGCTGGCTTTCTTTCCTATGAAAGTGCACCTGCGTTTGATTCAGCTTTTCAGGTAGTGGAAGGAGGGACCCTGCCGCTTCTTTGGTTCGGGATTTTTTCAGAGCCTGTCTCTGAGGAGATATCAAGTCAAGGGAACTACTCACTCACCGAATGGAAGCCTTCTGTTACCAAAGAAGAGTATGATCAATCGATTATTTCCATAAAGGACTCGATTGAGAGCGGCGATACGTATCAAACGAACTATACAATCAGGCTGAAATCTGATTTTCAAGGCGATGATCTATCGTATTTTCAAAAGCTAAAAAGAGCCCAGTCTTCGAATTATTGCGCTTATATTCATACGGGCGAACATAGTATTCTATCTGCTTCACCTGAGCTTTTCTTCCATTTAAAAGGTGATACCATTACAACTAAGCCTATGAAGGGAACAGTTAAAAGGGGAAGAAGCTATGAAGAAGATCAGGCAAATGCAAAATGGCTATATCAATCTGAAAAAAACCGTGCAGAAAATGTCATGATCGTTGATTTGCTGCGGAATGATTTAGGGATGATTGCGGATAAAGGGACTGTGGCCGTTTCAAGGCTTTACGACATTGAACCTTATCCGACTGTTCATCAAATGACTTCTACCATTACGGCGAAAATCTCTGAAAATACCCAGATTGCTGATATTTTTAAAGCACTTTTCCCGTGCGGCTCGATTACTGGTGCGCCAAAAATCAGCACGATGAAAATTATCGCAGATCTAGAAACTGCACCGCGTGAGGTTTATTGTGGGACGATTGGCTTTATTACTCCAAACAGGGAAGCGGTTTTTAATGTGCCGATTCGAACGGTTTTGATTGAGCATCAAACCGGAAAGGCAGTGTATGGGGTAGGCGGCGGTATTACCTGGGATTCAACGCCGGATGGAGAATATGACGAGATCCTTGCCAAAGCAAGACTTCTTGTGGAAAATCGCCCTGAGTTCCAGCTGCTGGAAAGCTTATTGCTTGAAAATGGAGATTATTTTCTGATTGAAGAACATCTAAAACGCCTGGAAGAATCAGCACAATACTTTGGTTTCTTAAGTAATTTCGCAAAGATTAAAGAGGCACTGCATGAATTTGCTGACAAGAATAACAGTGGTGTCTATAAAGTTCGCTTGCTTTTATCAAAAAATAACGAACTGACCCTGGAAGCACAGGAATTAGCAAAGCAGGAAGGGGCAGTGAAAGTTATGCTTGGGAGTCAGCCAATAGATAACGACGAGCCTTTCCTATTCCATAAGACGACTAACAGAGCAATCTACACGCGATTCCAGGAGAAAAAGCCTTCAGATATTTTCGATGTGCTTCTCTGGAATAAAAGTGAGGAACTGACTGAATTCACGAATGGGAATGTAGTTCTGCAGATAAATGGGGAATTATGGACACCCCCTGTCCAAAGCGGGCTGCTCGCTGGAACATTCCGCAGCAAGCTTATTGCAGCAGGTGAAATCCGTGAAAAAATACTTACCATATCTGATCTAAAAAAATGCGAAAGAATATGGTTCATTAATAGTGTCCGAAGATGGGTTGAAGTTCAATTAACAGACACCCATTCACCGCAATTAGCAGTAAATAGGTAATTACATGGAGGAAAACATCATGAAAAAAGTAACATTATTTAGCTGGCTGTCAATCGTAATGCTTGCCGTTTTGGTTGCGGGCTGCCAATCTGCAGACAATAATCAAGTCGAAACCAATGATAATAATCAGCCAAAAACAGAAGAAACCAGTTCGTATACGGTAAAGGATGACCGGGGAAAAGAAGTTAAGCTTGAAAAAATACCAGAAACCGTTATTTCCTTGCAGCCAAGCAATACTGAAACCTTATTCGCTCTGGGTGTGGGAGATAAAGTTATCGCTGTGAATGAGTTCGATAACTATCCCGAGGAGACAAGCAAATTAGAACGCGTAGCGGACGCTGTTAATATCAATGCCGAACGCATTCTTGAACTTAATCCAGATGTTGTATTTGCCTTTTCGAACGGTGATGAAACTGCCATAAAGCCGATAGAGGATGCCGGGATTCCTGTATTTGTTATTCAATCGGCACTTACTTTTGAAGATGTGTATGATGATATTAAACAAATTTCTGAAGTTATGGGTGTAAAGGATAAAGGAGAAGAGTTAGCTGCCAATATTCAGACGAAAGTAACGGAGGTTGAAAATAAATTAGCTGACATTGACAAAAAACAGCGCGTTTATTTTGAAATTAGCCCTTCGCCAGATATTTATACAACAGGAAAGAATACATTCCAGCAGGGAATTTTACAAAAGGCAGGCATAGAGAATATCTTTGGTGAACAAGAAGGGTGGATTAAGGTCTCTGAAGAAGAAATATTGAAACAAAATCCAGATATTATTGTGACTACGGTTAACTATGCAGATGACCCAATCGCAGAAATAAAATCACGCCAAGGATGGGATAGTTTAGATGCTGTAAAAAATGACAAGGTCTTCTTCCTTGACCCGGATATTATGTCACGTCCAGGACCAAGAATTGGCGAAGCTGTTGAATTAGCAGCGAAAATAGCATATCCCGAATTATTTTAACTATATGACAGGAGGCAGTTCTCAAAGAGAACTGCCCTTTTTCATGGATACCCGCATTTAAAATGGAGAACGATAAGCAGAAAAGGAGGTTTCTAAATGAGTCAAAAAATGACTGGAAAAGAGTCTAGTGAAGAGAAAGCAAATCTTCAGGAGGTTCTGAAGCATTCCATAGATGTGGAAGAGGATTTAATGCGGACCTACTTAATAACAGCCGAACGCATTCATGATGACGATCAGCTAAAAGAGCGACTGGAAAACTTTGCTGAAGGAAATGCGAAAAGAACGAAGCAATTAATGGATGAGCTTAATGAAAGCCAGCAACAAAAATAAAAAAACAGGCAGTTACTGTTTAAAAGTGGGAGTAGAAATAATAATAAAAGCCACCCTGGCTTTTCTAAGGGTGGCTTCTGAAAAAATAAAACTGCGCAATAATTGTTTATTCGTATTTGCTAGGGTCAGTAAAGGTTGCATAAAACAGGTAGATGATAATGCTTAATGCCATTGTTAAAAAGCCCCAGCCAAGTGTGATTTGTTCAATGACTAAATAGTTATTGCAAATTTGGTCATCTGAGAAAATGTACATCCAGCCAACGATCGCAAAAATAATGGTAAAAAGAACGAAAATAACGTTTTTTCCAATTGGCTTCAGTTTTTTCCAGCTGTCGCGAAGCGGAACTCCTGCTAAAAATGGGAGACTAATAAATTTAAAGATTTCAACGGCCTGGATTTCAAGTGCCTCATCCATTGTTCGAGGGAGCATCCAATATCCCATAACAATGACAAATAGTAAGATGCCAGGTATACCGTCGCTATTCCATTTTTCGAAGAACTTAGGAAACCGTAATTGGAAAAAACGTGCCATTAAAACTCCTGCAATAATCAGCATTGGCATCTGCATATGCATATGAATAATCATTACGGATTCCATTAAATGAGCAACCGGAGGAATAGCTAAGAAGATGAGCAGGTAAAAACCGAGAGATGATTGATTCATCATTATTCCTCCGTTTCATTTTTAAGAATTCTAGTAACTTTATCTGCTGCTTCATTCACTTTTGTATAATCCATTACATCGATCAGCTGGCCGTTAGGATTGACAAGGTAAAACGCAGAGTTATGTGTGAAATTCCCTTGACCATCCGGAATAACGATAACCCCGAATTCATCCAATAAAGAATTTAATTCTTTTTGATTTGGAATTCTTGCCATTCTCCAGGTTACCCCATCGCTGTGAAACGCATCTTTGTATCTATTTAATGTTTCAGGAGTATCCCTCTCAGGATCAAAACTGATGCTTAAAAAGACAATATCTTTTCCAAAATATTCCTTTGGTATAAGATCATATACCTGAGACATATTCAACTCTAATTTAGGACATACGGTTGCACAGGATGTGTAAAGGAAAGTAATAAAGACGTATTTATCCTTAAATTCGGAGAAGGGATAGGTATGTCCATTGCTATCCTCGAGCGTTACTTCTGGAAACATAGGCTTTTCTTGAAGCAGGTCATTGACCCTTGCTGTTTCAGCTGTATAGGCTTTGAATCCATCTGTACCAACATAAAACAAGATAATCCCGAATACTAAAACGATAGTAGCTGCGATCCTGCTGTTCCGGTTTTTGATCATGGAGATCACTTCCCAATTTCTTTTTAAAAAGGTGGCAATGTTGGTAAATAAATTAATTAGGGGTGCAAACGAGCTTAACGCCCGCTTGCACCAGCTTGTAATAATCGTTTCCTTGTCCTAGGTGCCGATTTTATACCGTTTCATTATGAGATAGCCCAAGCAGTTGAGCTATCTCATATAATAAAAGTTTCTTGATTGGGCGGCGCCTTATCAAGGCGCTGAGCTTTTCTAATTACCAAGTCTTGAATGGAGGTGATCCTGGAGGTGCATTTACGATAAAGTCAGTTAATGGGATGACATAAGCCATGGCAATAACGACAATCCCAAGTACTACCCAAAGTCCCCAGCGTTCAGTCCAATATGGAGTTTTAGTTGCTCCTTCTTCAACGTCTGCAATTGGGAATTCTGTTTCACCTTTTGGTGCAAAGAACATCATATTGAATACGGCATACACTTGGATAAGCACTGCGATGAATAATGCTGTTGCACCAATTGCAATCATGATTAAATATGGGCTCCAGCTCAAGGCAGTTGCATTATCAAAATAAGTTGAGAAAGAAGTTCTACGTGGTGAACCAAATAATCCTACTGTATGCATAGATCCTGACATTAAGATCATGGCAATTGTCCAAAGGATGGTTTGGATAACACCTAATCTATTTATTTTTGGTGTTAAAACACGACCTGATACATATGGAACTAAGAAGTAGCTTAATCCAAAGAATGTCATTGCTACAGACATACCTAATGTTAAGTGGAAGTGTCCTACAATCCACATAGTGTTATGAACAACCTGGTCTAATTGGTTTGTTGTTTGAGCAATACCGCCAGCACCAGCAGGGATGAAGGCAGCCATTGCGATAAATGGTGCTAAGAAACGAACATCGCCCCATGGTAATGCTTTATACCAGCCTAAGATTCCTTTGCCGCCTTTGGCTCTTGCAGTTTTTTCTAGTACTGCAAATAGTGCATATGCAGTCATTAATGAAGGGAATCCAATGGCTAAACTCATAAATACGTGCATAAACTTAACAGTTTGTGAGATACCAGGGTCAACGATCTGGTGGTGGAATCCACCTGTAATATTCATAATAACAAGGGCAATAACAACAACACGAGTTAATAAATCGCTCCAGCGTCTTCCGCCGGCAACTTTTGGTATGATGACATACCATGCAGATACTGCTGTTAAATACCAGATGTTAACGGCTGTATGGCCGAATGCCCAAAATAGTGTACGGGCAACCATGACATTGATGGTATCCACCCAGCCAAGTGTCCAAGGAATGATCATAAAGAGTACTTCAACTGCTACAAAGGCAGTGGCACCAACTAATAGAACAAATACACCAGTTGCAAAGAAAGAAAGGATTGGAAGATGCTGTCCTTTATGATTCTTTCTCCAGTTTGCTACTTGAACAAATGCCCCAATAGAGCACATCCAAATTCCTAAGACGACAAAGACTAGACCAAAGTAGAACACTGGGTGTGCAGCCATTGGCGGATAGAATGTGTACATAACAGATGCTTCATTCATCAAAACCGGAATAACTACAAGCACTAATCCGATCATTTTTAGCCAGAAGCCAATCCATCCCATTTTACGTACTTTTGGAAGAAGACCTCCCAAAGTATGTGACATACCAGCATAGAAGTAACCGATTGTAAAGAATGCTGAGAATACCACAACTAGAAGTAAACCATGTGCTGTTAAGACTTGATAGTAGTTAAGCCATGATGGCAGTTCTAAAAGGCCGCCGCGGTTTAAACCTTGCATTAATCCAAAGGTACCGCCAAGCAATAGTGCGATAAATGTTACTAAGAAATATGATTTAGATAATTTCGCATCAAGAGGGTTTACACCCATTACTTTATTTGTTTTTTCCTTAAAGCTTGCAGTTTTTATTACCGCTTCCATCTAAAATCCCCCCTTTATTTCACCGTAATGGTAGTTGCCATTAACTGGTGACCGGCACCGCAATATTCATTACATAAAACTAAATATTCTCCAGGCTTATCGAACTTTTGAGTAATTTTTTGTACATATCCAGGCATTACCATTGCATTGACGTTTGTTTCAGCAATTTCAAATCCGTGAACAACATCTTTAGAAGTAAGAGTAAAATGAACAGTTGATCCAGCAGGAATTTCAATTTTACCTGGGTTGAAGCTAAATATTTGTAAAGTCATGACAACTTCATATTCATTTTCACCAATTTGTTTTACCCCTGGCTGGTCAAATGGTGCTGTTTGATCCACTTTTTGCGGATCGATTCTTTCCTCATTGCTTGGAGGTCCCATCTCCAGCGCAAATGCTTGATAGCCAGCAAAAATCATAAATAACATGATCATACCGAAGCTTAATGTTAGCCAAACTTTCTCAGAACGATGCATGATTTTCCCCCCTTAGAATCTAGCCATAAATAGGCCGTATAGAACTATATACGTGAATAAAATAACAGCTCCGACAACACCTACTGAAAAAAAGGTACCTACCATTGTTTCGTTTTCTTTAGACCCTTTTTTTCCGTGATTTGGTTTAGCAGCTCCCATCTTTTATTCCCTCCTTGTTTGGTTCATACCTACATAATAGTTGCGAATGATTATCACAGAAGTGAACTGCATCACATGCAAAAGTTCTTTTTTAATAAAAATAATAAATTGGCTTGTTTAAACCATAAATTTATGAAAAATGAAATTGGCCAAGAACCCGCAAACCGCGGTATTATCACTGTTTTCATGATTTAAAAAGGAAATAGGGCGAATATAGAAAAAGTGACAAATTATTGAACAAAAATAAAATAGGCATCTAAAAGGATGGGGAACAACATGATGATGTAAATAAATGGTGGAAAAGTGTTCGGTGACAGTTAAAAGCGATTGGAATTAATATCCTATCATTTTTTTGTTGAATCATTATTTTATGCGTGATAATATTAGAAACAGAAAATAAATACCTTTAATACGGTCCAGAGAGGCCGAGAAGGGCGCAATAGTAGGAGTAACTATGTCATTCTATGCCCTTTTTGTCCTCTGAGACGAAAAGGGCATTTATTTTTTAGGCAGTGTCAAAGCTTAATGTTGATTTTAACCGCTTAGTTGATTGGAGTGGAAGGTGCGTAGACTCCTGGGGGATCAGCGTTGAAGTGAGACCCTGCAGGAACGATCGTTCCGAGGAGGCTCGCAAAACGCCCCCTGAAAGCCAAGCGCCTGGAACGGAAATCAACGGCCTAATTTTAAGAGAATATATCTCTTTTAAGCATGTCCTGTGAGACTTGTAAAGAGAATGGAAAAGAGAATTTTCCATTCCCTCAAACAATGATAATGGAGGGAAACAACAATGGATTATCGTAAAAAAACAGTAGTAGCATCAGTAGCAGGTTTAACATTAGAAGGCATGGACATCATGTTTATCTCATTTGCCATGTCAATGATTGTCGCTCATTTCCAAATAGATTTTGCGACAGGCGGACTTATTTCTTCTATTACAAATATCGGTATGTTAGCCGGCGGTGTAGTCTTCGGAATTCTTGCAGATAAGTTTGGCAGGGTGAAGATCTTCACTTATACGGTCCTATTATTTGCAGTCGGAACAGCCTTAACTGGTATGGCATCAAACATTGAACAAATATACCTCTTCAGATTTATTGCTGGCCTGGGTGCCGGCGGTGAGTATGGAATCGGAATGGCCCTTGTTGCTGAGGCATGGCCAAAGAATAAACAGGGCAGAGCTTCATCATACGTTAGTGTAGGAGCACAATATGGCGTTATTCTTGCTGCGCTTCTTAGTGCTATGATTCTTCCAACTCTTGGCTGGAGAGCATTATTCTTCGTCGGTATTGTCCCTGTTATCTTTGCCTTTATCGTACGAAAGAACTTAGATGAGTCACCTGAATGGCTTGCTTCACAGAAAGAGAAAAAAGCTGCAAAGGTAAAAGAAAAAGGAAAGCTTATACAGCTATTCAACACACCGAAAACGGCTATGACCACAATCGCTCTAGCAATAATGGCTACCGTTCAAATTGCTGGCTACAATGGATTAATGATTTGGCTGCCATCCATGCTGCAGCAGTCCCAAGGTTTATCAGTTTCAGGTTCGGCGATTTGGACGATAAGTACGGCAGTTGGAATGATTATCGGAATGCTCACATTTGGACAGTTCATTGACCGAATTGGCATCAAACGTTCATATGGAATTTTCCTTCTCGCTTCGGCGGCTGCTGTATTCCTATACGCTTTTGCGGAAGGAAGTGCTGGAGTATTGATAGGAGGAGCCATCGTAGGATTCTTTTCAAATGGAATGTTTGCCGGCTATGGAGCTTTAATTGGAAGTCTTTACAATGTAGGAATCAGAAGTACAGCGACCAATACAATTTTCAACTTTGGACGGGCTGTTGGGGGATTATCTCCCATCCTAGTAGGATATCTCTTACAATCTTATGATATGACAGTAGCTATGACATACCTTGCAGGATTGTATATCATTTCCTTCATCTTTATGCTCAGTCTGAAAAAGGGAGAAACTGAAAACCGCTCAAGTGAAAAGCGGCAGATGGCTTCTTTTGCAAATGCCAAATTAGCTGAAAAGTAATACTTGATTATAATATTGAAGATAATATATTGGGAAAGAAATAATTAAGGAAGCAAGGTTTTTACCTCTGCTTCCTTAATTATTTTGAGTATTTACAAAACATTAATTTAAAAAAAAGCGTGATATAATGATAATAAAAAAATACAAGGAGAAATTGCCATGCCTATTTTAAAGGACTTTTTCATTGGTCTGTCACAGAACCAATTTCTTAATGCAACTGCTAAAAAATATGGATTAAAACTAGGTGCTCAAAGTGTTGTGGCTGGAACAAATATTGAAGAAACAATTAAAAGTATTAAAGAGCTTAATGCCCATGGTATTTCTTGTACAGTAGATAATTTAGGGGAATTTGTTTTCGAAAGAGAAGAAGCAACCCAAGCAAAAGAACAAATTCTTAAGGTTATTGAAGCAATTCATGAAAACCAAGCGGACGCACATATTTCTCTAAAGCCAACTCAATTAGGTTTAGATATTGATTATGATTTTGCCTTATCAAATCTAAGAGAAATCGTTGCAAAAGCAAATGAATATAATATGTTCATTAATATTGATCAGGAAGATTACAGCCATTTACAGCCTTCCTTCGATATTTTAGATGAGCTTTCAAAGGAATATGATAATGTAGGAACGGTTATCCAAGCATATTTCTATAATGCTCAGGAAAACCTTGAAAAATATAAAGACTTCCGTCTTCGCATTGTTAAAGGTGCTTATAAAGAGCCTGAACAATATGCGTACCAGGATAAGAAAGATATTGATAGAAACTTTATTAAACTAATTGAATGGCATTTACTGAATGGTAAATTTACTTCTATTGCAACGCATGACCATAATATCATTAACCATGTTAAGGATTTCGTAAAAAGAAATAATATCTCTAATGATAAATTCGAATTCCAAATGCTTTATGGATTTAGAAAAGAAATGCAGCTAGATCTTGCAAAAGAGGGATACAACTTTACAACATATGTACCTTTTGGTCAAGATTGGTATGGCTACTTTATGCGCCGTCTTGCAGAAAGACCGCAAAACCTAAATCTTGTTGCAAAACAAGTATTCACTAAGAAAACAAACACTGTCCTAGGTGTCGCTGCAGGTGCATTTGTCCTAGGCAGACTAACAAAAAAAGGTAAACGCAAATAATACTTTATTGCGTTAATATAACGGGGGTCAGTCCCCCATCGCTTTAAAGCGATGGGGGACTGACCCCCTTTCCTTTAAAGTGTAAAAGCACTAGTGGTGCTTTTTTGCTTTGTATAGAATGTAGAGCAGGATGAGCATGACGATATCCAGTCTTGCGTTATAGGCGAACTGAAGGATACCGGTATTAAGGGTTGGAAGTTTTGTTAGGATGATGGAGGCAACAATAATGATCATTAAGGGAATGGCCGCTGTACTAACGTGTTTATTTAACAGGATTAACCCCCCGCATATTAATTCGGTTACAGCTACTAAATACATGAGATGAATCGGCAAGCCTAAGCTAATAAAATACGCTTCCATATCTGGACTAATAAATGCTAAAAGGGCGGAAACGATGAATACATAGGCAACCGCATAGCGTACAAGTTTTTCAGCAGAATAATGCATAGCTTATCCCTCCTTTCATACCAATGTATGCGAATGGTGGATAAACAGTCACAAATAAACTGTTGCTAAATTTTGTAAAAGTTAATACTTCAAGAAAAAGTGGCAGGTTTATGACAGATGATATATGTCATAGGAGAAGTAAGTTTGGTATGGTACACTTTTTTTATCAAAAGCTAAATGAGGTGCACTAGATGAAAACAGTCATGGTTATTGGCGGAGGTATTACAGGTTTATCAGCTATGTATGAATTAAATAAATGGAAAAAAGAACATTCATCTGATGTCCGTCTTATTCTTGCAGAGGGCTCACCAGAGCTTGGAGGAAAACTAAAGACCAAAAGAGACAGCAGCTTTCTAATGGAAGAAGGAGCAGACTCGCTTGTAGCCCGCAAAGTAACCGAAATGTCGTTCATAAAAGAGCTTGGATTAGAAAATGAGGTCGTCTATAATACAGCGGGCCGCTCGTATATATATGTTGATGGAGAAATTAAACCGATTCCTGATGATTCCTTATTCGGGATCCCAACAACAGTTGAATCATTGGCAAAAAGCACATTAGTTTCCGCAGAAGGGAAAGTAGAGGCGCTTAAGGACTTATATGTGAAGAATGAGACATTCACCAAAACGGATTCCATTGGCTCATTTTTGGAATGCTTTTTTGGCAAGGAATTAGTGGAAAAGCAAATTGCTCCTGTCCTTTCCGGCGTCTATTCCGGAAATTTAAGCGATTTGACTATTGAATCGACGATTCCGTTTGTACTTCAGTATAAAAATGAATATGGAAGCATTATAAAAGGTTTTGAAGCGAATAAAGAAAAATATCAAAATAGAGGCGGAGAAAAATTTCTCTCATTCAACAATGGGCTAAAAACTCTCATTGATGCCTATGAAGCAAAATTAAACGGTGTGGATATTTACAAAAATACAAAAGCCGCGAAGATCGAAAAAAGGGATCAGCATTATCTTGTTACTTTTGCTAACGGTGAAGTGGTCGAAACTGATTATATAGTGTTAAGTATTCCGCACTCTGAAGCAGAAAAACTGTTAGTTGATTCAGAGCTTGAAAATGTTTTTTCCAATTTTAAAAATAGCTCACTTATCAGTGTCTATGTTGGCTTTGATGTTCCTGACAGTGTTCTGCCAAAAGATGGAACTGGATTTATTACGGCTGATACTGACGAGCTTTCATGCAATGCCTGCACATGGACGAGCAGGAAATGGGAGCATACATCCAAAACACGAAACCTTCTTGTTCGGCTGTTTTACAAGAGCAGTCATCCAGCCTTCGCTGGTCTTAAGAATCTAAGTGAAGAGGAACTTCTAAAGACTGCCCTTTCGGATATTGAAAAAAGCTTGGGTATCACGGCTGAGCCAATCACAAGCCAGGTAACAAACTGGTCTGATCAGATGCCAAATTACCTGCTGACCCACCCGCAGTCAGTCAAGAATCTTGAAGATGTCTTGCAGGAAAAATACCCTGGAATCTACCCTGCGGGCTGCTCTTACTATGGTGTAGGTGTCCCTGTCTGTATTGAAAGCGGTGAAAATACGGCAAAGAAAATTATTGCAAATCTATAAAGGTAAAGCCCTTTCTACGCTATCGTAGAAGGGGCTTCTTTTTGTTGAGCGGAATGTTCTTGAAAAACATATTGGTTTCGTCCTGCGCCGATACCTGAAACAGTAAATATAATGGTAATTATCATAATCACGAAGATCGGAAGTGACCATGAGTGGAAAAGATCATAAAGGAACCCCATTACGAAAGGTCCAAGTGCTGATAAAAGATATCCGACAGACTGTGCCATGCCCGAAAGATCAGCTGCTTGTTTGGCATTAGCTGCCCGCAAACCGATAAGTGTTAATGAGTGGCTTATAGCTGCACCCAGGGCAATCCCAATTAATGCAATGCAGCATATCGTTAAGATTTTATTTGTACTAAAGAGCAATCCGATCAATCCGGTTATATTTATGAGACCAATAGCAAGAGCAATCCCTTTTTGGTTCGGAAGCCTGTCAGCCAAAACGGGAATAATAAGATTTGCCGGAAGCCCAGAAAACTGAAGAAGAGTAACCATCCAGCCAGCAACAGCTAAATCATATCCTTTGCCGTGAAGTATTTCCGGCAGCCATGGAGTTATACTGAAGTAAGCCAGTGATTGCAGGCCCATAAAAAGCGTAACCTGCCAGGCAATCGGGGAAAGCCAAATAGACGGATCCTTAGAATGATTTTCAGCTGAACGCACGGCTGTGCTGCGTTTCCTTTTTAACTGCGGTATCCAAAAGCATATAGCAAGGATGATCATAATAATCCAAGTGCCAAGTGACAGTCTCCATCCCAAACCAAGGGATTCTGCAAGAGGAATGCTAAGGCCAGGAGCCAGGCCAGCACATATACCCATCGATAAAGTATAGATACCGGTAATCAAACCCACTTTCTTAGGAAAAGATTGTTTTACAATCCCAGGAAGAAGTACATTGCAAATAGCAATGCCGAAGCCAATAATTGCTGCTCCTGCAAAAAGCAGAAAGATCGTGTTTGTCGAGCGAAGAATAATTCCGGCACCTAATATAATTAAACCGATTAGAACGCTTAATTCAATTCCGAATTTGCGGGCGATTCTAGAAACAACAGGGGAAAGCAGCCCAAAGGCAATGAGCGGGAGTGTTGTTACAAGACCGACAGCTCCGTTTGACATGCCTGTCTCCGCACGGATTGCGCTTGTTAAAGGACCAACGGAAGTAAGTGCTGGTCTTAATGTGAAAGCGACGAAAATAATACCTAAAATTAGTAAAATACGGCCCTGATATTGATTCTTTGTGTTCAATGAGCTTTTCATCATAATATCCCCCGGAAAAATAAACTTCGGTACCCGAATATTATAATGAATATTTTGAATTTTGTATATAGAGGAGTATTAGAAGGCAGGAGAATGGCCAAGGGGGAAGCCCAAAATAAAAGTATATCCCCATTAGCTGTTGTCCTGCTTGATTTGATGATCATAATAGGCAGTTTTCTTAATATTAACACCCACAAAGGTTTCCAGTATGGCCTGGCCGCCTGCAATGGCCAGAATAAAGATAATGTATTTGGCAATCGAAGGAAGAAACAGGTGCATAAGGCCAAGAAAAATGGCAGACCAGACGCCGGTGCACCAATAGCATGTTAGCAGATAACCGATTAAAGATTTGGGAACCTTTTTGATTTCGTGACTTTTAGTTTCTTTTTCTTTTAGAAAAACGTTGCGCAATGGTTCTGCTATTTTATCAAAAACAATTAAGTGTGTTAGCCGATAGCTTGCTAAAATAATCATGATAAATGTCATCCAGGATAGGTCCAAAAGCAATTGCCTCCTAAGCTCTTTTTTTTACATTATTGCCGAAAATTCCCTATAATATATTTAATATGATGACGAAGGCAGGTTCAAACATGTGTTTAATTCTTTTCGCTTATGATGTACATCCGAAATATAGACTAGTGGTCGCAGCAAATCGAGATGAATATTACCAGCGCCCTACGGCGAATGCACACTTTTGGGAGGATGAGCCGGAGATTTTAGCAGGCAGGGATCTTGAAAAAATGGGAACATGGATGGGTGTATCAAAAAATGGGAGATTTGCCGCATTAACAAATTTTCGCAATCCTAAAGAGCAAACTGATGGAAAGCGTTCTCGGGGCGAGCTTGTTGCAGAATATTTGAAGGGAAGCAGCCGGCCTGAAGAGTATTTAAAGATAATTTCCCGCAATAGGGAAAGTTATCCTGGCTATAACTTGTTGGCTGGTGATTTAAAAGAGCTGTATTACTACTCAAATATTGAAAATCAGATTTTAAAGCTTAAACCGGGTATTTATGGTGTCAGCAATCATCTATTAAATACATGCTGGCCAAAGGTGACGCGCGGAAAGGAAGGATTGGCTGCATTAGTGAAGGAACAAAAGCACGTTCAATCCGAAAAGCTTTTTCAGCTTTTAAATAATGCTGATCCTGCAGCTGACGATGACTTACCGAAAACTGGTGTTTCACTGGAATGGGAACGGACATTATCCCCGATTTTTATTAAAAGCGAGGGATATGGGACGAGAAGCTCAACGGTACTGCTAATGAGTAATGAGGGAATTGAGTACAATGAGCGTGTATACGCCAATGAAAAAATTAGCGAACAGTCATTTAATATTTCTATTTCATAATCTTTGTATGCGTTACCATTGTAAAACTTTACCACAATAAAGTTTTTATTGTCATCAGGGCAAAAAAGCTGTATTATTGAAAAATGTAAAGAATTCTTTATATTTAAACTGCAATGGAGGTAGAATGATGAGCAATCAAATTAAGTTGGGAATTGTTGGTTACGGAAATCTTGGACGCGGAGTAGTAGATGCTGTCAATAAATGTGAGGACATAGAGCTTGTTGGAATTTTTACTAGAAGATCTCCAGAAAGCCTAAATGTGCAAAATACAAATGCAAAAGTATTACATATTTCTGAAGCAGAAAACTATAAAGATCAAATTGACGTCATGATTTTATGCGGTGGTTCTGCAACCGACCTTCCTGAACAAGGCCCTCAATTTGTACAAATGTTTAATACAGTTGACAGCTTTGATACACATGCAAAAATTCCAGAGTATTTTGCATCTGTAGATAAAGAGGCAAAAGAGAACGGAAAGATTGGCATCATCTCTGTTGGATGGGATCCAGGTTTATTCTCCATTAACCGTCTGTATTCTGAGGCTATTTTACCGGATGGCCAAACTTATACATTCTGGGGCAAGGGTGTCAGCCAAGGCCACTCAGATGCAATTCGCCGTGTTGAAGGCGTTAAGAACGGAGTACAATACACAGTTCCAGTTGAAGAAGCTATGGATAGAGTAAGAAGCGGCGAAAATCCAGAACTTTCCACTGCAGAGAAGCACCTTCGCGTTTGCTATGTTGTTGCTGAAGAAGGCTATGACCAGGCTAAAATCGAGGAAACAATTAAAACAATGCCAAACTATTTTGATGAATATAAAACAGAAGTGCACTTCATTACTGAAGAAGAGTTAAAAGCAGAACATTCAAAACTTCCTCACGGCGGATTTGTCATTCGCGGCGGAAATACAGGTTCAGAGGGCAACAAGCAAATCATTGAATACTCTCTTAACCTTGACAGCAATCCTGAATTCACTTCAAGCGTGTTAGTTGCCTATGCACGTGCAGCATACCGTTTGAATAAAGAAGGACAAGCTGGTGCGAAATCAGTCTTTGAAGTACCGCCTGTCTACATTTCACCAAAATCTGCAGAAGATTTAAGAAAAGATCTTCTATAATTACATTGGGGCAGTTTGATTGTCCCTAGGACACGGGAATCGATCCCGTGTCTTATTTTTTATAAAGGAGCAATTAGATGGCTATAGTAAGGATTTCGCAAATGACGGCTATTTTATTAGAACGAGCAAGAAATTATGGTATTACAGCAGAGGAACTGCTGGCAGGTGTTAAATCTGGCGATGCTTCACTTTTTAAAGCAGCTGAGGATGAGCATTTCAAGTACGATCAATTTCTCTCTTATGCAGCTGAGCATGAGGAAGATTTAGAGACGGCGATAAAAAGCGGCTATCAAATGAAATTTAATACAATGGGCGGATTGCAAATATGGCTTAAAGAAGTATTCAGCATCGAAGCGGGAATGGACTTCGCAGCATCACCAGGAAGATTGGAGAATATCAAATTACCTGTTGAAAAGATTAATAGACTTCAAGAAACATTGGCAGGAAACTGGGTCATCCTCTTAACAGGCCACCAAAATAGCCAATCAGTCCTAAAAGAAAAAATAAATGCCCAAAACCCGCAAGAACACCATACAATAAACCTGCTCATCCAGCATGAATACCAAGCACAGCTTTAACCCACTAAAGCAACGGGGGACAGGCCCCCAACCATTTAAAGCATTAAAGCAACGGGGGACAGGCCCCCGATACGTTAAATCGTTAAAGAAATGTCCATTATATTGGACATTTTTTTAATGGATAAAACCCTCTGCATAATGTTGTTTAAAAATTCACTCAAATCATTTATGATAGGGATATATTATTTTGGGCTTCGAAATATTTACAGCTTCGGGAGGACATTATGTTAAAGGTTTTAGCTTATTTAAAGCCGTACAGGATCGCTGTAGCGGCCGCGCTTTCTCTAACGCTGACAGAACTGGCAGTTGAGCTTATCCAGCCTCTTTTTATGGCGAAAATCATTGATGAGGGAATTTTGCAGAGCGATTTACAAGCAGTCATCAAATGGGGATTAATCATGGCAGCTGTCTCGCTGCTGTCTTTTGCAGCGGGAGTGATCAATTCATTTTATTCTGCCCATGTTAGCCAAAGCTTCGGATTTGATGTCAGAAAAAGCCTTTTTAAAAAGATCCAATCCTTCTCTTTTGCGAACTTCAGCTCCTTTCCTGCGTCATCTCTAATTACAAGAATGACCAATGATATCACCCAAATCCAAAACACGGTGTTTATGAGTCTGCGCATTATGCTCAGAGCACCATTGTTAATCATCGGCAGCCTTATCATGGCTTTTACGATCAATATTAAGCTTGCCTTTATTTTATCTATAGTTGTACCGTTTTTATTTACTTTTCTGATCTTTGTCATGAATAAAGGCGGAAAGCTTTTTAAAAGCGTCCAGGAAAAGCTGGATTCTGTTAATGGCGTAATGAGGGAAAACTTAACGGGCATCCGTCTTATCAAGGCCTTTGCCAGAAGAAAACATGAGGAAAAACGATTTGCCAAGACAAATGGAAACCTGAAAGATCAGACAATCAAGGCATTGAGGCTAATGGAAATAACCATGCCGATCCTGCTCTTTATTATGAATATGAGTATTCTTGGCGTTCTTTGGTTTGGAAGCAAACATGTGGATAACGGCGGTGTCGAGGTTGGCGAAGTAGTTGCTATCGTAAACTATGCAACAAGAATGACAAGTGCATTTTTCGTCTTTTCTTTTATTATCATGGCCTTCTCACGAGCCCGTGCTTCATCAAAAAGGATTGCTGAGGTTCTTGACGTGGATATTGATTTATCCGATTCTGACCTAGATAATTCTTCCCTTCTTGTAAAAGAGGGAAAAATAGAGTTTCAGAATGTCACTTTCCAATACCCTAATGCTAAGACGCCAGCCATTGAGAATATGAGTTTCATTGTTCAGCCGGGGCAAACAATCGCTGTCATGGGAGCCACTGGTTCGGGAAAATCATCACTATTCCAGCTCATCCCTAGGCTATATGATGTGAGTGAAGGCAAGGTTTTGATCGATGGGATCGATGTCCGTGATATGAAGATAGAAAACTTGAGGAGAAAAATTGGCTTTGTTCCACAGGAAGCTCTATTATTTAGCGGTTCAATTAAAGAAAATATCTTGTGGGGCAAGGAGAAAGCATCTGAAAGAGAAATCACCATGGCTGTCAAGCATGCGCAAATTTATGAAACTATTAAGAAGCTTCCAAATCAGTTTGAAACAAAGATTGGCCAAAAGGGTGTGAACCTTTCCGGAGGACAAAAGCAGAGACTGTCTATTGCCAGGGCGCTGGTAAGAAAGCCAAAGATTCTGCTTCTAGATGACAGCACAAGCGCACTTGATTTAAAAACAGAAGCTGACTTGCTGGCGGACCTCAAATCATATACCTGCACAACATTAATTATTACCCAAAAAGTAAGTACCGCAATGAAAGCTGATTATATTTTGCTTCTGGAAAACGGCAGGCTCCTTACAAAAGGAACACATGATTCTTTGTTGGCAAGTTCTGAACTCTATAGGAAAATTAACCAGTCCCAGCTGAGAGAAGAGGGAAGAAGCTATGCTTAGCGAGCTTTTGAAACCATTTTTTTATAAAAAGAGTGAGGTATTAATAAAGGAGAACTCCTTTCAGACTTCCTCAGAGCAAATGGTAAAGAAAAAAAATATGAGGGGTACGCTAAAAAAAATATGGGTATATCTTTCTATACATAAGAGGCGATTACTGCTTGTGCTTTTCTTAGTTGTAGTCAGTTCTCTTTTGGGATTATTAGGGCCATTTTTATTAGGAAAGGCAATAGACAACTACATAGTAGCTAAAAATAGCCAGGGCCTATTCACTTTGTTAGCATGTCTAGCACTTATCTATGTGATTCATTCACTCTCTATCTGGTATCAAAACATTTGGATGATCGGCATTGCCCAAAATACTGTTTTTGAAATGAGAACCAATCTTTTTCATCATTTGCATAAGCTTCCCATTTCCTTTTTTGATAAACGGCAGACTGGGGAATTAATGAGCAGGATTACAAATGATATTGAAAATGTCAGTTCTACGCTGAATAGTTCTGTCATTCAGATCTTTTCAAGTCTGCTTACGCTTATTGGCACCGTATCAGTCATGCTTTGGCTCAGTCCAATTTTGACCTTGATCACGCTGGTTATTGTGCCCATTATGTTTTTCGGGATGAAGTGGATTACCAAACGGACAAGGGTACTATTTAAAGAACAGCAAAAAAATCTTGGGGACTTAAATGGCTTTATCGAAGAAACTATTTCCGGCCAGCGGATTGTTAAGACCTTCTCGCAGGAAAAAAGAATGACCGATGAATTTTTAGAAAAGGCACAGAGCCTGAAATTATCAGGGTTTTGGGCGCAGACGTATTCAGGATTTATCCCAAAGCTGATGAACGTATTAAATCATGTGAGCTTTGCGATTATCGCTGGCATTGGCGGGATATTTGCCTTAAAAGGGATGATTACGATTGGTGTTATTGTTATTTTTGCTGAGTATTCACGGCAATTCACACGTCCTTTAAACGACTTAGCCAATCAATTCAACACATTGCTATCGGCTATCGCCGGTGCCCAAAGGGTATTTGAAATCCTTGAGGAAAAGGATGAACTTCAGCAAGAAAACGGAATGGAACTTGCTGAAGTAACAGGGGAAGTAGAGTTCAGGGATGTTTCCTTTTCCTATGAAGAAGACAGCACTGTGAAAAATATTAACCTGCATGTATATCCAGGAGAGACTGCAGCGTTTGTCGGTCCCACCGGTGCGGGAAAAACAACGATGATCAATTTACTATCGCGATTCTATGAGGTGGATAACGGGGCGATTTTTATTGATGGCAAGGATATTGCCACTGTGAAAAAGGAGAGCCTCAGAAGTCATATGGGCTTTGTTCTGCAGGATTCCTTTTTGTTTCAAGGAACGGTCAGAGAGAATATTCGTTATGGAAGGCTCGATGCTTCTGAAGAAGAGGTTATTGAAGCGGCGAAAATGGCCAATGCCCATACCTTTATCTCAAGGCTGCCAGATCAATATGACACGATACTTGGTCAGGATGAAAGCGGGATTAGTCAGGGGCAAAAGCAGCTGCTGTCTATTGCCAGGGCTTTTTTAGCAAACCCATCCATTTTAATTTTAGATGAGGCGACAAGCAGCATCGATACCGTCACTGAGATTAAAATTCAAGAAGCTTTAAAAGAACTGATGAAAGATAGAACATGCTTTGTTATTGCCCATCGTCTAAATACGATTCAAAGTGCTGACAGGATTTTTGTTCTTGATTCGGGCCGGATAATTGAAGAAGGCACACATAAAGCTTTACTTCAGAAGAAGGGCTTTTACTATAGCCTGCAGGGGAAAGCAGACAATTAAGCATTATTGGGGATAGGAAGAGTTCTTTCTGTCTCCATTTTTTCACTGTTTATCCACACGAAAAATCCAGTAATATTAAATGGTCCACAGGTTTATCCACATTATCCACAGAAAATAGGGATTTTCCTTGTGGAACTTTCGGACTATACATACCAAAGTCTCATAGCACTTATGCACAATATCCACATATTTGTGGATAAACTTGTTCACAACTAAAAAAGGAAGCCGAGATTTATCGGCTCCCTGCTTTAAGAATTGTTCAGCTTCAGGCACCTTGACCGCCGCCTTGCACTTTTCTTAATTAACTTCTTCTTTGCTTTCCTTTTACCCTTTGATTGGCAGCATTTGCACGTGCCTGTGCTTCAAGATCCGCTTGATCAGCAAGCTCCTGTGAAAATTCCTCGTCTACACCATCTGACTTCATATTTTGAGGTACTTGTGGCAGTGTTGCTTTGTTTTTATCCCGAGATCTTTGTCCGCGTGAACGGCCCATGGCAATAACCCCTTTCAGCTTTGATTAGGGAAACGCTTAAGGTGTTTCCACAACTTATTATTTGCTTTTTCAGCAATATTATAGGCTGAAATTAAGACCGGGAATGTTTCCCTAAATAGCCGCCAGCACGGTCAGCCATTTTAAATTCACGTGAATACAAAACCTCCTGGGTAGCTGACAATGACCGTTTCTTTTTATCCTTCGTTTTTTTATCCATCTGGATCACCCTTTCAAAGTTATGTAAAAATCTCACACCATTTATATTTTTCCCCTAGATGTATGAATTGATACTTATGTGTTACAGTAAAAATGAGGTGAAAAAGATGCCTGTTATTACGAAAATATCTATTCAGCAAAAAAATAAAGACCGTTACAATATTTTTTTGGATGATAAATATGCATTTAGTGTGGATGAAGAGGTGCTAATTAAACATCAATTAAAGAAGGGAATGGACATAGATGATTTTTCTATGGCCGATATTTCCTATCACGATGATATTAGCAAAGCTTATAATACGGCGATTCAGCACTTATCGCGCAGAATGAGATCGGAAAAAGAGGTAAGACAGCATTTAAAGGAAAAAGAAATTGAGGATCCGGTAATCCAAGAAGTCATACATAAATTGTATAAACATAAGTTTTTGGATGATCAGGAATATGCGATTGCGTTTGTTCGGACCCAAGTAAACACAACAGATAAAGGGTCAGCAGTAATCCGCCGTGAATTAAGGGGAAAAGGAATCGCAGATCCGATGATTGAACAAGCCATGCTGGAATATACGTTTGATATGGAACTTAGCACGGCTGGGCAAATAGCTGAAAAATTTGTCCTGAAAAATAAACGTGATTCCACGCGAATCATGAAACAAAAGCTTGAGCAGCTGCTTGTGCGAAAAGGCTTTCCTCTGCAAATTATTCAAGAGGCCATTTCAGAAGTGGATGCAGATAAATCTGAAGATGAGGAAATGACTGCTCTTTTGGTCCATGCCGAAAAGGCGCATAGAAAATATGCTAATCTCAGCGGATTTGAATATGAGCAAAAAATGAAACAAACCCTTTACAGGAAAGGATTTTCCATTGAATTAATTGAACGGTATTTAAGGGAACGCATTTGAAAAGGCTTTTCTAATAGAGGATAATTCACTATACTAAATGGTGAATGTTTTATTTACATCTATGTACCAGCTATGGGAGTGAAAAATTATGCACGAGAGAAGATATAGTGATATGACAATCCAGGAGCTGCTTCAGGAAGTTTCTGTACTGACTGAAAAGGCCAGGAAAGCAGAGCAAATGGGCATGGTTAATGAATTTGCTGTTTTAGAAAGAAAAATGGTAATGGCTAAATGTTATCTATTGAATCCGGAGGACTTTAAGCCCGGAGAAATATATGAAATTGATGGAGATCCAGGTACCTTTTTTAAAATTGATTATATGAATGGAGTATTCGCCTGGGGATATCGTTTAAATGAAGGCAGTGAACAAGAAGCACTGCCGATTTCCATTCTAAAAAAAGAAAACAGTTAAGGAAAGAGAAGGAGTGCCTTCCCTTTCCTTTTTTGTTGAAGAGCCAAAAATCTTTTCTAAGAGCGTTTTCTAGTTTGCGCTTCTAGAATAACGAGGTTTTGTGTAATTTGCGTTTCGCCGTTTACCTGTGAGTGAGCTCTCTTTGGCCTAAACCATGGAGCATTAAACTTTGTTTGGAAGAAGTTTTTCGGCTTTTGTCCCATTACTTGAGCCTCCTCATTTATGATTCAGTCTGAATAAGTTAAAATTCAGGTGTATCAAAATCTCGGTTTGACGAAGCTCGCATGCGTTCCTGAGGATGGGTGTTAATCGTCCCGTTGGCTCTTAAGGAGTTGTAATCTGCCTTAGCCCGCGGCTCACCCTCTAATTTATTTCTGTTCTGATTGGGGAAACCTCTTTCTTTATTCCGCATATTAACCCTCCTAGAAAGGCTTCAACCGTGAAAAACAATGGCCAGGACCAATTGCTGATCACGTACTAATAGTATGAGCTGTTCTAGGTGTAGTATGAGGGTTAGAAATTGGTAAAGCGTTTTATGAATGAAGGCCCCCCCTGCAAAAAAGCCAAAAAAAAGCCCTTCATATTCGTAAAATGAAGGACTTTTTTGAAAAGGTTAACCAGGAATGATATCCAGTTTTTTGCGTAACTTCTCTTCGCTAAATATCCACCCGGTATAGGAGGAAATAATGTTTAACTCCAAATCAAGCTGGACGACAGCGACAAATGGATAATAATCTTTGCTCCTATATCTTAGATCAATAAAGCGAACTTCATAAAAATCATCGTACTCATCAATTTCCCACCGATAAACAGGGGAGAAGGATATAAAAGCGGATAAATTTTTATCTTTTTGCGCTGCTTCCAAAACTGGGGTTTCCGGAACGGGAACCCGGTTAAATTGATCCAATATCGTCACTTCATTATTTACCGCACGGCCAACAAAAAATTGATGCTTGTTCATAACAGCTATTCGCCACTGATTAAACTTCATCGTCGGTGAAATGATGATTTCTGTTGCATTTGGGATAAGCCTTTTGACCTCAGCATATACCTTCCGCTGTACCCAAAAACGCGCGAAATAATAAACAACAAGCAAAGCATAAAGGGTTAGGAAAGTATATCCAGGATGAGCCCCTAATGCCCAGACGATTAAACCAACAACATGAAAACCAAAGATAATCGGATCAAATGTATTAATAACTCCTAAGGCTACCCATTTCGATGAAAATGGCCTTAGTGCTTGAGTTCCATAGGCATTAAAAATATCAACGAAAACATGGAGAAAAACAGCGACAAATGTCCAAATCCACAAATGGAACAAATTAGCTCCACTAAAAAAGGGATAAATAAGTGCTATAATCAAAATTGGCCAAAGCAAAACTGCGGGGATGGAATGGGTAATTCCGCGGTGATTGCGGATATAAACGGCATTATTCTTTAGTTTTAAAACAGTATCGATATCCGGTATTTGTGAACCGACAATCGTCCCAATCATGACACTGGTCATGGTAGCAGAATTTTCTGCAACAGCCGGATCCAGTGTAGCAATCCCGGCTAGAGCTAAGCCCATTACGATATGTGTTCCAGTATCCAAAACGAAAGACCTCCTTTAATAGTAGAGGTTGATGTGAACTAATCAAACATCTTAATAATAATTCTAAACTTTTTTATCTTGTTGCACCAGTTAAAATATTGTTACATTTAAAGCTGCTGGAACGTGTTCAACCAAAACATAATACTATTTTTCCAAGTTATATTGAGTTTATCCCGAAGTTTGGAGGATCCTGTTTTGAATATAAAATATGACGACAAGTTAGAGAAATTTCCTAAAGAAGCTTTTATGCATGATTTAATCCAATGGTTTAAAGCAGAGCAAAGAGAATTGCCATGGAGAGAGGATAAGGATCCGTATAAAATATGGGTTTCAGAAATCATGCTGCAGCAGACGCGGGTAGACACTGTTATCCCTTATTTTAAAAACTTCATTGAGCAATTTCCGGATATCAAGGCATTAGCAGAAGCTGAAGAACAGAAAGTTCTAAAATCCTGGGAAGGCCTTGGCTATTATTCGAGGGCACGCAATCTTCATTCTGCTGTAAAAGAAGTAAATGAAAAATATGAAGGCAAGGTTCCAGACGAACCTAAGGAGATCTCCTCGCTTAAGGGAGTAGGACCGTATACAGCTGGAGCCATTTTAAGTATTGCTTACGGGCTTCCAGAACCAGCTGTTGACGGAAATGTCATGCGTGTATTATCAAGAATATTATCCATTTGGGATGATATTGCCAAAGCGTCAACGAGAAAAGTTTTTGAGGATGCCGTGAGAGTTCTTATTTCAAAGGAGGACCCTTCATCCTTTAATCAGGCTCTAATGGAATTGGGCGCCTTAATATGTACCCCAACCTCACCAAGCTGTCTTCTTTGTCCGGTAAGAGAGCATTGTCAAGGTTTTTACGATGGCGTTCAAAACGACCTTCCTGTTAAAACAAAGAATAAAAAACAGCGCCAAGTCCAAATAGCAGCGGTTGTTTTAGAAGATGAAGCAGGCAGGGTATTAATTCATAAACGGCCAGAATCAGGGCTTTTGGCAAATCTGTGGGAATTCCCAAATGCAGAGGTCTTGCCGCCGCATGACCTTGAAAAAGAGCAATTAAAAGAAGCTATTAAAAACGAATACGAGGCAGAAGTTAAAATGGATGAAATGATTGGTCAGATTGAGCATGTATTTTCCCATTTAACGTGGAACATCAATGTCTACAAAGGGAAACTTCTGTCAATAAAAAAAGAAAAGTCAGACTTAAAGCTTGTCACTATGGAAGAAATTCAACATTATCCTTTCTCTGTTTCCCATCAAAAAATCTTAAAGCAGCATAATGAAAGTAAAGAGCTCTAGCACCAGTTATGGCACTAGAGCTTTTTTACTAATTTATCTTCTTCAATCCCCCGCGGTTTTGGATCTCTTGGACAATTTCCGTCTGAATCGTTTGGCCTTCGGTATTTAAATAAGAATCCATTTGCTGCAGGGAATGGTGAAAATGCTTAAGTTCGCTGTCTGTCCAATCTTTAATGGACATCATTGAAAGCTCAGTCATATCACGGCCATCGTACATATAAATCTTCCTTTCTATTCTTGGATCTATTTCATATTGTTTTTAACCTAATTGCCATATATACATGGAAAAGGATAAAATGAGAAGAAATAGAAGATACGCCATTATTGGCTGATCAATAAAGAAAGGGTTATGAAAATGACACAGAAAGTAGCACTAGTAACAGGAAGCAGCCGTGGCATCGGTAAGGCTACAGCGATTCGTCTGGCCAAAGAAGGATATGATATTGTTATCAATTATGCCCGCAGCAAAACAGCTGCACTGGAAACAGCATCAGAAATTGAAGCTTTGGGCAGAAAGGCTTTAACCGTAAAAGCAAACGTCGGGGATGTCCAAAAGATAAAAAACCTGTTTGAAGAAATTGATAAGGAATTCGGCCGGCTTGATGTGTTTGTCAACAATGCGGCATCAGGTGTTCAGAGACCATTAATGGAACTGGAGGAACACCATTGGGACTGGACGTTAAATATTAATAGCAAAGCTCTTCTATTCTGTGCCCAAGAAGCAGCAAAGCTGATGGAAAGAAACGGGGGAGGAAAAATTGTCAGCATCAGCTCCTTAGGTTCCATCCGCTATTTAGAAAACTATACAGCTGTTGGCACATCCAAAGCGGCCCTTGAAGCACTGACAAGATACTTAGCGGTAGAGCTTGCTCCAAAAAATATTGTTGTTAATGCGGTTTCAGGCGGAGCGGTGGATACAGAAGCATTAAAGCATTTTCCAAACCGTGATGAACTGTTAGAAGAAGCAAAAGAAAAAACACCTGCAGGGAGAATGGTGCAGATTGAGGATATGGTCAATGCAATTATGTTCCTCCTGGCAGATGAGTCCAGCATGATTCGCGGTCAGACTATCATTGTCGATGGCGGGATATCATTACTGGTTTAAGTTTTCGTTAATTATTCAAAAAACATTTTTATTTTTTAAGGATATTTCCTTCACGCATGGTACAAATTAATGAGCGTGGAGGTGATAAACATGGCAAAACAACCAAACAAAACACAAGCAGGTACTAACATCCAAGAAGTAAGACAGCAAAATGCACAATCTGCTGCAGGTGGTGCAGGACAGTTCGGTACTGAATTTGCAAGCGAAACTAATGCACAAGAAGTAAGACAGCAAAATGCACAGTCTGCTTCAGGTGCAGGACAGTTCGGTACTGAATTTGCTAGTGAAACTAATGCACAAGAAGTAAGACAGCAAAACCAGCAGGCTGAGTCTCGTAAAGCACAAAACTCAGGTCCTCAAAATTCATAATACTTAACCTAGAAGGTGCTCTCTTTACGAAAAGGGCACCTTCTCTTTTTTTTGTTCTTCGACAAAACTTCTATTATCTCTACATTAATTGTCAAAGGATTGCTGGGAAGATACCGCGAATAATTAAAAAAGAGAAAATAAATGGGGCGGTGTCTGATTACAATGAAAAACTTTAACCATTTAGTCGCAGAGCAAATGCAAACAATGGAAAAATTATTATATTTGCAAAGTGAGATTGAAAGATGCGAGGAACTGGAGCAGGAGCTTAATTCCTTAGAGGAGGAAACAGAATTAGAAAGCATCCGTTTGGAAATTGCTAAATTAAAAATTGAATTAAAAGATATCCATCAGACTTTTGAAGAACAGACAGAAGAGGTTATTCGTTCCTATCAAAATGCTAAGGTAACTGTTTGAAAAGATGCCTCGTTTTTTGCTATCAGGCAATCTGCCCCCGTCCACCATATTTCCATTTAACGGGGGCAAATACTCCTCATTTTATTCTATTATTTTCCCAAATCGCTGATTTCCAATGGCTCTTTGTTTTAAATTCTTTCTTAAACCGTTATAATAATAGAAAAAAGTATTCGATCTTTGTTGCCTTAATTTGTTTTGAACCATTGCGGAAGGTTTGTAAAAGATCAGACATCGCCTGATTTTTTATTATATTTTTGCCTTCAGCCTCTAACATATCGCGCCAATGCGTTTTTTCTATAGGTTGCAAAGCCCGGGATTTATGAAAGTAGGGGAAAAGTATGGCCGTACCCATTGAAGGAGAACCAGTACAAATCCATAGCTATAAACATAATGGGCACATCCATCGCGTCTGGGAGGAAACAACGGTACTAAAAGCAACGCAGAATTTAGTCATTGGGTGCAATGACAGGACGGTTGTTACTGAATCAGATGGAAGGACTTGGATTACTAGGGAGCCGGCAATATGTTATTTTCATTCCCAGCATTGGTTTAATGTGATTGGGATGATTCGAGAAGACGGGATATATTATTACTGCAATTTAAGCTCACCGTTCATTTTTGATGGGGAAGCAGTAAAATATATTGATTACGACCTGGATATAAAGGTTTTTCCAGATATGACCTTTAATCTGCTTGATGAAGATGAATATGAAAGACATCGAAAAGAAATGAATTATCCGGAACCGATTGACCGGATACTTAAATCTAATGTGAAAAAATTAATCTATTGGATTCGGCAAAAAAAAGGTCCATTTGCGCCTGATTTTATTGATATTTGGTATGAAAGATATTTAACCTACAGACGCTAAATAAGGATTATGTAATTACCTGTTGACCATACATCAACAGGTTTTTCCATGAACAGATAATATTTATATAAATTTTACGTACAAAGAGGGGAAATAGTTGGGCAGCATTCAGCGTTACATGAAATTTGTTAAACCTTATAAGTGGCAAATCATCTTAACGATTATCATTGGAATTATTAAGTTTGCCATTCCGCTCATCACACCTTTATTAATAAAATATGTCATTGATGATGTAGCAGGGAACCCTGATTTAAGCACTGCGGACAAGACATCCAGTCTCTTGCAGATGATGGGATTAATGATTCTGATTTTTGTCTTATTGCGCCCGCCAATTGAGTATTATCGGCAATATTTTGCCCAATGGGTGGCAAGCAAGATTTTATATGATATCCGGGATAGGCTCTTTACCCATATACAGAAATTAAGCTTTAAGTATTTTGCAAATACAAGATCTGGTGAGGTCATTTCAAGAATCATCAATGATGTGGAACAGACTAAAACATTCGTTATTACAGGTCTCATGAATCTCTGGCTTGATTTGGCAACGATTCTTATCGCAGTGGGGATCATGCTGAAAATGGACGTTACATTGACCATTGTATCGTTAATTTTGTTCCCTTTTTACGGATTTTCCGTTAAATACTTCTTCGGAAATTTAAGAAAGCTGACAAGAGCACGTTCCCAAGCCCTTGCTGAGGTTCAAGGATATCTTCATGAGCGGGTGCAGGGAGTAGCAGTCATCAAAAGCTTTGCCATTGAAGATTATGAGCAGACACAATTTGACCGGCAGAATAAAAACTTTTTAGTCAAAGCCATTGACCATACGAAATGGAATGCAAAAGCATTTGCAGTTGTCAATACGATAACAGATATCGCTCCGCTGCTTTTAATCGGATATTCGGGGTACCAGGTTATTCAAGGAAATCTGACCATTGGTACAATGATGGCTTTCTATGCTTATATTGAAAGATTGTATAATCCTTTGCGGAGACTTGTAAATTCTTCAACCACTCTGACTCAATCCATTGCATCGATGGACAGGGTATTTGAGCTGATTGATGAGAAATATGATATCGATGATCTTCCGGGAGCTGCTGAAGTAGTAGATGTAAGAGGAGATATCCAATTTGAGAACGTCAGCTTTTCCTATAATGAAAAGGAAGGTCCTGTATTAGATAATATTTCACTTCATGTGAAAAAAGGCGAAACCATTGCCCTAGTTGGTATGAGCGGTGGAGGAAAATCGTCATTGGTCAGCCTGATTCCAAGATTCTATGATGTCACAGAGGGCAGCATTCTGCTTGATGGAAAAGATATTCGCTCCTTTAAGGTGAGAAGTCTGCGGGATAAAATTGGCATGGTTATGCAGGACAATATTCTTTTTAGCGAGTCGGTTAAAACGAATATATTGCTGGGCAAACCAGATGCAACAGATGAAGAGGTAATCGAAGCGGCAAAAGCAGCCAATGCGCATGATTTTGTTATGAACCTTCCGGAGGGGTATGACACGAGGGTTGGTGAACGAGGAGTAAAGCTTTCCGGCGGGCAAAAACAAAGGATAGCTATCGCGAGGATCTTTTTAAAAAATCCGCCTATCCTAATCCTTGATGAAGCAACTTCAGCTTTAGACTTGGAAAGTGAACATTTAATACAAGAGTCACTCGAAGAGCTAGCAAAGGACCGAACCACTTTTATAGTTGCCCATCGGCTGTCCACAATCACGCATGCAGATCGAATCATTTTAATTGAACATGGAAAAATCGCAGAAATCGGAAGCCACCATGAATTAATGGAAAAACAAGGCGGCTACTATAAGCTCTTCCAAGTCCAGGAACTGGGACAAGGGGACAGGCACTTTGTCCCGGCCGCGGACTAGGGGACAGGCACTGTGTCCCGAAGGGAAACAGGGGTACCTTCCATTCTCGTCTACAAAAAAGCACTGATTCTTAAATAAGAGTCAGTGCTTTTTGTTATTTTTCAATCAAAATCTTGTTTGTTTTTTTGTGATACCGTTGGAAGCTGCTGATAATTTTGTCAAGGTGTTCAATTTGTTCATCATAGTCAATAATGGCCGAAACGATTTGCATCGTATGGGTTAGGGTAGATTCATCTGTTATATGTGAATTCTTTTGATAGGAAAGGAATTGGTTAGCAAGCTCTTTTCTTTTTAAATAGAACTCTCCGTCTTCAAAGATCATTTGCGGACGAACCTTCCCAATAAATTTCAGCATCACGTGCTCATGGTAGTGCACCAGGCTGTCAAGCTGCTGCTGGACAATGACTTGAAATTCTGCAGGCATTTCATAAAGATCATTTTCATATCGATGCAATTTTCTTAAGACTTCAAGGGCTCGCTTTACTGTAGAGATCATTTGTCTGTAGACAACCAATTTTCGTGATTTGGCAAAGGTGTCCCTTTTAAGATAATGCCTTTCTTCTTTAAACAATGAATAAAGCTGATCAAGCCCACGCACGGTCTCTTTCATCTTTTTAATATCATTCTTAAGGGGTTTGTGTTCAGAAGAATGTCTAATAGTCATCCTAATCCATTTGGTGATCTCCACTGTGACGTCAGAAAGCTGGTAGTAAAGCTTCTTCTCGTATTTTGGCGGAAGAAAGAATAAATTCACGATAAACGCTGAAAGCACTCCAAGCATAATGGTTAAAAACCGTATGAAAGCAAATTCAATAAACGCATCTCCAGGGGTTTCCATAATAACAAGCATGGTGACAAGGGAAAGCCCGATCGTGTTTTCTATCTTAAGTTTAAGATTGATGGTTATTAAAATAATTGCTGCAAGGCCAACAATCAGCATATCTTTTCCTAATAAAAGAACGAATACTACTGCAATAATCGCACCGATGGCATTCCCTTGAATCTGTTCAACAATCGATAAAAAGGAACGGTATACCGTCGGCTGTATTGCAAAAATAGCAGCAATTGCTGCAAATAGTGGCGACGGAAGCTGGAATAACTCTGATAAAAATAATGACAAAATAATTGCAATTCCCGTTTTGAAAATGCGGGCGCCAAGCTTCATAAATACTGATGTTCCTTTCTTAATAAATAATTACATGAGTCCAAACCATTAGAATATATGAAAAGGCTTGTTATAGTATTATATGCATGAATGTACTATACATGGTTATGAAAGGATGTACAATGGGTAATTTCATTATTTTAAGGAAGGGATAGCGATTCTAGGATGGAGGAAAAACAGGGGAACCAAAAAGATCCCCCTGTTAATCAAATTATTTTTCACTTAATGCTTCAAATGCATTTCGTACGGCAAAAATGGCTGCGTTAATATCTTCCTCAGTATGTGCAATCGTAATAAACCAGGCTTCATACTTGGATGGAGCCAGATTAATCCCTTGTTTAAGCATTAGTTTGAAAAACTTAGCAAACATCTCTCCATCTGTATTTTCAGCTTGCTCATAATTCTCTATCTTTTCATTCGTAAAATAGACGGTCAATGCGCCTTTTAAGCGATTAATCGTAATTGGGATATTATATTCCTTTGCTGCCTCGGTAATGCCATCTTCGAGCATAGCTCCCAACCGATCAAGGTATTCATATATTCCATCCTGCTTAAGAACTTCAAGACAGGCAATACCCGATAATATAGATGCTGGATTTCCAGCCATTGTACCAGCTTGATAGGCAGGTCCAAGCGGAGCAACCTTCTCCATAATTTCTTTTTTGCCGCCGTATGCGCCGATTGGCAGACCACCGCCGATAATTTTACCCATCGCTGTTAAATCCGGCTGTATCCCCAATAAATCCTGGGCACCGCCATACATAAAGCGAAAAGCAGTAATGACTTCATCGTAAATAACGATGGCGCCGGCTGCATGCGTTAATTCGTTGACCTGTTCAAGGAATCCAGGGTTTGGCTCAACAATACCAAAATTCCCGACAATCGGTTCTACAAGAACGCCGGCAATTTCGCTTCCCCATTTTTCCATTGCTTCTTTAAATGGCTCAATGTCATTAAAAGGAACGGTGATAACCTCCTGGGCAATACTTTTAGGTACCCCAGCTGAATCCGGTGTTCCTAAAGTGGATGGCCCTGAGCCTGCGGCAACAAGCACAAGGTCGGAGTGGCCGTGATAGCATCCAGCAAATTTAATGATTTTGTCCCTTCCTGTATAGGCACGTGCTACACGAATGGTTGTCATTACAGCTTCTGTACCGGAATTGACAAAACGCACCTTTTCTAATCCAGGCATAGCTTCTTTAAGCATCTTTGCGAATTTTACTTCATGCGGTGTAGGTGTTCCGTAAAGAACGCCGGTTTCAGCAGCCTTTTTTATCGCTTCTGTTATATGAGGGTGGGCGTGTCCAGTGATGATTGGACCGTAGGCGGCCAAAAAGTCTATATATTGGTTTCCGTCAACATCCCAGAAATAGGCGCCGCTTGCCCTTTCCATAACTACAGGTGCACCGCCGCCAACCGCTTTATAGGAGCGGGAAGGGCTGTTTACACCGCCAACAATATGTTCAAGCGCTTCTTTATGTATCCGTTCTGAATTTGTAAACTGCACAAAAAATCCTCCTTTAAGAACTTGGTGCTTTTAATTCTCAACCTTTATTATATTAACATGTTTTAACAATAGAAGCTTGGTCTTACAATTTCGACTTTTTAAAGTGGAATTAACTTAATCTTTTGCTTCTTTTCTGCGAGACAAGCAGGCATAGAGCATGTTGCATAAGCGTATAGTTTAAGAAAGATAGAAAGGGAAAGAGGGAGGACTATGGTTTTTTACTTATCCCTGTCACTAATTGTTTTTTGTATGGCGATGAGCCTGCGGACCTTATTTTTGCCGCATAAAATTAAAGGAAAAAAGGTTTCGTTTGAAAACTTTCTTTATTTAGCATTTATATATTTAACGGTCATGATTGGTTTTGGATTGATATATATTCTTCTTGAATTAAATGGGCTAACCGTTTTTATGGATGGAACATTTGGGATCGATGACGATTTTTTTGCACAGCTGGAGACAGGATTTTATTTTAGCGCGGTCACATTGTTTTCTGTCGGGTATGGGGATATTGCTCCGATTGGAATTGGCAGAATGATAGCTGTTACAGAGGCATTAATTGGTTATACCATTCCGGCAGCTTTTGTATTCAGGGCGGTGTTTGATATGGAGAATAATATGTAATCGCATCAGGTATAGTCGGATAAATTGTTTTTCCTGTTAAAATTCGGTACGCTTGTGATAAAGGATTTGAAAAAGATGGAGGGATTAACATGACAATTTCTGTGGGTGAATTAGCGCCTGACTTTTCATTAATGGCGAGCAATGGAGAAAGTGTGAAATTATCTGACTATCGCGGGAAAAATGTGGTTTTATATTTCTATCCAAAGGATATGACGCCAGGATGTACAACTGAAGCTTGCGACTTTAGAGATCATCATGAAAGCTTTGCCGGTTTAAATGCTGTGATACTGGGAGTAAGCCCTGACCCTGTCAGCAAGCATGAGAAATTTATTGAAAAGTATGATCTGCCTTTCGTTTTGCTAGCTGATGAGGAACATAAAGCAGCAGAGGCCTATGATGTTTGGAAATTAAAGAAGAACTTTGGAAAAGAGTACATGGGTATTGAACGTTCCACATTCATAATAGATAAAGAGGGTAAAATAGCCAAAGAGTGGAGAAAGGTTACAGTAAAGGGGCATGTAGAAGAGGCTCTTGAATTTATCAAGGCAAATCTCTCGTAAACACAGCCTATTTTTCAATACAAAGGCTTACGTCCATTCAATGTAGTGCAATTTGAATATGATTTATTAGGGCATACCTCCTCAGTTATATTTTACGAAGCAAAAGGACCAAACTCCGGAACAATGGAAAGGTTCTTCTGCTTCCTTTTTTTATGAAAAGACAGTCAGTTTTTATGTTTTTAAATATGAATTGCTTACATATATTAAAATAAATAAAAACAAACAGAAGGGGGGAAGGAATATATTAAAAAATTGCCGGGAAATTGATTAAAGCAGGTTGTTATGTTGACAAATGTGGCAATCAATTAGTACACTGATTATAAAGATTATAATATAATAATTCTTGTTAGAAGAGAGGTGCATGGCGGTGGCGCAAATGGATTTAAAAGAAGCGTTAGATACGCTAAAGGAAACCGGAGTTCGCATCACACCACAGCGTCATGCGATACTTGAATTTTTAATAAACTCAATGTCACACCCAACCGCTGACGAAATATATAAAGCATTAGAAGGAAAATTTCCAAATATGAGTGTGGCTACAGTTTACAATAATTTAAGAGTATTTCGTGAGGTTGGTCTTGTTAAAGAATTGACCTATGGTGACGCATCCAGCCGGTTTGATTTTGTTACTACACAGCATTATCATGTTATTTGTGAGAAGTGCGGAAAAATTGTGGATTTCCATTACCCAGGCTTAGATGAAGTAGAACATTTAGCTTCACACGTAACTGGATTTAAAATCAGTCATCATAGAATGGAAATTTACGGAACTTGTCCGGACTGTGCCAGTAAAGAGGCACACTAAAAAAGGCCAAGAAAGCTGCTGGCTATGATGCTGACAGCTTCTTTGTTTTTAGTCTATTCTTTATAAAAACCTTTAAAAAACCGCATATAAAATAAAGGCATTCGCAAAAACATAGCGAATGCCTATTTTTCTAAGTTTTTTCTGTTATATTTTTGGTCAAACTCTTTGCCCTCAAGATTAGGATCTAAAGTTAAAGGCTCCCGGCAGTACATACACATATCAACCCTGCCAAGCATTTTCGTGGGTTTCTCGCAATTGGGACAAACAACCTGAATCGTTTTTGTCGAAAGCATACCGATCCAAAAATAAACAGCCGTACTGGCAACGAAGAATAAGAGTCCAAAAATCATAAATATGGTCATGACGAGAGGAGATTCTCTAAAGAAAATTCCAATATACATAACAATAAATCCTACAAATATTAAAGCAAGCGCAAATGAACGTATCTTATTAATTTTACTTGAATACATTGTATATTTAGCCATCCTTGTCCCTCCTAAGGAATAACTATATCATAACGTTTGACGGAAATTAAATAAAAAAACCATAATGGGTTAGCAGAAATATTATTTTTCAAAGGGATGATTTAAAGCTAATGTTGACTAATGACAAATTAATAGGAGAGCGGAAATCAGCGGCTATATTTAAAAGAACCTATCATAAAAGCAAATTAATAAAGACCGTTTTGCATTAAAGGAAGGAAAATATAAAAAAATTGTCGAACATATAACCTAACAATCATTTGGAGGAATTATTTATGGAAGACATTCTCCGCCCCATTTACCAGGAACGGGCAAGTCAGGCAAATACCCTTGGAGTATTATTGGTCAAAAAGCAGCCAAATAATACACCAGTGACGAATACATTTGATGCTATATTACTAATCCTTGTTAAAGAAGCAGATTCGCCTGTGTTTGTTAAACATTACACATACAAAAATGAAAAAGCAGCCTTATATACTGTTACTGATGAAAAATTGCGTGAGTGGATCTTGCTGGGAACCCATCGAAAGATATTTGACTGGCTATACAATGGTAAAGTGATATTTGAACGGAATGAATACATTCATAATCTTAAGACTGAAATTACAGAGTTTCCATTTTACGGAAGAAAGTTAAAAATGGGCCTAGAATTTGCTAAGCTGATCAGGCGGTATATGGATGGGAAGGCCTTCTTCGAAAATGGCCATTACTTAGATGCGTATAACAATATAGTTCACTCACTTCATCATCTGGCGAGGCTTTCAGTAATAGAAAATGGATTTCATCCAGAGGTCACAGTCTGGCAACAGGTAAAAATGATTGAACCTGAAATCACCAAACTATATGAGGAATTAGTAAATAGCCATGAGACCTTAGATAAAAGGCTTGAACTTCTGTTCCTTGCCAGTGAATTTTTAATTCATTCAAAAATGAAAAGTGGAATGATGCATCTGGCAGATGTGCTTTCTGAAAAAGAAATATGGTCGATTAATGAATTAACAAACCACAAGGACCTCCTTCATTATTCAGTTGATCTTGGTATGCTTTTGGAATATTTAATTGATAAACATGTGATTGAGGTTGTTACTATTGAAACCAAAGGACCTGGTGTTTTTCATCGTTATTATAAACTTACGAAAAAATTATCGTAAAAAACTATTTTAGGTGTTGACCTTTATTGAAAAACTTGTTATATTAATATCCGTCGCTGCGATTTGATTAAAAAAACAAAAGCGGCCGACGGATTTCCTTTTTTAAAAAAGTGTTGACAAACAAACACAACACATGTTATATTAGTAAAGTCGCTTCTGAGCGATATTAATTGTTCTTTGAAAACTGAACGAACAAAAACGTCAACGTTAAATTTTGTCCCGCATGGGACTAAACAATGAGCTATATCAACTCTTTATTGGAGAGTTTGATCCTGGCTCAGGACGAACGCTGGCGGCGTGCCTAATACATGCAAGTCG
>Ga0180215_1000813_pt1 | contig 36749 bp, 36 predicted proteins | sample eDN3rd37CBELigBY_FD_128871 | JGI IMG/M metagenome (GOLD analysis project Ga0180215, IMG submission 128871) | Enriched backyard soil microbial communities from Emeryville, California, USA - eDNA 3rd pass 37_C BE-Lig BY (version 2) (version 2) | ecosystem: Environmental > Terrestrial > Soil >...
AATGAAAAGCATTAAAGCAAGTGTAGGTACCGGGAAATATATCGTGGAAGCAACCGCCGTTTTTTGCGGAAAGGATATCAATATCACCATAGGTGGAGGAGAAAGTTATCACATTGGCGCAGTTGCAGTGGCGGAGCCGGGGAATGTGATTATCAACGGGAAAAAGCGGAGTGCCACGACAAGCGTGATTTGCCTCCTGGATCATAAGGAGGATGATCTGGCCCGCTTTGCTGCAAAGCATCTCGCTACGGTGCTCGATAGTGTGGTCACTGTTAGCGTGGGGATCCATATTGATGATATATCTATTGAGGAGATCAAGGTTTTAGATGATCATTTTAATCAGTTGATTAACCAACTTGAAATTTCCTTGGCCGGTGGGGATCGGTAATTGGTGGATGGACGCGGCTGCGTTATTTGGCGGACCGTAGGCGCCTGTCGATTTATTGTAGACAAGAAGGTTTTGGCGAAAAAAATATCCATTACCTTGTATGAAAGACAATAACTGGGCCAGGAAAGCTGTTAAAATGCCCTTTATCGGGGTTATGCAATTAGCGGATCCTCGGCCCAGATACCAAACTTAATTATGAAACGACCGCCAAAATGCCCCGTTCACATCAATCATATTTATAATTTCCTGGAAAGGTATCTTAAAGGTTGGAAATCCTGCAGCAAAGGGGGCAATTTCATATGGCTGAAAATAGATATAGAGGGCGTCTTCCTTCACATAAAAGGGCTGATCAGGCTTAATCCCTTTGTAGGTATTTGGAAATACATAGGAATATTGTGGGTCATTTTTGATTTGGTTGGCAATGATATCACTGATCACCTTTACATAATCAGCCCCCTGCTTAAACAAGTCTTTTAATTGATAGACGTTGCCCGTAACTAAATCGATAGGTGCAAAAACTCTTGTGGGCATCCCATGTGCTGCACCAAACGGGAAATGATACCCATCTAACTCAAATTCAAGCAGGTTCTTTTTAAAAAGGGCAATCGAGAAATCCCCTGTATAACTGTAATCCAGCTGGGCATTCGGATCGATCGGCACCACCTGGGAAAGTTCTTTTAATCTTTGATTGACTCTGTCCTGTGCCACCCTACTTTGCATTCCTTCTATTTGGGGGTAATAGACAAGATAGTCTTTGTTCGGTTTATATTTTTCTTCTCTTACCACCAGCCCTTGATAGAGCGGGACTACTCTATTTTGCTTCCACACCAATTGCCCTGCATGGTTATAATAGGATACCCGTTGATCCACATCAGCGCGAATCAAATCGCCAATAAAAGCTAGCGTTCCACTCCCTTGCACGATCGGCAAATTCCTTGCCACCTGTCCTGTTCGATGGATGAAAAATGTGTTTTGATCGGTGTTCGCAGACGCATACCCGTGTTCATAATTAGAAATTTCATTGTAGACAAATCCAGTAAAAAAGTGTCCCTCCGTATCAGCTAGCGCATATTTAGAACCGATATAAGGCCGTTGTTCATCCTTAGGTATCCCCACAGCTACACGGTCAGACGTGACAGAGAGAATGTCATTGTACTTCGGCTCGATTAAATCGTTCCCTTTTTTATCGATTAGACCATATTTGTTTTTGTAATCATTGGACATGTTCACAATCGCCCTGCCGCTTTGAAAGGGCTGGGCCCACGTAAATCGTGGGGAAATCACCACATTTCCTAATTCATCAATATACCCATATTTCCCATCGTTTGTTAGTTTAAAAGTCAGGAGTCCGTCACCCAAGCTACCGACAAAGGGATACTTGTAAGTATAGAGGATCTTTCCCATTTGATCGATTAGCACATATTCGCCATTTGGCTTTTGTACGATTGCTTTTCCACCAGAGAAGTCACTCGTTGACTGATATTGTAAAGGAATGACCTCTTTACCTTGCAGATCTAAATATCCATAAAGATATTTCCCTTCCCGCGTATCTGCGGCCTGCGCTCTCCCCTCATGATACGAACCGATATAATCGTAGGGTTTCGATGTGATCACATTCCCCTGCTCATCAATGACTTTAAAATTGCCCTGATTAATCACCTGTGCTCGACCTTCGGAAAAGGAATTAATCATCTCATACTTCGGCAACACGACCCATTGACCATATACATTCATTAAACCACTACGGTTGTTCATTTGAACCACAGCAAGCCCGTTCGGCTGGAAATTTTCAGCTTCATCAAACTGTGGAGGTATAATAAATCGACCTTGGTTATTGATATACCCCCATTTAACCCCAAAAATTGTTCGTACGGAAGCTGGAAAAAGGTAAATAGCTCTCCACATATTCAGTAACTCCCCATCCATGTATTATGGTTAGCATATGGGACTTTGGGTGGGGATGTGCCTAGTAAGAAGGGCTATTAACGGATCCTCAGTCCGGATCGACTTTCCTTAACCCCACATCAGGTCAACATTAAGATAATCCCCAATAATAATGAGAAAAAAAGCGAGTGAACTAAGGTATTTATCCAATCATATTTTCTATACGTAAATACACTATTAGGAGAAAATATTGGAGGTTTATGCATCAAAACAGATCTCTTAATGGAGGGGTTAACCCCCCCTTTTTTACTGTGTCGAGGACTAAAAAGATATAAGTATTCCCTGCGTTATTGTATTCATATTTTCAAAGGAAAGGAGAGTATTTTATGGGGGTTAGAACAAAAAGGTGTTCATGCAACGAGCTTTTATCGGGTATAGAACGCGGTGATACCGTCATCGTAGAAACGACTTGTGGAACGATAAAATCGGGTATCTTTGAATCAGTAAGATCGGAGGTAATTCAACTTATAGCATCGACAGAAGATTCCACTACACAAAACACGATGAATATTTGTTGCCATAATATATCTTCAATTACTCGAGTTTTGATCAGTAAGATCGCCTTTGCATCAAATCGGGACGGGAACTATAACATCTATGTAATGAATCCGGATGGGAGTAACCGAAGCCGTCTTACTGATCATCCAGCTGATGACTTTCAACCCACCTGGTCTCCGGATGGACAAAAGATTGCCTTTACATCCACCCGCGACGGTCGCAATCAGATTTATGTAATGAATGCAGATGGAAGCAATCAGGTAAATCTTAGCCAAAATAGCTTTGATGACTTTCAACCTGCCTGGTCTCCGGACGGACAAAAGATTGCCTTTACATCCACTCGGGAAGGGGACACTGATATATTTGTGATGGATGCCGATGGGAGCAACCAAACGAACATCACAAACAATAATATTGAGGATCATGATCCGGCCTGGTCTCCGGATGGAAAAAAGATCGTATTTACTTCCGTCCGGGACGGTGACTCTGAGATATTTGTGATGAATGCGGACGGTAGTGACCAAACTCAGCTCACTTTTACGGGACTAGGTGTACATGACACCCAACCCGCCTGGTCTCCGGACGGAAAAAAGATTGCCTTTACATCAAATCGGGATGGAGGAGGCTTGGGGATTGATGAAGTCTACGTGATGAATTCGGATGGGAGCAATCCAACTCGTCTCACATTTCAATTATCAACAGATGATGAAGAGCCTTCATGGTCTCCAGATGGAAAAAAGATTGTCTTTACATCCTACCGAGACGGGAACGCTGAGATCTATGTGATGGATGCGGATGGGAGTAACCAAAAGAATATCACAAATGATCAAGCAGATAGTGCAGTAGAGGATGTTAACCCTGCCTGGTCTCCATTCATGCGCCCATAATGATCGCAGCCTAGAACCATCCCTATTATTTTAACCAAGAAGAAAAGGCTTCCCTTCACCATATATCCAAAGAAAAACTGGCCTACCTGATTTTTCTGGATCTACTCATGTCACCAAGTTCCCTAAGATCGGCCCCCGGCTGATTCTGGAATGCCCTAAAATCAGACCCCGTAGGATTCTGGAATACCCTTAGTCCAAACTCTGGCGCCACTGCGAAAATATGGTCAAATATATCCGCTTGTACGGATTCGTATACTACCCACCTCACGTCATTGGTAAACGTATAGATCTCTATAGGCAAGCCGTATTCTCCAGGCGCCAGCTGCCGGACAATCATGAGCATATTCTGATTGATTCCCGGATGATTTTTAAGATAGTTGAGGATATAGATCCTGAAGACACCGATATTTGTAAGTGCCCGACCGTTTACTTTATTGGATTTGTCGATGTTATTTTCAAGATTATAAGCTTTTATTTCATTTTCTTTCTCAGTGATATAGTCTGTTAGATAATGGATGGTTTTAAATTTCTCAAGCATTTCCTCCGTGCAAAAAGTAATGCTGCTTGTATCAATATAGATGGATCGTTTGATCCGTCGCCCACCAGAGTTTTGCATCCCCCTCCAGTTTTTGAATGAATCAGATATGAGGGCATAGCTCGGTATCGTTGTAATCGTTTTATCCCAATTTTGAACCTTCACGGTGTTTAAAGAAATGTCAATAACATCCCCATCCGCGCCATACTTTGGCATCTCAATCCAATCTCCAACGCGGACCATATCATTGGAAGTCAATTGAACGCCTGCCACGAGTCCTAATAAAGAGTCTTTAAAGACCAACATTAGAACCGCAGAAAGCGCCCCAATACCACTTAAAAGGATAAAAGGGCTCTCCCCCATTAGATTCGCAATAACGACGATGCCGCCGATGACGAAAACAAAGATTTTAATGACCTGGATATATCCCCTTATCGGTTTAACTTTGGATATCTCGTATGTTCGATAAATATCATTCATTGCGTTTAATAAGCTATCAATAACCATTACCCCTACTATGATGATATAGGTACTGGCACCTTTTTGAATGATATGTTGAAAATCCGGAAATATGGAAGCAAAGTAATAAATGATAATAGCTGGAACAATATGAGAAAGCTTATGAAAAACCCTTTTTTCCAAAATAATATTATCCCATGTGATCTTGTTATTGTTAATATAATGGGTTAGTACTTTAATCACCACTTTTTTCGTGATGAAATAGGCCAAGATGCTAAGTCCGATTACCAAAAAAATCATCATAAAATGTGCAAGATAGCTTGCTGTATCGGTTTTTATCCCCAATTTCACAAACTGTTCTATAACCATTTTCATCTTCATCTCTCCTTACTAGTCTATTATCATAGCTCGACGAGATCCTTATTCATTATATCAAATATTCTAGTGAAGCGGACAGAACAAGAAGGCTACGCCCTATCAGCTCTTTTTTAAAAGGACTAACATATTTTTTCCATATTGCATATATTTTGTATTAGGGAAAGTTATTGTATCTTTTGCTGGCTAAAAATATTTTCCTCATTGACAATAAGTTGTACAACGATTAGAATTTTTCCTAAAGGAAACATTATGAACGTAAGTGCATAGGATGACAGCAAAACGTGAAAGAATTTCAGTATTGCTTTTTTTTGCCTCAATTGTTTCCTTCGGTAAACTTTGTGGTGTTTGGACAATTTTTAATAAGGGGTGAAAGTTTCATGGTATCTGCTATTACAGTTAATCATTTAAATGTTTCTTATCATGGAAACGATGCGATACAAAATGTAAGCTTTTCTGTTTCTCCTGGTAAACTTGTAGGAATCATTGGACCCAATGGAGCGGGAAAGTCAACGCTTCTTAAAGCGTTACTGGAATTGATTCCAAGGGATACAGGAGAAATACTAATGGAAGGTAAGGACATTAGCGAAGTTCGTAAGCGTATAGCTTATGTGCCTCAACGAAGCAACATAGATTGGGACTTCCCTATTACGGTCATTGATACTGTTTTGCTTGGAACCTATCCGAATTTAGGGATCTTTAAGCGACCAAAAAAGAAAGAAAAAGCATTAGCAAATAATTGTTTAGAAAAAGTGGGAATGGGAGAATTTGCGAATCGTCAAATTGGGGAACTCTCAGGTGGACAACAACAAAGAGTATTTATGGCGAGAGCATTAGCTCAACAAGCAGACATTTTCTTTTTGGATGAACCGTTTGTGGGTATTGATGTTTCCAGTGAAAAGACGATTGTTACCATCTTAAAAGAATTGCGTGATAGCGGTAAAACGGTTTTGGTTGTTCACCATGATTTAAGCAAAGCCAACGATTATTTTGATGAATTGATTTTGCTCAATAAAGAGCTCATTGGTGTTGGTGAAGTAGAGAAGGTCTTTCGTTCGGAGATATTAGCCAAAGCATATAACACTCAATTTCCCTTTTTCAAAGAAATCGAGGTGCAGTTGTAATGTCCTTTATTGATGCGGTTTTCCAATATGAATTTTTACAAAAGGCCCTTTTGACCTCCACCATGGTCGGCATCCTTTGTGGGGTCATCGGATGTTTTATTATCTTAAGAGGAATGGCACTGATGGGAGATGCGATTTCCCATGCGGTATTACCAGGCGTTGCGATCTCTTACGCACTAGGAGTTAACTTTTTTCTTGGTGCCGTGTTAACAGGTGTACTAACAGCCATTGGGATTGGGTTTGTCAGTCAAAACAGCCGAATCAAAAATGATATATCGATTGGAATTATGTTTACAGCTGCGTTTGCCCTTGGGATCGTGTTAATTACCCTTATGAAGAGCAGTACCGATTTATATCACATTTTGTTTGGAAATGTGCTCGCCGTCCGTCCATCAGATATGTGGATTACGCTTGGAATTGGACTGTTTGTCCTTTCCACTATTTATTTATTCTACAAAGAGCTGTTAATCACATCCTTTGACTCAACCATGTCAGCTGCCTATGGTTTGCCGATTAAATGGATTCACTATTTTCTAATGACACTCCTGACGATGGTAACCGTTGCTTCTTTACAAACGGTTGGCATTGTTCTCGTGGTCGCTATGCTCATTACTCCTGCAGCTACTGCCTATTTGTTAACGGAACGACTGTGGATCATGCTTTATCTTTCAGCGGGTTTTGGTGTGATCTCGTCTGTTATTGGATTGTATTTTAGTTTTACTTATAACTTATCTTCAGGAGCTACCATCGTTTTAGTCTCAACCTTTTTATTTCTTGTAACATTCTCCTTTTCACCTAAGCATGGATTATTATGGCGAACTTTGAAGTCGAAAAGGAAAAAGAAGGAATTAGCTAACCAACCCAAAATTATGTTAAAGGAGAATTAAAGATGAGCAAAGTAAAGATGATTTTCATGAGTTTATTTACCCTTATGTTCCTAGCCGGATGTGGGGCGAACGAGGTGACCCAAACGGATCCCACGCCCAAGCCCGGAGGTTTAGAACAAGATAAGGTGCAAGTAGTTACCACCTACTCCATTCTCTATGATATTGTCAAAAATATTGGAGGTGATCGAGTGGAAATCCATAGTCTCGCACCCATTGGTTCCAATCCCCATGAATATGATCCTCTTCCGGAAGATGTCCAAAAGACTACAGATGCAGATGCTGTTTTTTATAATGGGCTAAATTTGGAGGCAGGGAATTCATGGTTTGAAAAACTCATGGTCACCGCAGGAAAATCAGGCCAAGATGCTCCCGTCTTTCGTCTAAGTGAAGGCGTGCAGCCTAAATACTTAACCACAAAAGGAAAAGAAGGGGAAGAAGATCCGCACGCTTGGCTTGATATACAAAATGGGATCAAATATGCAGAGAATGCAAGGGATGCCTTGGTAAAAGTGGATCCAGAACATGCAAAGGTGTATCAAAAAAATGCAGAGGATTACATTCAGCAGTTAAAACAGCTTCACCAAAGAGCGTTGGATCAATTTAATCAGATTCCAAAGGAAAAACGTTACTTAATTACGAGTGAAGGAGCCTTTAAATATTTCTGTTCTGCCTATGATTTTGAAGCAGGATATATTTGGGAAATCAATTCTGAAAACCAAGGCACTCCCCAACAAGTTCTCGAAGTGGTTCAACTGATTACATCCAAACAAGTACCTGTCTTGTTTGTCGAAACTAGTGTGGATCCGAGGAGTATGGAGATGGTGTCTAAGGAAACTGGGGTTCCGATTGGTGGTGTACTGTTTACTGATTCGTTAGGAAAACCAGGCGAAGAGGGGGACACTTATTTGAGGATGATGGAATCGAACATGAATGTGATTATGAATCATTTACAAGAACAATAGTTTGAACAATGGTAATGTTTTGGACTATTGTCCTAGGTTGTATTCGGCAATATAACCATACATGATTCGGGTATATTTTTCTGCATAAGCAGGTATCATCAGTGAATATAACTTGTATAAAAAAGGGCTGTAATCTGATTGCAGCCCTTTAGTGATAATGAAGATGATATCGGCTATCGTTGTCTAATCTTTCACTCGAAGTAATCGCAAACCGTTCAACATGACAATTAATGTAGCACCCATATCTGCAAATATCGCCAGCCAGAGGGTCAGCCATCCTGGGATGATGAGTAATAAAGCAACCACTTTGATTGCCAAGGAGAATGTAATGTTTTGCTTAATAATCTGTAGAGCTTTTCGGCTCAATTTAATCGTAAACGGAAGTTTACTTAAATCATCTGCCATTAAGGCAATATCAGCGGTTTCCAAAGCGGTATCTGTTCCGGCTCCACCCATTGCAATACCGACCGTTGATGCTGCCAATGCGGGAGCATCGTTCACTCCGTCGCCAATCATCGCCACACCCTGACCATCGCTTCTGAGTCTTTTAATAAATTCCAATTTATCTTGGGGCAATAACTCGGCTTGAACCTCACCAATACCTACTTGTCGACCAATGGCTTGAGCAGTGGCTTTATTGTCACCGGTCAACATGATGGTTTTATGAATGCCTATTTGGTGAAGTTTATGAATGACTTCTCTACTGTTTTCACGTAACTCATCAGCCACAGAGATTAAGAAAAGTATATCTTGTTCCGTTCCCAAAATCATCACGGTTTTACCCTGTTTCTGAATAGTTTCGATTTGATTTCTTATATCTTCTTTCATTCCACTCGTTTGAAGTTCTTCAAATAAACCCGGGCTTCCAATATAGTAAAGAACATCGTTAACCTTACCTTTTATCCCCTTTCCGGTAATGGAAGAGAAATCGTCTACCTGAATGGCATTAAAATGAATGCCTTCATTCTCTGCCTTCCGTAAGATAGATGATGCTAATGGATGTTGTGACCCATTTTCTAAGGCAGCAGCAATACCTAATAATTCTTTTTCTTCCCTTTCACTGACATTTACAACGTCTGTTACTTCTGGAATTCCTCTTGTCAATGTACCGGTCTTATCAAATGCAATTATCTTTAGTGTAGCTGCTTCTTCGAGGTGTACACCGCCTTTGATGAGTACCCCATTCTTTGCTGCATTTCCTATAGCCGTGACGATAGATACAGGCGTTGAAATAACGAGGGCACATGGGCACCCAACAACGAGAACTGATAAGCCTCTATAAATCCATTCGCCCCAATTCGCATTCATAAGAAGAGGAGGTACAATGGATATTAATAAAGCAATTAGCATGATCGCCGGGGTATAATACTTAGCGAATCGGTCTACGAAGGCTTGGGAAGGAGCACGTTCGGCTTGAGCTTCCTCAACCAAATGAATGATTCTGGCTATTGTTGTATCTTGCACCCGTTTCGTTACATTTACTTCGAGCAATCCTTCTTCATTTAACGTTCCAGCAAATACTTCGTCACCAACACTTTTAGCAACTGAAACGGATTCGCCTGTTATCGCTGCTTGGTTGAGGGTAGAGGTTCCTTTTACAACTTCTCCGTCCATGGCAAGTTTTTGACCGGGCTTTACAACCATGGTATCGCCAACCTGAATTTCATCCACGGGAATCATCATTTCTTCAGTATCACGGCGAATCAAGGCTTCTTTGGGGGCAATATCCATCAATGAACGAATTGATTGTCTGGCCTTATCCATTGAGTAAGTTTCTAACGCTTCACTGATCGCAAAGAGGATCACAACCGTGGCACCTTCGCCCCATTCACCGATCGCAGCAGCCCCAAGAATGGCTACGGTCATCAGTGTCTTCATGTCAAATTGCAATCGGAATAGGTTCATTAATCCTGTTTTAAATAATCTAAGACCACCAATGATGATGGAAGTAGCATAGAGCAAGATGGATAACATGCTTTCTTCGCCGTAATATTCGGCGGCCAACCAACCCACAACTAAAAACAATCCAGAAATGAATAGATTTATATTCTCTTTTTGCCGCCAGAATGGAACTTCAAGCTGGGGGTCTTTCGCATTTTCGGGGGTAACTTTTAAATTCTCAAAAGCACCTGCTTTTTCTAATTCTTCTATCGTTACATCGCCAAATACAGTTACTTTCGCTGCACCAAAATTAACTTTCGCATCCTGCACACTTGCAATTTCTTTTATGTTCTTCTCGAACCGAGAAGCACAACCTGCTCAGGTAAATCCTTGGACACGATAAGTTGTTTTATTTTGTGCCTGTGCCATTGGTGACTAATCCCTCCTTGCTGTGGAGGATTGCTATTTGGATCAACTGCCTAACATGGTCATCATCCAGTGAGTAAAAAACAAGCCTCCCATCCTTCCGATATTTTGCTAATCCCATATTTCTTAGCAAACGCAAATGATGGGATGCTGTCGCCAATGTACACCCAACGATGTTGGCTACATCACATACACATAGCTCCTCTTCTTGAGATAACGCATAGGCTACTTTAACTCGGGTGTCATCAGCTAATGCCTTAAATATTTTGGCAACAGAAAGGGTATCTTGTTGTTGAAGATCCCCTCTAAGTTGGTTCACTTTTTCTTCGTCATAACAAAAAATCTCACAACAATCATCCATTTTATTGTTTTGGTTAGTCAAAGAAATCACCTATTAATCAAACAGTCATTTGATTATTAGTATATTCCTCTTTATAAAATGGTTCAAATACCTGTTTGATTAATATTCCGGGAAATACCAAAATAGCATTTGGGCAGGATGGCGCTTTTACGAATAATATTAATAGTCCAAACCAGTGAGTATGCAAATATTGAAACAGGAAATAACCATATCCCAATCCAATTATAATAGAAATCCATCTACCCGTTAGTCTTTGGACAATTTTATTCTTCCCAGTCATTGAATAAGGACTACTATACTAATTATTTCTTCCCACTCATCTTTGTTAATCCCATACTTCGATTTTGCCCTTCCAATTCCAGAACCAGTCCCACAATAAGACCAGTCTTTCAAGAGAACCGTCCTCATTTGGGAGAAATCATCCTCCTCAAAAGCAACTTTGTGGTTTAGATCCAGAACTAGTCCTTCTTCAATACCAGTCTGGTATTAAAGAAGTTGGGGTTGGACTAGTTCCGAATGAGCACTAGTACTTGTCAAATGACAAGTCCCAAACCTTAGTTTATTCTCCCCATTCAGGACTGGTTCTCACATAAACTACTTTTTCTCCCAGTCAAGGACTAGTACCCAAAAGGTACAATCCTGATTTCTCAATAAATCAAGTATTTGCGGTGGCTACTGGTTTCCACTCAGAACTAGTCCCAATCTGATCTATTAAATAAGATTAAAAGATATAAAAAAATAAATAATGATCATCATGATTATCTCAATAAGGAAAATACTTTTGTTGTACTCAATAATTTGGTAATATTGGAAAAACCACCTTTTACGAAAAAATCCTAAATCCCCTATTAAAATACGGAATGATTCAGCTTCAGCCTACCCAAAATGCACGGCAGGAGATTCACCTGATCGTTTACTCTTACCCCGGGAATTGTCCCGAAAATGCGACCAAATCTCTTCAACCGGTTTCCGCTTCTGAGGATTTCTCTCCATTGGAGGAAGATCAACCCCACGACCTATGCAAAACCTCAGAATCAACTTCATCTTTGGAATCCCTGCCCCTAGAAATTCAACACACCATTCAATACGAACCACTGCTTCAGGAGAGATTAGGTGGAATTATCCAAGCCTACCAAGCTAGTTCTGTACACCCATCCTTTGACATTTTCCACTTCAAGAAAAAAATGCTCTCCTGTATGAATTACCCTCATGACAAGAAGCGGTTTGGATCTTATCTTCTTAAGGCTTTACAGAATGATTGGAATAAACAAGGGTATTATCCTCCCTCTAGCCCGCCGCGTACAAGGCCCCGGGATGTTCCGGAATGGGTTTGGCGTCAACAAGAACACCCATCACAACCATCTGACGAAGATGAAATTACTCCCGAACAAAAAGCAGAGATTGATAGATTACTACGGTTGTTAGGGGAGATTCCTTAAGCCTTGCAATGTTATTGGATCTCTCTAAACCTGGGGAATAAAAAGCCCCTCATTCACCAAAATTGGAAATTAGGGGCTTTTACATACGATATTTTAAACTTTTCCATCTACTTACGAACAGGGAAGAGCAATATACCCGTTGTTTGCAATCACTGCAGTTTATGCTTTGATCAATCTCCAACTAGTATCTTTTCCTGTTGACGGACAAGCCGGAAAGGTATCTCCAACCGAAAGGTCCACTTTTTTCCCCCAGCGGTTTTGGTAGCTCCCTCTTTCTTCAGCCTTTTGTCCAGTCGTCCATTCACGTTCCATTGATTTCCCTCCAGATAATTGATTTCCAATTATATTTTCCCATTTTTAGAACCTCTTATACGGGAATATGCATGTCTGCTCCCAACCTGCAATGATTCGCCAAAAACAATGATTCATTAGATCAAACCCCACCACACAACCAAAAGAGATATAAACGGCAACGTCAACAACGACAATAAAGTCGAATACACCGTTGTCAACACCGCTTTATCTTCATCTCCGGTGGTATATCGTGAAAATAAAATAGCAGCCATCATTAACGTCGGCATGGCCGAAAGAATCGTAATTAGGTTTTTAATTAGCGGGTCAAAAGGGGTTACAGACATGGCCAACATGGTCATGATGGGAATGATTAATAGCCGCATGGCTAATGGAAATCCTATCTGCGGATAGAAAAACATCTTTTGCTGCTGAAAAAGCGGTGGAAGCAACATTCCTGTATAGAGCATCGCCAGAGGTGTAACAAGTCCTGAAAGCATTCCTGTTAGTTGCTTTACAAATGCTGGTGGTTCATACCCTATAAAAGCAATAGACAAACCAACTACAATAGCTAATACGGGTAAGTTAAGCAAAGACTTGAATTGCCGTATATCAAATCGGGCTCCAGACTGAAGCATAAAAACGACAATGGTAAAAAACACGATGTCGATCCCCGCATCAAATATCGCCGCTAAAAGGCCTCCTGTTGGACCAAAAAGTGTTGTACAGATAGGAATGCCTATAAATCCTGTATTTCCAAAAGCAGAAAGGATCGCCATTTTTTTCGCAAAGATGCTTTCAAAACGAAATAGTTGCGCAAACATCCATGATACAAAGAGAGCTGTTGTATGAAAGACAATGGATAAACCAAATACGATGTATACTTGATTTAATAATAGATCCATGGATTCCGTTTTAAAAACACCGTTTAATATAATTGAAGGAATTCCGACATTAATAATAATTTGAATGAGGACATGTTTCGTTTCTTCTGTAATATGTACCTTATAAGCAAACAAAGAACCTATTAACATCAATAGGCCCATAACGGTGATTGACGTTACGACAACACTAATATCCATAGGATTTTCTTCCTTTCAATTTCTCCTCTGCTTCACCTTTTATAAATAGCTATAAACCATCATACTATCAAAGGAACTAAATGTGGTGTGAGAAGTTCGACAAACTCCGACACCCCATTCTAACGTCCATATCCGTTTATTAAAATCTACATAATTCAGTCCCCTCTTGGGCAGACTATTTTGCGGGACTACGCATTCCCAAATCACGAATGAAGGAGTGAGTGGAATGAGAGAAAATCATGAACGTAATCGAAACAACGAAGTTGAAAATGACGTGACAGATGCTGCCGACATCGATGCAGGTGAAACTGTAGGAACCGTTGGCGGTGCAGCAGCAGGGGCTATGGTGGGTTCTATTTTAGGACCAATTGGTACTGTAGCCGGTGCGGTTGTTGGCGGTGCTTTGGGGAACAAAGCTGGAGATGCTGTGGATAATACTGACGTCATGGATCCTGTAGATGAAGAAGAACGTTAAATGAGGGAGGAGCCATATTTGGCTCCATCCTTTAATTTTTATGCTTTGTTTTGTTCACTTTAATATTTAGCAAATCCGAAACAGTAATAAAGCGGTATCCCCTTTTCTGAAGCTGCGGCAAAATCTCCTGAAGGGCATTAATGGTTTGTTTTCGATTTCCCCCATGATCATGAAACAGAACAATATCCCCATTTTGTGCATTCGGAACCACTTTTTTAATGATTTTATCTACACCCGGGTTTGCCCAGTCTTTTGTATCATGATGCCAGGACCACAAGATGATCGTATATCCATTCTCCTTTGCCGTATTAACCACTCTTTCGTTATAGAATCCACCCGGCGGTCGATATAATTTGGGAACTTGGCCCGTTACTTGTTTAATAATGTTTTCCGTCTTTAAAATTTCCTCTTCCAATTCTTTCGTTGACATTTTGCTTATGTATTTATGGCTATAGGAGTGATTAGCTATTTCATGTCCTGCCAACGCTTGCTGTAGAACAATTTCCGGATGCTGCTCTACCTTTTTCCCAGTTACAAAAAAGGTCCCTTTCGCCTGATATTTTCCCAACAATTTTAAAACTTCCGGAGTATATTTCGGATCTGGTCCATCGTCAAAGGTGAGGCAAATTACCTTTTCATTGGTTGGGACCTCCCAGACAATTTCCCCACGGGATTCATAATAGAGACGTCCTTTTTTTTCAGCAGACCACGCTGGCTGGCCATCCCAAGATAACATAATCAACAATAGGAGAAGAATAATCTTTATTTGCTTAGTGATCATGGTTCACTCCTTTCTAAAGAGGATAGAGCAAGAGATATTCAGATATAGCATGTGTAATGGCTGCAGCTATTTCTTCCTGAGTTGACTCCTGGGTTAAAATTTTGGCGTCATTTGGATTGCTGATGTATCCTGCTTCCACAATAATGGAGGGCATGTCCAAATTTTTCATTAAATAATAAGGCTTCCCCTTGATTGGCGCCTTCTTCACACCATATAAATCGTTTAAATGATATTGAACAAGATGTGCTAAAGCGTAGCTTTTATCGTTCTTTTGGTAGATCACAATTGGGCCACGGACCTTTTGACTTTTTGACCAATTGATGTGAAGGCTAACAAAGAGCTTTGGGTTTAAGGTGTCAGCAATTAATTTCCTTTGTCTCATATCCTTCATATGACGACTTTTAATGTGATCAAATGGACTGTCATCACTTAATGCATAATCGTGGGTTCTTGTCATTCCAACTACTAATGATTGTTCCTGTAATTTTGCATACAACTTCTTAGCAATGGCTAGGTTCAGGTCTTTCTCGAGGATTCCATTTTTCGATGTTCCACCGTCAACTCCACCATGTCCTACATCAATGATCACATCAAAAGTTTCAGGAAATGAATCGGCTGCAGCGGATCCTGGCAGTGCTGGCCCCCACACGAATAACAGAGCAAAAATAAGCAGCATGTAACTTGCCCTTTTCAGACCGATCATCCCCCCAATGATTTATAATTAAAAGATACCCAGGCAAGAATGTTTTTATTAGGGGGTCACTCTGTGTGTAGAAGATACCATAATTTAGATCATGTGGATCATAATAAAACCATGGTTGACATGCTTAGATGGATGCGGGAACGAAGAAAAAAGGTTAAAGATCTATCAAACCCCATCCCTCATGCCGAGGAAAAAATGAAGGAACACATCCATTTGAACAAAACCAAAACTTCTTATACGTGGATTGGTCATTCCACCTTTTTGCTTCAAATCAATGGACTTAACATCCTGACAGACCCTGTATTCGGAAGGCGGATGGGATTTCAAAAAAGGTTAACAGCGCCTGGGCTGGAGATCCATGAACTGCCAAGGATTGATATAGTAGTCATTTCACATGGGCATTATGATCACCTCGAATTTCCAAGCTTAAAAATGCTCAAAGGAGATCCGACTTTCTATGTACCGGCAGGGCTTAAGCCCCTTTTTCAAAAGCAGGGTCTCTACAAGGTAATCGAAGCCAACTGGTGGGATCGCTTGCAATACGATTCGCTAAGCATTTCATTTGTACCCGCACAGCATTGGACAAGAAGGAACCTTTTCGATATGAACACTTCCCATTGGGGTGGGTGGGTATTTGAAACAGGAGAGCAGACTTTTTATTTTGTTGGTGACACGGGATATTTTCGCGGGTTTCAGGAAATTGGCCGGCGCTTTGATATTAATACGGTATTTATGCCAATAGGCGCCTATGAACCGGAATGGTTTATGAATATTTCCCATATTAATCCGGAAGACTCAATTAAAGCCTATATGGATTTAGGGGCAAAAACCTTCGTCCCGATGCACTACGGTGCTTACCGCTTAGCCGATGATACAGGTCCAGAGGCATTGCAGCGGCTTTATAATGAATGGGAAAGATTAAATTTGCCTAAAGATAAATTAAGGGTTCATAAGATCGGGGAAACTTGCTGGACTTAAGGTTTGGTGTGAGTGTTATTAAGTTTGGGACTTTTTCTTTAATTCGCTGATCCCATTTTTTAGCTGCTGCAATTGCATTTGGATTTGTTTAAACTGTTCATCCTCAGGTTGGGGTGTGTTTTGCTGGTTTGATGGAGGGGGTTGGATCTGAACCTGGTTTTGACTCCCGTTATTTAATCTAGCGGTTTTATCAATAGCAAGAACCACGAAACCAATGGCAATAATCCACAGGCCAATTATAGCTATATTGTCATCGTCAGAAAACATTCTGGCCCCCTCCATCAAACCGAATTCCCGTAGCCTATTTTTGCTTTAGTTGCTGCTCGAGTTCCTGCAATTCTTGTTGAATTTGCCAAAGTTGAATATGGATTTGCTGTTTTTGAAATTCCTTCTTTTGTTTTTTCAGTTGTTCTTGAATGTCATTTAATTGATTTTGCATATCATCATTGGCGGTATTAGAATCGGGCTCAGTAACAATTGTAGCGCCAACCGCAGCCATGAGATCCGCCAGGACCGTAACCCAAACAGCTATTGAAACAAGGTCATTGCCTACATTTTTAGTATTGTTATTCCCCATAGGACATCCCCGTCCCCAAAGCTTACTAATTTATGATATTCAGGGGTGCTGTTTTAGGTGATAAACCTATCGGGAGAGCCAATTCCGGCTAAAAAGCGGAAATCTCTCCAGTTCCACATTTGAATTAAAAAAAGATAGTTGAGGCGAACAGGAATCTCTCATCGGAAGTCCTGTGCCTTCCCTCTCACAGATCCAAAAATCTCTCCCTCATCTCGGCAGTTGGAATTTTACATACTTGTTCTTCGCCAAACCACCGATAACGGTGACGTGCAAAATAACGATATAATGGGTCGCGAAATATTGGGGAAATGATCTGTAAAGAGTAAAGGAATTTCCATAAGCCATCTAGATTTTTAGCGATCCGCAACACCGCCGTAGACATGCTAAAGTATTGTCCATTTTCAATGAGGACTAGGGAGTTCGTGTTTTGAAGTTCTGGATGTTCAACTAATAAGCTTTTCCCAAAAGTCGATTGGAGTGAGGCGAAGCGAAAATATCCCTTGCGATCACGTTTAATAATAAACTGCACAGCCCCATTACAAAAATGACACACCCCATCGAAAAGAATGATCGCTTGGTTTTGTTGGTGATGCACCATAATAGCTCACCTCCTTAAAGTCTCTTTTCTCCCAAAATTTTGTGTTTCACGAATTAAGCTGCCTACTGTTATTAGGTAAGCAAGGGTCAATAAAAAAGGAACAAGTAAAAAGGCCATTTCTATTAAAACATAACCAAAAACAAATGAGGTCAAAGCCATGGCAATAGATAGAAATAGATAGGTTTTACTCTCGTATATCCACATATAGGGGAGAAAATGGGATGCACCCAATAAGCCAATTGCCATTGGAATCCACTCATAGTGCTCCATGTAAATCACAATCCATAAGGGTAGGTAAAACGCCTGGATCCCCCCGATAATGCCTCCTAATGTACCTAGAGGATTTTTGGAGAGAAAATTTACTTTACATAAGCGACTGATCATGATCCCCAACGGAAAAATACTGCCTGTTCCAAGTAAATAACAAAGAGCTAATGTTTTACCCTCCAGGTAAAAACCTAAGATCCCCATTACAAACCAATATAATGCCCCGGCAATAAAAATAGGGTAGCCCTTCCGAGCATCACGAATGAGGTCTTGCTTTAATTGTGATAAGGTCAAAGTTTGATAGTTCAAGTCATACTCCCCTTATTGGTCTATGGTGATTTCATTTATAATGTTTAAGTTTATTTGCTCTTGATATGTGTTCCCCTTACCATCGTTCCAATTGATTTCGAGTAGAGATGATTCGTAATTGTCCTTCGTTCTTAAGGTTTCATCGTAAGAATATGGACCTGTGATGGATCCTATATCCTTTACATTTTCCAAAAGGTTAACATATCCTCCCGAAGAGCTCGCACTTTTTCCTAAGACAACGACATTTTCATTTCGGTGGTTTCTTTCATACACCTTCACTTCGTAAAAATCGCTTTTCTCCACTTCTCCGGGATCGCCTTTGAATGTTAATTCTGCAGTTCCCCGTACGATTGTGGTGGGCGTAACGATGATTTTATAATTCTTTACATCCCACTTTTCACTGCTGCCATTTAAACTATAGATCGATATCGGTTTACTTTCCTCCGTACCCTCTTGAGCAAAGTAGAAGTATCCCCACACTACGTTTGACAGGATTAACAGAATGATTAAGGTGGTTTTGGTTTTCATTTTATTACTCCCTTACCGGTATTCCATATTCCCTAGGGTGGGTGAAAATATCTTCATATTCCAAGGTGTGAACAACCTTAAATGTTTTTTTAGTTGGATCATACTCGAAAATAACCAATTGTTCCTTACCGGAGCTATGTCCGGTATCCACTATACCAATGGTATTGGGAGCAATTTGTATAAGCCTGTTGTTATTATCAACATTCACATTTGGCGTCGGAGATTGTATATATTTTTCAGTAGGCTTAAAGGCAATCACTGCAAGGCATATGAGAATTCCTGATAAAATGACTTTTACAAAGTTATTATTCAAAAGGGACCTCCTATTTTTAACTTACTTTTTATGACGAAATGCATCCATATAATGTTACGCCAAATATGAGGAGCAATAAAGGAAAAATGTTTCCGCTAATTTTTAAAGTAAACAAAATCTTCCTACAATTATCGAGTTGATGACGTATAATAAAGATGTTCAACTATACTACTTTGGGGAGGGATTGAATGGGATTTGAAGAAGAGTATCAAGCCTTTTTATTGCGTCACTCGCGGGTGCGAAAAGGAGAAAGTTTGCGAAGATTAGAAGAGGGGCATGGCCCGACTGAAAAGATGTTCCTGGAAAATGTCTGGTGGCCGTTGTTTTCTAATTTTCATTACCTGCATCCGGAATACGAGGTTGCGGATTTCAAGGATGGTAGGAGGTACCTCGATTTCGCCTATATTCGCACGGGTGCACGTATCTGTTTTGAAATCGACGGGTACGGTCCACATTTGAAAAATGTCAGCAGATGGCAGTTCTCCGATAACCTTGAAAGGCAGAATCAATTGGTCATTGATGGGTGGGTAGTGATCCGATTTTCCTATGATCAGATCGCAGAATCACCCCGCAGGTGTCAGCAAACGACACAGCAAATCATCGGCAAAATTTTGGGACAAGAATTCGATCAATTGACCCTTACTCCGATGGAAAAAGAAGTGGTTCGATTGGCTTTAAGAAAGGAAAGTTCATTTACGCCTAGCGAGGTCTGCGAATTGTTGCATATAAGTGACCGGTCAGCGAGAAGAATCCTAGCTGGAATGGTCAAAAAGGGTGCGGTTGCACCAAATGGTGGAAAACTGCGGATTCGTTCCTATCGGATTGGTGAAGCAATCAAGAATAACGGAAAAATTTTCCGTTAAGCCGAAAAAGCTAGACGAAATGGATGAAATAACGGATTTTTTTTCCGTTAACCCCTGCATTATATGGTGAATTTCAACGGTTTAGCCTCAATAGCGGAAGTTTTTTCCCTTATTTAAAAAGAAAATGAGAAATATCCACAGTTAGCGGAATTTTTTTCCGTTATCTCCGCATCCCCCCCGAAACCTACGATGATGTTCCCGAAAAACAGTAAAAAGGGGACGAACCAACACGTCCCCACCTTCTATTCCAATATTTTCACATGCGGACAACCCTCGGGGAAATGAAGATGAAATCATACTTTCTATATGATATCTCAAGTCTCTTTAAGGATAAAGCAGAGGAAAAAATTAACTAAACAAAGGAATTTTTTCCCGTTACCGCGCTACTCCCCAGCCTACTCCTTCAAAGATAACCACGCTACAGACTCCACATGCACCGTGTGCGGGAACATATCTACTGGTTGGACCTCCCGCGTGACGTAACCGCCACCCTCGAGAATGGCCAAGTCCCGGGCAAGGGTGCTGGGGTTGCAGGAGACGTAGACGATGCGCCGAGGCTTCATGGCAATCAGGGTCTCTAACAAAGTTTCATCACAGCCTTTACGTGGTGGGTCAACAACTACGACGTCGGCGCGAATTCCTTGAGCGTACCACCAAGGGATAACCTTCTCCGCTTCACCGACGGCAAATTCCACATTTTCCATCCCATTCAAGCGGGCGTTTCGTTTCGCATCAGAGATGGCGTCGGGGACAATTTCTACGCCGTAGACTTTTCGTGCTTTTTGGGCGAGAAACAAGGAGATCGTTCCGATCCCGCAGTAGGCATCAATCACCGTCTCGCTGCCGGTTAAACCCGCGTATTCTAGAGCTTTTCCATACAAAACTTCGGTCTGAACCGGGTTTACCTGGTAAAAGGAACGCGCGGAAATCGCAAACTGTATCTCACCAATATAATCATAGATATAGGGTTCCCCCCAGATCACCTCGGTTTTTTCCCCAAAAATCACGTTGGTGTTCTTCTTGTTTACATTCACGACAAGGCTTTTCAGTCCATCAATTGATTTCGTTAGTTGATTAACTAACTCATCCTGACGCGGCAACTGATCCCCATTAATCACTAAAACGACCATCAACTGCCCTGTCTTAAAGCCCACTTTAACCACAACATGCCGTAACAAACCTTTTCCCGTTTCCTCATGATAGGCGCTAATTCCAACCGAAGCTGCGATTTTCTTAACCTTCTGTACGACTTCATCATTTTTTTCATGCTGAATCAAACAAGCTTCCATATCAATAATCTGGTGGGAGCCTTGCGCATAGAAACCGCCAATCAACCCGCCCTCTTGCTCACCGATCGGTACCTGGGCTTTGTTTCGATAACGCCAAGGCTCTTCCATGCCGAGGGTCGGATGGATGACAGCATGATCAATTTTTCCGATCCTTCTCAAATTATCTTCAACCATCCCGGTTTTCTGCCGAAGTTGCTGAGCATAGCTCATATGCTGCAGGGCACAGCCCCCACATTTCTCGTAAATGGGACACGGTGGTTGCACGCGTTCCGGACTTTCCCGAATGATCTCCAATAATTTGGCATAGCCAAAATTCTTTTTCAGTTTTAGAACCTTTGCTTTCACATATTCTCCCGGGATGGCTTGCGGTACAAAAAGGGTGAAACCATCAACTCTGCCAACCCCTGTACCTTCATGTGTCAAATCAATAATTTCCATTTCCACTTCCTGATTTTTCGTCACCGGGAGGAGCATCTTTTCATTCATCTATTTCACCTATTTCTTTGGCATGATCACTTTTAGATGTTTTGGCAAGGCTGTAAACTCCATCGGAAGTTCGCCGCCAAGCTCACCATCAAGGTTGACATACACATTTGAAGAAGCAGTTGCCTTTAATTTTTTCGTTTGGAAATAAATCACGTCAGGATCTTTAATATGATCGCCTTTAATGACATGTGAGGCAATCCTCAAAAACTCTGGCAAAGAGGTCTTTCGCAAAATAAGACAGTCAAACTTCCCGTCGTTCAGGCTAGCACTAGGTGCTAGTCTTTCCAACCCCCCAACAGAATTGCTGTTGGCAATTAAAAACAGCATAATTTCTTCATCGATCACCCTTTCATCGGTTTCGATGCGCACATGGCTAGGGCGAATAAAAGGAAGCTTCTCAATCCCTTTAATATAGTAAGCTAGTTGCCCAATGATTGTCTTTAATTTGCTGGGTACCTCATAAGTAAGATCTGTCAAGGCACCGGCCCCTGCAATATTTATAAAGTATTTGCCGTTTACTTTTCCTATATCAATCGGCGTAGCTTCACCATGAACAATCATTTCACAGGATTTTTTAATGTTTCTTAAAGGAAGGCCTATGGCTCTGGCAAAATCGTTCGTCGTTCCTGAAGGAATAATGCCAAGTGGTGGACGGTAGGTTCGCTCTGCCATGCCATTGACGACCTCGTAGAGGGTCCCATCTCCCCCTGCAGCAATGATCAAATCAAACCCTCGATTTACTGCAGACTCTGCTGCCTTTGTCGCATCCCCTGCCTTTTTTGTCGCGTGACAGGATGTTTCGTAGCCAGCCCGTTCAAAGTAATCTAGAATCTCAGGAAGCTTCTTTTGAAATTCTTCTTTTCCTGATGTCGGGTTATAAATTAAACGTGCCCGTTTCATTTTTATCATCACCTTTATTCATCCACCTTTATCCGTACTAAATCGTCCGCTTTGAGCACGGTGGAAGCTGAAAAAAGAGGAGTTCCCTCCTCTTTCCATTACTTATTTAACTCTTCCTGTAACATTTTATTCACGAGACCCGGATTTGCCTTTCCTTTCGTCGCCTTCATCACTTGACCGACAAGGAATCCGATGGCTTGGGTTTTCCCTGCTTTAAAATCTGCCACAGATTGAGGATTGGCTGCGATGACCTCGCTAATAATTTTCACGAGCGCCCCTTCATCGCTAATTTGTACCAGACCTTTTTCCTCGACGATCTTGGCAGGCGCTTTTCCTGTTTCGATCATTTCTTTAAAGACGGTTTTGGCAATCTTGCTGCTGATTGTTCCTTTTTCCAGCAGATTGATCATTTCCCCTAATCCAGTAGCTGTAATTTTGACATCCTTTAATTCCAACTGGCTTGCATTCAAATGGGCCATGAGCTCCCCCATAATCCAGTTTGCCACTGCCTTCGGATCGGCTCCCGTATTCACGGCTTCCTGGAAAAAATCCGAAATATCCTTGGATGCAGTAAGTACCGCCGCATCCGCGTGGGGTAGTCCATATTCCTCCGTATAGCGCGCTTCGCGAGTGTCTGGAAGTTCCGGAATCGTTGCACGAATGCTCTCTACCCACTCCCGGTCAATCTTTAGCTTAATGAGGTCCGGATCCGGGAAGTAGCGGTAATCATGTGCTTCTTCTTTTCCCCGCATAGAAAGAGTCCGTGCATTGGCGTCATCCCAACGGCGAGTTTCCTGAACAACCTTCTCCCCTTTATCAAGCAGCTCCGCTTGACGCTGTTGTTCGTATTCAAGTCCCCGCTGGACATTGCGGAAGGAGTTCATATTCTTTAGCTCCGCTTTCGTTCCAAAAGCTTCTTGACCAAACGGTCTTAAACTGATATTGGCGTCACAACGAAGGGACCCTTGTTCCATCTTTACATCGGAAACCTCACAGTATTGTAAAATTGATCTCAATTTTTCCAAATAAGCCCTCGCTTCTTCTGGCGTCCGAATATCTGGCTCGGAGACAATCTCAACCAATGGCACTCCCACACGGTTAAAATCGACCAATGAAGCATAGCCACCCTCAGCGTGGACCAATTTCCCTGCATCTTCTTCGAGGTGAAGACGGGTAATCCCGATCCGTTTTTTCTCCCCGTTCACTTCGATATCAATCCAGCCGTTTTGACCAATGGGTTGATCATATTGCGAAATTTGGTAAGCCTTAGGTGAATCTGGATAAAAGTAGTTTTTCCGGTCAAACTTTGATTCTTCCGGAACCGTGCAATTCAAAGCAAGAGAAGCCTTAATCGCAAATTCAACGGCCCTCTGGTTTAAGACAGGAAGAACCCCTGGATGCCCCAAACAGATCGGGCACGTATGTGTATTAGGCGGTGCACCAAACTCTGTGGAGCAGCCGCAGAAAATTTTCGAATTGGTTGAGAGCTCGGCGTGAACTTCTAGACCGATGACTGTTTCGTATTTCATCCCATGCATCTCCTTTTCTATAGCTTGGGGCTTGCGGCATGATGTTCTGTATGTTTTTCAAAGGCATGTGCTACACGCAATACCGTCGCTTCATCAAATTGCTTACCCATGATTTGCAAACCGATCGGCATACCATTTTGGGCAAATCCGCAAGGCACACTAATCGCTGGAATTCCGGCAAGGTTCACTGGGACGGTACAAATATCATTAAGATACATAGTAAGCGGATCAGATACCTTTTCCCCCATTTTAAACGCTGTGGTTGGTGCCGTAGGACCAACAATAACATCATATTTAGCAAACAACTGGTCAAAATCCTGCTTGATCAAGGTTCTAACTTTTTGTGCCTTTTTATAATAAGCATCATAATATCCGGAGCTAAGGGCATAGGTTCCCAGCATAATTCTTCGCTTCACTTCAGAACCGAAACCATGGCTTCTGGTTTCTTTATACATCTCAATTAAGTTATCTGCATTATCTGCACGAACACCATATCTTACCCCATCATAGCGGGCAAGGTTTGAAGAAGCTTCGGAAGGAGCTAGGATATAATAGGTCGGTACCGCATATTCTGTATGTGGCAGGGAAACCTCTTCCACGATCGCCCCTAACCCTTCAAACACTTTCAAGGCTTCCAGCACTCCGTTTTTCACATCCGGATCAATACCTTCGCCTAATAACTCCTTCGGCACCCCTACTTTTAATCCTTTCACTTCGCCCGTTAAAGCCGAGATATAATCCGGAATTTCCACTTCTGCAGAGGTGGAATCATAAGGATCATGCGCTGCAAGAACGGAAAGCACGTAGGCAGCATCCTCCACATTTTTCGTAATCGGTCCAATGACATCAAAAGAGGAAGCATACGCAACCAAACCGAAACGGGAAACAAGGCCATAAGTTGGCTTTAATCCCACTACACCACAGAAAGATGCCGGTTGGCGAATCGAACCCCCTGTGTCTGTTCCCAAGGCAAAGTAGGCTTGTCCGGCAGCAATGGCTGCAGCGGATCCACCGCTTGATCCTCCTGGTACATATTCAGGGTTCCATGGATTATGGGTTAGTTGGAACCCTGAATTTTCAGTGGAGCTCCCCATTCCAAATTCGTCCATATTGGTCTTACCAACAACAATGGCTTCTGCAGCAGACAACCGATCCATCGCGGTGGCGTTATAAATAGGATCGTAATTAGCTAAAAGCTTGCTTCCGCAAGTCGTTTTTAAATTTTCCGTAACAATGTTATCCTTAATCGCTGCCGGTAATCCAAACAATAGACCCATTTCATCGCCTTTGCCTAGCTGCTCGTCTAATTGTTTAGCTTTCGCTTTTGCCCGCTCTTCATCTAGCGTTAGGAAGGCCTTTACTGTTCCTTCGGTCTCCTGAATCCGCTTGAAAGATGCTTCCACCAGTTCAGAAACAGACATTTCTTTATTGCTTAAAGCATTATGTATATCCATCAATTGACGTTTAAAAATCGACACTCTTACTCACCCCCGATTAATCCATGACCGCTGGAACTTTGAATTGCCCGTCTTCTTCATCCGGTGCATTGCGCAATGCTACTTCTCTGTCAATAGAAGGTCTCTCATCGTCTTCTCTAATGACGTTATAGACTTCCATCACATGACTTGTTGGTTCAATCTGTTCCGTATCCAGTTCATTTAACTTTTCAAAAAAGCTAAAGATCGCATTCATTTGTGTTGTATATTGTTCAGCTTCTTCTGCTGTTAAATTGAGTCGGGCCAGGTTTGCAATATGGGCTACCTGATCACGAGAAATTCCACTCATTTCCGTCCACCTCCACTAAAATCCAATCATAATTTTTATCATAACAAATTAAAAAGGACCCCGCAATGTGCGGCGCCCCTGCTCTTCAGTTATTCCACGAAAAAGAGAACGCTTAAAGCCAATAGGGAGAAAACGAGGCCAATCACATAGATCACGACTACCGTTTGTCTTTGGGTAAGACCGGTACGAAGCAGACGATGATGAACGTGCCGTCTGTCTGCTTTGTATATAGGGGTTCCCACAACAAGCCTGGAGATAATGACTTGGGCCGTATCAAAAATGGGTACGCCGAGAACTAGAATCGTGATCAGCAGTGCTATGAAGGTTGCACTTTTCATTGTTCCATACAAGGAAATGACCCCAAGCATGTACCCTAAAAACATCGATCCCGCATCCCCCAAAAAAATGGAGGCAGGGTAGAAATTATGACGGAGAAAGGCTAAACTTGCCCCGATCATAATGACAGATAATGCAGCAACATCATATTGCAGTCTAAAAGTGGAGATAAAAAAAAGGGTTACTGAGGCAATTGTTGTAATCCCACTTGCTAACCCGTCTACTCCATCCAGAAAATTAATCATATTAATGAACGCAACGATCCAAATAATTGTCACAAACAATGCAAGCGGTTCAGGAAAGACGATTAACCCTTGACCAGACCAGAAATGCCCGATCGCAAAAAATTGAATCCCCATGGCATAGGCCAACCCAGCAGCGGCAATTTGCCCGATCAGTTTTGGCCAGGCGGGAAAGTCCTTCCCCTTTGACTTATACCAGTCATCGACTAGCCCGACTAAAATCAGCATAAGTCCACCCCAAGTTAGGACATAATGAAGGGATGTGCGGGAAAAAAATAAAAACAAGGTGAGGATCGTTCCTATATAAATGGCTAGTCCACCAGATAGTGGAATCGGGTATTGATGTATTTTTCTTGCATTGGGTCGATCAACCACCCCAAATTGTACAGCCCATCGTTTGGTGACCGGGATAAGAAGGTACACCACAAAAAATGCAAACAGGCACACAACAAGATATCCAATCATGGTATCGCCCTACTTTTATGACATCTTTACTTGTAGTTTCACCAAAACGGGATATTCTATAGGAAACAAAAAAAGGCAGGGTGCTTCATAAAAAAAGAAGAGAACCGTTCGTATCGCGGTCTCTTCTCCTTCATCTTATCTACGTCTTGCATCTGGTTCAAACAGGTTCTTACCGTACTTTTCCTTACCAAATTGGCTGATCATTTTTTGCCCCCAAGGACTCGTGAAGAACCAAATGAGTTCGTTTGCGGTATAAGGCTTATCCGTTCCCTTCACTTGGATGATTCCGTATGGATTGAACAATTCCTTATCTTCGTAAACCATATTCACCAAACCATTTTTTACTGCGAGATAAGTAGCTTCGTCAACGATCGTATAAGCATCCATTTCATCGGCCATGTTCAAGGTTGCTCCCATCCCTTGCCCCGCGGAAACATACCAATTTCCTTCCGGCTTAATGCCTGCTGCTTGCCATAGAGACAATTCCTTTTTATGGGTTCCGGAATCATCTCCGCGTGAAATGAATTTTGCTTGTTGCTCAGCAATCTTTTTCAATGCATCTTTAGCGGAAGGCATATTGCGAATACCAGCAGGGTCATCCTTTGGCCCGACTAAATAAAATTTATTGTACATAACATCAAAAGCTTTAAACCCATATCCCCCTGCAACAAAATCATCTTCAGCTTTACGTGCATGAACTAAAATCACGTCGGCATTTCCATCTTTTCCAAGTTGAATGGCTTGACCAGTGCCAACGGCTACAACTTTCACCTTAACTTGGTAGCGTTTTTCAAATTCGGGTAGCATGTAGTCCAGTAGTCCCGAATCCTGGGTACTTGTTGTCGTAGCGAGGATAATTTCTTTTTCCTGTTTTACCTTTTCAAAAATCGGATTTGGATTAGCTGCTAATGCCGATGTTGACATAACTAGCAGCATCGCGAAGGTGATCAAGATCGATAGCATTTTTTTCATACTTGTACTCCTCCTTTAAATACGATTTCGCCCAGATTTGAGCAATCATACCCTTTAACATTTTTTAAACTTTCGCTGAACACTTGTGAACCAATAAATTTTTGAAAAGCAGTCAAGAGCACTTGATTTTCCGGAGTGAAGCGTAAAACCAAGTCAAAACTTTCTGTTGTTAGCGGGATAAAGGATAACCCAAGCTTGTCCGCTGCCGCTTCGATCCCTAAGGTCACATCTGCCGTCCCTCTCGCCACATGTGCTGCCGTAGCAAAGTGATTCCACTCTTCTATGTCATAGCCATGGATTTGCTCAGGCGACAGGTGCAGCTTCCCCAGGTGGTAATCGAGGAGAAAGCGCGTGCCCGATCCTTTCTGTCGGTTGACAAATCTGACATGATTGCGGGTTAAGTCCTCCCAACTGTGTATTCCCTTCGGATTTCCCGGTTGAACAATCAGCCCTTGCGTGCGGGTCGCCAGGTGAAGAACAATGATGTGTTCATGGTAAAAAATCCGTTCAATGAAAGGAAGATTATACTGTCCCGACGCTGGATCCAACAGGTGAATCGCCGCGAGGTCTGCAGCCCCACGGTAGAGCATCATCAATCCTTCGAGGCTTCCAATGTATGTAGGCTGGATGAAAAACGGAGCTCCCGCCTTCCCTGCAAAGCTGACTAAATGCTCCAGCAAAAAATCATGGCTTCCGGCTAAACGCAGAACATGGGTAGACTTGACCGGACTCGTTTGATGTTCACCTCCCATCGTTTTCATATTTTCTTTGTACCGTTCCAATGCCTGCGGATCGATGCGCATCTTATTGCTCACCCGATATGCCTGCAATTCGCCCCGCTTAATCAGTTCGTAGACGGTATTCTTGGATATTTTTAAAATCTTTGCTACTTCATCAGGTGTATATGCCTGTTCCACCATGACCCTTCTCCAATGCTAAATTTTCAAAATTATACTATTTATAGTAATCTATCTTTATAGTTAGTTCAATATGTTTCGTCACGTTTTGTATTGTTTTGTTATGTTTTGTTAAGAAGGTTGGTACTTAGTAAGGGGCTCAGACATCCGTTGTAATTTAATAAATGGGTAAGGTTATCTGATTATACAATTATACAGGGTGATTGGTTCGATAAATTCCGATTGAAGTCTAACTCCCGATCTATGTTAAACTCAGAAAAAGGAGGGATTGAGTTGTCAAATAGTGGGCTATTATTTGCGATTGCTGCGGGGATTTTGACTTTTATATTTGCGGATGGACTGCATCCTCTTCTTATTACAAATATTTTATTGGGGCTTATCTTGGGGAAAATGACGGAGAGGAGATGATGAGAAGGGATTTCCACGTCAATTAAGAAAATAAAGGAATTTCTTTCCGCTATCTAATTTTTCTGGTCTATAAAGTTATGTTTAACGGAAAGGTTTTCCGTTATTGCCCATAGAGTGGGTTAAACAAGGCACAATAAGCTCAATAACGGAAAACTTTTCCGCTACTGAGCTTATTTTCTTCAAATTCTCGATCATAACGGAAAATTGTTCCGCTATTCGCCACGTAAGTCGGGGCTGGACCCCGATCTCCCCTTCTAACCTAACAACTCCAAAAACTCTTCCTCATTAATCACCTTAATTTGCAGCTCCTGGGCCTTTTTCAGCTTAGACCCGGCGCTATCACCGGCAACAACCAAATCGGTCTTCGCGCTGACGCTGCCGACGACTTTCCCCCCACGGGCTTCGATTTCAGCTTGGGCTTCTTTCCGGCTCATCTTTTCCAAAGTTCCGGTTAACACAACGGACTTTCCTGCAAACGGTGAATCTGAAGCGATATCCTCCAGACGTGGACCCTTATACTCGAAATTAACCCCGGCCTCGCGGAGCCTTTCGATCGTTTGTAGAAATTCCTCGTTACGGAAATAGGCAGCAATGCTGTGTGCCATTTTCGGTCCAATTTCGTCAATTCCCATTAATTCCTCTTCACTCGCTGCCGCCAAGTGATCAAGATGAAGGAAGGTTTGGCTCAAAGTTTTTGCCGCTTTTGCCCCGACTAGGCGGATTCCAAGACCAAAGAGCAGTTTCTCCAATGAATTTTCCTTGCTCTTTTCTATTGCCTCAAGCAGATTATCCACTGACTTTGCACCCATCCGCTCCAGCTGTAGTAGTTCATCCCGGTTCAAAAAGTAGATATCCGCAACATTCTTTATCAACTGGTGATTAAACAGCTGGGTGATTACCTTTTCCCCTAATCCTTCGATATTCATGGCTCCTCGGGAGACAAAGTGGATCATTCCTTCTCGAATATGTGCGGGGCAAGCCGGATTAATGCACCGAAGCGCCACCTCTTCTTCGAGACGGACCAATTCACTCCCGCATTCTGGACAATCATTCGGCATACTAAAAGGAATTTCTTCCCCTGTCCGCCGTTCCACCAGAACGCCGACTACTTCGGGAATAATATCACCGGCTTTTTTCACGATCACGTGATCGCCAATCATTAGACCCTTTTCACGGATCATGTCCTCATTATGTAAGGAGGCACGCTTCACTGTAGTTCCTGCCAAGCTGACTGGCTGCAAAAGGGCGGTCGGTGTAACAGCCCCGGTACGGCCGACACTGACTTCAATTCCTTCCAGGCGAGTGATTGCTTCCTCTGCCGGAAACTTGTAAGCTGTTGCCCAGCGAGGGCTTTTTGCGGTAAACCCTAGTTCCTGCTGTTGAGCGTAGCTGTCAACCTTCACAACCATCCCGTCAATATCATAAGGAAGCTGACTTCTTTTTTCTGTCCATCCTTCTACAAATTGAATGACAGCTTCGATATCATCGAAAGACCGCATCTCGGGGTTGATCTTAAAGCCAAGATCCCCTAACAGCGCGAGTCCCTGACTATGAGACTCCACTTCGACACCATCTATAAAGCCAATCCCGTAAATAAACACATCCAGCGAACGTTCAGCAGCCAACTTTGGATCCAACTGCCGCAAGGATCCAGCAGCCACGTTCCTAGGATTGGCAAAAAGCTGCTCCCCCTTTTCCGCACGAATCCGGTTCAACCTTTCAAAAGCTTTTCTCGGCATAAAGGCTTCTCCACGAACCTCTAAACTTAACGGCTGTTTAAGCCGCAAAGGAAGGGAGCGAATCGTCTTTAAATTTTGTGTGATATCCTCACCGATGGACCCGTCACCGCGAGTTGACCCTTGCACAAATACGCCATTTTCATAGCGAACGGAAATCGCCAATCCGTCGATCTTTAGCTCACATACATAGCGCGGTTGGCCCGAAATGCCCTGCCTGACCCGGCGATCAAAATCACGTAGTTCCTCCGCATTAAAACTGTTTCCAAGGCTCAGCATCGGAATCTGATGTTCCACCTTTTCAAAATACGGTAAAGGCTCCCCGCCCACTCGCTGGGATGGAGAATCGGGCGTCTGAAGCATCGGGAACTGCTCCTCCAGCTGGATCAATTCCCTCATGAGCTGATCATATTCCTGATCGGTAATTTGTGGATCATCTTTTACATAATAAAAATAGTTATGTTGATCAATGATCTCTTTTAAATATTCGATTCGATTTTTGGCTGTTTCCAGATCCATTTAAGCCACCCTTTATATCTTTTTAATTGGTGCAAACTTCGCTAGCAACTTTTTGATCCCAACCGGAGAAGGAAAAGCGATATCAAGCTCCAGGCTGTCACCCTCACCTCTACGGCTGACAACGGTGCCAATGCCCCATTTTCCATGTTCGACTTTATTCCCAACACTCCATTCTTGGGATAGATCAGCCCCTTGTGCGGGCTCCATCCGAACCACCCGTTGGGAAATGCGTGATTCATAAGGCGACCTAACCGGCGGTGCGGGTTCCTCTCCTTCCAACAGTTCAGCTGGAATTTCTTTCAAAAAGCGGGATGGAGCATTGATTGTCGTCCGCCCATAGAGGGTTCTCATCTGCGCCCTCGTTAGATGGAGGACTTGTTCAGCTCGGGTGATTCCTACATAGGCTAACCGTCTTTCTTCTTCCATTTCCTCTTCATCAGATAGCGAACGTGAATGAGGAAATACCCCTTCTTCCATCCCAATTAAAAAGACGGTAGGAAATTCAAGCCCTTTTGCACTATGCAAGGTCATCAGGATGACCTGATCATTAGGATCTGTTTCATCCACCTGATCGATATCCGCAACCAAAGCAAGCTCTGTTAAAAAGGAAAGCAGTGATTTATCTTCATTTTTCTGTTCAAAATCCTGTGTAACAGAAAGAAATTCATCGATGTTTTCCATCCGTGCCCTAGCTTCAAGTGTTCCTTCCAATTTGTACATTTCCCGATAGCCTGTCCGTTCAATCAATTCTTCGGTCAATTCCGTAACACTCAGGTATTCCTTCATCCCTTCCAAAGCCTGAATCATCGAGGCAAACTCCAGGATGGTTTTGCTGGCTTTTCCACTTATACCGATTTGATCGGCTTCATGGATTGCCCGGTAAAGCGAGATTCCATGTGCTGCCGCAAAAGAAGAAAGCTTGTCTACAGTGGCCCCTCCAATTCCCCGTTTGGGAACATTGATCACGCGCTGCAAGCTGATGTCATCATCGGGATTAGAAATCAGGCGTAAATAAGCGAGTACGTCCTTAATCTCTTTACGATCATAGAACTTCGTGCCGCCCACAATTCCATAAGGGATATTTGATTTTAGGAAGACTTCCTCGATCACACGGGACTGAGCGTTTGTCCGATAGAGGACCGCAAAATCTTGATATTTCTTCCCTTCCCGTACGCCTTTATTGATTTGGTCAGCGATATAGTAAGCTTCCGCATGTTCAGAGTCCGCCTCGAAAAACTGGATTTTGCTTCCTTCATCGTTTTCCGTCCAAAGATTCTTTTCTTTCCTCCCGGCATTTCTACGAATCACATGGTTGGCAGCAGCGAGGATCCGCTTGGTCGAACGGTAGTTTTGCTCCAATTTCACAACCGTCGCATTCGGATAATCCTTCTCGAAATTAAGGATATTAGAGATATCCGCTCCACGCCAACGATAGATAGACTGGTCAGAGTCACCCACCACACATATATTTTTATGCCGATCCGCCAGCATCCTCACAAGCATATATTGCGCCCGGTTCGTATCCTGATACTCATCGACATGGACATAGAGGAATTTCCTTTGATAGAAGTCCAAAACCTCAGGCATCGTCGAAAACAATTGAATCGTAATCATGATTAAATCGTCAAAGTCCAAGGCATTATTGCTCTTCAACTTTTTTTGATAGAGTTTGTATACATCATGTGCCACAGACATAAAAGGATCACCAACAAGGTTTCCAAATCGATCAGGATCCTTCAACTCATTTTTTGCTGAACTAATGACAGAAAGAATGGCACGCGGATCAAATTTCTTCGGATCAATGTTTAATTCTTTTTGGCATTGCTTAATAACGGAGAGCTGATCACCAGAGTCCAAAATGGAAAAGCTTCTACTGTAACCAAGCCGGTCAATATCCCTGCGTAAGATTCGTACACACATCGAGTGAAAGGTAGAAATCCAGATTTCCTCCGCTGTCGGCCCTGTTAGTGCTGCAATCCGGTTTTTCATCTCTCGTGCTGCTTTATTCGTAAACGTAATCGCTAAGATGGTCCATGGCGGAACCTGCTTCTCCTTAATTAAATAGCCGATTCGCTGCGTTAAGACTCTGGTTTTCCCACTCCCTGCACCTGCGACAATGAGAAGTGGCCCTTCCGTTGTGACAACCGCTTCCCGCTGTTCGGGGTTTAAGCCTTTTAACACGTCCGTTTCTCCCACAAAAAAACTCAACTTTCACCTTCCCCTTCCAAGAACATATGTTTTTATTTTAACATATTTTTTACGCTATTCACAGTTTCCAGCGCGGTTTGCAAATTTTCATAGATTACATTTCCGACAATCACGGTATCCGCAATTTTGGCGATTTCCGCTGCTTGTGAAACTTGTTTGATACCTCCCCCATAGAAAAGCTGGGCTTGCTTCACAACCGAACGAACTTCTTGCAAAAGGGCCGGATCGCCGTATGTTCCACTGTACTCAATATATAAAATGGGAAGCTTCAGCATTTGGTCAACAAACCTGGCATACGCCTTTGCCTCTTCGATCGTGAGATTTGTCTTCGCCTGTGTTAATTTGGCTGCCTCCGCATCGGGATTTAAGATAATGTATCCTTCCACAGCAACCTCATGCCACTTGACCAAAGCCCCATAATCCATCAAACCTTCTACATGCTTGCCAACAATCCAATCCGCACTTTTTGAGTTAACAACCATCGGCACCAGGTATAGATCAAATCCTGGGACGACAGAATCTATATTCGAGACCTCGAGCACACAAGGCAATGGAAAACGCCGTACCCTGGCCATTAAGTCAATCGTATTATCGAAGGATACCCCCTGAGTCCCACCAATCATGATGGCATCTGTCCCTGACTCACAAATTGCCTCAATTTGGCTGTCATCCAGTTCCTTGTCAGGGTCTAGTTTAAAAACATGCCGCCATTCTTTGATATCCACTTTGTTCTTCCTCCCCATTCACAAAGGATGAATCCATTATACCGAATTCTCTCTAGCAGACAAAATGAAAAACCTCCCGTTTTGGACAGGAGGTTAAAGAATTCTAGGGATCAAACCCCGTTTTATTACTTATCAAGTTCAGCTACTCGATCTAACGTTAATTGATAACCATCATTTCCATAATTCAGGCAGCGCTTCACACGAGAAATCGTAGCTGTACTTGCGCCTGTTTCCTCTTCGATCTGATTATACGTAAAGCCTTCACGAAGCATTCTGGCCACTTCCAGACGTTGCGCCATGGACTTGATCTCGTTCACCGTACAAAGATCATCAAAAAAGACATAACATTCGTCCATCGACTTCAGCGAAAGAATCGCTTTAAACAACTGCTCTAATTCTTTTCCCTTAATCTTATCCAATTGCACTGACTTTCACCTCTCTTAAAATGGATGGGTTATATTTTATGATCCTTCTATCCACTATCCCATAGGGTCAGCTTCTACTTTCACAAGAAAGGTCTAGTGTTAATCTGCGATGTTGTACCACGTTAAAATTTTCAAGGAATAAAGTGTACAATTATAATATATGCGAAAGGTTCCTATTTTGCAATAGGAATCGGTGGTGGGAGACTATAAAGGAGAAGCAAAGGGGGAGTCCGGCGTCTGAGAGAAAAAAAGGGCTCCTCTGTCCAATTAAAAAATAAAGCGGACCATAGAGCCTCTAATTTTTACCAAATCCCATAATTCAAAGGGTGTCCGGACCCAATAGCCTCTATTTCACTGTTAAACACCAAATACTCAATAAATTAAAGTAAATAAGGTCTTCTGAGTCCTCCACATCCTAAGAAAAGGGAGAGTTCACCCAAATAAGGTCTTCCCAGTCCGGTCACAAAATAAAGCGGCTAAAATACGCAGCCTTTCCTCACAACCCCAACCATAGGCAAAGAGGCAAACCCAATTCCCACTATTCCACCACCACAGCTTGCTGCAAACCAGGTTTGTTCGGAATTACGTTAATCCAGGTGTTCCCCGGGAACAACTCCAACTCTGCGCCGTCGTCTTTGGAAAACGCACGAATCACCCCATCCTTACGCTCCCACTTAATCTGCTGAACCTTTCCACGTTGCAGCAAGAGGCCCTCGCCAGGTCCGAATAAATCAATATCCCTTCGCCCCTCATTATCAATCACGCGATGGGGGGCTTCGATGATCATGACATTGACGGCAGTCAGCTGTTTTTTGGTGGTCAAATCCTGGTGCGGCTCTCCGTTCGTGAGGCGCTTGTAGTTTTTTGCAACCGCATCATATTCATAACCTGCATTGTAACCTTCGGAATAGCGGATCTTAACCGTATTCCCAGCTTCACCCGAAACTTCCGCATCCTCAGCAGCAAATTCAAATTGAGGGATCTCCCCTTCTTGTCGGAATCCTAACGCCTTGGCTCCGTCCCAGATTTTTGTTAAATCCGTATACAAATTATGTGGGGGCTTGCGAAAGCTTTCGCGCCAAAAATACCCGCCGGCATTATAAATTTCGTCTAAATGGGCCATCCCTTTTCCTTCCAAAGTAGACAGGGCCTGAGGACTTCCCCCAGCATGCACCATGATCGCATCCAGCCCTCCACCAAGATCCACATAATAAGATCGAATACTCCGGACAGGCCCAATGACTTCAGGTTTTTCGCTGTGATAGATGGCGACAAATCGAGTGATCCAGCCCTCTGCTAAAATTTCATAGACAAAATCAGCTTTATCCAGTCCGGACTGTGGGCGGGCTTGCGGGGCATTGTTTACCATCACCATGATCGTCCGTTTGGGCAATTCTTCATCAGTTCCCATCCCCGTTAATGGGGCGATATATTTAAACGTTTTTTCCACTTCAAGCGGAGTCTGAGTCTGCTCCTGCTTTCCAGATGGCTGTTCTTGATTCGGCAATTCCGGTGTTTTCCCTCCCATACAGGCTGTTAAAGTGAATGCGAGTATGGCGGGCAGGGCCCATTTTACGATTTTCATCTATTTCGCCTCTCCTTCTTTGCCCTATGTTTTCGACAAAAAACACCTCTTTTCCTTCCTTTCACTCAGGTTTTCCCAGTATCGTTTTTTCTAATAAACAAACAATAAGTCTATCCGAGGGAGGTATGAAAAATGAAAAAGAATGTTGGCCAGGCGGATGCCTTTTTTCGCATTACCATTGGCTTATTCGGTCTTGCCTGGAGCGTGTCTAGAATGGTACATAGACCAGACAAGACCTTTCCAAAGTTTATTGCGTTGACTTCAGCAATGAAAGTGACAGAAGGCTTAACA
>Ga0180215_1000821_pt1 | contig 36463 bp, 30 predicted proteins | sample eDN3rd37CBELigBY_FD_128871 | JGI IMG/M metagenome (GOLD analysis project Ga0180215, IMG submission 128871) | Enriched backyard soil microbial communities from Emeryville, California, USA - eDNA 3rd pass 37_C BE-Lig BY (version 2) (version 2) | ecosystem: Environmental > Terrestrial > Soil >...
AGAAGTACCGAGAAGACATCGTCCCTTTCTTTGGGGCAGATGTCTCTTTTTGATGAAGCAGAAACGGAAGCGGACCCGATGGCGCCAGAGCCTGACCTGAAGGAAGTACAAAGTTACCGACGAAAGAAATTTAAAGGTCAGCGGATGGAACTCTTGAAGGACGTCCCGCACGACAAGCGCCTCTGCACCCTTGATGAACAAGACTGCTTTTGCGAAGCGTGCAACACCACTCTTGTATCGGTAGGAGAAGAGTTCGTCCGAACCGAAATTGAGTTCATTCCTGCCAAAGTCAGAGCCATCGATTATTACCGTGAAACCTTTGAGTGCCGCACCTGTCGGAAGAACGGGAAACCCTACATGGAGAAATCACCGATGCCTGATCCGGTGATCCAGCATTCCATGGCATCTCCTTCCACCGTGGCATGGGTCATGCATCAGAAATTCGTCAACGCCCTTCCCCTTTACCGTCAGGAAAAGGAGTGGCAGACACTGGGGGTAAACCTTAGTCGTGCGACCATGGCCAACTGGATTCTAGCCGCGTCCCGTGACTGGTTAATGCCATTGGTGGAGCGCATGCACCAGAAACTTCTGAAAGAAAACTACATGCATGCGGATGAAACGACCGTCCAAGTGATGAATGAAGAAGGACGAAAAAATACGACCGATTCCTACATGTGGGTATACAGCAGCGGCCAGCACGGCAAACACCCCATTCGAATTTTCGAGTATCAACCTGGCAGAAGCGGCAAATACCCTGAGAAATTCCTAAAAGGGTTTAAAGGTTACCTTCACTCGGATGCATACGCGGGGTATAAAAAGGTTCCGGGTATCACAAGGTGCCTCTGTTGGACGCATCTTCGGAGGAAATTCGTAGATGCCCTTCCAAAAGATGTACAAAATCCGGAAGCCACCCTTCCAAGCCAAGGGATTTCATTCTGCAACAAACTCTTTGAAATCGAAAAGACGCTTGAGGAACTCTCGAGCGAACAACGTAAATCGGAGCGTCTAAAACGAGAAAAACCCGTTTTAGAGGCCTTTTGGGCATGGGTTAATTCGACCAGAGGTAAGGTACTGCCAAAGTCCAAACTAGGTGAGGCTTTAAATTATGCTCTGAACCATAAGGAAGAGTTTATGAATTATCTTAAGGATGGCAACTGCTCTATTTCCAACAACCTTGCTGAAAACAGCATTCGTCCCTTTACCATCGGACGCAAAAACTGGCTTTTTAGAGGAAGCCCGAAAGGAGCTTCGGCGAGTGCTGCCGTTTACAGCATCATCGAAAGTGCGAAGGCAAATGGTCTTAGCCCGTATAAATATCTCCAGTTCATCTTCAGCGAATTGCCTGGAGTACAGTTTGGCCAGCATCCAGAATTTCTTGAAGATTACCTTCCGTGGAGTCCAGAAGTTCAAGCAGCATGCAAATAGAGCAAAACTCAGTTTACTTGAGATTTGCTCTTTTTTCTATACACCGAGTTATTAGACGCTTACGTTGAATCGACTTCTTTCAACCATACGATGTCCTTTTTTAAAGCGGTCAACAAAGAAGAACAAGCGTAGTAGTTTAAAGATTTACCCTCTTATTCGTAGGCTTCTTTTCGCTTATTTAGGAAATGATTGAACACAAAGCGACTACAACCGATTGTCTTATTGATTAACGTAGTTTGTTCTCGCGTAGGAAAGATACGGAATTTAAAAGCCTTGTGTGTAAGCAAATTATTTCCCCCTTTCTTTTTGAGTTTCAATGTAGCGTTTGATTACGTCTAATTGAACCAAACCAACCGTAGTAACAAAGTATAAAGTTACAAACATGTTGCCCTACTAACCCCATGAAAGGGTTTTTGGGCAAGTGTCTTATATCCCCACGCTAAAGCAAGGGGTTTTACGGCACAAACGATAAACTCTCCATCCCTTAATCTCCAATTACAGGACTGTTTTTATTATCTGTAAACCTTAATCCATTGGCAGAATATATCTCCTTTTTTGCTTTCATCTTCCATCAACTCCAATTATCATGAGTTAATTTTTCACATCCCCATTTGGTGCCAAGCTTTCCGTTTCCATGGTTTCTACACCATTAGGAATAGCTAGTGGAAAAAAGAGAACCTTTTTTAGTTAAGGTTCTCTTTAGGCACTACTTCTGCGCGCATATACTGCTTCTTTGCATGGAAGTAGGTTTTATTATTGGTAATCGTTGCAGTATCAAAAAGCTCATTGAGATATCCTCCTACCACTGTCGCGGCAAACCGATTGGTGATTAACCGTTGCGGCTCGTTAACAATGATGTTGGAGCAGGACATTTCACTCGGAGCAATTTGATCCTCGTCTGTTAGAATATCCGGGAAGCATTCTGCAATAGGTGGTAACAAGGTAACATGGTTCATACGTAACCCAGTAACCACTTGACCGGTATATCCAGACGTTTTGACTAGCTACCTAAGCCATCAACTATGATCTCAAGGCTCCTCTTCACTTCTTCGGCAACTAATTGAATAAATGGCTGAGGATTCCCTTTGTCCGCTTCCCCTAAAGCCAAATAATACTCTTGGCGATTTTCATTACGGATGATAGCTGGTGGAAACCCCGCTTTCATTAGGATAAAATTCATACATATCCGGCTTACCCTTCCGTTTCCGTCAGGAAAAGGATGGATCGCAGCAATACGGTGATGGAAAACAGCCGCTAATTCAATCGGATGAAATTTGCCCTGTTTTTCTCTGTACCAAGTCAAAAGTTTTTCCATCTCACTAGGTACTTGAACGGCAGGAACATAGTGGTGAATTTCTCCACTAAGCGTCAAAACATGGTTATCTTCGGTTTTATACGCTCCGGGTACAATAGGCTTTGCTCCCGCCCAAGATTTCACCCCTTGGAATAGGATGGCGTGAAATTCCTTTATCAGCCCTTCCGTCAAATCACGTTGGCGAATAGCGTCCTGCAGGTATTCAATAGCCTCTGCATGGTTGACAATTTCCAAATGTTCGCGAAGTGTTTTTCCTTTAATCGTTAAGCCTTCTCGTAAAAAAAATGCAGTCTCCTGTAATGTAAAAGTATTTCCCTCAATAGCATTCGTGTGGTATGTCCAATCCTCACGAAATTTTTGGGTAATAGTTTTCATTAGCTCTTGAGAAAATGGGCGTTTTTCTTGTACCTTTTTTAGCATGGCATCAATTATGTCAAACATAATAACCATCCAATCTCTTCTTATAGTTACAAAGAATATACCATTTTTTTACTTCCTTTGCATCTCTGGAACACTACATCTTTTTATTACCTGCGGAACAAAGATAATCATATTCATTTTATAGTGGTGTATCCCCTATCCTATTTCATTCATACGAGATCCACGGAGTTTTTCAAACAAACTACTTCTAATTTGACTCCGAGACTAATTCTAAAATTAAGTTTTTCTTTCATTTTCTCTTTCTATCTCACGATTTTAGATTGGTAATCAGACAGTAATTAGATAAGAATACTAATCTTAAAGAATATTGAATGGCTAAAGTAAGAAAAGAAAATACCCTGTCATTGCCCCGAGGGGCAAACGGAAATTTTTGGATATATTAGCACCTAGGATATCCACGATTCCCCAGGTGGTTTACCCTCCCATGTCTCTCAGGGTCTAGCCTCTACATTCCTTCGTTCTACCTGTCGGTGGGGTGGAGGCCGGATTTGCTCCGTTACAGGGTCGATGCCCGCATGATCGATTTCTATCCAGCTTCTCCGTGCTTGGTTTTGTCATCTAAACGTGCGTGAATGAAAAAACAATCGTAAACTTTATTTTATGTTAAGCAATCTGTAGTTGCTAAATTTGTGGTCTTCGCCATTTCGATGAATCATACACTTCGCCCCTTCTTCCAAGAACGAAAAAGATTCGAATGAGCTTGCAACATAAGGCAATAAGCGATTGCTTCTTTTTCAGTGGATTAACAGCTCGTGTCGTATACTCATTGTGCAACGGAATAGCAAGGCACGCAATCGAGGTCAACCTCTCTTCGTAATATGGGTTTGGCCTTTATGCTTGCCAGAACTGTTTTCTTTAAGATTCAATCCCGCTAGTTTTTGAATCTGTCGAGGATGCTAGTAGTGACATTGTCCCCTGTTGGGTGATATTCACCCGATAATACTAACTGGTTTTGAAGTGTTTTTTAAGCATTATTAATGAGAATGCAATCATGTATCTCCTGGAATAATAAACTCGGATTCGCCATGAAATGTATAACAAACAAATATCAGTTACTTTGAAAACAAAAGTTCCCAGGATGTTTAGTTTATGGATGATATTCATTGGAAAAATCACCATATAAGAGGTTATGGCCTCAAAGCAAAGTTAAAACGATTTGCTCCCCGGAATGTGTAATTTTGTAGATACCTTCATGCATATCAACTCCATAATGCTTTTTCAACAATCGTTTTCCTTCGAAATCGCTCTCCACGACCACCAGATAATCGTAGCCGCTTAAAAGGTTATCCATATTGTCCTCATAGAACAAACAAATCCCGTCTACATTTGGTGCATACAAGAAATACTTTCCGATATATTGCATGTAATAGTTCGTCACCTGCTGATCCTTGTCCGAGGCGTAAAACAGATATTTGCTGTTATCCTCCTGGACATTTCTGTACCACCTATCACCGGTAACCTTATACACGTTGTACGGAAGCGTCGTTTCGTAGCTTTGAGCAATGGAAAACATACCGTTGTATTCCGATAAAAGCAAGATGACCGCCACACCCGTACAAGCAATAATTCCTTTTTGATAATATCCTTTTGTTTTGACATCTTTAAATGCACGATAGTCAGGCACTTCACCGATTTTGTAATAAAAGGATCGTTCAAGATCTACCGTAGCGCAGAGGACCAAACCGCCGACAAAGAGTACTACCATACTTGATGCATAACGCTCAAAGCCGGCCAGCCAAATCGCCTCATCTAGCGGCATTGAGTAAAGGTACATCCCTAAAATCCCCGCATAGTACAACACCAGTACGATATTGAGAGCGATCAGTGCTTTCCACAAGTTCCATTTCTTTTTCAAAACAACTGCCGCAAAAATAGAAGCAACGATCGCTACGAGCTCAAAGGTGGCAATTCCCATCGCTGGCCGTGTCGTAAGATCCATACTAGACCTCAGAAATAGTGAAATAATGTCCTGCATTTGCTCCGGGGTTTTTCCCATCTCCTTACTTTGAAGACCTGCGGATGAAACGTCGAATTTGTTTTTTATCCCCTGAAATACAGTCGCCATTCGCCAACTCCAGCCAAGGTAAGGAAACATTGCGACACAAAGTAGCCCGACAACGGCACCCGCATTTTTCCAGACAGGCTTACTCCAATGGGTCAGCCATGTATAGAACAGAAATATCAGCCCGATTGCAGCAAAAATAATACCAGTATTTTTAATGATCGTCAGCAGTCCCGCTAGTGGGAGGACAACGATACATGCTCGTCTAATCTCATTTCGATACCTATACACAACTGCAAAGATTGCCAGGGCATAAACCGGAAGCAAAAAATCCACCAACAGATTGGTGATGCGGATTGTAAGATTGAAAATGGAAAGCATGGATAAGCCTAATCCGAGGAAAGCATACAGGAGAAAACGCTTCTTCTCGGAAACGATGCCAAACATGGCATAGAAACAGGAAAAAATAAGCAACCCTTGCGCTACTAACATTGTAGACTGGGTGTGTCCCGCAAAACGGCAAATATAATAGAGAAAAGATGAGACGCCAAGCGGATAATTTTTAAAATCGATGAGACCCGAGGATGGCGTTGGAAAGGCATCTGTACTTAACATCACCTTCAAGACTATCGCCCAATGAGAAAAATTATCATAGTGCGTCAATTTGTTTTGGAATAGCACCAACAGAAAAATAAGACTTCCAGCAAAAAATGAAAAATGGAATATAGAAAAGGTAAAGTCACATTTGGCCCCTTGGTCTAGCCAGTGAACCACGATCACAATAAACGAAAGCAGTCCCAGAATCATAACAGCAAGGCTGACAGTAAAAAGCTGTCCAGCCAAACCGCCCAAAAAAACAATGCAAGCTATAGATGAAAACACAAACACAGGGATAAACTCCCAAGTTAGTGAAAGTGTTTTTCGAACAAGCAACATGTAACCTAGACAAGAGATTACCAAAAGGGCTACTATTAAAAGTTGAAGGGTGATTGGCATCTCTATCTCTCCTCCTCTTAAGCGCTCTCCGAATGTGGATGAATTAAATCATCTAGCATCTGATCTATAAGGCCCCGATCCACAATATCGTTGATATTTTCAACCGAGAGAAGCACTTCTTGATTACCAGTAGTAGTTTTTCCGGTATGCCGCAGAATGACTTCAATATTACTTTTGGTATAAAAGGTCATCACTACCCCTGCTGAAATATCACTTTGAAAACCGGTGGCAGAAAAGAAAAGGTAATTAAAGCTGCGCAGCGTACATTCAACACCATTAGTAAAAACGACCGGGCATTCAAGGGAAACTCGCGGCATTTTTCTCATATCCACTAGCGGTTTGACAATGCGCCGCTGTACATTACGAACCATGTCGTCATAAACCGTATCCCAAAGATTCAACTGCTCAGGCAAAGAGTGTTTTCGGTCATAAATGATTTGCATATATTGGCGCTTGTCTAACTCAGTTACTGGCTCAACTTTTGCTGAATAGCGCCAGCCGTCGCCGTCCTTTTTCACATAGACAATGATTGCATCCAGATTGGCCTCATACCGCCCGCTCTTCACGATCAAAGAGATCGTTGACTGTGGCGGTATATAAATAGGGTGTGTGACGTATATTGCAATGCCTTTTTCTGATACATCCACGGTCCGGGCCTGGTAACGTTGGTTGTTCGTTCTATATTGGATCGTTACATCTTCTTGCGCCCGAATACGCTCTGAATCTCTATAAGCGCGGCGGCCAATCATAAAGAACAGGGCGTAACATAAAGCAATCATGTTATGAACCAGCCAAAAAATAATAATACTGCTGTAGAAGAGAGACCAGCCATACTTGCCATCCACAAACCGGATAATCGCCGCCACTGATAGAAAAAGAAGGAAGAGATGTGGAAGAGCATACAACAGAGTAGTCATCCATTTTCGATCGTTGCTCCGTTTTTTGTTCGTCACCTTGAATTTTCTTTCATGAATGTGCAAGGTTTCCAGTAATACAGGCACAATCAGATACGGCATAAAAATGGTATCGATGATTTGACTCCAACGTTGATTACGAATATTACTCGATAGATAACGCATCGACATACTGTAGCAAAAATAGGATGGAAGCCAAAATATCAAAATTTGCCAGAAACTAGTACTTACAATTTGAAAATCGAATAAAGCAAATAAAATGGGCGCCATAATGAAAATCAACCGGTTAAAAAAAGACCACCAGTACAGGAAGCTGCTCATATAGGTAATTCTAGTCCAAAGAGGAAGCTTCTTGGAAAAAATGGCGTGGGTATTCTGCAAACTTTGAAGAATACCTCTTGCCCAACGGATGCGTTGTTTAATCATACTCTGAATCGTTGTCGTGGTCAGTCCGGCTGCTTGAACCTCCTGGGTTGCATAAGTAATATAGCCTGCTTGTTGCAAGCGAATGCTTGTCTCAAAATCCTCCGTGATCGTTTTCAGCGGAAAACCACCGATTTCCTCCATCGCTTTGCGGGAAATGACCGTGTTGCTGCCGGTATAAGACACCGCATTAGAGGCGTTGCGCAAAATATTAACTTCTCTTGAGAAGAAGTCCTGCTCATTTGGAATGTCACTTTCGGCGTATAGGTTAAATTGAAATAAATCCGGATTATAGAAGCTTTGAGGAGTTTGAACCAGCCCTATCTTGAATGTTCCATCCAATTCATCCTCTCTGCGAAGTCGCCATTCTCCATTGTCCTCGATAAACTTGGAAAGCAGGAAATACGGAACTGTTTTCATCAAAAAGGTATGCTGAGGAATCATGTCAGCATCAAAAGTTGCAATCAACGGGGAGGTAGTTTCGCTCAATGCATTATTTAAGTTGCCGGATTTAGCATCCGTGTTTCCAGGAAAGCCAAGATACCCGATTCCAAACTGTCTGGCGAGCTCCTCAACCTCAGGCCTCCCTCCATCGTCACATAAAAAAATATGAACCTTCTGCTTGTCGGGATAATCCAAAAACGTACAGGCATTGACAGTTTTATACAACAGATCGACCGGTTCATTGTGCGTGGCAATAAACACATCTACATCCGGATAATGCTCTGGCGGAATGGTTGGGAGTTCAAGCTGTGTAAGTGTCTTTTGCATCTTCTGAAAGAACAATTCAAAAGTAGTTAAAACAGTTATCGTTTCTGCCACAATCAGCAGAATACCAAAAACCATGTTCAAAAAACCGTAATCCCATGGCAAGGTAAAAATCATGCGCCACAGCAAATAGATAGACATCAAGATTATCGTGACGACAAACAAAACATTTTGCCGTTTTTCGTATTGGAACAAAAGCCGCTGCTTCCTTGCTGCAAATACCCACCGCCGCTGCATCTGAAAACTGAACAGGAACAGCAAGGAATCACAGACGAGTTTTGCTATTTTCTCACTCATGAAGAAAATCGTATGCATTAAATATACCCCGGTACTTGAAAGCAAGATCACGAATGCACATAGCGTCAAATATCGCCATAGATTTCCCTGGCTATCCCCTTTGCGGAATACAAAGTGCTTATTCAGCAAAAAGTTGACCATAATGGAAATGCCCCTTGCGATTACAGTCGCCAATAAGATCCTTACATAGTCCTGTTGACCCAACATCGGCCGCAAAAAATCAATTAAAACCCATGCGATTCCTAAATCGACTACAGCACTGGCAAACGAAGAGGAAATAAATCGAACGAAATTAGAAAACAACACACTCATCACTCGAATGCTGTCTCTGATTGCTCTAAAATGAGTTCCCGTATTTCCATTTTCATAAATGACTCTAATCGGCAGGGTATGAATCGGTATACCGGACTGGATACAGGAGATGAGCATCTGCAGCTCGTATTCAAATCGGGAGCCGCGAACACCTTGCATAAATGAAATCAGTTTGGGTCCGAAGGCACGAAGCCCTGTCTGGGTATCTGACAGTTGATTGCCGTACAGTACGGCAAAAAGTAAGGAGGTAATCCGATTGCCTAGTAAAGACTTGGGCGGTATTCCTCCCTCACTGAAGTTCCTTACTCCGAGAATCAACGCATCAGGATAGCGTTGCGCTTCTTCGGCAAGCCGGTATACATCCTCTGCAGCATGCTGTCCATCTGAATCTGCCATTACAACGCAGGAAACCTTATCAAACTGCTGTTCAATATATTGAAAGCCAGTCTTGAGTGCAGCGCCCTTCCCCAAATTTTCTGTATGCCGCAGCAGAACACAACCGTTTTCATTTAGCTCCCCAAAAATCGACTGGTAATCCTCGCCAGAGCCATCGTCCACGATGATAATATTCATCAGGCCGTAATCCTTCAATTGCTGTACATAGGACAATAGTCTTTCATCCGGCTCTAGCGATGGAATAAGAATAATCGTTTCGCCACTTTTTCCCATAATAAGCCCCAATTCCACATATTTTGTTAAATGTGTAAAGTATAACATCGAAAAAATATCCCTATTCATACCACATGGTATTTACATCTCTATAGATAAAACTAATAAAGGTAGCCCGAGTTCGAGCGAAGTCCCACTGTATCCAAAAGCTGTGGTTATAAAACCATTCACTATGACCAAACCCGTTGATTTTATCAAGTACAAAGTTTCTTGCCGTTAATAGAATGACAAGTTTCCATTCACTTTCCGTCGAAAGCAACGCAATACTTCTAGTTTAGTCGATCCGGGATCATCACATCTATGAGAATAAGTTTCCAATTCTCCCTAGGAGGAGGTACATAAGGAATTTTTCATTCTTTAAACTATTATGTTTTATATCGCTCTTCATTTAGTTCAAATGTACATAAGCAACCACTTTTGCAATTCTTTCATCATCCTCAACAATTAATATTTTTTGGTTTAGCCCAACTTCTTGCACTTCATCATAGACTAAACATTTGAGGAAATTCTCTTTGATAGGTTTTATATAAGACATACTTTTGAAGACCATTCACTTGATTCAAAGCCCTTTTTGCCAATTGCAATGCCTCTTCTGAATTCCCCTTTTTTCTTTCTATTTCGGATAACAAAGCACTTTTCATCCATGGTATTGATATTTGTTCAATTAGTTGGGTCGCTTTCTTTATATTTCCTTCCTCAATAAATACAATCGACTTGTAGTAGTGCTTGTAAGGTAGGGGACGAATCCATTCTATTCCTTGTTTTGCTGTTAAAATCTCTTCCTTGTACAATGCATAAAGAGTTTTATATAATGCTTGCTTATGCCTCTGCCTGTGTTTCCGCAACAATTTATGAATAGCTTCTTCTACATCTTTATCATTCTTATTGGCTAATGCATGGACAAGCATAAAATTAGGGTTTCTTTTCTGCTTCATTAAGAACTTCTCTATTCTACTTATGTCTTTTTCCCTAAGTGTTATATATACGGTAGGAAGCATTAGTCCTGTAAAAGCAACGATAAAATTGGTTAACAGAACCATGCTAAAATTAACTTGCCATAAACTCATTACAATGCTTATCAAAATAACAAGCACGATTACAAAAAAACGTGACGAAACTAGCTTCATCTACACTCTCCTCTAAAGGTTTTTACGTGATTTCGGGACTTAACCTTGTTTTATCCCGTTCTTTTCCAGCAAACTCTTGTATGGCATGATATTGCCGAGTTAACTCTTCCGGTGTAATCGGTGGACTAGAGATACCCCTGTACATGATGACAGCTTTGTTCCCTTAAAAATTGGAGCTGATCGATATGTTCAACACCTTCGGCGATGACATCGATTTGAAGGTGTTTTGCCATGGAAATAATCATGGAAACAATGGCACCATCATGTTCGTTCATGACAATGTCTCGAACAAATGATTGGTCGATCTTTAATCGGTCAACCGGAAAGTCTTTTAAATATTGCAAGGAAGAATATCCCGTCCCAAAATCATCAATCGCAATCTTTACTCCTAACATTTTTAATTCCGACAAGGTTCCCTTCACTTGGTTTACGTTCGTTGCCATACTTTCTGTAATTTCTAATACCAACAAATGATCGGGAGATAGGTCCGATTCCAACAATATTCTCTCTACAATCTCCACTAAATTATGTTGAAATAGTTGTCGCATCGATAGATTTACAGAGATCCCCACATGATTGAATCCTTGTTCTTGCCATTGTTTAAGTTGTAAACAGGCATTTCTTAGGACCCATTCTCCGATCGGAACAATTAACCCCGTTTCTTCTGCAATGGGAATGAACTGTGATGGAGGAATGACTCCAATCTCGGGGTGTTTCCATCGAAGCAAAGCTTCAAGGGCTTGAATTTCTCCGGTATGTATATTGATTTGCGGTTGATACACGATATACATTTCACTTTTTGCCAGTGCCTGATGCAAATCATGTTCGAGAACTAGCCGCTCCAAAAGTTGTTGATCCATTTTAGAATGATAAATCCTATATCGTTGAATATCTTTTTTCGCTTCATTTAAAGCAACCTGAGCATGCTTTAAAAGGTCAGCCTCCTTTTTTCCGTGGTCGGGGAATAAAGCCACCCCTATATTTATCGTCACATTTAAAAGGAGATGTTGAAGCTGAAAAGGTTCTTTTAGGACTGCCTGGATCTGTTCACACAACGAAATGACTTGTTCCTCATCGTCTAAAGAGCTTAGCAAGATCGTAAATTCATCCCCTCTCACTCGACTTAAAATTAACTGGGAGGGAAGTGAATGACTTAGACGTTCTGCAGCAGATTGTAGGATCAAGTCACCAAACGGGTGCCCGAGTGATTCATTGATGGTTTGAAAACGTTCAATATCGAGCAACAAGATCGCCTTTTTCTTTTCGGGATCCTGTTCGATCGCACCTTCAAGCCTTTCTTTAAAGTAACGATGGTTAGGAAGGCCCGTAAGTTCGTCGTAATAGGCCAAATAGGTGATACGATCCTGATCTTTTTTTTGCTGAATAAGATGTTTCCGCAATTGTTTCTCCGCTGTTAATTGCTTTTTAAAAGGCTCCTCCACGGAGGAATAGTAAAGTGCCCTTAATAAAAAATAAAAACCAGCCACCTGAAATAAATGGCCCAAAAAATTGGTGATATCATAGACGCTAATATAAGAAGTAAACATCAAATCTGCAACTATCAAATAGGCAGATGCCACGAGTAGCATAAGGTGAAAGGCTTCATTCACTTTATACCTTTTGATCAAAAAGATGATACAAAGGAGCTGTGAAACAATCGCTAAATATTGCAGACTGTCCTTAAGTCTCGTGGTACCAATCTCATCCAAAACCAATTCTGGTAAAAGCTTAACGGGATAAAATATCACGATGCTCCAGAAGGAAACATAGACTAGTGCCAATGCATAAGAAAGCCGTCTCCATTGTGGTGTGACCATCCGTTCCTTGGACATGACGATGAACAATAGACCTATAGCCTGTGTGACGCGATTCACGATGTAAAACCAAGTAGCTTTATAAGGTGAACTTTCCGACAGAAAAAAGGGCATGCCTTTGTATGTCACAGCATGAAGCAATTCCAGCGAACCAACGGTTAAGAAAAGAGCACCAATCCAGAACCGATAATTGGATAAGGTATGCGGAAAAACCATCCATGCCTGAATTGAAATTGTAAAGGACATCACGATGATCAACATGTCCAAAATCAAGTGAATGATTACATAGTTCTTTTCTCCAAAGATTCCATACAATGATTCACGAAAAACCATCGAAACTGTCAGGAGTAATATTGAAACAATAATGCCCCATCCATTTGTTCTCCAAAAATCCCTTTCTATCCCTCTACCCATACGATCTCCTCAATAGATGCCATTCAATTTCTTGGTTCATACAAACGTTTTAAAAGATATTAAGAATAGTTAATTGCATTTCGCCCATTTCGCTTGGAAGCATAAAGACATTGGTCGGCTTGCTCCATCGCCTTCTGAAACATCGATATTTCAGGAAGTTCTGCTACCCCTACGGATACGGTAATGCTTATGACCTCACCCGTATCTTCTGTATGAAAACGGGTATTTTCAACTATTTGGCGAATGGATTCAACTATACCGATCATGTCTTCTCTTGAATCCACAGCCATGAACAAAATAAACTCTTCTCCCCCATATCTTCCGACAAAGGCATCTACCTTTTCTTTTTTCAATACATTTTCCAAGATCAAATTTGCTACCTTCTTTAAAATCTGGTCCCCCTGAAGATGTCCAAAACAATCATTGATGGACTTAAAATGATCAATGTCTACCATCACGATATATTTTTTCCGATCATTAACCGGATAGGAACTCACTTTTTCGTAAAAGTTGCGAATATTATATAAGCCCGTTAAAGGATCATGCTCTGCATAGTATTTGAGCTTATCCCGCATCATGAGTTCATTTTCAGCATTTAAGATAAAGACATATAAAAGGAGTGCTGTTAAAATGAAGGAAGTGTAACGAACCAAAAATAATTTTTGGAAGACCACCCAACCATCTGGGAGCCAAATGATGATCGGAAGATCAGAAATTAACCAACATGCACTAAACAAAAGGACTAACGATAAAAGGCTGGATTGAACTTTCTGTTTTGAAGCCCAGAATAGAATAAAAAAAACGGGAAGAGCCATTCCAAAAATCACTCCGGGAATGGATCCTTCTCCACCCATAGCCAAACGCCAAGCACTTGTAATGATTAACGCAGGTACGGCTAGTTTCCATCCCCATCTAGTGGATAAAAACAATAGGGGGATGAGTCTTAGGTCAAAACGAAAACCACCAAATTGAATCGGCAAATAAAACATCGCGATCACTGCCGCGGAAACAAGGAATAGAACTGCAACCTTAACTAGATGACTGGAAATCTTGCTTTTATTATTCATGATCGTGACAATACATAAATGCATTAAAAAAACAACAGCTAGATTGGAAAGACTGGCCTGAATCACTTATTCACCACCTATCATTTCAGATATAGGTTTAAGTTGAGAAACAAACAAGGATCCATATAGTTCTACCCCCTGGCATATAGGGGGTATTCCATATGAATTAAATTTTTACTTAACTTACTTGATTCATAGGTGCACTGATTTTAAGGTTTCTTTTCTTCATTTCCATGAGAAGAAGCTCAATAAAATCTTGCTCCAGTTTTAGCTGGACAGCTTTTTCATATGCGTTTATTAACAATTCATCAGATAGTAGACCCAAGCCGGGTCCTCCCCTTAGTCTTTCTGTATCCTTGGTCCTTGCGCTATTTCTCATCCTACTCCGCTCCTATATCCTGTCGAATTGATTGCCTAATTTATTTCTTAGATAGGTCTACATCTAATTTCGATAACAGCTGAATCACCTTATCTGATGCTTGTTCCAATTGTTCTAAAGCCTGTCCTGCAGCATACAGATTCCCCTGTTCATAGTGCTCGACTGCCATTTTTGCATAATGGTGGACTTCCTTATGGGGTTGCTCCAATTCTTTATATGAGGTGCTGTTTTTGATACTAAGTGGCAAGTCCCCGTAATACCATTTACCTAGCCGACAAGCCTCATGGGACGTGACTTGAGTGGAATCAACCGTTTGTATTCCTAACAACATGTTATAAATCTTCCATTTCCATAAAAGATGGTCTGTTTTGGCCACTCGAACTAAATCTTTCGCATTGAGTTTTACGTTAATCCCAAAGAAAGAATTTCGATATTCATCCATTTTGCTGCTTAAATCATAGATAATTCTTGCGGTTTCTTTGGCAATTTCTTGGGCGGAGGTACTATGGTCATGGATAATGGCATTTCGCTCCGAAATATCCATGACGGCAGCAGACTGTTCTTCTGACATGGCTGCAATTTGGGAAGTAGACGCACTAATCTCCCTCATCGTACAAACGATACGCGTTAATTCTTCCCCGGCGTGTTCTGCCCCTGCTACACTTTGTTCAACGAGACCTCCTGTTTGTTTAATCTGTTGAATGACCTGAGTTGAGACCTTTCGCAAGGAATCCATATTCAAGGTAATTTGGGTAATTTGTTCCTTTGTGTGTTCTGCCAACTTGCGAACCTCTGCGGCAACAACTGAAAAACCTCTTCCCTGCTCCCCGGCGCGGGCTGCCTCGATACTCGCATTTAAAGCAAGCAGATTTGTTTGTTCCGCTATTCCCCGTATAATTTTAACCACTTCTTGCGTATGCTCTATTTCTTGACCAAGGTGATTTACTTGATCCATTACCTGATGGTAGACATCCCCAACCTGCCCAATATCATTCAGGGCACTGTCGATCACTACCCTGCTTTGATCTGCCGACTGCACCGCTTGATCTGTTCCTTCCGCAACTCTTATCGCATGGTTGGCAACCTCCTGAATGGATGCACTCATCTCTTCTGTTGCCGCTGTCACACTATGACTTTCCTCCATCTGCCTGTCCATCGAGGCAATTAATTGTCTGGTTGTATCCAACTCCGTTGTATGGTTGAGTAGATCAGAAACACCAAACAAAAAAGACTTAAAAGTTTCTTCCATATAGACTTCAACAATCAGCTGTTGGTCATAGGCCGCCAATTTCTGGATAGCTAGAACGGACTGAATCATTTGATGGGGTTTATGATTCATTTTTTCCATCAGGATCGAAGCCATAAACTGGATCAATAAATGATGGGCAGAAATAAAATGTTCGGCTGTCAAGTGAATCCGGCTGTGCACTTGGCCGATAATAATCCTCGTCATAATATAGTCCTGATTGACCTCTGCGTGAAGAAGTTGATCCAAGTACCTTTCCATGGTATTCCTTAATCGATCAATCGATGAGTTCTGAAGGATGATTCCCTTTAGATTGTCTACAGATAAAATATTTTTGTAAAATTGATCAATGATCTCTGATTTATGGGGAAGCAGGATTTGGGCTGCTTCCTTTACATGATTTAACGTATCTTGGGTGATACCCAAAAACATCAATCGCTCTTTAGCCCGCTCACCTACCTGAGATATATCCGTAGAACGGGAAAAATTCATATAGTCATTCCAAGATTTTGGCCTTTTAGTGAAAATGCTCATACTTTCCTCCACCACAAATAAATTTTTATTTATGCTGCTTTACATAGTTCTTTAATTCTGTGTGCAGTTGACGTTCTGAGTAACTTTTCGGATCAAATGTCATTCCATAAATATTCCCTTTGTAACTTTCCTTCTCCCATATTAACTCCCCAATCATACTCATTTGTTCTTGATTGATCGTACATTTTAATTGGATCTTCGTCTTACGTGCAGGTATTTGTAGGGAGGTGGTCACTTTAGCTCCCGTTAAACTCATATCCAATATCTCAATGGTTCCTTCTTTACTCTCTACCTCTCTCCCCTGAAGTAGTAGTATCTTAAAGCTGGCCTTAATAGGTTTCTGAAAGACTAGACGAAAACCATCTTTCCTCCTGAAAATAGGAAATTGCGTTTCCCGGTCGTTCATACAATAGCCACTCCCCTACCCTCTATCTCTAAATCCCTATCTGAATAGATTCCTTTAAATATTGTTCAAAATCCTGACCCGACAACGGTTGACTAAATAAAAACCCTTGTCCTTGACTGCATCCGTCCTCGCTTAGAATGGCCGCTTGCTCCCTCGTTTCGACCCCTTCGGCAATGACGTTTATGTTCAATGTTTGGGCAATGGACAAGATCGCCTTAACAATGGCCTGACTCTCTTTGTTCTGATGAATATCCCGAATAAAAGATGCGTCAATTTTTAAGGTGTCTACCGGAAGGTGTTTGATATAACTAAAAGAACTATATCCCGTTCCAAAGTCATCTACAGAGATATGAATGCCCAATTCTCGCATTTCTTGCAAAATGGCCGCTGCGTCATCCATGGACGCAAAAACGCTTTCTGTCACCTCAAGTTCCAGCCATTGCGGTTCCAAGCCCGTATCCTTCAAAATCTCTTTAATTTTTTCCAGTAGATGAGATTGATAGAATTGTCGAACAGACAAATTTACGGATAGTTTTAATGGCGGATACCCTTGACGCTGCCATTCGATCGCTTGCTCGCAACTACGACGTAGAACCCATTCCCCAAGGGGGATAATCAAGCCAGTTTCTTCTGCGACCGGAATAAACTTATTCGGAGCGATTCTCCCTAGTTCTGGATGATCCCATCGAACCAAAGCTTCCATCCCTATTAAATGGCCTGTGGTAAGATCCATCTTGGGTTGATAATCGATGTGAAATTGCTCTTGTTCAATGGCTTTTCTTAATTCATTTTCCATTAAGATGCGTTCCAACGATTGTTCTTCCATATCCGGATGAAAGAAGGAATACCCGTTTCTCCCCTGATCCTTTACAGCATAGAGAGCCATATCCGCACGCTTTAATAGTTCATCTGCATTCCTTCCATCTGATGGGAAAAGGGCAATCCCTAAACTACAAGAGATATGGTACAATTGTGCACCCATTCTAATCGGTTCCTTGAAACTGGCATGAATCCGCCCAGCAATCAATTCCACTTCCTTTGTACTGACAAAGTTCGTTAGCATAACAGTGAACTCATCCCCTCCCAAGCGAGCCACCAAGTCATTGGATCGAATACATTTTTTAATCCTTTGGGCTGTTTCAGTTAGAATGAAATCTCCGATTTCATGACCCCATGAATCATTTATATATTTAAAACGATCGATATCGAGAAATAAAATGGCCATTTGTGATTGAAACTGCTTTGCTTGTTTCACTTCTTTACGTAATCGATCCATAAAAAGCCTTCGGTTCGGTAATTCTGTTAACGAATCATGGTAGGCTAAATGATAAATCATTTGTTCCGATTTTTTCCGTTCGGTGATATCCCGCATCACCAATACTAATTTTTGAAGATAGCCAGATTCATTTAAAATCGAATTCATCCTCGTTTCGACACAGATATACTCTCCGCTTCTCATTTGGATTCGAAATTCCAATTGGGATGACACCTTTTTGGTCACCGATATCTGTTGAATTCCATGGGCTACCATTTCACGATCCTGGGCATGAACCCTTTGAAGCAAATTACTAGACTGCAAATCTTCTAAGTCATAGCCCAAATGAATTTCATGAGAAGGGGAAACATACAGAAAATTCCCTTCCCCATCAATAACAGAAATGAGATCTAAAGAATTTTCCGTAATTAAACGGTACTTTTCCTCACTTTTTCTTATTTCTTCCTCCATCTTTTTCCGAAGGCTAATGTCATTGCGTATGGAAACGTATTGATAGGGCTTTCCCGCTTCATTTAAAAATGGCACAATGGTTGTATCCACCCAATAAAATGAACCATCTTTGGCCCTGTTTCTAATTTCTCCACGCCAAATTTGCCCTGTCCCAATCGTCGCCCACATGCTCTTAAAAAAATCTCGGGAGTGATACCCCGAATTTAATATCCGATGATCTTGACCGATTAACTCCTCTCGCTTGTATTTGGAGATTTTGTAAAATTGATCATTCGCGGAAAGGATTCTTCCCCGTTGATCGGTAATCGCCACAATAGCGGACTGATCCAAGGCATATTTAACATCGGCAAGTTCCTTCAATACTACTTTCAATTTTTCATCCTTTTCAAATAAAAGGCTCTGTAAATACCAATCAACCGAGGACCTCGCATTCCCTTTATAATCTTCTATCATTTTTTTATCTCCTATTACTTAAATTTGATATTCTTGAACAAATATATTTGGAATTAAAACAAACAAAAACCGACCCTGATAAAAACAAGGGTCGGTTGCACTACTCACTCCCAGCCATCCAAGTGCCCATATGCAAATGGCTGATCAAAGTTTCCACTCAAGAAAATATTAGATTGGATAAATATTCCTCATACCCTAATATTATATTCAAATAGTCCAAAATAGTCTACAGTGAAAATAGTACAAATGTGTGGCGAAATGCGTTCGAAATTACACCTTAAATCTTCCAATTAGCATCTGTAAATCTTCTGCCATTTTCGATAGGGAACAAGCTGAGGAGGAGATTTCCTCCATGGATGCCAATTGTTCTTCGGTAGCTGCGGATACTTCTTGTGTACCTGCCGCCGTTTCTTCTGAAACCTGTGTAATCATTTGCATCGCATTGACCATCTGTTCAGCCCCGGCAGACATTTGTTGGACAGCTGACGATACCTCCTGAATTTGCGAAGTCACTTCATTAATGGAATTCTCGATCTCTGCAAATGATTTCCCTGCCGTGTTCGCAACTCCGATTCCTGTTTCCACTTCTGCGGTAGCCACTTCCATGGATTGAACCGCCCGATTGGTTTCTTCTTGAATAGTAGAGATTAGTTGGGAGATTTTTTGTGCAGAACCCGCAGACTGTTCGGCTAATTTGCGGACCTCATCTGCTACTACGGCAAATCCCCTTCCATGCTCTCCCGCTCTCGCTGCCTCAATAGCCGCATTTAAAGCCAATAGATTGGTCTGGGCTGCAATTCCTGTAATAACTTCGATGATTTGGCCGATTTCTTTCGAGCGCTTACCCAATCCTTCGATTACCACGGCCAACCTATGAATCGTTTTCTGAATCGAATTCATCTGGTCAACCGCTGATTGAATCACTTGACCCCCTTCCGAAGCTTTTTCAGCAGTTTCAAGGGCTGTGCTAGAAACACCCTGAGCATTTGTTGCAATTTGCTGTACACCGCGGGTCATTTCATTCACCGTTTGGTAAGTTTCTTCCACGTTTTGAACCTGTTTATCCACACCAGTTGCAATCTCCTGCATGGTCTTCGCTATTTGCTCTGTAGCATTTGATTTTTGTTCCGCGCTTGCTGTCAATTCTTCCGCGGAAGCAGCGACTTGCTCCGCATTTGACCCTACTTGATGGATCAACTGACGGAGGTTACGTGCCATTTGATTAAACGAATTCGCCAAAATACCAACTTCATCCCTGTTCTTCACCTTGATGTCATCCGCAGTAAGATTTCCAGATGCAATTTTTTCAGCAGCTTCCGCAATTGCTATTACTGGCCTAGAAATAATGCGGCCAATAAATAAGGCTATGACAAATCCCAGTAGTACCGCAGCTATCCCCAAAATTAACACCAAGTTTTTTACGGTATCTACAGTTGCAGTTGCTTCCTGATTTCCCTTTTCCAGCAACCCCTCTTGAAATTGGGCTAATTCTGTTACCTTCTCACTAAACCTATTTACAATGTCACGTCCTTGTGTTGCCACCAAGTTTCTATATTCATTTGTCTTATTCTGCCTTTTTAGTTCAAAAGTACGATTAGCAAACTGACTATATTCTTTCTCTAGTTGATCTGCTTCTTTCAGTAATTGAACTGCCTTAGGCTGTACAATAATCTGTAATAATTCACCATATGTATTTTGATACTCATTTTGCGCATTGGTAAAATTCTGAAAGGACGCTTCATCACCAGTAATTAAATATCCACGCATGCTGACTTGTTCTTGTTTTACCGCGATTACTAGATCCTTAATCATAATAAGTTTATGTGCTTTATCCTTAATCAAATTGGTGTATGTATGATCGATCGATGAAATTTGATAATACCCAATTCCTACGGTTCCCATTTTTTTTGCTGATTGTCATATTCACCCTTGTCCCCTCGCTTGTTCCATATGTATCTAAAAAACTTTATAAGACCGGCATCTTTTCTTTTATTTCCAAATTAAGAAGTAATTTGTTGACATCTAAGATCATCAACATGTGTTCGTTTAGACTCGCAATACAAGCAAAAACGAATCAACACTACTCTGTTATAAATTTGGTTGCTGAGTCATTCGAAAGGGAATATCCAATACGTCTGTTGAGTGTCAACCGACAATCCAATGGACTTTCCTTCAATGTTGACAAAATAATACGGGTAGCTTCGGTATGCTGTGCTTGTCTATAACGCATTGCTTTCCGTAAGTCTATAATTGGTATCACTATTCCTTGCTAGTCCTGACTCAATCATGTAATAGCCATGTTCGGATGGTGAATCATTTGTCCAACCCTCTCAATAGACAACACCTGATCGAGAAGTAATCCGAAATTTTCATCACCTATACGAAAAAAAACTGCTTTTAAATCCGCTAATAATTTATCATCCATATACACTTCTCCCCAGTTTAATCTCCTTATACTCTGATTATATTCAGATCGAAATATAACTTTGTGATTGATATCACAACATTTGAATACCTTTGTTACAACTATTAGAACTTAGAATTTGTACTGTACACCTTTCCGGTTTTCCCTATTTCGAGTAAACTGGGTTCCTCTCAATTTGGTTCAGGTATTTAAGTTAATAAAAATACTCCTAAACCTTGATTACCACATTCATATACCTAGTGAGGTGAGTTTTAAATCTAAACCAGATCATAACAATTAATACATATATAATGATCAGGAGGAACTTATGGAAGAGACGAGAGGATGGTTCAGTTTTTATTTACATTTGGCGGATGGCGTTTTTATAACAGACAGTGACATAACATTTTAGAGGTAAACGAAACTTTCGAAGGAATCACTGACTATTCACAAAATGAAGTTCAAGGATTTAAGGCCACCATTCTTAAATCACATCTCACTCCTTTAGTCACCTATGAGAGTCTTAAACAAGCCCTTCATGAGGGCAAATCTTAGTCTAGGGTTTTCATTAATAGGAAAAAGTGTGGTGAATTATAGCACTCATCAGCGGCCATCACGCATTTTTATCATAACGGGCAAGTCTATTACATTGGGATTTTCCGTGAATTAGAAGGCCTGGCGGAGGGAACATATTTCTCTCAAAAGAGGATTATCATTTTACGAAGAGAGCTTCTAGGTGTATTCGGGTAAGTCCGAGATAAGTCCAAAAACGGCCATATAGATGTAATAAAATGTAAAGAGGACACAAAGGTCCTCCGTTCAAGCAGTTTTCAACTCTAACTCCAGCTTTCCATCTAAGGGCTGAGGTGGTTCTTCTAAATCAATGACGTAATCGCCAAATCGTTTGATATGTTCCATAAGATAAGGACTGAGGACACTTAGATCTTCTGGGTATACATAATACCCTTCTCGCCCTAATTGGCGTATCACCGCAGTCAAATCCACAACATTTTGAAAAATAACCGCGTTTGCAACCAAGTCTCCATATTTAATGGACTTTTCCTGTTGCTCAGGATCGTTGTCAGCAATAATGCCATCTCCACCAAAGAACAGCCATTTGGAAAATCCGTTGTAAGCCTCTACTTTGTTAGTGGTGGCTGTAATTTTTCTACGGAGCTCGATATCGGCTATGTATTGAAGTAAGAAAACCGTGCGGACGACACGTCCCAGTTCCCTGAAAGTCTGATAGAGCTTGTTTTTTTGGCTGTAATTCCCCAGCTTTCTTAACAACATAGCAGTAGAGATTTTCCCATGTTTAATGGACAAGACTACACGTAAAAGATCCTTCCAATGCAATTGGATTAAATCCCAGTCGATTGAATCACTAAAAAGAGAATCCACGTGCTTATATTTCATGTCAGGATCAGGACGGAAGAAGGTAAGCTTCTTAAAATTTCGAATCCTTGGCATCAGTTTGATACCCAGCAGATGAGATAAACCAAATACAGGCGTAGATTGTCCTTGTGTATCGGCATGAATGGTGTCTGGTTGTACATCCGACTCGTTTTTCAGTAAACCATCAAGGATATAAACGGCTTCCCATACTCCGCAGGGGATAAAGTGGCTGAAAAGGGCAATGTAGTTATCTGCTACGTGATGGTACGCAATCCCTCCATAGCCCCCATAGCGAATATGGTATTCAGCCAAGAGGTTTTCTTCATAAATATCGTATTTAGTTCCATCCGCCGCGGCAGATTCACCTTTGCCCCATAGCTTAGGTAAATCAAACTCGTGATGGTAATGATTAATGATGTCCTTCAAAGCTTGGTCGATCTTTCTCGCTGTGATATGCCTTTGATTGGTATAGGATAGGACACTTCCGGTCACATCCGCTCGCATATGCCGCGCTGCCTGAACCGGTCCTAAATTGCATCCATAAGCAAATGTAGTTAAGATGTATCGCTCACGAGGATTTTTTAGCTTTGGATCAGATCCGGAAGATGGTCCGAAATGGCGTGTCCAGTTGATCCAGTGTTCGACATTGCACAAGATATCAATCAGATTTCTTTCGGGGAGACGTTCTTTAATAAGCTCCTCTAATTCTTTCAATGACTTTTTGTATTCGCGTTTTTGCACTTTTTTCAACACAGGCTCACCGTTTTCATTGATGCTCACATGCTCATTATCAGGGAAGTCCTGGTCAATTTGTTTCGAGGTCTCGATCATCCATGATTGCAGTCCTTTTACAAAGTCCACCTCATTCTCAGGGAAACCCAACTCGCGACAGTATTCGGGTATTAAAGGTTCAATTCTTCCCAAGGGAGTAATTGTTCTCGATAGTCAGCATACGATTCGGACCCCGGGACACATATATCACCGGATTTTAGTTCTGTGGCAATACAAGAGAAAACACAAGCCTCCAAGTGCCGGCGATGAATGAGCCAACCGCCAACCCTTTGCTTTACACGAATCATCCGGCGCCATTGATCAGACGCAAAAGAAAGATCCACTTCATCGGGTAGCCAATCCATCCGCTTATTCCTGTTTTCCATCACGAATTCAAGTGCATGTATTAATGATTGATCTTGAGAGGTAGATGTAAAATGCAACAGATCAGCAAGCTTGAAAAGAGTAGATCGACTTTTTTGATAATGTTTCTGTATGAACGGGAAGTAGTTATTTCCTTTCATTGAAGCTAACGCCTCGCATTTATCCAACAATGTCTGGACATTTCCATATGAGGCAATCGTTTTTTTTACTTTTTCATGACTGGCTGCATCATCATTCTCGCTGGCCATGATAAGCAAAACGTCGTTAAAGATGGAAATCAGATCCTCCAGCTCGTTTTGCTTCTGTTCCTTCATGTCCTTGTGATCTTCTTTGCTAGAGTTGTGTATATTTCCCACCCGTTTTTGAAACATTTCGGCCAAGTGATCTTTGGTCTTTACTTGGGCCTGATGAATGAAGCAGATAAGAAGTGTGATTCGCTTTGGCTCTGAGTAATCTTTTAATTCAGCTGCATCCAGCGATTTGGCTTCGGCCGCATAGTATTTGATCTTGGAGGATGCAATTCCCTCCAAAAATGGCGCCATATCACCATATGACTGAAGCCAAATAAAATAGTCGATATGCTCCTTTAGATTTTTTAAGGTTGGCTTTTTAGGAAGTGTTTTAAACCGATTGTATTCACTATAATGCCGATTCGCGCTTTTTATAAGCAATTCATTGAAAGAATGTATTTGTTCATAGGATAGCCTACTAAATACTTGTTGAAATAGCTCTTGATTGACTGCCCTACGAATTTGCCCCGTCAACACATCTAGGACACGAAAGCTGGGTAACTCACACCGGTTCTTAATAAGCTCTTCGATGGCGATATTAATTAGATCAGGAGGATGATCTTTCACCTTAGCCGCTTCGGTTAAGCTGTTGATCATGATAGGGCGTGTTTCTTTCCCGTTTGGTGTGACGTTAAAATATTTACGTATATCTTGTTGATGCCTCCGTGTGGTTCGGGATAGTTTAATATCTAAAGACGTATCTGATGGCGGATATGCTCAATAATTACTTTCGGGATGTCATCAGCCCTAGGAAAATAGCCTAGCTTCTGAAACGATTTGAGTAAAACAGCAGCTGCTAATAGGTTTTCTGGACCGCGTGCAATAGAATGGAGAAATTGAGTTTCTTCCCATGTGGGTGTATAGATACGATGAAGTTCTTTTTTCGTCAGATTCCTTTTAAACCGTGGATATGCTGTACGTTCAATGGATGCCAATCTACTTCCACCTCGATGCTAGATTAGATAATATCATTTGTTTTTGTTTCAACTAATAGCTTTCTTTTATGGATGGCTCGATAAAGAGATCCTTGTGAAATTCCTGTTCCTTCTACGATTTCTTTGATGGAATACTCCTTACTTTCATACATGCGCAATGCTACTTCTAATTTTTCTTTATCTAGACTAGGTCTCCCTAATTTTTTGCCACGTCTTTTGCTTGCTTCTAGTCCTTCTTTTACACGTTCAACAATTAAGTTTCTTTCTAGCTCTGCAATCACACACATCATCTGAAGCATGGCTTTCCCTGTAGGCGTTCTCGTATCCATGTTCTCCTTTAAAGATATAAACTGAACTTCCATCTCCTCAATCTGTTGGATGATGGATAGGATATCTAGGGTTTTACGACCCAAACGAGAGATACTTTCCACAACAACCGTGTCCCCTCCGCGGATCACATCAAATAACTTGGTTAAGCCATTACGATCTTTCACTGTACCAGTGAATTTCTCTTGAATGATTTTTTCACAACCATATTCATTAAGCATACAAATCTGACGATCTAGATTTTGATCCAAGGTGGATACACGAGCGTAACCGATAATCAAATGTAAAACCCCCTGTACATGTTATTAAGAAACATTGTACAGGAGGTTGGTTTATTGTAAAGGTATTTGGTAAAACTTTTGGGAACTATTTTTGGTAAAGTGAAAATTAAGGAATGGCCAGGTGTGGTAGTGACTACATATTCCATTTCAAAAAATAGAGTTTTTGGTAACTGATGTGTGAATATAAAGTCATAGACTGTAAAATAAAGTATTTGATGGCAGTAGCGGAGTTATTGAACGCTATTTGGGAGAAGAGTTGAACAACTATACTGTCTAATTTTGTGCTAAGATGAGGAAAAGTAGGAAAAGTATCTTGATTTCATACATAAATTCTTGGGAGGGGTTTGTTTTGAATCTAAGTGAATTGTGGAGCTTATATAATGCGGATAAACGGATTCTAGGTTTCAATCCTCATACATTAAAAGCCTACTCACTTCAGTTAAATCTCCTTACTCGTGAAATTTGGAACTAGAAGACGTTACCTTGCCATTACTAAAAGAATATTCGGCTAAACATACCGAACGTCTTAAGTCAAGTAACTAGGGTCATCGGATTCGATTCATAAGGTCTCTTTTTCGATATGCTTTAGAAGAAGGGTGTTTCGTAATCCAACCCTCAAGTTAAAAGAACCAAAGTCTGATAATAGAATTCCCAAATTTTTATTGAAGAAGATGTTATTCATCTCAAGATATCCTGTCAGTCCCTCCGAGATCATGTTCTATTGCAATTCCTATATTCCACCGGTTGTCGTGTCGGAGAAGTTCATCGATTGAACATAGAAGATATAAATTGGGAAAACGGATCGGCTATTGTCAATGGAAAAGGTTCAAAACAACGAGAGGTTTATTTTACTACTGAATGAAAAGTGTGGTTGAAAAAGTATTTAGATAGTCGGGAAGACAACTGTGAAGCGCTTTTTGTGACCGAGAGTAACCCTATCCGTCGGATGACGATCCCCACCCTCCGTTACTCTGTGAAATTGCTACCCCAAGTAGAAGGAATTTAAATATTAGAAAGGGAATTGTGTTTTAGAAGGTAGGTATTTTACGCTGGAGGAAGATTAATAATGAATATCTTAATTAAGGAATTACTTGAAACTGAAGTAGCTTTTATTAGACGTATGGGGAGCTATTTTGAACCGCAGGATCACTGGGGAAACCTGATAAGTTGGGCTGTTGACAATGAGCTATATCCTCCGCAGCAATCATTTATCGGAATATCCTTGGATAATCCAGAATTAATAGAAAGCCATAAATGTCGACACGATGCTTGTGTTACTCTTCCTGAAGGCTTTGAGAAAGAAAAGCATATCGATATGCAATTCAAAACATTAAAGAGTGGACAGTACGCTTTGTACCCATTTTATGATACACCTGAAAAGCTGCAACATGCTTATGAATTTATGTATGGAGAATGGTTACCTAATAGTGGTTTTGAAGCCGATTGCGATAGAGATAACCTTGAATTTAATATGAATAACCCTGCTGAAGATCCAGAAGGTAAATGCAAGGTTGATTTATACGTACCCATAGTAATGAAAAGGTGAGAATATTTTCAATGTTACTTAAAGATGATATATGATCAGAAACCTAAAAGGTGTTTATGGGTGAGTTGATAAAGAATAAAACAAATTTGTAATTCATACTTAACGATGCAGTTATGATAAATAGCAATTAATCTAACCTTCCCCCTAATGGGTTCAGCCGATGTACCTGTAAAAACGGGTCACATCTCGGATGTTATTTCCATTTTGTAGGAGGGTTAGATTCATTTGACAAACTATTTTTTATCTTGATGGGATGAAGTGCTCCCCCTAAATGACCTTTTTATGGTGTGCATTTATTTTTCTTTTAAAGATTTATAGACAGGAAAGGAAATTTCAATAATAGTTCCTTTCCCTATTTCACTTTGGATACAAATAGTACCTTTATGATTTTGAATAATACGTTGGCTAACCATTAAACCCAAACCTGTTCCATCTTCTTTAGTTGTAAAGAATGGTTTCCATACCTTCTTTAATTGATTCTGAGGAATACCACATCCTTGATCGATAACCCGAATACAAACTTCTTTCTCTAACGCTTTTGCTTCCAATATAACTTCACCACCAGCTGGCATGGATTCAATTGCGTTCTTTAGTATATTTATAAACACTTGTTTTAGGCTACTCTGACTATTTATATATGGTAGATCAGGTTCCATATCTATCCTAATTATAATATTTCGAAGGTTGGCTTCTGCTTGAAGTAATGTGACAACATGCTCCAATTGTTCTGCAATGCTCCTTGGTGCAAAACTTTCGTTTGAAGGTTTAGCTAGAACTAACAATTCACTTACGATTTCGTTGATCCTATCAATTTCAGATGCCATAATCTCAAAGTATTTTTGTGCATGATCCATCTTCTTTGATGAACGTAATAATTGCACGAATCCACGCAAGCTGGTTAAAGGATTCCTTATTTCGTGAGCGATTCCTGCTGCTAGTTCACCTACCAATGAAAGTTTTTCTGTTTCCTTTATTTTTTCTTCCCTCATCTTTTGTTCCGTAATATCTACCAATTGGGATATGAAAAAAACAATCTTACCCTGTTCATCTCTTTGAATGGTTACACTAAGTAAACCCCATATGATTTCACCGGAATGATGGATATACCTTTTTTCTATTCGATAACTATTGATTTCACCCGCGATTGCTCTTCTTCGCAGTCCTAGATTTTCCTCTAAATCATCAGGGTAGGTAACAGAGTGAATGGTAAGACTATACAATTCTTGTTCACTATACCCAAGAATCTTGCACATCGATGAATTCACTTTTAAAAAATGGCCGTCGATGGAGACTAAAGCCATTCCTATAGGAGCATCTTCAAAAGCTTTAATAAATAAATACTGTTCTTGTAAGGTTTCTCCCAGCATGGCACCCTCCGTAAACATTTATACCAGGTTAATCTACTGACTAGTTTATAGATTTTTATTTAAATGGGTCAAAGACAAGGGACGCATTCAGCTCCATGTAGACGTAAAATTATTAGGATTAATTTCTAATTTACATTTTTTGCACCAACCCTCTTTTCAGGTCTTAATTTTAAATTTTTTTCCCTCCTTTTTTAAAGACCTATTTCATTTTACAAGATTGTATAAAAGAAATGAATATTAATTGTTTATACTGTTCTGTTTATTTTATATAAAATCTTAACAGTTAAATTGATAGTTGTAAAAAGGGGAATCGTGGAAAAACTCTGTAGTATAACTTAGATGATTATAAATTCTCGAGAATAAAAATTCCTCTCTTCTTGAATGAATACCAAGCGAATGGATAAATTAACCATAAATCCTCATCAGATATTGTATATATGCTTGAAGAAGCTTTGAACGCCATATACCAAATGAAAATTTAGTCCATTCAATCAGAAAGAACAATAGAAAATAAATGGGAAGAGAGACTCATTGCTATAAAAGACCTATTGGCGAAAAAAGTAGGAAAGGAAATATTATGGAACAAGATAAAATCGGTTTTTTCCAGTTAAGCATTTTATTTATGATGAGTGTAGGATTAATGAATCATGTGATGGTCATACCGATGTTATTAACCAATGCTAAAAGAGATGCATGGATTGCTGTTTTGGTTACCGCAGTATTTTTTCTAGTTTGGTTACTTCTTCTTCGATATGTCATGAAGCGAACTCAACACATCCATTTGTTTTCTTGGCTGTACACCCATTACGGAAAAGTTGCAGCTTGGGGACTATCTCTATGCGTATATCTTTTTTTACTATTACTTATTGGTGTTACTTTAAAGGACACGATTCTATGGACCGTTACATCATACTTTCCACAAAGTCCAGGTTTTATCTTAGCGTTTGTCTTTATTCTCATCTGTTACTTTGCGGCTACTTCTAACCTGACGACGCTTTCCATTCTGGGGGGGTTCCTGCTTTTCTTTGTCATCGTTCTTGGCTTCTTTGTGATGAGTGTGAATTTTCTACATAAGGATTATTCCAAATTACTTCCTCTATTGGAACACGGATGGAGACCCGTTTTCCAAGGCATGATATATAGTGCTGGAGGACTAGTGGAATTAACCTTACTTCTGTTTTTACAACATCAGGTTAAAAAAAATATAAAAACCTGGAAGATGTTATTTCTTGGTATCATTTTAGTGGGATTAACCATGGGTCCTTTAATGGGAGCCCTTGCATTATTTGGACCATACGAAGCAGCCGATCAACGATATCCGGCCTATGAGCAATGGAGGCTTTTAAAAATTGGGAAATATATGGAGCACCTTGATTTTTTCTCTGTATATCAATGGTTATCTGGTGCATTTATTCGAATTAGTCTCGGTTTGTACATTATTGGTCAATTGTTTCCCCTAACCATTGAAAGAAACAGGCATAAGTTGATAGGAGCATCCGCCCTGCTTGTGTTTCTAGGCATGTTTTTACCCATTAGTGATATGGAACTTGTTCGTTTCATGCAACATCTATATTTTCCACTTTCTCTTCTTTTGTTTTTAACTATATCCTTGCTGATCAGCATCTTATCTCTGGGTAAAGGAGGTTAATGTGAAATTGAACCTAAAAAAATATCTGACTGATGCAAAGGTTGAAGAAAAACATATCCGTTCCTTGTATGCTCACTGCGAAGATGTGAAAATAATTGTCCACTCCATGGGAAATCCATCGATACCCATCCTTCTTATTTACTCCGATTACATCGTGGATAAGAAACAAATGAATGACATTATTCTGCCACGACTTCAAGAAATGATGATGAAAAAAAAGGAGAAAGATGGGAGTTGGGATCAGGAGATCGAATGGACTAAACTGGAAGCAAAAAACGAATTAAATCAAGTCTCGCTTGAAATTTTCGATGGAAATCTTGTTCTCTTTTTTTTGGACGATCAGGCTTTCTATAGTGTAAGTGTATCCAATAAACCCAATCGAAGTCCTGAAGATTCCAACTATGAAGTTTCTATTCGAGGTCCAAGGGATAGTTTTGTAGAAGATATTTCAACCAATGTTGCCCTTATTCGTAAACGTTTGCGTCATCCTTCTTTATCCTATCAGACTTTTACCATTGGAGAACGAACGCAAACGAAAATAGGTCTACTGTATTTAGAAGATGTAGTGAATATGAACATACTTGGTGAGATTCGTCATCGACTTTCCAACATTAGTTTGGATGGTATTACTAGCACTACTCAAGTACAAGAAATAATCGCAGATCAATCTCTTTCAATTTTCCCTTTAACCGGAGATACCACGCGTCCTGACTTTGCCGTGGATTGTTTATTGCAAGGACGGTTCATTCTAGTCGTTGATGGCAATCCATTAGTCATCATCGCTCCAGTTACAATTTCATTTTTAGTCAAATCAGCTGAAGATACTCATTTTTCTTATTTGCCAGTATCCTTGGGGAGATTATTTCGCTACAGTGGTTTTTTAATCGCGATTTACTTACCAGGTTTTTGGATTGCCTTACTAGCATACCATCAAGATCAGATCCCATTTACGCTACTTGCCACGGTTACAATGGCTCGACTGGGACTTCCTTTTCCAGCACCTTTAGAATTATTTATTGTTTTATTTCTGTTGGAAATGTTTCGTGAGGCAGGACAGAGATTACCATCTCCCATTGGTCAAACTCTTTCTGTGGTAGGGGGCTTAATTATTGGAGATGCGGCTATTCGAGCTGGTTTCATTTCTCCTTCCGTTATCGTCATTACTGCATTATCCGCGATTGCAGGATACACTCTTGTCAATCAAGTTTTGCTTGGCGCCGTGTCGGTTATGAGAGCTGCCGTAGTGATAGCTTCAAGTGTTTTGGGTTTGTTTGGATTTTTTATAGCTGGTTTCGCGATCACGTTACATTTAGCAAGATTGCGATCGTTTGGTATTCCCTACTTGGTACAAGTAAATCCACAATCGGTATCTGACGTTCTCAAAGCACTATTCCGTTTTCCATGGAAATTCATTTTTCATCGTCCTGTTTATATGCAAAATCAAAATACAGGGAAAAGAAAAGAAGGAAAGAAGTAGACATGAAACGAAAAAATATGGTTTTTGCTGTCATTACACTTTTATCTCCCTTATTATTGACGGGATGTTGGAACATTAAAGAAATACAGGATATTAGTTATGTTACAGCCTTAGGGTTGGATTACCAAGATGGTCGTTATGTGGCTTATGCCCAAATGCTCGATTTTTCTAATGTAGCCAGAACAGAAGGGGGGAGACCTGATAAACAACCTCCCATTTTGATTGGTAAAGCGGAAGGTATTACTGTAACTACGGCATTAAATAATCTCTATCAAGATGGGCAACAGCGGTTGTATTGGGGACATGTGTCTACCCTCTTATTAAGTGATCGTATTCTCGATAAGGGGGTTGAAAAATCCATCGATTTTATCAATCGATATCGTGAGATTCGATATAACATCTTATTGTTTGTAACCCGAGAATCCATTGAAGATCTATTTAGGGCAAAGTCTTTTTTTACTTTGTCGCCTCTCTCTACCCTTCTTCATGAACCAACAGAAAATTATCGACAAAGGTCATATGTTCAACCCAAACAATTCTTTGAATTTATAAGTGATATTCGAGAACCGGGTCAAACAGGGTATGTACCAGCCATCAGCCTAACATCCAATCACTGGAAGGAAGATCAAAAACCTAAGGAACTTATGAAGAGAGATGGTGCTGTCTTTGTTCGCAATGATCGATTGCAGGGTTGGTTACCTGAATCCAAACTGGATGGAATGAGGTGGATGGATCCTCAATCTGTACGTTCTCCGATCTGGATCCTTGAGGGAGGTAAGCCAGTGGCTTCGTTAGTGATAGAAAATCCAAAGATTAAGATTAAACCATTTATAAAAGGAGATCATGCCTTTTTTGATATTGATATCAAGGTAAGCGGTGGAATCAATGAAAAATTAAAAGAAATTCCTGAAAAGGAATTGATTCGCCAAGCTGAAGGGGTTATTCGAAAAGAAGTTTTAGATACTTATAAAGAAGGGGTTAAAATCAGGGCAGATGTTTATCAATTAGGAGTCCCTTTGTATCGCCAAGACCCTCATGCGTGGAATAGGCTTAGTAAGAAAGGAGCTTTCGTTTTAAATGAAGAGAGTATTCAAAAAGTTACGGTTAAACTAAAGTTGAAGAATTCCGGGAAGTTAAAGTATGAATCCAGATAATGATAGCCAACATTGTTCAATAAAAAGTGGTAATCCAGAACGTTATTTTCACGTGCTGGATTGCCACTTTGTTATTTATCGAGGCTTAATTTAAAACTTTAATTTCATCGAACAGTAGCCCAATTTATGTATCTTCCAATAAAATCCATCCCTATGGCCGTTTTTGGACTTATCTCGGACTTACCCCAAATGGAATTGCTATATAAGACCTTTTTTTCTTGATTATCATTTAGGATTAATTTAATATCATCTTTTTTATTTTCAATTAATAGATCAAACGATGACAAGTAATCCGGAACATGGCCTAAGAATTTCAGGATCCATTGAAATGGATTTGAGTTTGGAGGAAGATTTTTGAGATAAACTCCTGGGATGATTTCTTGGTAATCACCTTTCCAACGATTAGTTGTGAGTCTAGTCATCTCATAGGGGCGATAGGTTAAGTTCTTGAAGGTTAACTCTACATGATGTTTAACATTGTAAAAAACATAGTGATTTTCCTTTATTCTTTTGTATCGAAATTGAAACATGCTTCAAATTACCTCCGTACCATTTATCCGGTTCATAATTTTTGACTTTGTTTACCTCATAGTTTGATAAACGAGTATAAAGAGTCGAAACATTGTCTATAATTATAATAATACATAATCTAAGTGGGAGCCTAGGGAACCCCGCTGAAAAGTAGATTAACACGAACAGAAAAGCGCGCGAAGTAATGATATGGCGTGTATCTATTTAGTGCCAAGGGATGAACACTCCAAGGACAGGGGAACCACTGGAACCGCTTGGGCATCTGTTGGGCTATTCGTGTTTGAAATTTGTTCTATTAGGGGTAGCGTCAGATAAATGCGGTTTTACAACGTTAAGAAGGCTTTGCCCATTAAAAAAGCCGATTTCTCAAGGAATCGACTTTTTAAATCTAGCTTATTTTACTAAACAGACAAGCTTAAAAAGGTGAATATTGGAGTGCTGCACGAAGAAATATGACAGCTAAAACGACTATAATTACTATCTTTGATAGCTCCTTCAGTTTTCCACTTTCAAATGTTTTATTTAACAAATAAAAGAAACCTACAACCCATATTCCATCTCGAAAAAAATCATAAAAGGTATTTCCAAACACACCTAAAATTTCCCTCAAATAAGCAAATATAATCAAAACTATAGCCCCTTCCTTAATAAATAATATTATAATGCTTTATATGACAAGCTCAATAGAGTAGAACTTATTGATAACAATCAATTTACTTCTAAATTAGGCTTCATTTTGTCTTATAAGGCTTGTATCAAAATCTAATCGTTGTAAAACCGCATTTTCCTGGCGCTACCCTATTAACACTATTTATCAGATATTGTTTATTAAGAACTTTGATCAAATACTTAAAATATGTTGATGACTCCACTATTGCACTTCCTTCCTATAATCCAGCAACCAACTGCCATCAGCCTGCAATTGAAATCCATAACTTTTATATAATTTTTCTAAAACCTGAAGACCTAGTCCATGAGTAGAAATATGTAGATAGATGCCAAGGTCATTTTCCATTGCATATTCCTTCAAGTTTTGTAAAAGTATTTTGGAATACCCATTCCCTCTGAAGTCTTCCAGAATCTTAATTCGTGAACAATAGAGACTATTGCTGGTTTCAAATTCAAGGTTAGCAACGCCTATGATTTCATCATCATCATCTTTCGTTAAAAAGAAACTAACGAAATTTTCCTCATAATAGATTACACATTTCATTTTATAATGCCACCTCTCATATAATTTTTTTTCCTACACTCTATTTTCATCTGTATGACAAAATAAGTAGAATTATTTTTCGTCTAGTGGCATAATTTATATAATTTAATCTATTTTGTTCTGATAGAGGGTGAAGTGGTGCATAAAGGGTACTACGATGGATCCTACAGGAATGGGTTTGGTGGAATTGGAGGCTACGTGGAAAACAGCGAGGGAGAAGTTGTTTTTAAGTTTCAGGAGTTAGTTCAAGTAGGCAGCAGCTTTCGGGCTGAATATGCCGCTTTGGAAAAATTACTCAGGTTAGCAGTATCGCATGGAATTAAAAACTTAACGGTATACGGTGATTGCTACCACGTCGTGATTCATTCAGATGGATACAATAGTCGAGTGAAGCATCTAATTAAACAAATTCCTTCTTGCGAATTGTTGCCGGTCTCACGGGACAAAAACAAAATAGCCCATAAATTAGCCAATGTCATTTTGGCACGGAGATTTCCTCCTCCAGGTAGGCGACTGTAACAAGACATCAGTGTATTATGGACGATATGGTTACGTGGTCACTTGGTTGCCATTTTATTTTTCTTTTAAGTGAATGTGGTAAACCTCATTCCATTCAGGAGGATAATGGTTTGCCTCAATCAACTCCATCCTTTCAGCTCCATATACGTTCAGCAGCCATGATGGGTCAAATTGGTTAGTATAAACGTCTGCAATAATAATATTCTGCTTTGGGTCATACGTTACGCTGCAAGCGTGTATATTAACATGGTTGGTATCCCATTCGTTTTCATTGTAATAATCTTGATCCTCTTTTATGGCTTCTTCTTCTCTGAATATCGTCACGCAGCGAGGGTAATCCTTTTTCAAATAGTCATCAAAGCTATAAGGATTTTCCAATAAGTCTAGTAATTGTTTCTTTAAGTTCTCAACTTGAACCATAGGTAACACTTCCTTCATTATGGTTTATTTGTATTTTTCAGACTGTGAAAATGAAAAGAACACTATCCCTAAACAAAATAATGCTATTCCTAGCTTTGCTAGGATAGAAAGACTTGAAAATAAAAATACAAATTGATCCATATGACACCCCAACATTATGAGTTATTATCAATGTTCAATGTTAAAATCATTCCACAAACAACTATAAGTGATATCCAAAACAAGTAAGGTTGCATATTCCACCCCAACAAACTGTTTGATTCAAACCATTTGTATTTTTATTCGACTCACATCGAGGTTTTTACGTACGACTGTAGAAGTCTTTTCTTTCTTCCCATTTATCGGGATTAACAATCACTAATTTGTTTTCATTGGTGTAATAAGCGGATGATTTCCCCAAAACTTTTAGCAGCTTCTTGGATGGTGTTTCCTTCTTCGTCCCAATACTTGTCACCTGACCAGTTATCTAGTTCGAGATCATTAGAAAAATCCTTGAATATGTCTGTATCAACATCCATCCATGTTGGGTTGTTGTCGTTTAATAAAATAGAATCGTAAGCGTTATTGTGAGTAAAAATAGCTATCATAATAATTCCCCATTTAAAAAATAAAAATCGGATCAGTTATTTTCTTGTAAATACTTGATGTTAGACTTTCCCTATAGACCATATAGTTATATTGTAAGGGATAATTTGAAAAATTAAATAATGAAGGAGAGAAAATATTTTCTTTTTTACTGTTATTAATTTGGCATATGATTTTCTTGGAATCCATCTTTATCCTAACTTCTAAAGATATTCACCCATCCTTTATTGCAATCTGAGGCCTTTTTATATAAAATAGGAACATACATTCTACAAAGGGGCGGTGTCAATGTCTGAATATAAAACATTGGTAAGGGATCGCGGAAATACAAAGTGGACAGCGATGATGCTCACCGAGCATAAGGAACTATTAAAGGAATGGGGGATAAAGCAAGAGGATGTTGATCCGCCAGCCCATGATGAGGACTTTTTGGCTGAAATTGCTGATATGCTCTCGCGATCCTTAATTGATCAACAAGCAGTAAAGAT
>Ga0180215_1000822_pt1 | contig 36456 bp, 31 predicted proteins | sample eDN3rd37CBELigBY_FD_128871 | JGI IMG/M metagenome (GOLD analysis project Ga0180215, IMG submission 128871) | Enriched backyard soil microbial communities from Emeryville, California, USA - eDNA 3rd pass 37_C BE-Lig BY (version 2) (version 2) | ecosystem: Environmental > Terrestrial > Soil >...
TCCCGGCGATGGAGGCGCTCGATCTTCATCGTCTCACCTCGCGGCCCGACCGGGCGGCGTAGAGGGCGAGGCCCACGCGATCCCGGCTCCCGATCGCTGCCGCTGCCTCGGCGCCCCCCTCGCGCCCCGCCCGGAACGCGGCGAGGCTCGCGTCGATCACGGGCTGCGCCTGTAGATCGACCATGCACGCGTGGTGTCCCAGCGGGCAGGGGCGCCTGCCGAAGTTCGAGCAGGGGGCGCAGGCCAGCGGGAGGCTGACCGCCACACCTGCGCCGGGGATCGGGCCCCAGCGTCGGGTGGAGGTGGGGCCGAAGACCACCACCACAGGGGTCCCCACCGCCTGGGCGACGTGGCTCGGGCCGGAGTCGCAGCTCACCAGCAGCCGCGTCCGCGCGATCACCGCCGTCAGGGTCGGGAGGTCGAGGTCCCGGGTGTCCGCGATCGGGGCGGCATGTAGGGCGCCGCGGACCTGGTCCAGCTCCCTGCGATCCCCCGGTCCACCCACCAGCACGATCCGCGCGCCCTCTGCGGCGAGGGCATCCCCCACCTCGGCGAAGCGCAGCGGATCCCAGCGCTTCAAGGGCCAGCGGGCCCCTGGCGCCAGGGCGACGAGCGGCTGGTCCCCTCCCTCTGCCAGCACCTCCCCCGCCACCCGATCGGCGGCGGGGGCGGTGCGCAGCTCTGGGCGAAGCGGCGTCCCGAGCTGCGGGATCCCCAGGGGCGTGAGGGTCTGGAGGAAGTGCGCCGCTGCGGGGACCTCGTCGAGGATGGGTCCCTCGCCGAAGATCGAGCTGGCCACCTCTCGGAAGCCCGTCCGCTTCACGAAGCGAAGGACCCTCGTCCCGTGCAGCCGCGCCACCAGGAGGCGGGTGGCGATGGAGTTCTGCAGATCGATGACGAGGTCGAAGTGGCCGGAGGCGACGAGGGAGGCGGCGAAGCGGGGGAGCCCCTTGGCGGTCTTGCTCCCGCCCCCCATCTTCCAGGGCCAGACCCGGGTCAGGAAGGGCAGCCCTTCGAAGAGCGGCGCCAGGTGGTCGTTGGTGACGAAGTGGAGCTCCGCCTCGGGGAAGTGGGCCCCCAGCGCACGGAGGGCAGGCGTCGCCAGCACCGAATCACCCAGGGCGCTGGTGCGGATCACGAGGATCCTCATGGTGCCGCCTCTGCCGCCGCCTCGCCCTTGCCCCCGAGGAGGCGGGCGATCTCCACGACGTTGCGGGCGGAGGCGCCGCGGACCGAGCTCACCGCCGCCCGCGCCAGCTCCCCGAGCTCCACGATCTTCTCGGGCCGGGCGAGGAGGTCGCTGGCCACCCGGTAGAGCTTCTCCGGGTCCGGGACCTGGATCCCGCCCCTGCCCACGAGGACCTGTACGCTGTCGTGAAAGTTGGCCATGTTGGGGCCGAAGAGTACGGGCTTTCCGTGGGCAGCGGGCTCGAGAATGTTCTGGCCCCCCCGACTGGTGAACGATCCCCCCACGAAGACCAGGGTGGCCAGCGCGTAGGCGGCGGCCAGCTCTCCGATGGAGTCCAGGACCACCACGTCCGCGTCGGGCGCCCCCTGGGAGCGCAGGCCCGCGGTGAGCCCCTCGCTCTCCGCCAGGGCGACGATGCGCTGGGCCCGCTCCACGTAGCGGGGGGCGATCATCAGCCGCAGATCGGGGTGGGCCTCCCGCAGCCTTCGAAAGACGGGGAGGAGCAGCGCCTCCTCCCCCTCGTGGGTGGAGCCGGCGATGAAGAGGGGCTGGTCGGCCCTCGCCCCGATGTCCCGGGCCAGCGCCGCTCCGCTCTGCCCCAACGCCGCCCCTGCCAGGTTGTCGAACTTGGTGTTGCCGGTGACCCGGACCCGCTCCGCACGGGCGCCGAGGGCGAGGGCGCGCTCCGCCTCGTCGTCCTCCCGCATCAGCAGGAGGTCGACCTTCTGCAGGGGGTTGCCGATCAGCGAGAAGAGGAAGCGGTAGGCCCCGAGCTTCTCATGATCGAAGCGGCCGTTGGTGAGGACGATCTTCACCCCCCGTTTCTGGGCGGAGCGGATCAGGTTGGGCCAGATCTCCGCGTACTCGAGGATCAGGACGTCGGGGCGGATCGCCGCCACGGCGCGGGCGGTCGCTCCGGGCAGGTCCCAGGGGAGGTAGGTGACGAGGTCGACCTCCTGGAGGCGCTCCCGGGCCATCTCGTAGCCGGAGTTCGTGAGGGTGCTCATCACCACCACGCAGCCCGGGAAGCGGCGCTTGAGCTCGAAGACCATGGGCTTGAGCGCCAGGAGATCCCCCGCCGACGCGCCGTGGAGCCAGATCCGCATCGGCGCCTCCCCCTTCATCCAGCCCGCCGGGTAGAAGCCGAGCCGGCGCAGATGTCCCCGCCTCGTCTTTCGATGGAAGAGGAGGAAGGGCCAGAGGAGGAGGAAGGCCAGGTAGCTGGCGGCTGCGTAGAAGATCGGCACTGGGGCCGTCTCTTACGCTCCCTCGCGAGGGGCCGTCAACGGCGGCGCCACCCCCTGCGCGCCGGGGATCCTGCCCGATGATCCTCGTCGCCCCGTGATCCCGGGCCGAATTCCCGCTTGCGCCGGTGAAGGAATTTCTGGTTGGAGGTGAATCCGGCGAAGCCTGCGTTCGTCTCTCTCGCTGCAGACCCGTTCCCCCACCTCCTTCCCCCGGAGTCCGGCATGCGCTACTCCCTCCTCCCCTCCCTCCTCCTGGCCCTGCTCCCCTTCACGGCCACCGCCCAATCCGGATCCGGCGACGCGAACGCTCCTGCCTGGATCGCCGCCCAGGGGATCGGCGAGGTCCGGGTGGCGCCCGATCGCGCGGTGGTCCGCTTTGGCGTCCAGGAGCAGGCGCCGACGGCCCAGAAGGCGCAGGGCGCGGTGAACGACGTGATGGCGAAGGTCGTCGCCGAGCTGAAGAAGCTCGGGGTCCCTGCCAACAAGATCAGCAGCGATCGGATCAACCTCTATCCGGTCTACGCGCAGCAGCGGCCCGGCGAGTACGATCAGGAGCCTCGGGTGGTGGGCTTTCGCGCTTCGAACACCCTGCGGGTCGAGCTGGCCCTTGGCGGCAAGGATCCCGCCGTAGGCAAGATCCTCGACGGCGCCATCGGCGCAGGCGCCAACTCGATCGAGGGGGTCTCCTTTCAGCTCGCCGACGACGGCCCCCAGCGCCTGAAGGCCCTGCGCCTCGCTTCCGAGGACGCCAGGACCAAGGCCGCCACCATCGCGGACGCGCTCGGAGGCAAGCTCGGGAAGCTCCGCGAGGCGAGCGAAGGCGGGGTCTCGGTGGGGCCGATCCAACCGATGATGATGAAGATGGACATGGCCCGCAGCGCCGGAACGACGGTGGAGCCAGGCGAGATCACCGTCACCGCCTCGGTGAGCCTGCGCTACGAGTTGGCAGAGAAGTAGTCAGCGGATCCGCAGGCTCGACGTGGTGATCCAGAGGCGGTCCTTCCCGTAGGGAAAGCCCGGATCGACCAGGACCTCGGCGCGGTAGATCCCGGGCTGGCGCGGGATGGCGATCCGGGGCCCCCGGCTCCTCGCGACCTCCACCCCGCCCCGGTGGATCACCAGGGTCGAGTCGGGCTGCTGCACCTCGGCGAAGATCGCGCCGTCCTCCGCGCCGAAGCGAAAGGAGGAGGCGTCGCCGAAGGCGGGGACCGAGCAGTAGGTGGCCCCCTCGCGGATCGCGGCGACCACCGCGGCTGCGTCCTTCAGCGGGTCGCCGCCCCAGGCCCGGAGCGCGGCGTCGTCCAGCTCGACGTGGAGGGCGAGGGCGGCGAAGGAGGTGCGGTAGGGGGGCCTGCCATGGGCGTCGACCCCGCAGAGGAGGGAGACCCTGCGCGCCGCGGACTCTTCGTCGTAGCGCGCGAGCGCGTCGGCGGGTCGGCCCATGAGGATCGCGCCGGCCTTGCGGTCGTCTCCGGCGATCGCCACCGCGGCGAGGGCGATCCGTCCCCACTCCTCCGCGAGGGAGGTGCGCAGGGCCGAGTCGAGGGAGAGGGCCTCGAAGCCGTCGAAGGTGCCGGGGTACGGCCCCGTCCACGGCCGTCGCAGGTTCACCGGATGGGCGAGGACCGAGACGCCTCCCGCCTCCCGGATCGAAGCCAGCACCGCCCTGCCGTGGTCGGCGGGGGCCTCCAGGGGATGGACCGCGATCACGTGGCCGTGCGCCGAGGAGATCTCGATCCCGGGGATCACCAGGACCCCGTCGACGACCCTGGGCGCGGAGGGGCGCAGCGTGTTGTGCTCGGTGAGGACCAGGAAGCGGTTGCCCAGCGCCTTCGCCTCCGCTGCTGCCTCCTCGAGGGTGCCGAAGCCGTCGTGGGACTTCTCCGCGTGGACGTGGAAGACCCCCTGGACGCTGCGCGCCGCCTGCGCCCCCTCGACCTGGAGGGCCGGGAAGGGAGCGGCGGCGATGGCCAGGGCCAGGAGCGCCAGGACCACGACGAAGGCGAGGCCGAGGAAGCCGATCCAGCGAAGCGGCCGGCGCAGAGAGCGAAGGGTTCTCACGCTGCCCCCGTCTCGAGATCCTGCATCTCGTGGAGCCGGAAGTAGACGCCGCGGCGTTCGAGGAGGTCCTGGTGGCGCCCCTCCTCCACGATCCGCCCCCCGACGAGGACGCAGATCCGATCGGCGCCGCGGATGGTGGAGAGGCGGTGCGCGATCACCAGGGCGGTGCGGCCCTGCATCAGGGTGTCGAGGGCGGCCTGCACCTCTCGCTCGCTCTCGCTGTCCAAGGCGCTGGTCGCCTCGTCGAGGATCAGGATCGGCGCGTCCTTGAGGAGCGCCCTGGCGATGGCGAGGCGCTGCCGCTGGCCGCCGGAGAGGGTGGCCCCGCCTTCCCCGATCCGGGTGTCGAGGCCCCGGGGCAGCTTCTGCACGAACTCCAGCGCCCGCGCTGCCTCGAGGGCCTCTAGGAGGCGCGCCTCGGAGGCCTCGATCCCGTAGGCCACGTTGGCCCGGACCGAGTCATCGAAGAGGAGGACCTCCTGGGGAACCAGCGCGATCCGGCTGCGCAGGGAGTCCAGGGAGAGCGCGCGCAGATCGACGCCGTCGAGGGTGATGCGGCCGGCGTCGGGGTCGAGGAGCCTGGTGAGGAGTCCCGCCACCGTGCTCTTGCCGCCGCCGGAGGGCCCCACCAACGCCACCACCTCGCTACGCCGCAGCTCCAGCTCCATGTCGTGGATCACCGTGCGCTCGCCGTAGCGGACGCTCACCCCTTCGAAGCGGATCCGATCGCGAAAGGCGTCGAGGCGAACGGGGTCCCGGGCCTCCCGGACCGAGGGCTCGAGGTCGATCACCTCGAAGAGGCGATCCGCCGAGGCCATGCCCTGCAGGAAGAAGCCGCCGACCTTGCCGAGGTTCTTGGCGGGCTGGAGCAGGAGGGCGAAGGCCGCCAGGAAGGAGAGGAGCTGCTCGCTGAGCAGGGCCCCGCTGCTCATGGCCCGGACGGCGAAGGCCAGCACCGCCGCGACCCCCACCACCGTCAGCAGCTCCATCGCGGGGCTGGCGATCCCGCGGGACTTGAGGGTCTTGCGCTGTAGGCGCAGCCAGTTCCGGCTCTCCGAGGCGAACTTCTTCTCGAGGTGGTCCCCCATGCCATAGGCCTGCACCACCCGGATCCCGGCGATGGTGTCGTGGGCGAGGCCGGTGAGGTTGCCGACGCTCTGCTGCCCCTGCCGCGCCACCTTCTTCAGCCGCTTCGCCATCCGCGCGAGGGGGAGCACCGCCAGGGGGACCGCGCCGAAGGCGATCAGGGAGAGGCGCCAATCCAGGAAGAAACAGAGAACCAGCAGGACCGCCACCTGCAGGCTGTCTCGCAGATAGGTCGGAAAAGCGATGTGGAGGGCGGTCTCCACCGCCTGGATGTCGGCGCCGAAGCGGGAGAGGAGATCGCCGGTCCGCTGCCGGCTCATCTGCTGGGGCGAGAGCCGCAGGAGGCGATCGAAGAAGCTGCGTCGCAGCCGGATCACGACGTGCTGGGCGACCATCCCCATCAGGTAGAAGTGCCCGAAGTAGGCCAGGCCCTTGAGGAGGCCGATCCCCACGAGGACGAGGGGCACGAGGACGAGGATGCGGCCCCGGTCCAGTTCGGCGGGGTCCATGCCACCGAAGCGTTCCAGGAGGGTGGCCAGCATGCCGAGCCCCTCGACGCTCCCGCTGGTGAGGAAGTGCAGGAGGGGGCCGGTGAGCCAGGCATAGGCGGCGGTGGTGGCGGCGAGGATCCCCATGCAGACGATCCCGCCGGCGATCCAGAGGCGCGAAGGCCAGAGCACCCGCAGCAGGCGGCGCAGGGTGGAGGCACGGCGGGACCGATCGCTCAACGCAGCCTCCGCGCCTTGCGCCGCCGAGAGGACGCCGCTTCCCGGGGCAAGGGATCCTGCAGGCGATCGCTCACGGCCCCTCCCCGGTGGAGAGGCTGGGGAAGGACAGGCCCGGGAGGGCCTCGCCCAGCCCGTCGAGGACGAACTGGACCGCGATCGCGGCGAGGATCAAGCCCATGATCCGCTCGAGGATCGAGCGGCCGCTGGTGCCGAGGATCCGATCGAACCAATGGGAGGCGGCGAGGATCAGGTAGGTGGAGAGGCCCACCACCACCACCGCGATCAGGACGACGGGGATGTCCCAGGGGTGGGCGTTGCGGGAGGTGAGGACCATCACCGTGGCGATGGCGCCGGGCCCCGCCAACAGCGGCATCGCCAGGGGGACCACCGCGATGTCCGCCTTCTGGGTGGCCTCGTCGATCTCCTCGTCGCTGCTGCGGTGCGAGGTGTCGCTGCCGCTCAGCATGTCCAGGGCGGTGAGCATCAGCAGCCCGCCGCCTGCGATCTTGAAGGCGGGGAGGCTCACCCCCAGGAGCCGGAAGACCACGCTCCCCGCCACGGCGAAGAAGCAGACAACCAACACGAAGATCGTCGTCGCCTTTCGGGCGGTGGCCTTGCGCTTCTCGGCGGTGTAGCCGGCGGTCATCGAGACGAAGATCGGCACCAGGCCGATGGGATCGACCACGAAGAAGAGCGCGGAGACGGCCAGGAGGGCCGTGAGGGCAATCTCGCCAAGCACGATGCGGCTCTACACTGGCGGGGGTGGATCCAGCAAGCTCCGGCTCGTCGCGGTGGCTGCCGCCTGCCCCTCCAACGTCCCGGCAGCGTCTGGGATTGGGCCCCCTCCTCCTGCCGCCGACGGGCCCGCAGCAGCGCCTTCCTCCCCCATCGACAGCTCGCCGCCGCCGGCGAAGACCGCGTCGAGGATCTCCTGCGCTGCCCGCTCGCTCGCCACCCGTTCGCCCAGGACCGAGGCGATCCGAGCGAGCTCTTCCACCATGCGCGCGCGGGGCTCGGAGTCCTCCAGCAGCGGCTGCAGGGCGCGGACGATGCGGTCCCGCTCGAAGTTCTCCTGCAGGAGCTCCGGGACGATCTCGCGCTCGGCGAGGAGGTTCACGATGGACGCGTACTTCACGCGGACCATCCGGAGGAAGATCTTCCAGGAGAGCTGGTTCGCCCGATAGACCACCACCATGGGCCTGCCCAGGAGCGCCGCCTCGAGGGTGGCGGTGCCGGAGCAGAGGACCACCGCGTCCGCTGCGCTCATGGCCTCGAGGGAGCGGCCCTCCACCAGGATCGGCGCGCAGCCCCTCCCCTCGCCCACCAGCTCGTCGATCCAGCTCCGCTCCAAGGTCGGCGCCACGGGCAGCACCACCTGCAGCTCCGGGCGCAGGCGCTGGAGCGCGTCCGCCGCCTCGAGGAGGGTGGGGAGGAGCATCTGCACCTCGGAGCGCCTGGATCCGGGGAGGATCGCCAGGGTGGGTCGATCCGGGTCGAGGCCGAGCGAGGCGCGGCAGGCGGCTCGATCCGGCAGCTCCCGCAGGCGCGGCTCCTCGAGGAGCGGGTTCCCAACGAAGGTGGCGCGGACCCGGCGGGCGCGAAACCAAGGCTCCTCGAAGGGGAGGATGCACAGCACCCGGTCCAGATCCCGCAGGGCCTTGGTCCTGCCTTCACGCCAGGCCCAGGCCATGGGCGCGATGTAGGAGACGGTCGGGATCCCCACCTCCCGGAGCTTGCGGGCCAGGCGCAGGTTGAAGTCGGCGGAGTCGATCAGGATCGCGCCTGCGGGCCGGGTCTCCTGCCCCCAGCGCCCGAGGGCCCCGAGGATCTGCAGGATGCGCGCGAGCTTGGGGAGGACCTCGACGATCCCCATCACCGAGAGTTCCTCCGCCCGGTAGAGGACCTCGAGCCCTGCGGCTCGCATGGCGGGACCGCCCATCCCCACGAAGCGCAGCCCCGGGCGCCTCCTGCGCAGCGCCTCCATCAGCTTGGCGCCGTGGAGATCACCGGAGGCTTCGGCGGCGACGATCAGGAGGGTGTCCGCTGCCTTTGCCTGCATCTCGTCGATCCGATCTTCGAGGGGGCGCTGCCTTCAGACGTACTTCTTGCCGAAGACGGGGCGGTTGGCGCCCTCGCCGACGAAGGGGTTGTTCTGGCGCTCTTCACCGAGGGTAGAAGGCGGTCCGTGCCCCGAGAAGAAGGTCACGTCATCGCCGAGCGGGAAGAGCCGCTCCTTGATCGACCGGACGAGCTGCTCGTGGGAGCCCTGAGGAAGGTCGGTGCGCCCGATGCTGCCGGCGAAGAGGGTGTCACCGGTGATCAGGATCCGATCCTCCGGAACCCAGATGCAGCAGCCGCCTGGGGTGTGGCCCGGGGTGTGGATGACCTCGAGGCGCTTCGCACCCAAGGTGAAGGCCTCCCCATCCGCGATCCAGCGATCGACGGTGGGCGTGGGCCCGACGGGGACGTCGAACATCCGGCCCTGGAGAGGCAGCGACTCCAGCCAATCCCTGTCGCCAGGGTGGAGGTAGAAGCGCAGGTCCTGGGTGCTCTGGAAGTGGTGCACCGCCCCCACGTGATCCAGGTGCGCGTGGGTGTTGAGGATGTAGCGGGCCTTCAGGCCCTCCCGATCGAGGAGGGCCTGGATCGCTTCCGGCTCGTCCCCCGGATCGACCAGCACCGCGTCGCGGCTGACGGGATCGCCGAGGACGTAGGAGTTCTGCCGGAACGGGCCGACCGTGGCCCAGGCCACGATCAGCTTTGGCGACTTCACGGGCTCGCCTGGATCAGGCGGAGAAGGAGGAGCCGCAGCCACAGGTGGACTTGGCCTTGGGGTTGTTGAACTTGAAGCCGGCGCCCTGGAGGGTCTCCACGAAGTCGACGACGGTGCCGTCCAGGAAGGGGGCGCTGGTCTGATCGATGGCCACCTTCACCCCTGCGAGGTCGTAGGTGAGATCGGTCGGCTTGGTGTCGCGGACCAGATCGAGATCGTAGTTGAAGCCCGAGCAGCCGCCGCCCACCACGGCGATCCGGAGGCTGTGGCCGTCGAGGTTCTGCTGGCTCATGGCCTCCTTGACCTTCTCGACCGCAGCGGCGGTGAGGCCGACCGGCATGGCCGGGGAAAACTCAAAGCCTTCAATCGGCGCAGGGGCCAGGGTCTCCGTCTGGGTCTCCATATCTTCTCCTTCGGACCCTGCATCGAGGGTCGGGGCTGATCGGTGCTTTCTATAACCGCACCCGCATGGAAGATCCACCCGACCTGCGCAGAAGACGCGCTTCGTGCGCTTTCCCGCTTGCCCGGTCGGGGGCCGTCGTTCCATCGTGTGCCGCGCCGGCTCGAACGCCGGCCTCGGATCGATTCAACCAAGGAGAGAGACGTGGCATTGCAAGCCGGAGAGAAGGCACCCCCATTTCAGCTCGCTTCCACCTCGGGTGAGCCGGTTTCCCTCGCGTCCTATCGGGGTCGGAAGGTCGTGCTCTTCTTCTACCCGAAGGATCAGACCCCTGGCTGCACCCAGGAGGCCTGCGACTTCCGCGATCGCCACGAGGCGCTCCTGGACGCAGGCGCGGTGGTCTTCGGGATCTCGAAGGACTCGATCGCCTCCCACCATCGCTTCCGGGAGAAGCAGGCGCTCCCCTACCCGCTCCTCTCGGATCCCGACAACTCGGTCTCCACTGCGTACGGCGCGTTCGGGAAGAAGATGATGTACGGCAAGGAGGTCCAGGGGACGATCCGCTCCACGTTCCTGATCGACGAGGAGGGGACCATCGAGGAGGTCTGGTCGCCGGTGCGGGTGGCGGGACACGCGGAGGCCGTCCTCAACCGGGTGACCGGCACGGCGCCTGCCGCCGCGGCCCCGAAGAAGGCCGCCGCTCCGAAGAAGGCCGCCGCTCCGAAGAAGGCCGCCGCTCCGAAGAAGGCCGCCGCTCCGAAGAAGGCCGCGGCTCCGAAGAAGGCCGCGGCGCGGAGCAAGTAGGGCAGAGACGACACGGGCGCCAAGCCAAGTGGCGAGGCGCCCGGTCGATCGAGATGCTGCTGGGGGGAAGACTCAGATGGTCTTCTGGCCGGGCTTCCACTCGGCGGGGCAGCGCTCGCCGGTCTGGAGACCCTGGAGGACGCGCAGCGTCTCGCTCACGGAGCGGCCGACGTTGGGGTTGTGGAAGTTGGCGTACTGGAGGATGCCGTCCGGATCGATGATGTAGGTCGCGCGGGTGGCGAAGCCCTCATCGAGGAGCGCGCCGTAGTTCCGGGCGATCTCCTTGTTGAAGTCGGCGATCAGCGGGTAGTTGAGCTGCCCCAGGCCGTCGTTGATCCAGGCCTTGTGGGAGTGCTCGGAGTCCACCGACGCACCGAGGACCACCGCGTTCAGCGCCTTGAACTCGTCGTGGCGCTTGGAGAACTCCTGGATCTCGGTGGGGCAGACGAAGGTGAAGTCGAGGGGGTAGAAGAAGAGGACCGTCCACTTCCCCTTGTAATCCGACAGCGAGACCTTCGTGAAATCGCCCTTGCCGACGACGGCGGTTGCGGTGAAGTCGGGGGCCTTCTTCTGAAGCTGAATCATTCTCTTTCCTCCTGGCTGAAAGGTTGGGTTGTGAGTGGTTGAGGAGCCAAATTTGAAGCCGAAATCGGGAGGCTCGGATCGCCGAACCGCCGGGCAACTCCTCCGATGCACGCGCCTCCGTTCCGTTTCAGCGATCGAGGCGAAGCTGGTCTTTTTCTCGGCGCCTGGGGTAAGCAGCAGCGCATGCGAAGGAGGGTCTAATTAATGGCGTCGAAGCGGAGAGTCAAGGCAGGCGGGCGAGGGTCAATCCGCCCCCCTGCGCCCCCTGCCGGAAAGCAGACATCCGGACAGGAGAGCCTGCAGCGTGCCGAGCGCCCGATCCGCGAGGACCTGGTCCGCGCCCTGGTGCTCGAGGCCCACGCCGCGATCCGCGACGAGGGCCGGGTCGCCGACCGCGCCCTCGACTTCCTGCTCCGGCGGGAGAAGCGCCTTTACGCCAGCGAGCGCAGGGCGGTGGCAGAGGCGGTCTACGGCTTGCTGCGCTCGGAGGGGCGCCTCGACTACCTGCTGGAGAGCGGGCTGGGGGCGAAGGTGCACGACCTCTCCGCCTCCGCCAAGCGGGCCCTCTCCTACCAGGCGCTGCGGGTGATGAACGAGAGGATCCGGCCCGCGCGAGCGCTGCAGGAGGGCGGCCTCGCCGCGTCCCTCCTCCCGGGCCTCGAGGCCTGCGCCGCGCCAGACGAGGCGATCGCGCGCCTCTCGGAGGATCCAGCCCGGCTCCTGGAGGTGAAGGAGAGCCTGCCCCCCTGGATCGCCGACCTCTTCCTGCAGCAGTTCGGCGAGGAGGAGGCCTTCGCCCTGGCGGCGACGATGAACGAGCGGGCCCCCCTGACGATTCGCACCAACCTCCTGCGCACCGATCGGGAAGGCCTCCGGGAGCGGCTGGCAGCGGAGGGCGTCGAGGCCCAGCCCACGCCCTACGCCGAGACGGGCCTCTGGGTGGAGGGGCGGCGGAACCTCTTTCAGCTCCCGAGCTTCCGCGAGGGGCTCTTCGAGATCCAGGACGAGGGCTCGCAGCTCTTGGCCAGGCTCCTGGATCCCCGCCCGGGATGGCTGGTGGTGGACGCCTGTGCCGGCGCCGGCGGCAAGACCCTGGCCCTGGCGGCGATGATGAAGAACCGCGGCAGGCTCGTCGCCCTGGACACCGACGAGCGGCGGCTGGCGATGCTGGGGCCCCGGGCGCGGCGGGCGCAGGTGCACAACTGGGAGGCCCAGCTCATCCCCGAGGACGGGCTCCCCCAACGCCTCCTGACGAAGCTGGAGGGCAAGGCCGACGCGGTGTTGATCGACGCCCCCTGCACGGGCCTGGGCGTCCTGCGACGCAACCCCGACGCGCGCTACCGCCTGGATCCGGGATCGGTTGCGCGCTTCGCCGCCCTCCAGGAGACGCTGCTCCTCCGCTATGCAGCCTTGGCCAAGCCGGGCGGGCGGGTGGTCTACGCCACCTGCAGCGTCGCCGCCGAGGAGAACGAGGGGGTGGTGGAGGCGGTCCTCGCCAAGAACCCCGAGCTGGAGCTAGTGCCCCCGAGCGTCACGCTCGGTGAAGAGCTGGCCGAGCGCCTCGGCGCCCGGCGCTACCTGAAGCTCCTGCCACACCGGCACGGCACCGACGGCTTCTTCGCCGCCCTCCTGCAGCGCCGGTAGCCCCCGGGACCCGTCGCAGCAGGCGCCCCTGCCCGGCGTCCGCCTGCTGCAGCGTGCAGCGGGGCCCGCGCCCTGTCCCCGGGCGGGCGTCTCGGCGGCTCGACCGGAGCTCCCATCCCCTTCCCGCCGTCGCGGGGGCGTCCGGGGATCTCTCCAGGCGAGCGGCCTTCGACCGGCGTCAGAGGCTGTAGCGGTGGATCCGGTTGTTGTCGGGATCGGTGACCCAGAGGTGGCCGCTCCCGTCGATCGCCATCCCGCCGGGACGGTAGTCGAGGTAGAGCTCCTCGCGGAAGAGACCCGACGCCTCGAACTTCTGGAGCCTGCCGCGATCGACGGTGCTCCCCTGCCTCACGCCCTCGTCTGCCACCAGGAGCATCCCGTCGGGGAGGACCACGATGCCGGAGGGGCTGGTGAACTCGGTGCGGAGCATCCCCGGCCCCGGATCCGGGAAGGGGGTCAGCTCGGAGTCGAAGCGCTCGGAGCCCTTGCCGAGGACCCCTGCGAAGGCGGGGGAGGCGGAGAGGGGGGCCTGCACCCGGTGGACCCGGTGGTTGCCGGGCTCGGTGATGTAGGCGAACTCCTGAGAAGGATCCATCGCCATCGCCGGAATGCCCCCGGACCCGATCGCGAAGGTGAAGGCGCCGGGACCCGCGCCGATCTGGCCGTAGGTGGTCTCCGCCTTGGAGGAGGCGGTCACCAGGTGGAGCCTCCCGTCGTCGGCGGCGAAGATCACCTTGCCGCCGTGCAGGCCCTGCATCACCGCCGTGTTCCAGCCGGCGGCCGGCACGAAGTCGGCCCAGGCGCCGTCCGCGTCCAGATAGACGATCCCGCGGCCCTGCGAGTTGGAGACGTAGACGCCCCCTTCGGCGTCGACCCCCACCGCCCCCCTCGGCGCCGCCAGCGCCTCGCCTTCTTCGGGGATCTCCCCGGGACAGCCGGCGGCCACCGCCGCCCCGCTGTGGAACCCGCTGCTGGTGCCGTCGTTGCCGAGGAAGCCCTCGAAGGTCGCACCCGTCGGCTCCACCTCGAAGACCTGGACCTGGTTCCCGTCGCTCTCGGTGATGTAGCCCTTGTCGCCGCGGAAGCTGACGCTCACGGGCCCGCGCAAGGTGGTGCCGTCGCAGCCCTGCGCGCCATAGGAGGCGACGAGGACCGGCGGGTAGCGGTACGAGCGGAAGGCGCGGGATTTCTCGCCGACCAGCCTGCCCCCCTCCGTCGACGTTATGGGGCCCGTGATCGTCACGGTGTAGTCGACGTTGGCGCCCTGGGACCGCTCGGTCTCGACGATCAGCGAGTTGGGATCGTCCGTTCCGTGGATGCGCTCGATCCTGCGCAGGCCCGGGGAGAACTCGAAGGCGCCGCGGCTGGCGGCGCTCGCACGATCCACCGGGCGATCGAAGCGCAGGAGCACCCGGCTCGGGCCGACCGCCGTCGCCTCGAGGAAGCGGATCCCCTCGACCATTCGGAAGGTCAGCTTCTCCGACGAACCGCCCCCCGGGGGATCGTTGATGACCTGGATCTCATAGCCGCCGATGGTGGGGGCGTCCTCCGCGGTCAGGGTGATCTCCATCGAGGTGGAGGCGGTCCTGCGCGCCTCGATCTCCTTGCCGTTGAAGAGGACCCGGGACGCCGTGACGAAGCCGCCGCCGCTGAGGGTGACCTTCTGCTCCGTGAACCCCATGGTCCCGGCGCTGGGGCTGAGGGACTTGAGCGTGGGCATGGGCTTGTCGTCGGTGACCGTGAAGACCGGCCCTTCGATGGTCTCCAGGCCGTCACCGAGGTCCACCTGCATGGTGATCGGGCCGGTCGTGGCACCGGACGGGACCCGGGTGCGGACCCACTTCAGCTCGGGATCGACCTCGAACGTGGTGGAGACGGTGCCGTTGAAGCGCACGATGTTGTTGGCGAGACCCGGCGCGAAGTTGACGCCGTGTACGACCACGTCGCTCCCAACGGGACCCCGATCCGGATCGAGCCGCTGGATGCGAGGGCGGCCGTCGTCCTTTCCACCGTCTCCATTCGAGCCGCCGTCCTCGCCACAGCCGATCAGAAGCGTGGCCGAGGTGAGCAGGGCAAGGGTCCAAAGCTGGGATCGAATACGAGACATGGTTCACCGCTGCTCCCGGAGGGAGCCAAAGAGGCCCAAACGCCAGCGGCGGTTCTACGATCGGACACTCGGACGGTCAACCATCCAGGACGTCGCGCTGCGGGAACGAAACCACCGCGGACGGGGCGGGAAGGGGCGGAACGCCGACGATCGAGAGGGACGCGTCGTCGGCGAGTCGGACCATCTCCGCCTCGTCCAGGACCACCGCTCGCTCCGCCTCGAAGACCAACGCCGCCGCGCCGATCTCGGCGCAGGTCCGGACGGTTCCGGGACCGATGCAGGGGGCGTCGAAGCGGAGGTCCTGCCCGGGCATGGCCACCTTCACCACCACCACCCCCTCCCCCGCCAGCTCGCCCGCCCGGCGGATGCAGCGATCCGTCCCCTCCATGGCCTCGACCGCCACCACCGCCCCATCCTTGATGCAGACGGTCTGCCCCACCTCGGCGCGGCTCGCCACCTCGGCGACCGTCATGCCGAGGCGCAGGTCCGCCTCGACGGAAGGGCCGGGCTCGGTGCTGCCGTAGGTCCCCAGCCTGGCGATCATGTCGGGGCAGAAGGCGGCGGGATCGACGATGCGGATCCCCTCCTCCTCGAAGGCCCTGGCCACGGTGCCGAGGAGGCTGTCGTTGTCGAAGGACTTGATCTGGGTGAGGAGCTTGAGGGCTGCGAGGTCGGGACGCAGGCCGCCGAAGAGGCGGACCTTGGCGATGCCTCCCGCCATCACTGCCTCCCCGACCTTCGCCGCCTGGAACGCCCGGATCGTCCGGCCCAGCTGGCCGACGTGGACCCAGCGGAGCTCGTCGCAGAGCGCCTCCAGCGACGGATCCGTCTCGCCGACGTGGGCGACGGCCACCACGCGATGGCCCGCCCGCCTGGCGCTCTCGGCGAAGCGCAGCGGAAAGATCCCGGAGCCCGCGATCAGCCCCACCACCGTCGGCGCACGGGCGGCGGGCAGGAGGGAGCGACGCTCCGCCCTCGGGCTCCCTGCGCGCGAAGGCGAACTCAGCGCGTGACTCCGCGCTGGGAACCCTCGATGAACCGCAGCATGTGCTCCACGTTCGAGTCCTCGGAGAGCTCCGCCCGCACCAGGGAGATCGCCTCCCGCAGCCCCATCTTCATCCGGAAGAGGATCCGGTAGGCCCGCTTCACCCGGCGGATCTGGTCCTCGGTGAAGCCGTGACGCTGGAGCCCGACGGTGTTCAACCCCGCCAGCTCTGCGCGGTAGCCCGAGGCGGTGCAGTAGGGGGGGACGTCCATCCCCACCATCGACCCGCCGGAGATGAAGGCGTGCCGCCCGATCCGCGCGAACTGGTGGATCCCGGCCATGCCCCCGAAGATCACGAAGTCCTCCACCAGCACGTGGCCCGCGAGCATCGCGCCGCTCGCGAGGACCACCCCGTTGCCGAGATGGACGTCGTGGGCGACGTGGGTGTTCGAGGCGAGGAGGCAGCGCGATCCGATCCGGGTGACGCCGCCACCCTCCTCCGTGCCGCGGTGGATCGTGGCGAACTCGCGGATCTGGTTGCCGTCGCCGATCTCCAGCCTCGTGGGCTGCCCCCGGTACTTGAGATCCTGGGGCGCCTCCCCGATGGAGCAGAACTGGTAGAGGGTGTTGTTTTTGCCGATCGTCGTGTTGCCGGTGAGCACCACGTGTGAACCGATCTTCGTCCCCTCCCCGATCTTCACCCCCGGCCCCACCACGCAGAAGGGTCCGATCTCGACGGAGGGGTGCAGCTCGGCGGCGCTGTCGACGATCGCGGACGGATGGATCTTGGCCATAGAGCTTGGAACCTATCGGTCGACGACGGCGGCGAGGAGTTCGGCTTCGGCGCACTTCTGGCCGTCGACCGAGGCGGTGCCGGCGAGCCTCCAGAGGAGGCCCTTTCGCTTGATCACCGTCACCACCAGATCGAGGCGGTCCCCCGGATGGACGGGGCGCTTGAAGCGGGCCCCGTCGACCCCGGCCAGGTAGATCAGCTTGGTGTTCACGTCGAGGGTCTCGGACTCGAACGCCAGGAGGCCGCCGAGCTGGGCCATCGCCTCGATCACCAGGACCCCCGGCATCACCGGGTGGCCCGGGAAGTGACCGTTGAAGAAGTTCTCGTTGAAGGTGATGTTCTTGTAGCCCTCCAGCCGCTCGCCGGGGATCACCTTGGTGACCCGGTCGACCAACAGGAAGGGGTAGCGGTGCGGGAGGATCTCCAGGATCCGTTTGTAATCGTAGCCTTCCACTATTCGTCCTTTTCCAGCTTCGCGAGGCGCTTGCGAAGGTCACGAACCTCTTTCAGGAGCTCGGGGAGCTGGTGGACCGCGGCCTGCTCTCGGAGCCAACGCTTCTGATCCTGCGCCGGAATCCCACCATACGCCGCTCCGGCCGGGACGTCTTGAAAGACGGCGGCGGCGGCGGCGAGCCTGGCGCCGTCGCCGATGTTCAGGTGCCCGATCACCCCGACCTGCCCACCGAGGACCACCCCCGCGCCCAGGGTCGTGGACCCCGCCACGGCGGAGCACCCCGCGAGCAGGGAGAGCGGGCCGATCTCCACGTTGTGGGCCACCTGCACCAGGTTGTCGATCTTGGTGCCCTGCGCCACCACGGTGTCGCCGAGGGTGCCGCGATCGAGGCAGGTGTTGGAGCCGATCTCCACGTCCGCGCCCACCTGGACCGAGCCAGCCTGGGGGACCTTGAAGTGGCGCATCTTCCTGGCGTCGAAGGCGAAGCCGAAGCCGTCGCCCCCGATCACCGCGCCCGGCTGGACGATCGTGCGGGGGCCGAGGGTGCAGCCCTCGCGCACCACCACCCCGGGATAGAGCACGCAGTCCTCGCCGATCACCGCGCCGTCGAGGAGGCTGCAGTGGGCGTGGATCACCGCCCGGGCACCCACCTTCACCCCCCTGCCCACGTAGGCGAAGGGCATGACGGTGGCGGTCGGGTCGACCTCCGCGCTCGCCTCCACCGCCGCACGCGGATCGATCCCTGCCGGATAGGTGGGCGGGTGGTGGAAGTGGGTGGAGGCCTGGGCGAAGGCCAGATACGGGTTGTCGACGACGAGCAGGCTGACGTCCTTCGGGACGTCCCCGCCCACGTCCGCCTTGGAGACGATCACCGCCCCCGCCTTGGTGGCGAGGAAGTCGGCCTTGTACTTTCGATTCGAGAAGAAGCTGATCTGCCGGGGTGTGGCGACGTCGAGGGGCGCCACCCCTTCGATCGAGAGGCTGCCGTCGCCGACGAGCGTTCCCTCGACCAGGCGGGCGAGCTCCGAGAGAAGGATGGTCATGGCCTATTTCTTCGAGGGCTTGTGGGCGTCGTTGTAGAGGCGGATCAGCTCGTTGGTCAGATCGAGCGAGGGCGGGCCGTAGACGAGCGCAGCACCGCTCTGGTCGAAGACGAAGGTGAAGCCGTTCTTCTCCGCGTACTCCGCGATCAGGACCCGCATCCGCGAGAAGATCCGGTTGGTCGCCTGGCGCTCCTCGTCGGAGAGCTCCTTCTGCAGCTTCGAGAAGACGTTGGAGACCCGCATGAACTCCTGCTCCAGCTCGTCGGCCTTCTGGCGCAGGGTGGCCTCGTCCATGGCCAGCCGCTTCTTGGCGAGCTCGTCCTTCCGGGCCGCGAGCGCGTCCTCCTCCTTCTTGATCTTCGCCTGGCTCTGGTCGAACTTGGCCTTGAGCGCGGCCTTGGCGGCCTTGCCCTCCTCGACCTCGTTGAGGGCCCGCTGGAGATCGACGTAGCCGATCTTCATCTCGGCTCCGGAGGCGGCTGCGGGCAGGAGCACCATCCCGGAGAGCATGGCCCCCGAAAGCATCGCGAAGGGGAGAAGTCGTCGCATCAGAAACCTCGTTTGGGGCGAAGGCGGCGTACCCTAGCAAAGGCGCCAACGCGGTCAAGCAGGCAGGCGCGCAGGGGGAGGCCTAGGGAGCCCCCGCGCGCCCATAGAACCACCGGGCCTAGAAGCTGTTCCCGATGGTGAACTCGAAGAGCATGCTCTGGTCTTCTGGTCGACGGTTCAGCGGGATCCCCCACTCGAAGCGCAAGGGGCCGATCGGAGAGAACCACCGGAAGCCGAAGCCCACCGATTGGAACATGCCCAGGAAGAGATCGTGCTGGGGATCCTCCAGATAATTGGCGTCCGCGGCGAAGGCATTGCCTATGTCGTAGAAGAGCACCCCGCGGATCCCCACCGCCTCGAAGATCGGGAACTCGAGCTCGGTGTTGATCACGAGCTGCTTGTTGCCTCCGATCAGGTAGGGGAAGGTCCCGCTCTGGGGATCGTTGCCGTTGATCCCCACGGGGGTGGTGGGTGAGACCGAGCGCAGGGAGTACCCACGCACCGAGTTGATCCCGCCCACGAAGTAGAGCTCCGAGATCGGCACGTTGGGGCCGGTGATGTAGCCGATGGTGCCCTGGCTCTTCAGCACCATCCGCCAGGGGAGCTGGAAGTACCATCGTGTGACACCGGTATACCTCGTGTACAGGAAGTCGGAGCCGAGCCAGGAGGGGGCCTCCTCCACCGAGGCCGACTGGTAGAACCCCTGGGAGGGGAAGAGGCGGTTGTTGCGGGTGTCCCAGGTCAGGGTGAAGCGGGCGGAGGAGGTCAGGCCGTCCCGGAAGCGGCCGTGGAGGAGGACCCCGCCGATCTGGTAGCCGCCTGCGGTCACCTCCACGTCCTCGAGGGTGTAGGTCAGGAAGAGCCGGAGGTCGTCGTCCCGCAAGAAGGGGATTGGATGGCCGAAGGTGACGTCCCCGCCGTTCGCCTTGCGGACGAAGCCGCCGTAGTCCACGTCGGTGCGGTAGAGGTCGAAGCCGAAGGTCCAGTTGGTGTCGAAGAGGTAGGGCTCGACCACCTGGAGCTGGTAGAGCTGGCGCAGGCTGGAGACCTGGGCGGAGAGAGACGCGGACTGGCCCCAGCCGAAGAAGTTGCTCTGGGAGATCTGGGCGGTGGCGATGAAGCTCTCCACCGAGGAGAAGCCGGCGCCGATCTGGAAGGTGCCGGTGGGCTTCTCCTTCACCTCCACCACCCCGACGATCAGCTCATCGGTGGAGCCTTGGCGGGTGGTGATCTCCACCATGCCGGTGCGGGGATCCGGCTCGAAGAAGCCGAGCGCCGTCACCCGGGCCTTGGAGCGGTTGAGGGCGGTGCCGTTGAAGTAGTCGCCCTCGTAGATCCGCAGCTCCCGACGGATCACCTTGTCGCGGGTGGACTCGTTGCCCACGATCTCGATCCGCTCCCAGCGGACCTTCTTGCCCTTGTCGATCTCGAAGGTGACGTCGACGATCCGGGTCTCCGGGTCCACCGAGGTGAGGGGCACGATGTTCGCGTAGGCGTAGGCCTCGTCCTGGTAGACGTTGGTCAGCGCCATGATGTCGTTCTGCAGCTTGGAGCGGGAGAAGATCTCGCCCTTCTCCACCGTCATCAGCGCGGCGAGCTCCTCCTTCGGGCGGATCAGATCGCCCTGGAAGTCGATGTCGCCGATGGAGAACTGCTCCCCCTCCTCCACCGGGATGGTGATGTAGAGGAAGCGCATGTCGGGGGTGAGGGCCACCACGGGCTTTCCGAACTTCACGTTGATGAAGCCGTTGTCGTAGTAGACCCCCTGCGCCACCATCAGATCGCGCTGGAAGAGCTCCTCCCGGTAGGTGCCCGCGCTGGTGAGGAAGGAGAGGAAGTCGCCCTCCTTGGTCAGCATCACCTCCTTGAGCTGATCGGCGGAGATCTCCTGGATCCCGAGGAAGGTGATCTCCTTCACCATCACCTTCGAGTTCTCGTTCACCTCGAAGATCACGTCCACCTGGTTGTCCGGCTGATCCACCAGGCGATAGCCCACCGACGCCAGGTAGAAGCCCTTCTCCATGTACTGCTCGTTGAGCTTGGCGGCGTTGCGCTTCACCGCTGCCTTGTCCAGCACCTGGTATGGCTTGAGATCGAGCTGCTCCCGCAGATCCTCCGTGGAGATCTCGTCGTTCCCCTCGATCTGCACCTCGCGGATCGCGGGGCGCTCCGTCACCTTCACGATCAGGACGATCCCGCGGGGACCGGGCTCCGCCTCGATCTGGATGTCGGAGAAGAAGCCCAGGCCGAAGATCCGCCGCACGTCCTCCCGGAGCTGCCGCCTGTCGAGGGGGGCTCCGACCTGGCTGATCATCACGGAGCGGACGGCGTCCGGCTCCGCGCGGCGGGCTCCCTCCACCCGGATCTCGGCGATCCGATTCCCCGCCGTCTCCCTGGCGTCACCGGCAGGGGGGCGGTCGTCGGGCGCAGCCTGGGCGGCAGCCGCCTGCGGGGCCAACAGAAGGAGGGCGCCGAAGCCCAGTGCAAGGACGCGAAGATGCATGAAGAAAACGCAAAAACGGGCGGACCATAGGACGCCGGTGCCCCGGGAGACAAGGAGATTGATGGAGTTTCGGAGGTGATCTCCTCATATAAGAAGACGATGGTCCTCCTACGCTTTCTTCGCGGCAGAGGGCGGGGCGCCGATCCCGGCGCCGAGGCCTTGCTCCCGCGCATCGCTTCCCGGGTCCCCGCCGACGGCGCTCCCGGCCTCCTCCCTGCAGCGGATCCCACCGAAGCCGAGGAGGAGGAGCGCCTGGGCGCACGCTTCGCGGCGGAGCTCCACCGGCTCTCCCGCGGCGATCCCTCCTGGCTGGGACAGGGGCGGCGCCTCGCTGCCATCGCCAGCGCCGCGAGGCGACGATCGGCTGCGGAGTTGGAGGAGGCCCTGCGGGGTGTCCCGCCCTGGGAGCTCGGGGACCTGGCCCACGCGGTCGCCTCCCGCAAGGATCTGACCGCGGAGGCCCTTGCCGAGACCGCCCGGGCCCTCGCGAAGCGCGCCCGGGACTTCCAGACCCTGGCGGGCGCGATCGCGTTCCTGGGGAAGGGGATCGAGGGGGAGGATCGGGAGCTGATCCTTCGGGCCGGACGCTCCCCTGCCCTCGCGGGGATCTGCGCGCTGGCCCTGGAGAACCTCCCCGACGAGGAGGCGGACGCGTCGCTGCTGGAGCTGGCGTCCCGGAGCGAGGGGATGAGCCGGGCGCTGGTCCTGGAGCGCCTCGCCGCCCGCCACCTGGTGGATCCGGACGGGTTCACCGCGTACGTCCCCAGGGCCCTCGAGCTCGCAGCGGCGATCGAGGATCCGCTCGTTCGGGCGTGGGGGGCGGTGCCGCTGATCGAGGTGGCGAGGCTGCCGGCGCGGCTGGACGCGGAGCCCGAGCTGGCGCTCCCCGCCGCACGTTGTCTGGAGGCGATCTCCCGCGGCGGCTGGAACGGCGGCCCTGGCCCCGGGATCGGCAGGCTGCCTGGGGCCACCCACACGGCGGAGGCGATCCTGCAGCTCGAAGGGATGGATCCCGAGGCCCGCCGGATCACCGCCCGCGCCGTGGTGGACGCGCGCCCGGTCCCGCCGGGCCCCGCCCATGCCGCTGCGGAGAAGCTCCTGGCGGAGGGCTGAGCGGGGGACGCGCGGGCCGCCCAGGGCGCGGCGGTATCGGCGAAGGACCCTTGGCCTTTGTCAGGAGGTGGGCGCCGGCAGGGCCCCAGGGGAGAACCGCGGGCACCACCGTGGTACCCTTGGGGCCGGTGCGGATTGGCAGTCGCTCGACCAGACCGCTGCGCTTTTTCCGGAGTGCCCATGCTCGTCTCCCATCGCGAACTCCACAGCCCCGAGCTCGGGGCGCGCTATGTGAATCACATGCTCCTGCACTCGCGCTTTCGGGTGTTGATCAACGAGCGCAGCGGGATCATCGAGGACGAGACCCTGCTCTTCCCCTCCTTCGGGCGGCGGCTGGGGGTGGAGCGGAGCGAGCTGATCGTCTGCCTCGCCGGCAAGCTCCGGGTGCGACGCCCCGGCTTCGAGGCGGTGCTGCGGCCGGGGGAGTGGCTCGGCGAGAACCGCGGGAGCGGCTGGTACTTTCGCCGCGACACCTCGAGCATCGCCCTGATCCTGGAGTGGGAGCCCGGCCTAATCGGCACCCGTCACATCCCCCAGGCAGCCAGCGGCAAGCTTCCCGCAAACACCTTCGCCGCGGTCCGCCAGGTGGCCACGACCTTGAGCGTCACCCGGGACGAGATGCCGACGGTTGCCCCCCTGCTGCGCCAGCTCCTCTGCCTGCTGCGGGCGGAGGGCCTCCCCTTCGACGACGTCGAAGAAGGTGCCTTGATCGAGGAGGTCCCGGAGCGGATGCGGACCCTCTGCCGCACGGTGGACGCCGCCCTCTCCAGCCCCAAGGGCCAGCCGATGATGATCGACCTCCAGGAGGCCACCGGCAGGAGCCGCCTGCCGATCCTCAGCGATCTGCAGGAGTTCAACGCCCGCTACTCCTTCAACGCAGGCGGCTGGCGGGACGTGGTGCAGCGCTGGCGCATGACCAACGGCATGTTCCTGATGAGCGCCCCCGGCGCCACCACCGAGGCGGTGGCGGCCCGGCTCGGCTACTCCTCCCCCGCCGCCCTCTGCCACGCCTTCGCCAAGCGGGGCCTCCCCTCCCCCGGCGCGCTCCGCGAGACCTTGTTGCGGTTGGGGTGAGTATTGCTCAACGAGATCACCTGCTTAATTTGACAAAAAATCGGCCTGCGCCTTGCAGTCCCGGCAGACTCCAGTTTTCTCTAGTGTCTGCGCATGAATCGCATTGATGTGGGTAGCGAACACGTCTCGCCTACCAAGACTCGCCCTAGGTCGAGCAGGTCATCTCGCGTAGAGCAGGTCCGCGTCGGCTCATCCCCACCTGCGTGGGGAACACACCGCGCACTTGTTTTCGCATTAGCGCGTAATCGGTTCATCCCCACGTGCGTGGGGAACACCATGTTCGCGGACCGGTCAAGGCGCTGGCGTACGTTCATCCCCACGTGCGTGGGGAACACGCAGACAGAGAGGCTTGACTCGGTTGCCGCACCGGTTCATCCCCACGTGCGTGGGGAACACATCCTCGCGTGCCCCGGGGTCGCGGAGATCACCGGTTCATCCCCACGTGCGTGGGGAACACACCCTGAGCATCATCCGCGCCAGTCCCTGGACCGGTTCATCCCCACGTGCGTGGGGAACACCGTAGTGTCTGGGCTCACCGTCACCGAGACCGCGGTTCATCCCCACGTGCGTGGGGAACACGAAACGGAAACATCCTGGCTTGCCGCTACCGCCGGTTCATCCCCACGTGCGTGGGGAACACGGAAGCGCGAAGAGCGGGAGGTGGCAGCACGGCGGTTCATCCCCACGTGCGTGGGGAACACGCCTGCCCGTCCCGGTCCATGTTGCCGATCACCGGTTCATCCCCACGTGCGTGGGGAACACGCGCAGGAGGCGCGGGCCGCTGCGGACCGGGCCGGTTCATCCCCACGTGCGTGGGGAACACGCTCCTCGAATCGGAGCCGGTGGGTGTAGCGCCGGTTCATCCCCACGTGCGTGGGGAACACTGAGGGAAAGGTGAGCGCCGTGGAAATTCCAGCGGTTCATCCCCACGTGCGTGGGGAACACCCCCGGGCGCCCTCTACCTCCCACCAGACACGCGGTTCATCCCCACGTGCGTGGGGAACACCTGGGCCTCTGGACGCCGCCGGCAAGCTCAGTCGGTTCATCCCCACGTGCGTGGGGAACACCAGACTGAGGAGCCCCCATGGCAAACGCAACGCGGTTCATCCCCACGTGCGTGGGGAACACGTGACGATCGACTGGCCCGAGTGGTCGACGACCGGTTCATCCCCACGTGCGTGGGGAACACTCCTCCGCGTGCTCCATCGTCGCCCGCTCGATCGGTTCATCCCCACGTGCGTGGGGAACACCGCCGCCGCAACGTGGGAGCCCATCACTCAGCCGGTTCATCCCCACGTGCGTGGGGAACACGTCTGGGGTGCCTATGGAGCGAACGCTGTCCACGGTTCATCCCCACGTGCGTGGGGAACACTTGGCGGATGCGCGCTCGCACTGGGATGCTAACGGTTCATCCCCACGTGCGTGGGGAACACCTCTCGTGAATGAAGGTCGAGGCGTTCTCCGCCGGTTCATCCCCACGTGCGTGGGGAACACGTGGACGACCACGGGCGGGACGGTGACGGACACGGTTCATCCCCACGTGCGTGGGGAACACTCTTCCGATAAGCACACGGATCCAGGGCGGAATTCCTGCGCCTTTCCTTCTACCAGCTAGAGGTGTTCAGTCGAGAACAATCTCTATTCGATTGAGAAAGAGTGGAACCACGTATCGAACTGAGCTCGCTTGGGACCAGGAGCAGCGACAATAAATGGTCTTTCAGCTCTGGGACGACCGACATCACTTCGAAGGGGCGATTTCCTGGATCGGCCGGAAACGAACGAGGCGGAGCCCATCAAAGTCGATGGGTTCACGTCGATTCCTACCGTATCGATTCCTACCGATCGTCATGAAATCGAATCCGGATTCGTTCGGCTCGGCAAATGCCATGACGGCATTTCCATCACCGATTTCTGCCTCGACCTGTTTCCAGATATACTCGCGAATGCGCTTGGAATAGTCTCCGATATAGACTCCTGCCCGCACCTCGAGGAGCCAAATCGCCATTCGTCCCCTTAGGCGAGGAGGCACGTTCTCCAAGACGACTACCACCATCGCCATCAGCTACCCCCGATGTCCGCCATCCCCCAACGAAACTGGTTCAGGGATGGCCGGTCCGACCTGCTCTGCCCCCGGAACGGGTGGCTCGAGCCCACCTGCGGCGAGGACCTCCTTAATCAAAGGGATGAGCCGCTCAAGAAGCTTGGTCCGGCGGAAGACGTCCCGACAGCCTAGGCGCACCGCTCGCTCATGATCTTCCCTCGCCTTCGATGCCACTGAGAACGCAACCGGAACGACCGTCTCAAACTTGACGATATCAGCGATGTCATAGACGAAGGACAACGGCTTGCCTGTGTGGATGAAACCCACCGCTGGCGCGTATCCAGCCGCGAGGACTGCAGCCTCCGTTATGCCATAGAGACATGAAGTAGCCGCACTCAGACAGCGGTTGGGGATATCGGATACATCCCAGTCGTCGGGATCGTAGCTTCGACGTGTCCATCGCAGGCGATACTGTTGGGCGAGCGCCTGGTAGGTCCTTCGCACCCGGGCGCCTTCGATACCGCGCAGCTGCTCGACGCTGCGCCTCTGGGGCGGAGGCTCGCCGAAGCGTAGCTCATACATCTTGCGTACAACTTTGAGTCGCGCTTCGTCATCCAATGCGAGCTTGGCTTGGTGCAGCAATCGGTCGCTCCGAGCGCCCCCGGGTTGCCCTGCAGAGTAGAAACGTACGCCGCCCTCGCCGATCCAGACGAGTAGGCACCCGACCCGGGAGGCGAGCGTCACGGCTGCATGACTTACCCGGATCCCAGGCTCGAGAAGAAGGCACGCAACGCCGCCAACAGGGATATGGGTTCGTACTCCCGTCTTGTCCACCAGAACGAATGCGCCGTCGAGGACGTCGAGGTTACCCCTCTCCACGAAGATCAGGGAGACTCGTTCCTTGAGGGCGATCGGACGTGGTGGTTCGATCACGCTCATACTCTACGAAGGAGCATCAATCCACAGCCGAACGCCTTTTGTGGTCCAAAGCCCGCCGTCAGCTGCCGCAGGAAGAGCTCTGGATCACGGACGACCAATCGCCCCTCAAAATCCAGAGTGCTGAACTGAATCGGCGTCTTGTCACGTCGAGGCACCCTGTGCTGTCGATAGCCATCGACACGGACGGCGTCGCGGCGTTCGCCAAGTAGTCCATCTACTTCGATCCCTCCTACGTCCTGATCAAGTTCGAACCCTGCGCGCTGCGCCTTCGCAGCCAACCAGCGGATGCCAGCGGCCTGAATGGCGTCCACGACCTCGAGCTCTCCCCCTTTTCCTCCTGAGCGATGAAGAAGATCCATGACTACGTCGTGGCGCTTGCCCTGCCTGCGTTCCTGTCCTTGGGCCGCCGCTTCCCGAGGCCGCTTCACGGTAGCGCTGGCACGAAGGGAGAAGCGAAGACGATCACCCTCTCTCAGGACGGGTGAGAAAGGCTTCGTTTCAACTGACCATATGCCGGCGCTATCCTCATTCGGCCGTTGGGTTGAGAGCACGAAGAACGCGACCCTACCTGCACCTCGAACCCCTAGGTCGTCCTGACGAAAGAGAAAGTCTCGAGGCTGGGTCTTCGAGCGCGAAAAGACCTTCCAGAGGGCTCGATGCGCGCCTCCAGGGCTCGAGACTTCGCGCCAGAACTCCCTCTGTTCGGGTGCGTCGGCCGCTAGCTCAAGTCGGCTCAGCCACATGGGCTCTCTCTCCTTCGATGCGCTCCGTGCGCACATAGTCGTTACGGATTGTGAACTGCCATCGCGCCCGGCTCGAAACCCGGTCGCGACGAACCTCCGTCAGTTGTGGTTCGAGCCCCGACCACTCTCCCTCCCAGCGATAAGTCCGAGTCTCCTCTCGCTGGAGAATTGGCGCCAGCATGCCGTCCAGTGAGAATCGCACCGTTCGAAGGGCTGCAACTGGATCTGTCGCCTCGCAGATTTGGGGCTCAAAGGGCAGGCCGAGCGCAGCAGAGCGCCTGCCGGCATAGGGCGGAAAGATTGGCCTACGTAACGCGTCTCTCACTGCTTCCAGGGACCAGCGGCACCTGGTATCGACCAGCCAGATGGCAATTACGAAGACAGCATCGCTACGATACTGACGGGAAGAGAGTTGGGTATCCAATGCAGTCGGGTTGCCTCTTGCGTCGAACGTGCAGGAGATTTCCTCGCGCCGCGTGGCTGGTGGCCGCGACATCCGGCGCCGAAATGCTTTGAGGCGAGCGCCGTCCGGTGCCTGCGCTGTGTGGTAATCGACGAGCAACGAACCTTCAGCATCGGTTCGTGTAGCGACCCCGAAAGATCGATCCAGCTCCGCCAGAGCTTCGGCATCCTCTCGCCGAAGACCGAGACAAGCTCCGACCATGCCCAGCGCCATCGACCGGGTCGGGGCCCGAAGAGATGGCCGCCGCTCCCCCACGGCCACGTCTCCGAAGGAAGCGAGAGGAGCAAAGAGGCGAAAGCATAGAAAGTGCATAATCACGCTCCGGATACGAAGCGCACCAGCTCCGAGATCGAGCCGGCCCCCTCGCTGACATTGAGCTGCTGGCTCTCGGTCTTTTCTTCGTAGACCTTCTCGAAGTTGTCGCGAGTGAGAAGCAGTCGCTTGATCGATGTGTCGAGAAGGTTTTGTTCTTTTACAGTAGGACGAACTGCCTCCAAGAAGGCGACCGCCAACGATCGAGGCTGACTGTCACCTCGCTCCACCAGCGCGTAGCTCGCCCGCGCCACCGAGGCAAAACTCGCCTGCTTCCCGGCTGGCGCAACGGTAAGGCACGCCTTAAGCAAAGCTCCCAAAGTGCGGTTCGCAAGCTCCGAGTCTCCCCCGAGGTTATCCTTGAGCTTCTCCCGGTCAATGCATACGTAGTGGTAGAGGAGCGCGGAGGCGAACTCCATAGTCCCGACGTGTCCCGCTCCCGAATCTTCGGCACCTGTGTTCAGATCGTCGACCGCCGTGAAGTAGTCATCCTCGATCGCAACCTTGTGCACCGAGATCGCATGCGCCACCATGGCGGCTGCCTCCATATTGAACTGGGGCTTCGCAGCCAGCATTCGCCCGAAAAGCGCAATGTCAGCAGCCCCGTTTGCGGCCGAGATCAGCGCAGCGAGCTCTTCTTCCTTTGGTTCTCGCTTCTCCTTCGCGAGGGTAAAGGCAAGGCTCTCCAGGGCGGCTTTCTCCTCTGGTGTAACATGGGCAAGCTGCTCGGTCCTACGCCGCCGGTCCTCGCTCAGGGCCCCGTCTTGCTTGTCAGCGACCTTCCCGAAAGCAGCGGCGACTTTCCTCGCCACCTCGTGAGCCTTCGCGGGCTCCATCGTCTCGCTGACCGCCCTGTAGACGATGTTGCCAAAATCCTTGGTCCGGGTACCGATGTATCCTTTGAGCTCCCGTTCGAAGAGCTCGGAGGTTCGCCAAGCACGCTTGAGGCTTTGGGAGGAGACCCGAAGTCGGAGGGTCCCACCAAAGAGCGCAGACTTCGGCCGGCCGAGGTCATCCCGGTTGAGATTCGAAGGTGCGTAAGATGTAAGGAAATGAAGCTGGATGAACCGACTCATACGATCACTCCTCTTCCGCTTCCGATATGGAGGCGGACGATTCTCCTGCGTTGGACTGCATGCCGTCGAAGTACTCCAGCGCCCACCTGCGGCGTGTTCTCTCGTTCCAGAACCAGAGGTCTTGAGCAAGACGATCGACTGGAGCGCTCCTCTTGAGCTGGCGAATGATCCGCACCAAATCAGCGAGGCGCTCGTCGAAAGCTTCCTCCTCTGTTCGCAAGATCTGACGAAAACGCGCTTCACTCACCACCGGTCGATCACCGCTCGCCGCGGCCATTGCTCTGGCGACGCCACCTCTCCCTCTCTCCTCCGCGTTGCTCTCTACATGGGAGAGAACCACGGCGATGAGAGCCAGCTTCTTGAGCTCGACTTCATTGGAGGCCGTCACGGGCGCACTCCAGCGCAACTTATGAAACTGCACGCAAAAAGCGGCCTCTGCGACGCTGCCGCAGCGGCGCAGCTCGGCACGCCCAGCTCGGCCTGGCGGTGCAATCAGGTTCCTCCACCACGCCATCCACTTGGACTGCTCCCTTTCCTCCGCCCCCTTACCCTCCAGCGCCTCTTGGCTCACACCTACACCTCCTTGGGGTTGCCTTTCCTTCCGGTTCCAGCTCGCCTCTTCGCTCGCCTCTCCTCGACCGCCAACCCCACCGCGGTGAGTAGCTTCGGAGTATCGGGCCTGGTGAAAACGAGCAATGCTCTGCGAGCGCGAGCAGTCCGCGCGAGATTGTCGGGACCGAGTTCCACCTCGAGCGGGCAGAGCTCGTCGAAGACCTCGAGCGCGGCTTGGTGGATCGCTTGCAGATAGCGCTTCTTGGCAGCGATCCTTTCCTCTGCGTCCTCTTTCTCCAGAGCGCCTTTCGTCTCGCGAACCGAATCGAAGAATGCAGCGGTGGTCTGATCCCAGAATGCAGCATCGACCCTCGCCTGCACATCGCCCGGCTGCTCCTTCGGTCTCTTCTTCCAAGCCGCTTTGACCTGCTGGTTGAGAGTCCGCCGCACTTCTTCACTCGCCCGAACGAGCTTCGTGGCGTCGTCTTGGAGTTGATCGAGAAAGGCTTCTTCAACATGTAAAACTGGAAGCCCCGCCTCCAGGAAGCGAAGTGGCTTCATGTTGTCGACCGCGTAACCGCGCGCAAAGAGCTGGCGAACCGGAGCAGTTCTCCAGCGCTCCTCGGTTTGAAAAACGTCGACGACCCTGGGCGGAATTCGCGCCTCCCCCCCTAAGCAAACGAGGGGCCAATCCCGATAGGAGAGGCCGGCGCCATCGCCCTTCTTGGGATTTGGCGGCTGACCGGGCTTCACGTCGGTGTAGGGAGTAAGAGGGTGGAGATAGGGTCCTTTGTAGTTCGCTCCATAGTTCCGGCTGAGGAACGAACGAACAACCGGAACCCCGACCTCGCCGCAAATGTCGCAGCTCCCAACACCGTCCTCGAAATGGAATCGATATCGACGCGGCATCGCCCAATAATGTTGGAGCGGGTGAATCTGCTCGGGAGAAATTCCAGGATCCCCTTTCTTCTCACTGGTTCGAGTGGGAGCCATCCAGGGAAAAATGTCCTCGGACTTGTCCCGAGATAGGTCGCCCGGAATCGAACGGAGGGCCTTCTGCGAGAGAATGTTGCACCAGACCGTCCTCCAGAGGTCCTCATCCTGAAGTGTCACCGAAATCGGCCCCCCTCCTCGAAGAGAGGTTCGATGCCCAGCGCCACCAGAAGGAGCAAAAGCCTGGAGGGTCATGATCGCGGCGGCTGCGTCGGGGAGACAGAATGCTTCGTAGCGACCAGATTTTGCGAAGAGGGAAGAGTCTCCGGATACCCCATCGTCCATCAACAACGAAGCAACGGGCTTATGATCCGGGCCGTCCTGGTGCACCGTCAGATCCTGCATAAAGCGAGGCCCGTCGCCATCGAGCCAGAATGCGTCCCTCACTGGTTCCATTTTCTTCTGTAGCAGTTCGGGTTTGATTCGGACCCCCTCGTAGACTCCCGCCCAGTCCTCCCCGTCCTTGGGTGAGAAGACGGTCTGCACCAGGCCGATGAGGAACTCCAATAGCGCGGCGTCAAAGTCCGGTCTGCCCGATTGCACCCGAAGTGGAGAGTGCTCCGCCTCCGCGATTTGCCAGGGAGCGATCCGTTCAATCGATCCTGACCGTCGGAGTACCGGGATCCAGCGTTCATCGATGAGATTGAACTTCATGCCTCCCCCCTCTCTCCGCTCCGAAACTCGAGACCACGCCGGTCCTCGAATCGCACCTCGACCGGGAGCACTCTATCGCCCTTGGATGCGACAGCAAATCCTCTCCACCCAGTGTCACATGGCTCCATCTGAATCGGTACGATATGCGCTGGCGGCTCCGCTCCTTTCTCTCGTAGGAGTTGTCGGATCGATTCCTCTTGCGGCCCCGCAGCGGATACTTGATCCACTCTCACGGAAACCTCCCCTAGCCGCCAACGGATCGCCTCCGGCAGCTTCTCCTCGAGCGACCATGGCACGAGTTGTCCATCCCGTAAACGAACCAGCCTGAGGATTACGGAGGGATCGCCGAGGCGGGTTGGGACGCTCTCGTCGTCCCGCCAGGGTGCTCCCTCGAAGGTGTATCCCAGGTCGAAGGAGATCCGGTTGAAACGGGCCATCGATCGTTGGTTTTGCTCCTCTCCCTCTGCCATGAGCTCCTCTCGACTGTCTTCGATCTCAACCGAAAGCTCGTCCACCTCCCCGTAGACCGATTCGACCAGATGACGGGCGCGGCTGGGAAGGTCGAGCTCCCCTTCACGCAGGAGCGCCTGCTGACTTCGAAGGAGGCGAGAGCCCCGCCGATAGACTCGTTTCGTTCCGCGAAAGATCGGCTGGAGACCAGGCTCGAGCCAAGCGCTCTCGTGGTTCGGTGCAAGTACCGTGAGCGTGGGAGGCCTCCGGTTGGATCGTTGATGCCTCTGAAGCCTGCCAGCCCGCTGGATCACTCGATCGATGGGGGCCAGATCCGTAAGCAGCTCATCGAAGTCGACATCGAGCGATTGTTCGATCACTTGCGTGGCGACGACGATCCGGCCCGCTCGCTCTACCGCAGAGCCACCTTTGCCAAACCTCGAAACGATGTCCTGCTCGAGCTTCAATCGGTCACCGAGAGGGAAGCGGGCGTGAAACAGCTGGACGCGATCGCTCCCGAGTCGAGAAACGAGTTCATCGAACGCCATGGCCGCGTCTCGCACGGTGTTTCGGATCCAGGCAACGCAGCGCCCCTCCCGGGCCTGCAGCTCACACCACGAGACCGCGTCTTCGAAGGAGTGCAGAAACGCGACCGGGATCCGACGTGACGTCCCTACGCGCACTTCCAGTCCGTGCACCTCGGTTCCCTCCGCTGCAACTCGAACTAAGGCGGGATATGCAGCATCTGAAAGCTTCTTTTCCTTCACGTCTCCAAGGCCACGTCGAAACGCGGTGAGGAGCTTGTCTCTCGTATCGAGAGAGAGCGTCGCGCTGAGGAGAACGACCGAACCTCCGAGAGCAGCCTGGGTCTCGAGGAGAACCTCGAGAAGGCCATTCATGTAGTCGTCACAAGCGTGAACCTCATCCACGACCAGGACGTGATGGTGCAGCCCCAAGAGGCGCAACGACGCATGCTTCGCCCGAAGGACTCCTACCAAGGCCTGATCGATTGTGCCGATCCCTGCGTCGGCGAGGAGCGCCTTCTTGCGGTTGTCCGCAAACCAGCTCTTGGCCCCCTGCGAGGCCGTCTCCTCGCCACCTCCATAGCCTCCGTCATCTTTGGGCAGCGGTGCCTGCTCCAAAGAAGAAGGTGTGGGTATGAGGTGCGGGCCCGAGTGGGCAAGGACCAGCGCCGGTGATGGATCGGTCTCGAAGATCCTCTCCATCACAGCAGAGACGCGCGCATACATCGCATTCGCTGTAGCCATGGTGGGGAGAGCGAAGTAGAGACCGTCCGCCTCCTCCGCATCGAAGAGCCGGGCGATCCAGGTCAGCGCTGCTTCAGTCTTTCCGCTGCCAGTCAGGTCTTCGATCAAGAGGAGCTGAGGTCCTTCTGATAGGGGGAGGGTCGCGACGGTTTCTTGAAGGGGACTTGGTGCTTCGATTCCAGGGAAGATCTGCTGGAAACCACCAAATGTACGAGGCTTTCGGGGCGCGAGCCCAACCCCCTCCACCGCTTGCTCAGCCCGCTCTAGGCTCTGAGCCCAATAGTCCTCGAGCGGGAGCGAGTGATCATCTTCGTATTGGAACCAGGTGGTATTTGAACCAAGCCAATCACAGAGGATCGCGAAGCCAGAGAGCCACCAGGAAGAGCGAAGAAGACGATCGGAATCGCCCTCCTCGGTGCTCGCTTGAAAGACCAGCGGCATCGGCTGTAGCAGGCGACGGAGCTCGACTATCAGCGCGGCAGCATCCTTCCAATTACCATTGGGGTCACGAACTCCGAAATGGTCCGGAAGCACGGCGTTGCTCTGCTCTTCGACATGCGGAGGCCTGCCATGGTGGCCGGTGACCGCTGAGATCCAAGGCTTCAGGTGAGCTCGACTCGCTCGGTTCGAAAGAGGCGCGCCGCTCGCTTCCCGTAGCTCCAGCAGCGCTTCCGGGCAGGCCAATTGGCTGGAGGGATGGCTTAGCTCCTCCCAGAGCAATTTGCCCAAGGCGTCATGCCTGGGTCGGTTCGCCACGTTCTGTGGCACTCGATTCAGGCGTAGGACGATGTCTGGAGCGAGGGCCTGGAACCCATTGCCGAATTTGCCCAGATCGTGGATCGCCAGAAGAAAGACGACGGCCTCGGTGAGACCATCGGACTCGAAACCGGCGACCTTGGTGAGCGCACGGTGCCAGGATGGGCGCATCCGAAGCAGTGTGCTGCCCACCGCTGCCACGTCGAGGCAGTGGTACGCAAGGAGGTGGAAGCCCTCCTCCCGATCGGTCTTCCCCCAATACTTGCGCCAGCCTTCCATTCCACCATCCTTGGGCCATGGTCTTCTGCCGCTCGAGAAGCGACGACCTAGCGCCTTAGAGACTTGGGAAGGCCCATCATCCTGACAGCATTTCTGGTTCTCGGCTCTCCCGCTCAGTCGACCGAAGCGCATCCCACTGAAATCACACAGGTTCACCCGCACCCTGGTGAACCACCAGAGGTGCATGAAGGCCGCCGGGTCCACCAAGCGTAGACGAGACGGAGTCAGGAGTCCCTAGAACTCTGCGTGCCAACCGACCGAGTCGTTTGCTACTGAACCTTCTCAGTCAGGCGAGCGCACCTCCTTCCGACGACGAAAGAGACTCCTAGGAAACACGGATTCTCTTGGTCTTTCGCGGTCGGTTGAGCGGAAGCCGCTCTCTCCGGGTCAATCCACTCGGCTTACCCTCTGAGCTGACCAAAATCGAAATAGGAGCCCCCAGATCGGCATCGCTTCTCATGGCCTTCGCCCACATGATGGGCTCGTCATTCTCCTGACCGAGAAGGCATAGGCATACGAAGGAGAGCGCTTCTCGCTCATGAAAATCGACGAATGGGGCGCCCGTCTGGAAGGAGGAAACATGAACGATTCCAGGATTCCGATCGTTACGAAGATCAGGGCCTTTTTGAGGCTCACTCTCTTGTCAGTACAGATCCCTGGAGTCTTATTCGGGATCGTTTTCGAGATTCATCCCCCTGCACCCCGCGCGAGTACCTGTTCGGAAGTAGCGAGCGCCGTAGCTGATTCCCCTCGGTGAACAGCAAGACCTTTCCCCACTCTGGTGGGGATGAACCCGCATAGGCCTAGGAAGGCGAGGGTGGACTCGGCAGCAGTTTTCCCCACCACGTGGGGATTGGTGAGGATTCGCCGGCCGTCAGCCCGGGACTACGACACCGTCGCGCATCTCGATGCAACGCGGGAGCTCGTGGGCGAGGGTCTCGTTGTGCGTGACCACCAGGGAGGTGGTGCCGAGCTCCCGGTTCAGCTCGAGGAGGAGCTCGTGGATGGAGGCGGCGGTCTTCGCGTCGAGGTTGCCCGTGGGCTCGTCGGCGAGGAGGAGCCGCGGGCGGGTGACCAGCGCCCTGGCGAGGGCGACCCGCTGCTGCTCGCCGCCGGAGAGCTCGCCAGGCTTGTGATCGATCCGGGCGCCGAGGCCGACCCGGAGGAGGATCGCGTTGGCGGCCTCCGCCGCCTCTTCGCGGGAGGCCCTGCGAACGAGGAGCGGCATCATGGCGTTCTCCAGGGCGGAGAACTCTGGCAGCAGGTAGTGGGATTGGAAGACGAAACCCACGGTGCTGTTGCGGAACTCGGCGAGGGCGGTCTCGTCCCTGGCGAAGATGTCCTCGCCTTCGAAGATGACCCTCCCCGAGGTGGGATCGTCGAGGGTGCCGAGGAGGTGGAGCAAGGTGCTCTTGCCTGCGCCGGACTTGCCGACCAGCGCCACCACCTCTCCCGCGTGCAGGCGCATGTCCACGCCGCGGAGCACGCGGACCAGCCCCTTGCTCTCGTGCCAATAATCCTTGGTGAGGCCCCGGGCCTCGATCAGGGGGACCTGCACGGCGGTCTCAATCATTGCGCAGCCCCTCCACCGGCGAGAGGCGCGAGGCGTAGAGCGCCGGGAAGATGGTGGCGAGGTAGGCGAGGATCACGGCGCCGATCCCCACCAGGGCGAACTGGCCCAGCTCGATCCGCACCGGGAGCTGGGGGATGTAATAGACCTCCGGATCCAGGGGGATCGGGAAGACCGAGATCGCGCCGCAGAGGAGGAGGCCCAGCGCCAGGCCGAGGATGGTCCCCAGGCCACCGATTGCGACCCCCTCCGCCACGAAGATCTTCATCACCGAGGCGTCCCTGGCTCCCATCGACTTGAGGATCGAGATCTCCTTCCCCTTCTCCAGGACCAGCATCACCAGGGTGGAGAGGATGTTGAAGCAGGCCACCAGCACGATGAAGGCGAGGATCACCGCCATGACGATCTTCTCGAGCTTCAGGGCGGAGAAGAGGTTCTTGTTCATCTCCCCCCAGTCCTTGACCCGGTAGGGGTAGCCCTCCAGCTCGCTCAGGACCTGCCGCGAGATGCGCCTGGCGTCGTCGATGTCGGAGACCTTCATCTCGAGGCCGGTGACGCCCTTCCCCATCTTGAAGAAGTCCTGGGCCCGCTCCAGGGAGATGTAGACGAACTTGGAGTCATATTCGTACATCCCCGTGAAGAAGACACCGGCGAGGCGGAACTGCATGCTCTTGGGCTGCGGGCCCATGGGGCCGAGCTCGCCGGCGATGGGGGAGACCACGGTGATCGGATCGCCCACGAAGACCTTGAGCTGCCTGGCGAGCTCCCGCCCGATCACGATGCCGGGGAGCTCGTTCGTCTCCGCTTCCCGGGGATCGGGGCTCGTCGCCCCTGCCTGCGCCAGCCGCTCCAGCTCCTCCTGCAGCGAGTCGAGCTCGCCGCGGACGGTGCCGCCCAGCCTGCCGGCCCGCGGCATGGGGATCTCCTCGGGCCGGGACAGGTACTCCAGCTTCCCCTCCTGGATCTCCCGGGGGAGCTCGGTCACGTCGCCGACGGTGGCGGGGTCGATCCCCTTGATCAGCGCGCCGGCGAGGCTGGTCTCGGTGGTGACCATCACCTCGTTGAGGACGAAGGGGGTCACACCCCGGACGCCGGCGGTGTTGCGGGTGGTCTCCGCTGCCTTCTCCCACTCGTCGAAGGTGCCGTACTTCAGCACCACCGCGTGGGCGTTGGTCCCGAGGATCTTCTGCTTCAGATCGAGCTCGAAGCCGCTCATCACCGA